>Ga0102937_1000174_pt1 | contig 27830 bp, 27 predicted proteins | sample SalPonR2_B_D1_MG_FD_78213 | JGI IMG/M metagenome (GOLD analysis project Ga0102937, IMG submission 78213) | Salt pond soil microbial communities from South San Francisco under conditions of wetland restoration - Salt Pond MetaG R2_B_D1_MG | ecosystem: Environmental > Aquatic > Marine > Intertidal... | reverse complement strand
GAAGGTGCCCCACAGCGCTTCGAGGTCGACGGGGTGCCCGTCGCCGTGGTCCGCGTCGGAGACGACGTGTACGCCATCAACGACGTCTGCAGCCATGCCAACGTGTCGCTCTCGGAGGGCGAGGTCTGGTGTGACGAACTCGAACTCGAGTGCCCCAAGCACAGCAGTGCCTTCAGCCTCGTCACCGGTGTGCCGTCCACGCTGCCCGCCACCCAGCCGGTCGCCGTGTACGACGCGTCCGTGGTCGACGGCCACGTGATCGTCGGGCCCGCCGGCGACACCACATCCGAGACTGCACCATCCGAGACGGGGGAGACCTCATGAGCACGCTCGAGATCCGCGGCCTGCGCGCCGCCGTCGGCGACAAGGAGATCCTGAAGGGCATCGACCTCACGGTGTCGTCCGGGGAGGTCCACGCCGTGATGGGCCCCAACGGCGCCGGCAAGAGCACGCTGTCGGGCGTGGTGATGGGCAAGCCCGGCTACGAGGTGCTCGACGGCTCGGTCACCTTCGACGGCGTCGACGTGCTCGCCATGGCGGCGTGGGAACGCGCTGCGGCCGGGCTGCACCTGGTGATGCAGTATCCCACCGAGGTGCCCGGCGTGATGCTCGACGACGTGCTCGCCGAAGCGCTCGCCACGCGCGGGCGGTCCACCGCGGGCCTCGACCAGCAGCTCCGCGACGAGGCCGCCCGGATCGGCTTCGAGGAACGCTTCCTGCACCGGCCACTCAACGTCGATCTGTCGGGTGGTGAGAAGAAGCGCAACGAGACCCTGCAGATGGCGGTGCTGGCCCCGAAGATCGCCATCCTCGACGAACTCGACTCGGGCCTCGACATCGACGCGTTGCGTGACTGCGCCCGACGGGTGGAGGCGATGAGCAACGAGTCCACCGCCGGCAACGAGCCGCTCGGCGTGCTGGCCATCACGCACTACAGCCGGTTGCTGCACGAGCTGCGCCCCGATCGCGTGCACATCCTCTCCCGGGGCCGCATCGTCGAGAGTGGCGGCCCCGAGCTGGCAGCCCAGCTCGAGGCGGAGGGCTATACGGCCTTCACCGGTGGCTCCGCCGAGGAGGCCGGAGAGTCGTCGTCGCTCGACGACCTCTTCGCGCTGTAGCCCTGCCCCACCCCGACCCGAACGCGTGATCAGTGTGCGGCGACCGCCTGCACACTGATCACGCGTTCGGATGGGCGGGGCCCGCCGCCCGGGTGACGACTGCGCGACCGGCAGGTCCTAACGTCGCGGGCATGAACTGGACCGAGGACGATGGCCGGTTGACCCGGGAGTTCCGCTTCGCCGACTTCTCGGAGGCCTTTGCGTTCATGGCCCGGGTGGCGATGCTCGCCGAGGTGCACGCTCACCACCCCGACTGGTCGAACGTCTGGAACCGGGTGACGATCTCGTTGACCACCCACGATGCCGGCAACGTGGTCACCGACAAGGACCGGGAGCTCGCGGCAGCGATCGATGAGCTCGTCGACTGACGCCGCGGCCGAGCCGCCGGCGTCGCCAGCTCCGGGCTCCGCGGACGGGACGGATGCTGCGCCCGCACACGGACGCTTTCCCGGTTGGTGGGTGGTGGCCGGGTGCTTCGTCGTGCTCACCACGGCGTCGGGGCTCGGCTTCTACGGCCTGGCCGTCTACCTCAACGCGTTCAGCAAGGAGCAGGGCTGGCCGCTGAGCACGATCTCGCTCGCCACCACCGTGTTCTTCGTGGTGAGCGGCGTCACCGGGTTGTACGTCGCCCGGCTGGTGGCGCGCTACGACGTGCGCTACATCCTGGTGGGTGGCAGCCTGCTCGCGGGCGGGTCACTCGCCGTGCTCGGTCGGGTGGAGCAGCAGTGGCAGCTGTTCGTCGTGTACTCGGTGTTCGCCGTCGGATGGGCGGCCGCCGGCCTCGTGCCGGTCACCACGGTGGTCACCCGGTGGTTCCACCTGCGCCGGTCGGTCGCACTGTCGGTGGCGTCGACGGGGTTGTCGGTGGGCGGCATCCTCATCACGCCGTTCGCCAAGGCGCTGCTCGACTCGCAGGGATTACGGGCCGGAACGCCGTGGCTCGGGCTGGTGTTCGTGGTGGGCACGGCGCCGTTCGCCTGGTTCCTGGTGCGGCCCGATCCCGAGCTCGAGGGCTGGGCCCCCGACGGCGTACGACGCGCCGTCGGCGAGGTGGTTCCGGCGATGTCGGGAACGCCCTACGAGGAGGCGGTCCGGACCCGCTTCTACAAGGCGGTGACGTTCGGGTACATCCTGGCGCTCGGTTCGCAGGTGGGCGGGATCCAGCAGCTGGTGAAGCTGGTGGAGGACCGCACCGACGCAGGCACGGCCCAGTTCGCCATCACGGCCGTGGCGGCCACGTCGGTGGTGGCCCGGCTGATCGGTGGCCGCACGGTGCAGTTCGTGCCGATGATGAAGTTCACCGTGTTCCTTGCGGTGCTGCAGGCTGCGGCGCTGTTCACGCTGGGCATGGCCCAGACCACGTGGCTGATCTTCGCTTCGATCATCGTGTTCGGTCTCACGATCGGCAACATCTTGATGCTGCAGCCGTTGCTGATCGCCGAGCGCTTCGGTGTGCGGGACTATCCGAGGATCTTCAGCCGCTCGCAGTTCGTCGCCGTGGCCGGCACGGCGGGCGGACCACTGTTGATCGGGTGGCTGTTCGACGTGGCCGGCTCGTACCGGATCCCCTACGCGGTGGCGGCGTGCTGCTCGTTGGCGGGTGCCGTCGTGCTGTCGCTGGGTGGCCCGGCTACGGTCGTCGACGATGAGTGATCGAGCCGAACGGACATCCGTCGGGGCGTCCGGCGTGCACCGCAACGTCGCCCGGGTGGTGGAGGCCGGCCGGCAGCTGGGGATCGAGGTGCGACCGGTGGCGTTCCCCGACGGCACCAAGACCGCCCTCGACGCAGCTGCGGCGATCGGTTGCGACGTCGCCCAGATCGTGAAGAGCCTGATCTTCGGCGTCGACGGCGAGCTGGTGCTGGCCTACGTGAGCGGCGCGAACCAGCTCGACGAGTCCAAGCTCGCCGAGGCTGCCGGTGGCCTGCGGTGCAGCCGCGTCGACGCCGACGCCGTCCGGTCGGCGACCGGGTATCCGATCGGTGGTGTCCCGCCGTTCGGTCACGACACGCCGCTGCGCGTGTTCGTCGACCCCGACCTGCTGCAGCACGACGAGGTGTGGGCGGCGGCCGGCACCTGGCACGACGTGTTCCCGCTCACCCCGGCCGAGCTGGTGGCGGCGAGCGGCGGGACCGTCGTCGACCTCCGTCGCGGCTGATCGGCGTCGAGCCGCAGCCGGCCGACGCCTCATGCGGCGTCGAGATGTTCGATCACGGGGGCGGCGAGGGCGGCGCCGAACCGGAAGGCGCCACTCGACCAGACGGGGCAGTCGCCGGTCACACCGCGGTCGGCGTCGCCGCTCGCAGGGCAGAAGTGGAGCCCGTCGGGGGAGCGGACCACGTTGGTGCCGTCGGCTCCGCACGGCTCCCATTCCAGGCAGGGCAGCGTGGCTGTCCACGATCCGTCGACCAGCACGGACGCGCCGGCGTCGACGTAGCGGACGTCGTCGCTGCTGCGGGCGAGCAGGGCGTAGCGTTCGTTGAGCCGCGAGATGATCGAGCCACCGCTGTCGCTGTCGCCGCGGGCCGTCGGGGCGCCGGCGAAGATCACCTGCGTACCGTGCGGGGCGAAGGTGGCCACGACTGCCGCTGCATCGGCGGCGTACCGCTCGACGAGGGCGTCTCCGGTGAGCGGCCGTCCGGTGTCGTCGTGCATGCAGGGTGTGAAGTTGTTCCCGCTGAACTCGACCACCACGGCGCCGGGACCGAGCGTGGCGGCGTCGTCGGCCATGGCCGTCAGCCAGTCGCAGATGGCGGTGCCGCCGAACGTGCGCTCGCTGACCCGCACGCCGGGACGGTCGGCGAGAGCCAGGGCGAATGCGCCCCGGGCCTCCCACGCGAGCGAGTCGCCGTAGAGCACCACGGTGGGGTCGTGCAGTGGGGCAACGGGTGGGTCTGCGGTCTCGGGCTCCTCGGCGAGACGGATGGCGGGTGCGAGGGCTGTCGCACGAGCGGCCATCGGCGCGGTGCCGGTCGACGATGCCGTGCCGGTCGAAGCAGCGTCGGGTGACGGCGTGTCGGGAGTCGGCGTCTTCGTCGCAGTCACCGTCGCGGCAGCGGTCGACCGGGGAAGTGGACTCTTCGCGGGCGATGCTGTCGGGACGGCCGCTGCCGGGCCGGCGAGGCCGGGGGCCGTGGCGGCGGGCAGGAGGGGGGCGTCGGCCGGTGCGGCGGCCACCGGTGCCGCTCCGAACACGACGGCCACCACGACGGTACGGCAGGTGATGCGGAGAGTTCGGCGGATCGACCTCACACGTCCATGGTCCGCTTCCGCTCCGGACGTGTCCGTTCGATCGGCGACAGACGTTCTGTGCCGAAAGTGACAGAACACCGGCACAAGTAGGGTGGTGGAGGTGGATGTGCCACCGTCGCACCGATCCGGCTGGCAACACGCCGTGCACGAGGCCGGGCTGGTCGAGCGCGAGTTCCGTGCGGCGTGCCGACGCCATCGTTACCGCGCCGGCGAGGTGATCTTCCACGAAGGCGATCCGGCCGGTTCCCTCCACCTGATCGAGCGGGGGCACGTCGCCGTCCGGCTGACCACCGAACGCGGCGAGGAGGCGATCATCGACGTGCTCCGACCCGGTGAATCGTTCGGTGAACAGGCGCTGATCGACACCTCGGGCGTCCGGACGGCGTCGGTGTCGGCGATCGATCGTGCGGAGACGCTGGCACTCGATGCCATCACGTTCGTGCGGCTGGGTGAGGAGAATCCGCAGATCGTGCGCTTCGTGATGATGGTGTTGGCGGAGCGACTGCGGTCCACCAACCGGGAACTGCTCGATGCCCTCTGCGTCGTGCCCGAGCGCAGGCTGGCGCGCCGGTTGGTGCGGCTCGCCGATCAGTTCGGCGACGGAGAGGGTCCGGTGACCGTGCCGGTCATCCAGGCCGACATCGCCGCGATGATCGGCGTCACCCGGCCGACGGCGAACCGGTTGTTGCAGCGCGCCCAGGCCGACGGCCTGGTCGACCTCGGGCGTGGTCGGGTGGTGGTGGTCGATCGCGACGGCCTCCGCCGGCGGAGCGGGCGGGACTGACGCAGGCCGTCACCGGCTGCGGCAGTGCGTCAGGCGTCGTCGCGTTCGCCGGGGCCATGGGCGTCGTCCGACACCGGGCCCTCGTCGGGGATCTCGGCGCCGGTGGAGGTGGTGCTCGTGCCGCCGGATGTCGACAGCTTGCGTGCAGCGGAGTCGACGTGCTTGGTGACGGACCGGCTCTTGCCCTTGGTGACCTTGTCGACCTGGTCGGTCGCTTTGTCGACGAGCGGCGCCACCTTGTGGCGGTTCTTCTCGAACTGCTCCTTGGCCTTGTCGCCGGACTCCTTCACCTTGTCCATGAATCCCATGGGGACGACGGTAGCGCGAGCGCTGTCGGGTCGACCAGGGGATGCCTGCAACAGCGGTGCCGGGTGCGGTCAGGCGGTGGCGCGATCGAGAGCGTCGGCGAGGGTGTTCCAGCTCAGCACGGCGCACTTGATGCGCACCGGGAACTTCACCACACCCTGCAGCGCCTCGAGGTCGCCGAGCGCCACGTCGGCGTCGCCGGGCTGTTCGTCGATGCCCTCGATGCCCATCATCGACTTGAAACGGCGCAGCAGGGCCCGAGCCTCGCTGACAGGCTTGCCGATCACGGCCTGGGTCATCATCGACGCCGACGACTGTGAGATCGAGCAGCCCTGACCGCCGATCTTGACGTCGCTGACGACGGCGTCGTCGCCCTCGCCGTCGACGAGCAGGTAGAGCGTGATCTCGTCGCCGCACAGCGGGTTGTGCCCGCGTGACTCGATCGCCGGCGGCGATTCGAGCTCGCCACGGTTCCGAGGCGTGCGGTAGTGGTCGAGAATGATCTCGCGGTAGAGGTCGTCGAGGCCCGGCATCAGAATCCGAAGATATCGGTCGCACCGTCGAGCGCATCGGCCAGCGCATCCACGTCGTCGGTGTCGTTGTACAGGTAGAAGCTGGCCCGGGTGGTGGACTGCACGCCCAGCACCTGCATCAGCGGCTTGGCGCAGTGGTGGCCGGCGCGTACGCAGACGTTGCGTTCGTCGAGCACCTGGCTGACGTCGTGGGGGTGCAGGTCGCGGAAGGCGAAGCTCAACACGCCGCCGCGCACCTCCACGTCGTCGGGGCCGTAGATGGTGATGTCGTCACCGAACCGGTCGTTCAGCGTGTCGAGTGCGTACCGGGTGAGGTCCATCTCGTGGCGGCGGACCTCGGTCATCCCGATGCCCTCGAGGAACTCGACCGCCGCATGGAGGCCGACGGCCTCGGCGATCGGTGGGGTGCCGGCCTCGAACTTGGCGGGGACCGGCGCCGTGGTGAATCCGTCGAGGGTGACGGTGTCGATCATGTTGCCGCCGCCGAGGAACGGTGGCATCGCGTCGAGCAGTTCCATGCGGCCCCACAGCATGCCGATGCCCGACGGGCCGCACATCTTGTGGCTCGAGAAGGCGACGAGGTCGGCGTCCCAGGCCTGCACGTCGGTGACGTTGTGGGGCACGTACTGGCAGGCGTCGACGATGGCGAGTGCGCCGGCGTCGTGGGCGGCCCGGCACAGCTCGGCCACCGGCGGGAGCGTGCCGAGCACATTGCTCATCGCCGTGAACGAGAACGCCTTGGCGCCGTCGAGCAGCCGAGGCAGGTCGGTGAGGTCGAGGCGGCCGTCGTCGGTGAGGGGGACCCAGCGGATCTCGATGCCGCGCTCGGCGGCGAGCTGGTGCCAGGGGACGATGTTGGCGTGGTGCTCCATGTGGGTGAGCACCACCACGTCGCCCTCGGTGAGGTTGGCGCGACCCCAGGCCTGGGTGATGAGGTTCATCGACTCGGTGGCGTTCTTGGTGAACACGATCTCCTCGGCCGAGGGCGCGTTGACGAGCCGGGCGACCGCTCGGCGTGCACCTTCGAAGGCCTCGGTGGCCTCGCCGGCGAGCCGGTACGAGCTGCGGTTGATCGGTGCGTACGACTGCTCGAGGAACTCGCTCATCGCGCTGATCACCTGGCGCGGCTTCTGCGAGGTGTTGCCCGAGTCGAGGTAGATCAGCGGCTTGTCGTCGATCCGGCGGGCGAGGATCGGGAACTCCTTGCGGATCGCCTGGACGTCGAAGGACGGGGTCGCTGGGTCGTCGAACGTCATCGGTGTCAGGCTCCTGACCGGGCGGGGCGGAAGGCCTCGTAGCCGTCGCGTTCGAGCTGTTCGACGAGTTCCATGCCGCCGCTGGCCACGATGCGGCCGTCGACGAGGATGTGGACGTGGTCGGGGGTGACCTCGTCGAGCAGGCGCTGGTAGTGGGTGATCAGCACGAAGCCCATGGTGGGCCGCTCGTCGCGCACGGCGCGGATGCCGTCGGCCACGATGCGCAGGGCGTCGATGTCGAGGCCCGAGTCGGTCTCGTCGAGGATCGCCAGCTCGGGTTCGAGGATCGCCATCTGCATGATCTCGTTGCGCTTCTTCTCGCCGCCGGAGAAGCCCTCGTTGAGGTAGCGGTCGACGAAGGACGAGTCCATGCCGAGTCGCTTCATCCACTCCATGGTGGCGAGGCGGAGTTCGAGCACCGACAGGTCGACGCCCTTGCGCTGCGAGAGCGCCTGGCGGAGGAACTGGATCACCGACACGCCGGCGATCTCCTGGGGGTACTGGAAGGCGAGGAACATGCCGGCCTTGGCCCGCTCGTCGACCTCCCAGGTGGTGACGTCGTCGCCGCGGAAGTGGATGTTGCCGGCGGTGACCTCGTATTCGGGCGAGCCCATCAGCGTGGTGCCGAGGGTGGACTTGCCCGAGCCGTTGGGGCCCATGATGGCGTGGATCTCGCCGGGCATCACGGTGAGGTCGAGGCCCGTGAGGATCTCGCCGTGATCGCCCTCGGCGGGCTTGGCGTGCAGGTCGTCGACTCGGAACAGTGGCTCGCTCACGCCTCCGATTCTAACCCCCACCCCGAATATCCCCTATCCGGATAGTGCAAATCCAGAAGCGACAGCGGGGTCAGACCCCGCTGTCGCTTCTCAGCGGGTTTGGTCGATGTGTCGGGCGACGAGGTTCTCGAGGGCTTCCTGGCGGCCGCTCACCCGGGTCGGTTCCTCGTCGACGTCGAGCTGCGCGTCGTGGAGCTGTTGCAGGGTGACGTCGCCGTCGAGCAGGCCCTGCCGCTCGTCCCAACCGGCGTAGCGCTCGTCGCGATTCCGGTCGAGTTCGCCGTCGTCCAGGATCGCCGCGGCCACCAGCAGGGCGTGGGCCATCGTGTCCATGCCGCCGACGTGGGCGTGGAAGAGATCGTTGCGGTCGATCGACTGGCGGCGCAGCTTGGCGTCGAAGTTCAGCCCGCCGGTGGTGAATCCGCCGGCACGCAGGATCTCGAGCATCCCGAGGGTCATCTGCTCGACCGACACCGGGAACCGGTCGACGTCCCAGCCGAGACGGTCGTCGCCGGCGTTGGCGTCGACGGAACCGAAGATGCCGGCGGCGACCGCCGCAGCGATCTCGTGGGCGAAGTCGTGGCCGGCGAGGGTGGCGTGGTTCACCTCGATGTTCACCTTCACCTCGTCGGCCAGGTCGTAGCGCTGGAGGAACGCGTACACCGCGGCGACGTCGTAGTCGTACTGGTGCTTGGTGGGTTCGAACGGCTTCGGCTCGATCAGGATCGTGCCGTCGAAACCGATCGCGTGCTTGTGCTCCACCACGAGGTGGAAGAAGCGGCCGAGCTGGTCGAGCTCGCGTGCCATGTCGGTGTTGAGGAGCGTCTCGTAGCCCTCGCGGCCGCCCCACAGCACGTAGTTGGCACCGCCGAGCCGGTGGGTGGCGTTCATGCAGTGGGCGACCTGGGCGGCGGCGTAGGCGAAGAGCTCGGGGTCGGGATTCGTGGCGGCACCGGCCTGGTAGCGGGGATGCGAGAACAGGTTGGCGGTACCCCACAGCAGGCCGATGCCGGTGCGTTCCTGGTGCTCGGCGGCCAGCTCCACCATCTCGTCGAGGTTGCGGCACGACTCGGCGAACGTGGCGCCCTCGGGAGCGATGTCACGGTCGTGGAAGCAGTAGAAGGGCGCACCGAGCTTCTCCACGAACTCGAAGGCGGCGTCCATCTTCTGCCGGGCGGCCTCCATCGGATCCATCGACGGTGCCTGGTTGGGGTGCCACGGCCGGTCGAGGGTGCCCGCCCCGAAGATGTCGAAGCCGTCCCACGTGAAGCTGTGCCAGTAGGCGACGGCGAAGCGGAGGTGGTCGGCCATCGTGCGCCCGGCCACCATGCGGTCGGCGTCGTACCACCGGAACGAGAGCGGGTCGTCGGAGTCGGGCCCCGCGTAGCGGATCCGGTCGACGTCGGGAAAGAACGGCTCGCTCATGTTGACGGCTCACTCATGTTGACGCTGGTCCTCCGTTCGACGATATTTGTCGACAACTCTGACAAACCGGGGTGGCGGCTGCAACCGGCTCGTCGATCCGGGTCCGGTGCAGGGTGGTCGAGACAGGTGACGCCGGTGGTCCAGCGGGACCACCCGGCAGGAAGGGAGGGGTGGCGTGGTTCACGGGGTGCTGGCCGCGGTGCGTCCGCAGACGGTGAGGCAGGCGAACCTCTCGATGGTGCTCGATCAGCTCCGCCGGCGTGGCCCGCAGTCGCGCTCGGCGCTGGTGGAGGCCACCGGGCTCACCCGCACCGCGATCGGAGGGCTCGTCGCCGAACTCGTCGAACTCGGTCTGGTGGTCGAGGAGGCCCCGCAGCGCGACGGCACCCCGGGCCGGCCGTCGCCGGTCGCTCGGGTGGACGGCGAGCACGTCGGGGTCCTCGCCGTCGAGATCGGTGTCGACGAACTCACCGTGGGCGTGGTGGCCCTCGACGGCACCGTCGTGCGGAAGCGACGCGTCGCCCGGTTGCGTGACCGCATCTCGTTGCCGGAGGTGGTCGCCGACATCGTCGCATCGGCCGACGAACTCGGGTGTCGCGAGCCGGTCACCGACGGCCGTCGTCTCGTCGGTATCGGTGTGGCCGTTCCGGGGCTGGTCCGTTCGGAGGGGCTCGTCGTCGCCGTGGCGCCGAACATGCGGTGGTTCGAGGTGGACTTCGCGCGCCGCCTGCAGACGGCGCTGGCGCTTGCACTTCCCGTCGTCGTCGGCAACGACGCCGATCTCGGGGCCCTGGCCGAGGCGACCTTCGGTGTGCGTGCCGATCACATGGTGTTCGTCTCGGGCGAGGTGGGAGTCGGTGGCAGCGTGATCGCCGGGGGAGCCAAGATCTCCGGCCGCAACGGGTTCGCCGGCGAGTTCGGCCACATGCCGGTCAATCCCTCCGGGCATCGGTGTTCGTGTGGTTCCATCGGATGTTGGGAGACCGAGGTCGGTGAGCGGGCGCTGCTGCGGCGCGCCGGCTTGGACGTCGACGGCGGTGTGCCCGCGGTCGACGAGTTGATGGAGCGCGTCGACGCCGGTGACCGGGTCGCTCTGGCGGCGCTGGAGGAGGAGGGACGCTGGCTGGGGATCGGCATCGCCGGCCTGGTCAATGCGTTCGATCCGGACGTGGTGGTGCTCGGGGCGCTGCTCGATCGGATTCTCCCGCACGTCCGCGCGTCGATGGAGGCCGAGTTGGCCGAGCGGGGGATCCACTCTCTCGAGCGGTCGGTTCCGGTCGTCGGCGCGGCGTTCGGTCGCGACGCCACGCTGATGGGTGCCGCCGAGTTGGCGTTCGGGCCGCTGCTCGCGGATCCCGCGACTGCTTGACATCACCCGGCGGCGGGCGCAGACTGGTGGGGCATTTGTCGACGCCGATGACAAACCGTCCCGGTGCCAGATGTGTCGTGGGCGTCCGCCCGCGGGCAACAGAACTCCAGAGGGGGAGTACGAACATGAGGAAATCGACACGTGCCGTAGTCGGCCTCGTCAGTGCACTCGCACTGCTCACGGCCGCATGTGGCAGCGACGACGACGACGGAGGGACCTCCGACACGGAGGCCACCGAGGACACCGGCGCCACCGAGGGCACCGAAGCCGCCGGCGGCGATGACGGCGAGGCCGCAGGCGGTGAGGGCAGCATCTGGGTGCTGCTTCCCGACTCGGCCACCTCCGACCGGTGGGAGAAGGACGACCGTCGCTTCTTCCAGCAGGCGTTCGAAGAGGCCGGCCTCAGCGAGGGCGACGACTTCACCATCGTGAACGCCGAAGGTGATCCGCAGACGCAGATCAGCCAGGCCGAGCAGGCCATCGGCGACGGCGCATCCGTGATCGTGCTCACCAGCAACGACTCGGGTTCGGGAGCGACGATCATCGATCTCGCCACCGATGCCGGCGTCGAGGTGGTCGAGTACGACCGCTTCAACACCGAGGGCAGCGCCGGCGGTGCGGCCTACGTCAGCTTCGACAACGTGGCCGTCGGCAGGACCATGGCCCGGGTGCTCGAGCCCGAGATCGACGCACTCGACGTCGAGACGCCACAGGTCGTCATGCTCAACGGCGGCGAGACCGACAACAACGCCTTCTTGTTCCGTGACGGCTACGCCGAGACGGTGGAGGCTCGGGTCGAAGCCGGTGACTGGGCGCTGGTGGAGGACACCTTCGTTCCCGAGTGGGACAACGCCGAGGCGCTGGCGATCATGGAGCAGATCCTCGTCGCCAACGAGAACAACGTCGATGCGGTGTTCGCCGCCAACGACGGCATCGCCAACTCGGTGATCGGCGCGCTGGAGAGCGCGGGCATCGACCCGACGACGGTGCCGGTCAGCGGCCAGGACGCCACCACGGCCGGCATCCAGAACGTGTTGCTCGGCAAGCAGACGATGAGCGTCTACAAGCCGATCGCCACGGAGGCTGCCGTCGGGGCGCAGGTCGCGCTGGCGCTGCGCGCCGGTGAGGACGTCACGGCGCTGACCGGTGACTTCGAGATCATCGGGATCGATTCCGAGGGCAAGCCCACGGATTCGCCCGACGGCGTGGTGCCGTACATCGCGCTCACCCCGATCGGTGTGACCGAGGACAACGTCGCCGAGACCGTGATCGCCGACGGCTTCCGTACCGTCGAGGAGCTGTGCACCGGCGACGTCGCCGAGACGGCTTTCTGTCAGGAGAACAGCTGAGTCGTCGCCCCGCGGGTCGTTGACCCGCGGGGCGCCGGCCGGTGCCGAGGCACCGGTGGTGGCGCGTGCGTCGCGTCCCGCCGGTGCCTCGGCCGTTCGACCCGCGGACCGGACCGGTCGTCCGGAGATGCGGATCGGACACGAATGAATCGAGAGGATGGGGGACATGTCCGACAACGAGTCAGGGGCGACACCGCTGTTGCGGTGTGAGGGAGTGTCGAAGGCCTTCGGCGCCGTGCACGCGCTGTACAAGGTGGACTTCGAGGTGCGTGCCGGGGAGGTGATGGCGCTCGTCGGCGACAACGGCGCCGGCAAGTCCACGCTGATCAAGGGGATCGTGGGGATCTATCCCTTCGACGAGGGCCGGGTGGAGTTCGACGGCAAGCCGGTGAAGATCCACGGCCCGAAAGACGCCGCCGATCTCGGTATCGAGGTCGTGTACCAGGACCTCGCACTGGCCGACAATCTCGACGTGGTCGCCAACATGTTCCTCGGGCGTGAGGTCACCAAGGCTCGCATGCTCGACGAGGTGGCCATGGAGAAGCGGTCGCAGGAGACCCTCGAGAGCCTCAAGGTCACCACGCTGCGGTCGGTGCGCCAGACGGTGGCCGGCCTGTCGGGCGGTCAGCGCCAGGCGGTCGCCGTGGCGAAGGCGGTGATGTGGGGCGACTCGAAGATGATCATCCTCGACGAGCCGACGGCCGCCCTCGGCGTCGCCCAGACCCGCCAGGTGCTCGACCTCGTCGGCCGGCTGGCCGAACAGGGCTACGCCGTGGTGATCATCTCCCACAACCTCCACGACATCTTCGAGGTCGCCGACCGCATCACGGTGCTCCGGCTCGGCCAACAGGTGGGAGTCCTCGATCGACGGGAGACGACGCAGCAGGAAGTCGTCCACGCGATCACCGCCGGTGACATGAAGTTCGTACCCGGGATGGACGAGGAGACGGTGCAGGCATGAGCGAGGACACCGACACCCCGATTCCGGCCCAGGCGCCGCCCGCTCCGGTCGACTCGTCGCCGCGGACGTCCGGCTTCGCCCCAGCGGGCGAGGGCGGGATCGGCGACTACCTGCGTCAACGTTGGAACGCGATCCGCGCCGGCGAACTCGGTTCGTTGCCGATCATCGTCGGCCTCATCGTGATCGTGCTGATCTTCGGCACGCTGGAAGACCAGTTCCTCACGGCGCGCAACTTCACCAACCTGTTGCTGCAGATGGCGCCGATCGCGGCGCTGGCGATGGGCATCGTGTTCGTGCTGCTCATCGCCGACGGCGAGGTGGTCACGATCGACCTGTCGGTGGCGTTCGTGGCCGCCGTCGGTGGCGTGGTCATGACCCTGCTGCAACGTCCGGGTGATCCGGGCTGGCCCTGGTGGGCAGCCATCCTCGGTGGGCTCGCGGTCACCACGGCGATCGGGTTGCTGCACGCAGTGATCATCACGAAACTCGGCGTGCCGTCGTTCATCACCACCCTCGCCGGCTTCCTCGTGTGGTCGGGTGTCGTGCTGCTGCTCACCACCCGGTTCTCCACCGCGGGCACGATCCGCATCCAGGACGATCGGCTGATCGACATCGCCAACAACTTCCTGTCGGACTGGATCGGGTGGGCGATCGGGATCGCCGTCGTCGTCGGCTACGCGTTCGTGCAGGTGCGGATGATGCGTACCCGCCAGGTGCGCGGACTCGACGCCAAGCCGCTCGGCATCGTGATCTTCCAGATCGTCGGGGTCGCGGTGCTGATCGTGTGGGCCGTGGCGGTCGCCAACAGCGACCGCGGCGTGCCGCAGATCACGATCACGTTGGGCGTGTTCCTGCTGTTCTGGACGTTCGTCACGAGCCGCACGGCGTTCGGCCGGCACATCTACGCCGTCGGCGGCAGCCCCGAGGCGGCGCGTCGTGCGGGCATCAGCGTCGACGGCATCCGTGTCGCCGTGTTCGCCATCAACGGGTTCATGGCCGGGGTCGGCGGCGTGATCCTGGCGTCGCGGCTGCGGTCGGTGGCCACCAACACCGGTGGCGGCAACCTGCTCCTCAACGTGATCGCTGCAGCGGTGATCGGTGGCACGAGCCTCTTCGGCGGCTCGGGTCGCGTCGTCTCCGCGCTGTACGGCGCGCTGGTGATCACCGCCATCCAGAACGGCATGGACCTGCTGGGCCTGGCGTCGGGCACGAAGTTCATCGTCACCGGCATCGTGCTGCTCCTGGCGGTGCTCGTCGACTCGATCTCCAAGCGGCGGCGGACGGCGCGCGGCCTCACCTGAGATGGCCTGCGTCGCGTCGACCGCCGTGGGGCGGGCCTTCGTGACGCTGGCTGCTACCGCCGCGGTGGTCGGCGCCGTTGCCTCCTGCGGCGCCGACGCGCCGCGGGTGGCCGAGGGCGCCGACCTCGAGCGTCCGTCGGCGCCGTCGATGGCGCTGGTGCGCTTCGAGGACGTGGCGGCCGACGTCGGGCTCGACTTCCGTCACGGTGCGTTCCGGTGGGGCCCCAACGGCGACCCGGCGGCGATGATGGGCGGTGGCGTGTGCTGGGTGGACTACGACCGCGACGGCTGGCTCGACCTGTTCGCGGTGAACACGTGGTCGGACGGCGAGTGGGGGCGGTGGCGCCGCGAGGGGGCGCTGCCGTCGAGTCGTCTGTTCCGCAACGACGCCGGCCGCTTCGTGGACGTCACCGCCGAGACCGGTGCGGGTGTGGAGACGCGCGGCAACGGGTGCGTCGCCGCCGACCTCGACCTCGACGGCTGGACCGATCTCTACGTCACCACCGACCGCGAGAACGTGCTGCTGTGGAACGACGGCGGCGACGGCTTCGTCGACGACGCCGATCTCGACGTGCCCACGGGCGCCGCGGTGTTCGGTTGGCATGCCGGCGCCGCGGTGGGGGACGTCGACGGCAACGGCTGGCCCGACCTCTTCGTGACGGGGTACGTCGACATCAACCGTCGGATCCCGTCGGCGGCGTCGGGGTTCCCCAGCACGCACGAGCCCGAGGCCGACCTGTTGCTGCTCAACTCGGGCCCCGCGTCCGACGGTCGCCGGGTGGACCTGCGCGAGGTGGCCGCCGACGTGGGCATCGAGCCGGACGGCGCCGACTACGGGCTCGGTGCGGTGCTGTCGGATCTCGACGCCGACGGCGATCTCGACCTCTACGTGGCCAACGACACCACCTCGAACCAGCTCTACGAGAACGTCCCCGCCGACACGCCGGATGGCTTCGAGTTCGTGGAGCGGGGCGTCGAGTCGGGCGTCGGAGACACGGGCGCCGGCATGGGTGTCGCCTCGGGTGACGCCGACGGTGACGGGCGTCTCGACCTCGTGGTCACCAACCAGTTGAAGGAACTCAACGGTGCGTTCCGGCAGGTGTCACCGCTCCTGTTCGAGGATGCCCGATCCTCGATGGGTCTTCCCGAACTCGGGGCGGGGTCCACGGGGTGGGGCGTCGCCTGGTCGGATCTCGACCTCGACACGGATCTCGACCTGGTGACGGCCAACGGGGCGATCCCGGTGAGCGATCTCGTCGAGGATCGAGAGGCCGTGCAGCTGTTCGAGAACCGCACGGCCGACGGGCGCGTCGGGGGGTTCGTCGATGCCGGCGCCATCGTCGGCCTCGACGACCTGGGTTCCTATCTCGCCCGCGGGCTGGCGGCCGCCGACTTCGACAACGATGGAGACGTGGACATCGCACTCGGCACCGTGGGCGGGGATCTCGCCCTGCTGCGCAACTCGGGTGCCGGCGGCAATTGGCTGCTCGTGGCCCCGCCGGCCCCGGCACCGGGGGCGATGGTCACGGTGCTGTTCGAGGACGGCCGGCGCCTCGGGCGCGAGCTGCACGCCGGTGGCAGCTACCTGTCGTCGGAGGATCCGCGCGCTCATTTCGGTCTCGGTACGGCGACGCAGGTGGCGTCGGTGACGGTGCAGTGGCCGGACGGGTCGACCACCGTCGTCGACGACGTCGAAGCGAACCGCATCCTGCAGGTGGAGCCCACCGGATGAGGCGACGGGTGGCGACGCCCCCGGCGCCGGCGCGACGGCCAGCGGGCATGCGGCGTGCGACGCTCGGGCTCGTGCTGGTCGCGACTGCCGTTGTGGCGTGCGGTGACGACGGCAGCGAGGAGGGGTCCCTCGACGACTGTGTGCGCACCGCCGTTCCGGGATGGTCCGTGGCGCGGCAGTGGAACGAGGTGACCCTGGCTGCGATCCGTGACGATTTCCCCGCGCCGACCGTGCACGCCCGCAACCTGTTCCACTCGTCGGTGGCGATGTGGGACGCGTGGGCCGCGTTCGACCCCGTCGCCGCGGGTGTGTTCGTCGACGAGCAGCACGACGTCGGTGGCGGCGACGACGATGACGACGACGACGACGATGACGGTGTCGCCGTGCTGGCGGCGCGTGAGGAGTCGATGAGCTACGCCGCCTACCGGGTGCTCGTGGAGCGATACCTGCGTTCGCCGGAGGCCGAGCGGGCCGTCACCCGGCTCGACGATCTGATGGTGGGGCTCTGCTACGACCCGTCGGTCTCCACGGTGGAGGGCGACAGCCCGGCAGCTCTCGGGAACCGGATCGCGGCGACGATCCTGGAGGAGACGCTCGACGACGGCTCCAACGAGGCCGGCGACTACGTGGCCGTCGACTACGAACCGGTCAACCCGCCGCTGGTGGTCGACCGCTCGGGGGCCGTGATGGACGACCCCAACCGGTGGCAGCCGCTGGAGCTCGAGGTGATGGTGGCGCAGAACGGTCTGCCGCTCGACGACAACGTCCAGTCGTTCGTCGGACCGCACTGGGGGACGGTCACGTCGTTCGCGCTCGACGAGCCGGTGGGCGACGGGCCCTTGCTCGATCCGGGTCCGCCGCCGATGCTCGGCGATCCCGAGACCGACCTGCTGTTCAAGCAGGAGGCCAACGAGGTGGTGCGCTACGGCGCCACGCTCGACCCGTCGTCGGGGGAGATGATCGACATCTCGCCGGCGTCGCAGGGCGACCGCGTACTAGGCACCTACGACGGTGACGGCCACGGCGGAAATCCCGTCACGGGGGCGCCGTACGAGCCGAACGTGGTGGCGCTCGGCGACTACGGACGTGTGGTGGCCGAGTTCTGGGCCGACGGCCCGCAGTCGGAGACGCCGCCGGGCCACTGGAACAAGATCGCCAACGAGGTGAGCGACGACCTGGAGGACCTCGGGCCGCTGCGGATCGGCGGTGACGGCGCCGAGGTCGACCGGCTGGAGTGGGACGTCAAGCTGTACCTGGGCCTGAACGGTGCGGCGCACGACGCGGCGATCGCCGCCTGGGGCGTGAAGGGGCACTACGACACGAGCCGGCCGATCTCGATGATCCGCTACATGGGCGGGCTCGGACAGTCGAGCGATCCCGAGCTGCCGTCGTACGACCCCGAGGGCCTGCTCCTCGAGCCGGGCCTGGTGGAGGTCGTGACGGAGGGGTCGAGCGCCACTGGTGAACGTCACGCCGCACTGGCCGATCACGTCGGTGAGATCGCCGTCCGGTCGTGGACGGGAACGCCGGAGGACCCGGAGACCGAGGTGTCGGGCGTGGGGTGGATCCTGGCGGTCGACTGGATCCCGTACCAGCGGCCGACGTTCGTGACGCCCTCGTTCGCCGGGTACGTGTCGGGCCACAGCACGTTCAGCCGCGCTGCGGCCGAGGTGCTCACCGGTATCACGGGCAGCGAGTTCTTCCCCGGCGGGTTGGGCGAATGGGAGATCCGGGCGGGGTCACTCGAGTTCGAGGGCGGACCCGACGACTCGGTGGTGCTGCAGTGGGCGACCTACGCCGACGCAGCCGACGAAGCGGGGCGGTCGCGCCTGTACGGCGGGATCCACGTACCGGCCGACGACGTGCGCGGCCGGGTGATGGGCCACGAGACCGGCACCAAGGCGTGGGCTCTCGCCCAGCAGTACTACGACGGCACCGCCGGCGCCGGCTGACCGACGGTCGGCCTGCGCTCAGGTGTCGCGGAGGTCTTCCTTCCACGAGCGGAAGCGCTGGTGGCGGGTGCCGCTGGGCCCGACGCCGTCGGCGGTGCCGTCGGGGAAGAGACGCAGTGTGAACGCCTCGTCGAGGCGGTCGACGTGGGCGGCCCAGTAGCGGGCGTCGGCGCCCTTGGCGGGGCCGGCACGCCACAGCAGCCACGGGCCGATGCGCCGCTTGTACTCGGCGACGGGCCGGTCGGGCAGGTCGTCGCCGAGAGCGAGCAGGCTGTCGGGAGCCTCGACCCACGCCGTGGCGGGGATGTTGCGGGTGCGGGTGGGCGTGGGCGGCAGGTCGGCCGTGTGGACCGGTGTGTCGTCGAGCGGCCGTTGGTCGTAGCGCATCAGGTCGACCCGACCGGGGTCACCAGCCGCGTTCGATCCACTCGTCGAGGTGGGGGCGTTCGGTGCCGATCGTGGTGTCGAGGCCGTGGCCGGGCAGCACGATGGTGTGATCGGGGAACGTGAGCAGCTTGGTGGTGATCGACTCGATGATCGTGTCGAAGTCGCCGAGGTCGGTCGCCGTGTTTCCGGGCCCGCCGGGGAACAGGGTGTCGCCGGTGAACAGCAGCGGCGTGCCCTCGAGGGCGAACGAGATCGAGCCGGGCGTGTGCCCCGGGTTGTGGATGGCGTGCATCCGCAGCTTGCCGAACTCGATCACTTCGGCGTCGTCGATGAACACGTCGTAGCCGACGTCTTCCAACATCGGGGCGTCGGCGGCGGTGACGGCCACCTCGTAGCCGGCCTCGCGCATCGCCGGGACGGCTTGGATGTGGTCCCAGTGGCCGTGGGTCTCGAGCACCCGCTTCACGCCGAGGCGTTGGCAGAGCTCGAGCAGTTGCTCGTGTTCGTTGGCGGCGTCGAGCAGTGCGGCCTCGCCCGTGGCCTTGCAGCGCACGACGAACACGTTGTTCTCGTACGGGCCCACCACCACCTTGTGGACCTCGAGGTCGGCGTTCGACCAGTGCAGGGTGTCCGTCGGTGCAGCCATGCACCCAGTGTGCCCGATCCCGCCCACCGTTGCATCCGGTGTCAGACACCGGATGCAACATGACCGGGACCACGAGCTTGCCGGTGCGCGAGACGGTGTTCTCAGGTGCTGACCACGTCGAAGCCGAGGCCGAGGGCGATGCCGATCTGGGCGGGGTCGAAGGTGACGAACCGGATCGGCCGGGGGAGGCGTTCGGCGGCGGCGAAGTGGATCGAGTCGGTGAGCCGCACGGGTTGGGTGCGGGCGAGTGCGGCGGCACGGTCGAGGCAGCGTTGGTCGACGGGCACGATGTGCAGGTGGTCCCAGGCGAGACGGATGGCGTCTTCGAGGTCGGCGCGCAGGATCGGTTCGTCGGTGAGCCGGTCGATCGCGGGGAGCGCCTCGGTGAGTGCCATCGCCGACGCAGCCCACACCTGATCGTCCTGGAGCGCGTCGAGTACCACCGCCCGCTGGGCCCCGTCGACCGCCAGCGTCAGCAACGCACTCGTGTCGAGCACCACCGTCACGCGCCCACCTCCGCCGCCGATCCACGAACCGCGTGAACCACGTTTGCGTGACGAAAACGTCGGGGCGTCCCGAAGAAACCGTCACGCAAACGAGGAAGGCCCACCGCCGCATCCGTTTGCGTGACGGAAATGTTGGGGCGGCCCAACAGAAGTGTCACGCAAACGGGGTGGGGTCGGGCGGTGACGGGGTGGGATCGGGCGGTGACGGGGCGGGATCGGATGGACGACGGCCGGATTCCGACGGGGGTCATCCGCGGAGCTCGCGGAGGACCTGATCGACGCGGACGCCGGCCCACACGGGCACGGGCTCGGGGGGCCGCCACTCGCTGGTGCGGCGGGGCGGGATCACGGCGCCGGCACCGATCAGGCGCTCGAGATCAGGCGCACCGGCGTCCAGCGGTGCGAGTTGGGCGACGGGGCGACCGCCCGAGGTGATGACGGTGCGTTCGCCCGCGCCCGCACGTCGCACCGCCTCGGCGAGCCCGGCACGCAGGTCGCGCACCCCGATCGACCGGTCACCGGTGGCAGCGTCGGACGGACCCGCTGGTGCGGTGTCGGACTGGTCGCCAGGCGCGGCGTCGGTGGGGCCGGCAGGCCCGGCATCGTGAGCGGCGCCGGGCACGGCATCAGGTGTGTCCACATGTGTACACAACCAGAGTTGCAGCGGACAGCGCAACCCCACCATGATCTCGGCCATGAACTTTGCCTTCACCGAAGAACAGGAAGAACTCCGCAAGACCGTGCGGTCGTTCCTCGAGAACAAGAGCTCCGAGGAAGCCGTGCGCGAGCAGATGGAGACCGAGAACGGTTTCGATCCCGCCGTGTGGAGCCAGATGGGCGAGCAGATGGGCCTGCAGGGCCTGCACATCCCGGAGGAGTACGGCGGCTCGGGCTACGGCTACGTCGAGCTCGGTATCGTGCTCGAGGAGATGGGCCGCTCGCTGCTGTGCGCCCCGTTCTTCTCCACCGTGGTGCTCGCCGCCAACACGCTGCTGCTGTCGGGCGACGAGGACGCCAAGAAGGCGCACCTCCCCGGCATCGCCTCGGGCGAGACCGTCGCCACGCTCGCCTACACCGAGCCCTCGGGCAAGTGGGACGAGTCGGGCATCACCATGGAGGCCAGCTCCTCCGGTGACGGCTACACCCTGAGCGGCACCAAGAGCTTCGTGCTCGACGGCCACACTGCGGGCCTCATCATCGTGGCCGCCAAGACGGGTGCCGGCACCAGCCTGTTCGCCGTCGACGGCGACGCCTCCGGCATCACCAAGACGCCGCTGTCCACGATGGACCAGACCCGCAAGCAGGCCAAGCTCGACTTCGACAACACGCCGGCCACGCTGATCGGCGAGGAGGGCAAGGGCTGGGACACGCTGCAGACCGTGCTCGACCTCGCCGCCGTGAGCCTCGCCGCCGAGCAGGTCGGTGGCGCCCAGATGGTGCTCGACATGGCCGTCGAGTACGCAAAGGTGCGCGTGCAGTTCGGTCGTCCGATCGGCTCGTTCCAGGCGATCAAGCACAAGTGCGCCGACATGCTGCTCGAGGTGGAGTCGGCCAAGTCGGCCGCCTACTACGGCATGTGGTGCGCCAGCGAGATGAACGACGAGCTCCCCTCGACGGCGTCGCTCGCCAAGGCCTACTGCTCGGAGGCGTACTTCCACGCCGCCGCCGAGAACATCCAGATCCACGGCGGCATCGGCTTCACCTGGGAGCACCCGGCGCACCTGTACTTCAAGCGTGCCAAGAGCTCCGAGCTGCTGTTCGGTGACCCCACCTACCATCGCGAGCAGCTGGCCCAGCGCATCGGCATCTGAGCCCCCGGCGCCACGGCGCCGACCAAATCCCGCACGAGCGGCGTTCCCCGACCCGGGGGCGCCGCTCGTTCGCGTCGGAGCCGAGGTCGGACATCACGATCGGGGTCTGACCCCGATCGTGATTCGGTGCATTCCGTTGCGGATGCCGCAACGATTCGCACCGAGAGGCGCGGCGGCGGCGGCAGGGGACGACGGAGCGCGGTGGGCGGTGGCGTTCGTAGACTCGGTCGGTGATGGAGCCCCTCACGATCGTGTTCGCCGTGGTGGCGGCGCTGCTGGTGTTCGCCATCGCCGCGGTGGCGGTCGGCCGGGAGGCGCACCGGCTCGACGCCGTGGCGCCGCGCGTGGTGTACCGGCTCGACGAGGCGGTCGACTTCGTCTGCGACCGTCTCCCCGATGACAGCCAGGCCCGGCTCACCCCTGGCGAGGTCGAGCAGTTGCTGGTGTTCCACATGCAGTGGCTGCACGAGCAGGGGCTGCAGCCCGACAAGGTCACCGATCTGCCGCAGGCGATCGACACGCCGGTGGTGCTCACCGAGGACACGCTCACCGCCTACCTGTTGGGTGAGGCCGAGGCCAACGACATCGACCTGCTCGACGACGTGGACGCAGTGAACGTGGTCGAGGCCCATCTCGACTACTTCGAGGCGATCGGTGCCGTCGGCCCGCAGGCCGGTCTCGACGACGCTCTCGACTGACTGCGACCGACGCCCGGAGTCGACGCCGTCGATCGGCTGAGGATCTCGCCGCCGGCTGGACGGTGGGGCGATCCGGTCTGCCACGATGGCCGGCATGGCATCGAACATCCCGAAGGACCGCACCGTCGCCGCGCTCGGGGAGGTGTGGGCCAGCATCACCGACCTCTTGGCCCAGCTCGACGACGCCGACTGGCGCCGTCCCTCGCCGCTGCCGGGCTGGTCGGTGCAGGACAACGTGGCCCACATCGTCGGCACCGAGGCGATGCTGTCGGGCGAGACGGCGCCGGAGGTGGACGTCGACCGTTCCACCGACAGCCACGTGCGCAACGACATCGGTGCCTTCAACGAGGCGTGGGTGGAGTCGATGCGGGCGATGCCGCCCGAGCAGGTGCTCAACCGGTTCCGTGAGGTCACCGCCGAGCGGCTGGCCGCCCTCGAGGCGATGTCGCCCGAGGAGTGGAACGCCGAGTCGTTCACGCCGGCCGGCAAGGACACGTTCGGCCGGTTCATGCAGATCCGCGTGTTCGACTGCTGGCTGCACGAGCAGGACATCCGTGACGCGGTGGGCCTGCCGGGGCACCTGACGGGGCTGGCCGTCGACGTGACACTCGACGAGATGGCCACGGCGCTCGGGTTCGTGGTGGGCAAGAAGGCCGGCGCCACGGCGGGCCAGTCGGTGAGTTTCGTGCTCACCGACGCCGGCTCCGTCGTGCGATCGATGCACGTGCTGGTGGGGGATCGGGCGGCGGTGGTGCCGGAGCTCGACGGCCCGGCCACGGTGACGCTCACGATGCCCGTCGGGGTGATGACGCGCCGGTGCGCGGGACGGGTGGGGCCCGACGACCTGCTCGACCAGGTGGTGATCGACGGCGATCTCGCCCTGGCGTCGCAGGTGCTCGCGAACCAGGCCTACACGGTCTGACCGGCCGCCTTCAGGCCTCGATGGTCTGACCCGCCGGCCACGCTTTCACGATCTGATCCACTGGCCAGGCCGGCACGAGCCTGCTCGGCAACCATGCCTACACGGTCTGGCCGACGGGCTCCGAGATCGCGACCCCGGCCCCCGCCGCGCGGCCGTCGTGGGCGCGCACAACGATCTTGCGGAGTTCCTCGAGCCACAGCACGCTCGATGCCACGGCGGCGCTGATCGTCCACTCACCGACCGACAGCGAGGTGGTGTCGAACAGCGACTGCAGCGGGTCGAGGTGCACCACGGCCACCTGGAGCACCAGCACGGCGCCGAGTGACAGCCACAGCCACCGGTTGCGGAAGGTGCGCCGGTCGAACACGCTGCGGTGTTCGCTGCGGGCGTTGAGGATGTTGAAGAACTGGAACAGCACGAACGTGGTGAACGCCATCGTGCCCGTCACCGACGCCGTGCCGGCCTCCACCGTGGGGCCCGGCCCCCACTCGAGCACGGCGAGCGTGCCGATCGCCATCACGGCGGCGGCCTGCAGGATGGTGAGCCAGCGGGTGCGGGTGAGGATCGGTTCGGTGGCGGGTCGGGGTCGTCGTCGCATCACGTCGGGCTCCGACGGGTCGACGCCGAGGGCCATCGCCGGCGGGCCGTCCATGATGAGGTTCACCCACAGGATGGCGATCGCGGTGAACGGCTTGCCGCCGGCGATGCCGAGTGCCGACGACGCGAGGAACAGGGCGGCGAACCCCAGCGTGGTCGACAGCTGGAACCGCACGAAGTGGACGATGTTGGAGTAGATCGTGCGGCCCTGTTCGACGGCGCGCACGATGGTGGCGAAGTTGTCGTCGGTGAGCACCATCGTCGCCGCTTCCTTGGTGACCTCGGTGCCCGTGATCCCCATGGCCACACCCATGTCGGCCTTCTTCAGCGCCGGTGCGTCGTTGACGCCGTCGCCGGTCATCGCCACCACGTCGCCGCGGTCGCGGAACGCCGTCACGAGGCGCAGCTTGTGTTCGGGGCTGACGCGGGCGTACACGGCGATGTCGTCGAGGCGTGCGACGAGCGTGTCGTCGTCCATCGCGTCGAGTTCGGCGCCGGTGACGGCGTCGCCGCGCAGGCCGAGTTCACGGCCGATGGTGGCGGCGGTGACGGCGTGGTCGCCGGTGATCATCCGCACCCGGATGCCCGCCGAGTTGGCCTCGGTGATGGCGTCGCGGGCTTCGGGCCGCGGCGGGTCGACGATGCCCACGAGGGCGAGGATCGTGAGCTCGTCGACATGGGGGAGCAGATCGCCGTCGGGGACCTCGTCGAGGTCGCGTTCGGCGATGGCCAGCACCCGGAGGCCGGCACCCGCCATCCGTTCGTTGTGGTCGAGGAGGCGGTCGCGGGCGTCGTCGATCGGTTCGCTGCCCTCGTCGGTGGCCACCCTCGCGGCTCGTGCGAGCAGCACGTCGGGTGCGCCCTTCACGAGGAGGCGGTGGTGGCCGCGCTCGCCGAGCGCGTGCACGGTGGCCATCAGTTTGGTGGCCGAGTCGAAGGGCAGTTCGGCGAGGCGGGGGTGCTCGGCGCGCAGATCGGCCACGTCGAGGCCGCCCTTGGCGGCGAGCGTCACGAGGGCGCCCTCGGTCGGGTCGCCGACGAGTTCACCGGCGTTCACGGCGGCGTCGTTGCAGAGCGCCATCGCCACCAGTGCGTCGCGGATCGAGCGGTGGTCGTGGACGTCCTCGATGTGGCCGTCGGTGGCGTAGCCGTCGCCGACCACGTTGTAGGAGGTGCCGCGCACGACGAGTTCGCGGGCGGTCATGCGGTTGAGGGTGAGCGTGCCGGTCTTGTCGGTGCAGACCACGTTGGTGGAGCCGAGGGTCTCCACGGCCGCCATCCGCTTGACGATGGCGTTGCGGCGCGCCATGCGCTGCACGCCGAGCGCCAGGGTCACTGCGGTGACGGCCGGCAGCCCTTCGGGGATCGTCGCCACGGCGAGCGCGACGGCGGTGTCGAGCAGTTCGGACACGGCCTGGCCGCGCAGCAGGCCGATCGCGACGACGGCGGCGACCACGGTCAGCGCGAGCTTGGCGAGGCTGCGGGCGAGGCCGTGGAGCTGGCGCTGCAGCGGGCTCTCGTCGCGCTCGGTGGCAGCGAGCAGCCCGGCGATGCGGCCGACCTCGGTGGACATCCCGGTGGCGGTGATCACCAGCTCGCCGCGGCCGCGGGTGACGGTGGTGTTCATGAACACCTGGTTGGTGCGGTCGCCGATGCCGGTGTCGGCGTCGAGCACCACGCGGGCGTTCTTGGGACTCGGCTGGCTCTCGCCGGTGAGCGCCGCCTCCTCCACCTCGAGGTTGGTCGACGACAGCAGCCGCCCGTCGGCGGGCACCCGGTCGCCGGCCTCCACGGCCACGATGTCACCGGGTACGAGTTCCTCGGCCGCCAGGTCGAGCAGGTCGCCGCCGCGGCGGACCTTGGCGCGCGTCACCATCATCTTGCCGAGCGCCTCCAGCGAGCGTTCGGCCTTGCCCTCCTGCACGAAGCCGATCACGGCGTTGAGCACCACCACCACGAGCACGACGATCGGGGTCTTGAGTTCCTGGCTGATCACGAACGACACCACGGCGGCACCGAGCAGGATGAGGATCAGCAGGTCGGTGAACTGGGCGAGCAGGCGACGCCAGGCAGGGCGGCGTGGCGCCTCGGCGAGCCGGTTGGGCCCGCACCGGTCGAGCCGGGTGGCCGCCTCGTCGACGTCGAGACCCCGGGCGGGAGAGACGCCGAGCTGCTCGGTGACCGTCGCCGGGTCGAGCGACCAGGGGGCGGCGTCGACCGACCACGGTGTGGACTCGACGGTCGGATCGGTGGTGGTGGGCAAGCGGGCTCCTCGGCGGACGGCGTGATGGGTCTGCCGAAGGTCTTTCCCACACCGGCGCCGCCTGCAACAGCTCGACCGTCGGTGCCACGACGCCGGGCCCGGAGGCCGTCCTGACGACGCCGTGCGAGGCGGGGATACTCCCCTTCGTCGCCTAGGAATCTAGCGCCCCGGCACCCGTGGTGGCACCGGGCGTGGCACCGGGCGAACGATCGACGAAAGAAGCAGGAACTCGCGGTGACGCAGCCGCCGGGCCTGGGCTATTCTGCCTGTCACCAGAGAGAGGAGGTGGTCCAACACATGCCAGAGAATCAACACGGGACCCTGGAGGTGGTTGGCCGCTAGGCCGACAGGCTGGACCGCCTGGCGAATTTCCGCCAACCCCCGCTGGTCGTCATCGCCGCAGCTGGTCCCCGCGGTGTCCGAAGTGCAACACGGTGCGTGACCGCAAGGTGCACGCAGCCGCCGTTGCCGCCGGTCGTGATGCGATCAGTCCCACACAGTCCGAGCAGCGCCGGGGCCCACGGGTCCCGGCGCTGTCGCGTCCGGGGTGCGGTGGGGTACCTTGATCGGCGATGGAACACCCCGTGAAGTACGAGCACAGCCGCTTTCTCGGCGACAAGCGCACCCAACTCGTCTACGACCTCGACGAGTGGGACGACGAGTCCATCATCGATGACATCGTCGACAAGGGCGTGGGCCTGAGCTTCGGGCCCGACACGCTCGCCGAGGCCCGCAACCGTGGCTACACGCTCGCCAAGCCCGGCATGCGCCGACGCGCGCGCACGCCACGGTCCTGACGGAGGTCGAGCCATGCCCGGGATGAACGATCGCTTCGTCTCCAACGGGTACTCGCTCGCGTGTCACATCGCCAACCCGCCGGGCGACGTCGCCGACGGCCCCGGCGTGATCCTCTGCCACGGCTTCCCCATTGCGTCGCTCGACGCCCGGCGCGCCGCCGGCACGTTTCCCGAGCTGATGGACCGCATCTCGCGCAGCCTCGGTTGCGTGGCGATGACCTTCAACTACCGCGGCTGCGGCGAGAGCGAGGGCGACTTCTCGCTGCAGGCGTGGGTGGACGACCTGCGCAACGCGATCACCCATCTGCTCAACGTGGCCAACCCCAGCGGCGTGATCCTGCTGGGTGCGAACACGGGTGGTTCGATCGCCATCTGTGTGGCCGCCGACGACCCGCGGGTGTCGGCGGCGGGCCTGCTGTCGCCGCGGGCCGACTTCGACGACTGGGCCGACCATCCCCGCCGCTTCCTCGAGCATGCCCGTGAGATCGGGGCGATCCACGATCGCCGGTTCCCGCCGTCGGTGGAGGAGTGGGCACGCGAGTTCCGCCGCTTCCGGCCGGTGGCGGCGGCCCGCCGCTTCGCGCCGCGTCCGATGCTGGTGATGCACGGCGAGGACGACGACAGCGTGCCGGTGTCCGATGCCCGCCAGTTGGTGAACGCCCACGGCGGCGCCGAGCTGAGCCTGTTCGAAGGGGCCGGCCACCGCCTGCGTCACGACCCGCGTGCCGTGGCGGTGTTGATCGGCTGGCTCGACCGGATCCGCTCCACCCACGTGCACCCGAGTGCCGAACGCGTCTGAGTCGGGCTCGGCCCGTCGCTCCGAACGCGGCTGATGCCGCGGCCCGTCTGGGCGGGAGCGCCAGGTCGGCAGGGCTTGCCGGTCAGAACTGGCTGCGGTGCCAGTCGTAGGCGGTGCGGATGATCTCGTCGAGGCCGTACTGGGCCTTCCAGCCGAGCGTCGCCTCGGCGTGCGACGGTTCGGCGAACGTGGACACCGGATCGCCGGGTCGGCGGGCGACGATGTCGTAGGGCACATCTCGACCGGCGACGGCCTCGGTGGCGCGGATCACGTCGAGCACCGACGAGCCG
>Ga0102937_1000172_pt1 | contig 28060 bp, 22 predicted proteins | sample SalPonR2_B_D1_MG_FD_78213 | JGI IMG/M metagenome (GOLD analysis project Ga0102937, IMG submission 78213) | Salt pond soil microbial communities from South San Francisco under conditions of wetland restoration - Salt Pond MetaG R2_B_D1_MG | ecosystem: Environmental > Aquatic > Marine > Intertidal... | reverse complement strand
GAAAGCCTTGAGAGCGGTGTTGCGTCGGCTCGATTTGGAACCACCAAACCTTCGCCACCGCGCCTTGCTCTCAAGGCTTTCAGGGGCTCAGTAGATCAGCGAATTAACCAGACGGGACACTAGACTGGTCAGAGCCGGGGTGAGGTCATAAGATGGGTGGCCTAATATCCCGATTACATCAATAAAGGAGAGCTCCAGTGATTAAATCCCGTGCCGCCGTGGCGTTCGCGCCGAACCAGCCGCTGGAAATCGTGGAAGTGGATGTCGAGCCGCCCAGAAAGGGCGAGGTGCTGGTCCGGATTGTCGCCACCGGTGTGTGCCATACCGACGCCTACACCCTGTCCGGCGCCGATTCCGAGGGTAACTTTCCGGCCATACTGGGCCATGAAGGCGGCGGTATCGTTGAAGCGGTCGGCGAAGGCGTTACGTCAGTCGAGGTCGGCGACCACGTGATTCCCCTGTACACAGCCGAATGCGGCAAATGCAAATTCTGCACTTCCGGCAAGACCAATCTGTGTGGCTCCGTACGCGAGACCCAGGGCAAGGGCGTAATGCCCGATGGCACTTCCCGTTTCTCCTATAAGGGTGAACCCGTTTACCACTACATGGGTTGCTCCACATTCTCCGAGTACACCGTGCTGCCGGAAGTATCCCTGGCGAAAATCCCCAAGGAAGCGCCGCTGGACAAGGTCTGCCTGCTGGGCTGCGGTGTTACCACTGGCATTGGTGCCGTGCTGAACACCGCCAGCGTGGAAGAAGGCGCGACCGTAGCGATCTTCGGTCTCGGTGGCATCGGCCTGGCGGCCATTATCGGTGCCACCATGGCCGGGGCCAGTCGCATCATTGCCATCGACATCAACCCGGGCAAGTTTGATATTGCCAAGGACCTGGGAGCAACCGATGTGGTGAACCCCAGGGATTACGACAAGCCCATTCAGCAGGTCATTGTCGAAATGACTGACGGCGGCGTGGATTACTCTTTTGAATGCATCGGCAATGTCCAGGTAATGCGCTCGGCCCTCGAGTGCTGTCACAAGGGCTGGGGAGAATCCATTATTATTGGCGTGGCCGGTGCTGGTGAGGAAATCAGCACCCGCCCGTTCCAGCTGGTGACCGGGCGGGTCTGGAAAGGCTCGGCGTTTGGCGGCGTGAAGGGGCGCACCGAATTGCCGGGCTATGTGGAGAAGGCAAGAACCGGCGAAATCCCGCTGGATGTGTTCATTACCCACGACATGAAGCTTGAGGAAATCAATGACGCTTTCGACCTGATGCACGCCGGCAAAAGCATCCGCACGGTCATTCACTTCTGATGTTCCGTTTCCGCTTTCGTGTCCGCTACGGCGAATGCGACGCCCAGAGCGTGGTGTTCAATGCCCGCTACGCGGATTACGTCGACATTTCGGTGAACGAATACATCCGCACCCTGTTCGGGTCTTATCAGAACCTGCTGGATCAGGATCTGGATATCCAGGTTGTCAGTCTCCACCTGAACTACCGGGCGCCGGCAAAGTTTGATGACGTACTGGAAGCAAGGATTGCTGCCGGTCGTGTCGGCACCACTTCATTCACCCTGCATCTGGAGTTTTACCGTTACGGGGAGGGAGTTCTGGTGGCAGACGCAGATATCACCGACGTACTAATGCGCCCATCAGAAATGGCCAAGACACCGGTGCCCGATTCGATCCGGAAGCTGCTTGAAACCGGAGCACCCGGCGTGCTGATAAGCCACGCCGGGGAGTAGACGGGATCAGTTGCCGTGGCTTGCGCGGGCATCCTCAAGTGCCTGCAGGACAGCCTTTGCTGTGCCCTCGGAAGAGGGAGGGTTCTGGCCGGTGATCAGCCTGCCATCGACAACGATATGAGGTGTGAAGTCATCACCGCAGGTGTATGAGCCGGTTTTTTCTTTCAGCATGTCTTCCACCAGGAAGGGTACAATTCCGGTCAGGCCAACGGTTTCCTCTTCGCTGTTGCTGAAACCGGTCACATTGCGGCCACCCACCAGGTTCTGGCCGGGCTTGACTTCAACGTCTTTGAATACGGCTGGAGCGTGGCAGACTGCGCCGATGACCTTGTCCTGCTCGTAAGCGGATTTAATCAGATCAATGGACTTCGGGTTCTTGACCAGGTCCCAGAGCGGGCCATGGCCTCCGGGATAGAAGATCGCATCGAAATCCACCATGTTGACGTCGTCCAGCTTTTTGGTGCTGGACAGAGATTCCCTGGCGTGGGCATCCTGCTGAAAACGACGGGTGGTTTCGGTGAGGGCGCCCTCGGTTTCACTGTTAGGATCGACAGGCGGCTGACCGCCTTTGGGAGAGGCCAGGGTGATATCTGCCCCGGCGTCTTTGAACACATAATAAGGTGCAGTGAACTCTTCCAGCCAGAAGCCGGTTTTGTGGCCGGTATCTCCCATCTGGTCGTGCGAGGTAAGAACCATCAATATTTTCATCTGCCTGCTCCTTGTGAGTTCGGCTTGGTTATTGGTTTTGACTGGCGCACTTCTTTACCTGAAGCCGTGTCGGCAGAACTTCAACCGTAGGAACCCGGGAATACGTAACATCCATGACCCCAGATGAACACGCCCTTAGGCGCGGTTCCCTATCTTTGGCCACTGCTCCAGTGTCCCGTTTAAACCAGCCGCTTTGCCGCTGAAATCCTGCGACGCAGGCTGGCGCAGTTTGGCCTGCTGGAAGCCATTCGCCCGGTACCCGGCATGCGACGCCAGCTTGTTGTGACTGGCCGGCTGGGCTGGTAGACGCAGGCGCTGGTGCGGATTTCCTGAGTATTCGCTGCGCAATATCCGCGATGGCCAGTTATGCCGGGCTGCCTGGGCGCTGGCTATCGGGCGCAGCGGTCGCTTTCCTGACCGCCCCTTGGGGGCTGGAACCGGACTGCTTTTTCAAATCCAGCCACGCCTGAAAGATGCTGCTGGGGTTACCGGCCAGTTGGGTTGCAGCTCTGCTCATGACATCCTCTCCTGTCTCTGTATTACCGTGATTTGAGTCTAGCAGCGAACGCCATTGATGCAAACGATTATCATTAACATATTAACAGATTTGATCCGCTATGGTCGTTCGCTACCTATCTGTATAAACTCACGGACTGCAGGCTCTTACTTTATTGTGGATTCCCCGACCCCCAGGAGGTAGCCGTAGATGGCAATCTGGACCCGTACCCTACCAACGCTTGAGCAAATGGCAGAAACCAGCAAAAACACCGCAGTTACGGCGCTGGGTATCGAATATGTGGAGGTTGGCGATGACTACATTATGGGCCGGATTCCGGTAGATGAGCGCACCGTCCAGCCGTTTGGCATTCTGCATGGCGGAGCGTCAGTGCTGCTGGCGGAAACTTTGGGCAGCATGGCTGCCAATTACTGCCTGCGGCAGGACAACCAGATTGCCGTGGGGCTGGATATCAATGCCAACCACATCCGGTCGGCTACTACAGGGTGGGTGTATGGAACAGCCCGCCCGGTTCACCTGGGGGGTACAACTCAGGTTTGGGAGATACGGCTGGAAAATGAAGATGGCAAGCTTACCTGTCTCTCACGACTTACCATGGCGGTCATCAGCCGGTGATGACCCGGAGTCCGAGTCGGCATCTGAGCTGAACTTGGTACCAAAATATCCACGCTCAACGAATTCACTCATGACGATGTCATAGGTGCCGTCCGGTACCTCGTGGGTGATTTTGTAGAGGTTCCCGGATGCGTCTTTGGCATCATTGGAAAGGTTGATCTGGCAAAAGGGGGTAATGGGTTGTTTGGCGGAATTCCTGACCAGCAGGACGCTTGGCTTGAGCTTGTTGTCTCTCGTGTTTGCCACCACGATTCCGACCTCTCCGTTTTCCATTTCGACGATCGATCCTGGCGGGTAGATACCCACCATCCGGATGAATTCGAGCGCAAGTTTCTCATCGAACTGCTTGCCCTTGTTGGCGTGAATGATCTGCAGTGCCTGCATGGAGGCGCGGCCCTTATCGTAAACCCGCGAGCTGGTAATGGCATCGTAGGTATCCACCAGCCCCACCATTTTCGCAAACTTGGGGATCTGGTGACCCGGCAGGCCGCGGGGGTAGCCCTTGCCATCCATGCGTTCATGATGGGAATAGGCGACATCGACCGCAGCATGCTCCAGACTTGGCAGCGCCACCAGAACGTCCCGGCCGTAAGTGGTGTGTTTTTTCATGATGGCGAACTCTTCCGGGGTCAGCGCACCCGGTTTGTTCAGGATTGCATCGTCTATTTGCATCTTGCCGACATCGTGCATCATGCCGCAGAGGGCCAGAACCCGGATTTCATTTTCCATTAACCCCAGGTGCTTGCCAAACGCGGCCGACAGAATAGCCACATTAATACAGTGCTCGGCGGTATACTCGTCCCTGTTTTTCATCCTGCTAAGCAGCAGCAACGCGTTCTCGTTGCGAAGAACACTGTCGACTGTGCCGTCGACGGCCTCACGGATCCTGTTCATGTCCAGCATCCGGCCCAGCCGTATTCCGGCCATCATGCTCTTTGCGGTTTCCTTGGCCTGGTCGAAATGGACGCGCGCGCGGTCCACTTCCCGTCTTGTGTCGACCTTGTTGATGTAGGTGACGCGTTTTTTCGGAAGCGTCGAGGATGTGGAAGGGGCTGCACTTTCGGCGGTTTTCTTTGACCCGGCTTTGGCAGATGATATCTTCGACGACGGAAATGGCCGGACCACTTTCACCCGGCCCTCGACAAACACCGTCTGGCACTGGGTCTGCACGGCCAACAGGTCGTCTTCATTCTGGATAATAAATCCCTGCAGCAGGAAATTGGTCTCTTCCCAGGGCCGGTCAAGGCGGGTCACGTGCATACCTATAGCCAACTGCCATACGGGGACTTCGGTTTCAACAATGTCCTCGCGGGAATTACTCATCCTGTATGTCCTGTACAGCATTCCTGGTTGAGGCCATATGCCGTCTTCAAGCTGAGTCCGTGGGCTGTAAGTGGCCTGACCGACTGCAAGATTATCAAGTAATGCAACCGCAAACCCAGTATTTCTGTTGTCAGGTTAGCATCCACTAACGCCCTTGCAACATGAAGGTCTCGTACTCCAGCCTGTCGAATTTACGGGACAGCAGCCACAGCCCGGTCAGTGCCGCGACAAGTGTGGCGGTGGCAAAGCCATAGCCGTAAAACCAGGCCCCCATCTCGATCGTGATTAAAGTAAATACTATATTCCCGAAAAAGAACAGCGCACAGAGGGTTAAGTTGATCCCGCGGGCGTCGAGATAGAACAGCACGTTCTGGATGGCCAGTAGCAGTAACTGGATGCTGACCGCCACCAGGTCGATGTGAAACAGCTGCAGATAGAGGGGCGAAATGCCGATGGCCGCCAGGATTTCCTCGCTCCAGAGGAAGATGACTATTACCGTCAGGCCCTGAACTTTGAAGATCTCGTAAATACCGTTGCGGGCCACAATCACCATCTGGTCGCGGAAACGGTTGATCCGGTCCAGCGTATCGCCTTCCCGCACGGCGTTGTAGAAGCGCTCGTAGGCTTCGGCAAAGTCGGTTTCCATGCGTACCAGAAACACCGCCATGCCGGGAATGATCGACAGGTAGGCCAGGAAGATGGGCAGGTCGTAGATCACTGAGGCGCGCAGGCTCGCGATGATGGGCTGGGAAGTCTCCGGGTGGAACCAGAAAATAAACTTGTCAGCCCACACCGCCGCGTTGAACAGCAGCCCGGTCAGGATCAGTGCCGGAAAGATCTGGCTTCGGCGAGCAAAGTCGAAACGGATGAGGTGATCGCCCGGGTACTGGCGGATAATGGTGTAAAAAAAACTGAAGAACAGCAGGCTGTGACCCAGTAGGAGGCCCGTCAGAAGGCCCTCGAGGCCGAACCGGGCCAGCATCATCGCTCCGACCACGGCAGTGGTATAACCCAGAGTAAACACCACCACGATGCGACGGTAGGACTTCATGCTCGACAGGAAGATGGTGACCGGCCAGAGGTTACAGAGTACGACGAAATTGGCCAGCATAAGCAAACGATAGAGTACCGATGTGGCGCTGAAAAAAAAGATCATAGCGATCAGGCCAAGAACCAGCGAAAGCACTGTGGTTACCCAGATCAGCCCCATCAGGTTAGGCAGGATAAGGTCGCTTCGTCTGGCGTACAGGCGGTCCGCAACCCAGCGGGTAAACACATGCTGAAACAGGCCGGACAGGATCAGGGAGACGGCCATCAGGTAGGTGACCGATACCAGGAACTGCACCACTTCGGTATCCGACACCGCCAGGGTAAAGCTGATAATGCCGATCAGCATGACCCCCAGAACCGATAACACCCAGGGTCCGGAACTGATAATGCCCGCCAGTCCGTAAGCCTCGAACAGGTTCAGGAAGCTGTCGCGCTTGAGGATGCGGCGTATTTCGAAACCTATGCCGGCCATGGGTTAACGGGCCCCCGATTTATCGATGGAATGGTAAATGGAGCGGTAGGACTCGAACATGCTGTCCAGCGTGTAGTACCTCCGCACCCGCTCAAGGCCGGCTTTTTGCGCCCGGTACCATTGCTCCGGGTTGGCCAGCAGCCGCAGGGCCTCCCTCGCCGTGGCCTCCGGGTCGGCAATGGGCACCACGGCACCGCTGGCACCGAGGGCGCGATCTTCCTCACTGACTCCCTGCAGCAATTCGCGGCAGGCGCCCACGTCCGTGGCCAGGCAGGGCAGACCGGCGGCGTGGGCCTCGAGAATGACCAGTGGCAGCGCCTCGGAAATGGAGGTCAGCACCATCAGGCCCAGTTGCGGCAGTATGTCGTTAATGTTCTGGAAGCCCAGAAACTTCACTCGCCCGCTCATGCCCAGACTGTCCACGAGCTCCTTGCATTCGTGCACGTATGCCTCATCTTCGTCTTCCGGGCCGACAATCCAGCCCTCTACGTCAGGAACGACTTCGCTGACGGAGCGCATGGCACGAATAAAGGTCTTGACGTCCTTGATCGGCACCACGCGCCCGACCAACCCCAGGACTTTCGGAATGCCATCAGGTCTTGCCTGTCGGGCCGCCTCGAAGCGTGCCGGGTCAATGCCATTGGGGATAATGCGGGTGCGGTTCGCTGCGGCGCCGTCCTGTAACTGACGCTGTCGGTTGCCCTGATACAGGGAAACAATCGGGTCGGCTTGTTGGTAGGCCAGACGGCCGAGGGTCTCGAAAAAGCGGATCCAGAGCCTGCGGATATAGCCCAGCTGTTCGTTGAGTGTTCCCCCGACCTGATCTGTCGGATCGTGAATCCACTGGGCCTGGGACAGGTCTATTTTGCGTTCTTTGGTATAAATGCCGTGCTCGCTCAATGCAAAGGGAATGCCCCGCTGCTCACTGGCGATGGCACCCAACAAACCGGCGTATCCGGTGGAGATAGAGTGCAGCATTCGCACCGCCGGCATTCTGCGGGCCACTTCGACAAGCTGGAACAGGGGCGCATGCATGATGCGTATCGACCAGAAATAGTCGACAAAGGATGGCTCGGTGCAGTATTTGCGGTAGTTCTCGTCAATCATCTGCCAGCTTTCTTCGCTGTAGAGAAAGTCCTCGCGGCTGATTCCGCGCTTCTTACCCAGATCGGAAAACACTTCGTGAAGAATTTCCGGTGGTACTTCGGCTCCGGACTTGAACTGTTCGTGAAGCCGTTTCTGGGCTTCGAACGCCGAGCTGTTGCCACGCCTCGGGCGGGGTTTGCCCACGGCGTCAGTGTCCATCAGATAATGACACTCAAGGTGGGTGACATTGTCCGGCAGGACGTACTGCTTTTCGCCGTAGTGCTTGCGGTCGCCACCAAGGAAGATCAGCGCAAAGGTGTATTCCGGCAGTCCGGTGATGATCTGGTGGACCCACGATGACACACCGCCCCGAATAAACGGGTAAGTGCCCTCAAGCAGCAGGGCAATGTCGGCTTTTGGCTCTGTCTCCGGATTTTTCAGTATCATAGCCAGGCCTCGATGATCGGCCGGTTGGCCGGGTGAAAGCGCTCCGGGGGGCAGGCAGAGAGGTGTTGACGCACCTGTCTGAAATCCCGACGTAAAAAAGCCACTTCTCCCAGGTAGGGCAGGATCAGTTCTGGTGCCGAGCCCTCCGATAAAGCCATACGGAAAGCCTGGTCGGCGCCATCGACGTTTTCCAGCGCCAGCTCCACCCGGCCCAGCAGGCGCCAGTCATTTTGCCGGGAGTGGGCGCTTACCAGCTCCAGCAACAAGGTCCTGGCGCTGTTGAGATAGTACTGCCGCAGGCCACCCTGGGCCAGACCAAGGTAGGCCATCTCCCACCAGGTCTGGGCCAGGCGCCGTTGCCGGACGATCTGCTTTTTGCTGTCCTCTTTCTGCAGGGCCTGCTGCAGCACTCCCGCCCGATGGGCGAGGGTTTTCTCTTTCTGTTCAAGCATCGAATAGGCCAATAGCCGGACATCGTCAGCCGGGTCTTTAAGGGCTTCGCGCAGGATATCGATGGCATCACGGTCATTCATCTGGCGGGTGGCCATAAGTGCCGTGAGTCGTTTGTCGGTATTGCTTGCTTCCCGCAGGACCTGCCTCAGCCCGCCCTGGCTGTAGATTACCTGCAGGTCCATATCGATGGGCTGAAACGGGAGCTCCGGGATAGCCACTTCCTGCCAGGGAATTTCCCGCCGCGAACGTGGCAGGTAGAGCGCCAGCAAAATACCGACCAGCACCCCGGCACTGCCGATAAAGGGAATGGCAAACTGGACTGTGAACAGGAAAAAGGCCGCGGTGACCGGCTGGCCACGATACCGGCGTGGCAGTAACGACAGAAGAACGGCCGCCAGTATTGCACAGGCGATGGCGTGAGCCAGCAGGTAGGCAATCAGATGGACGTTGCCCGGCTCCGGTGACAGCAGACCTGCAACACCGCCGGCTTCCAAAGTCAGGGCAAGCAATACCAGCCAGTTACTGCTCATGGTTATCGCCCGTCCGGTTGTCAAACAGGAAAGTCTGTACCCACCTGTCAGCCTGGGCGCGACTGCTTATCTGCAGGGTCCGGGGGGTAACCAGATCACTGGTTCTGTGCCCAATCTGTTCCCTCAGTCCATCGTCCAGTCGATGTAGATAACCGGCCAGTCCCAGCTCATCGGTCAATGGCATAAGTACAACAAGGTATCGTTTGCCGCTGGCATGATGCTCGGCAACAACGTCCAGACCGCGACGGATGTTTTGCACGTAATCGGCGATAGCTTGGCCGGTCTGTCCTTCCGGTAACCGCAGACCCACCAGGGCACCAGGCAAAGAGAACCGCTCGGCGTCACGACCGACCCTTGCCAGATGGCGCCGGAATGAACGCCATTCCAGCGAGCCGCCAGCAGCCACCTCCGTCTGTTCATGGGCCACATCCGCCATGTGTCCCGCCAGAATGGCAAGAAGGCGCAGCGATCTTGGTTCAAAACTGAAAAACGGCATGGCCTCAATCACGCAGATGCCGACAAACCGGTCCTCTGAATCAATCAGCGGGATCGCCGCGAGAAGATCAGTGTCGAGCTCGTCAATGCGCTGGCGGAATTCGGTCTGCACGGAAACCAGTTTGCGCTCCTTCAGGGCGTGTTGCAGCAAGGGGTCCCGGGGGTCGATATCGTGAAAGCGGCCCACGGTTGCCAGCGGCTTGTCGCCCGGACGGCCGTCGGTCAGCGAATAAAGGCCGGCAACCTGCAGTTGGCCATAGCGCATCAGCAGTTGCAGCATCAGTGTGGCGCTTTGTTGATTCAGCCCGGTCAGCCCGGTGTCACTGACCTGGGAGTAAAACCGTCTGAGCGCTTCGCGCAGACTGCTGGAGCTTCCCGCCAGTTGTTGTTCAAGCCGGTCGTGGGATACCTTAAGCAGGTAATAGTTGCGAGTGAATTCTTCCAGGCGGGAGCCCCGGTAGTCGTTGCTGGCTTCCAGCTTTTGCCGCTGGCGCTCCCAATAGTCACGAAATTCACCGGCTACCAGGCTGATGCCGAGCACGCCGATGGCCCATACATAGGGAAACGCTTGTGGTGCTATACCGGTCGTGCGCAGCTGGAATCCCAGCGCCGCAATCAGGATCAGTGCTGACACCAGCGCCATGAAAAAGCCGTACCGTAACCCCACCAGCAGAGGCGCCAGCGCCGGCCAGGGGAAACTGCCGTCAAGATAGAACGGATCCTCCGGGCGGTGCCAAAGGCTGAAAGCCAGGAAAAAACCGGTAATCAGAAGCGTCTCCAGCCACTTCAGAGCCGGAGGCACCCTGGTCTTTGCGTCGGTTATCTGCTGTGTTTCGTCCATTGTGAGCCCTGTCAGTTCGCCGCTGTCATCGGCTTTCGGTCAGCGCCATGGCGTCGACGAGTTCGTCCAGCACTTTATGCGCCGCCACGCTAAGGCTTTCACGGCCCCAGCCGGTCCTGGCTGCGGTGCCGGACCAGAGCACACGATTGTCGTTCGCGCGTCGGATTTCCAGGGTGATCCCGACCGCAGGCTCCCCATCGAGCCCGCTTTTATAGCGCCATTCTTCGACTGTGCCGGTGAACAGATACTCGGCGCCCTCGTTGCGGGCGGTGTTCAGGGCGTCCTGCTGACGTTCGCTGCTTTCGTACAGTAACGGGTTGCGGTCGTCCGGAAGGTAGAGGGTAACATCGTTACTGCCCCCGGCCCGCAGCAGGGCGGCCAGCACGCTGGCGGCGCGGTCGCCTGCCTGGGGGGTCTGGGACAGGTTAACCAGTGGTAGCACGGCAATCCGGGCATCGCGGGCAACTGTCGATCCTGGCTGGCTCTGCATGACCGAGCAGCCTGCCAGAAGCAGAAGTGTGAGCCACAGGCTATGGCGTATTGTTTTCATAACGGTCTCCTTTAGCGACCCAGGTATATCGTGTAGGTAAGATTGAATTCGGTCCGGCCATTGCCATCAAGCCCCTCTGACGACCAGCGGCCGGACAGGGCCAGTTCGTCATCGCCCAGTACTCGCCAACCCAGCCCCAGGTCCACGCCCACTTCCGGGGTCGAGGTAGATAGTACATAACCGGCCTCCAGTCCGAGAAATGCCCGTGGCGACGGGGTGGAGCGATAGAGTGCATGGGGTTCGCCGTGGAACCAGCGGGTGGCGAAGCCCACGTGCTCATACTCTTCGGTCAGCACAGCGGACGCAGCGAGCGGCTGATCCAGTGCTGCCAGCGTTGAGGCCGGCAGCGTGTCAGTCAATGACAGTTGCTGATTGCGGTAACCGGCGCTCATGGTCCAGGCGGGGTCATTCCGGAACAGGGTGTAAGTGGCATTCAGGTCCAGCACATAGCCATCGGCCAGGCTCTCGCTGTTCAGGTTCTCGATGGTCAGATGTTCTGCCTGAAGGTTCAGGTTGAGCCGTGAAAACGGTGTGTAGCCGGTGTTGATGAAACCACGATTGCGTCGGGTCAGCCACCAGGCCTCGGCGCTGTCCGGGGTGCGTTCCCGAAACTGATAGCCTGCCCCCAGAACCAGCCGGTCGCTCCACTGAGAGTCATAGCGCGCGGCCAGCGCAAGGTCACCACCCTGATATCGTGGCAGCTGACTGGCGGTTAACGACCAGATAGCGTTGCCGGAACGCCGGTCCAGGGTAAGGGCGGCCTCAATGTTGCCACCGGGCGTGTCCTGGAGCCGCCCGGAGGTATTGGCGGTGACTTCATGGGCCGAGAGCTGCCAGCGCAGCTCGTCATGACTGGACTGGCCGGTAATGCCTGCGCGCTGCACGGTGAAGTTGCCCAGGTCCTGCCAGCGGGCGCCAAGCTGAATGGCACGATTGAAACTCTGGTGAAGGTTCACCGTGTCCCGTGTTGTATCCTGCCGTTGAGTTGCGGCCATGGGTTTGTCTAGCTGATCGATCTGGCGGATATAACGGTTGGCGCTTTGCTGGCGGTTTTCCGGGGTCGGGTAAAGTCGCTGCTCGATGCGCTGGTAGGAATTCTGGCTACGGGAAGAAGCAATGGGCAAAAGTGCCTCGGCGACCCCGGCATCACCCTGATCGGCTGCGAAATAGGCAAAGGCTTCGTGCAGATTTCCATCGGCTGTTGTCCCCTCTGGTGTGCGATGCGAGCCTGCAAGCGCCTGCCAGGCCAGTCGCAACAGCCCTTCCTCGCGGTAGATGGCGAAGCGGTTTGCCGGGGTAGAGGCGTCTTCACGCAGCTGCACGGCGGCTTTCTGGCGCAGGTTGGTTGCGGCGCCCGGTTGACCGGTCTGCGTCATGACGCTGGCAGTGCCCAGTAGCCAGTCAATATCATCGGTCCGGGTGGTCATGCCGCGGCGAAACCAGTGCAGTGCCTGCCCGGGCTTGCCCAGAGCAACGTAGCCATAGGCCAGCACCGGATAGGCGGCGGTGGACGGTGAATCACCGATCTGCGTCAGCAGAGCCTGAAGCAGATCGGCAAACTCCCCGGCATTGGCGAGCGTCAGCCAGGCCCAGTTGATCATCAGATTTTCATCGTCAGGCGTTAGTTGCCAGGCGGTGCGATAGGCTTCGTTGGCAGCCTTGATATTGTTGTTGCGCTGATGAACCAGGGCAAGAAGGGACCAGTAACGCGGGTTCTGTCGCGCCCCGGGGTCCAGATCCCGCCAGCGGTCCAGGGTTGTTGCAAGTGCCGACCAGCGCTCGAGGACGGCCTGATATTCCGCCATTGCAGCCAGCAGACGCGGTTCGCCCGTGGCCTCGAAACGGCGCTGGCTCAGTCGCAGGGCTTGCGGGTAGTCTTTGAACAGTACGGCGAGACCCAGCAGGCGTTCTTCCAGGACCGGTGTCAGTTCATCGTCGCCCCGGGCTGACAGCCGATCGTACTCTTTTCTGAGAATGTCGGTCCTGCCCAGATAGGTGGCCAGGTCGAGGCGGATGATTTGCGCGTTTTCCGCCAGTTCCGGGTCGTCTATTCCGACATTGAGCAGCGCCAGTGCCCGCTCGGGTTGTCTTGTCCGCCAGAGTAGTGAAGCAAGTTGCACACGATCAGATTCGGACAGCGTCGGCTGGCCCTCGAGCAGCGTGATGGCGGCGGGAAAATCCCGCAGGTTGAGGTGTAACGTCAGCAGTCTTTCTGTCAGCCGGGCGGCATCCGGATATAATAACCGGCCTTCCGAGAGCGTGGCGATGGCAGCATCAAGGCGTCCGGTCCGGATCTGCGCTTCCGCCAGTCCGATATAGTCCTCAGGCTGGAGGCGTCCACGGCTGGCCGCCTGCTCCAGCACCCCAAGCAGGGTTTCCCACTGGAACAGCCCCCGTGCCAGATCGGTGGCGCGGCGAAAAGCCAATGGCGAACCTGTATCCCGGTAAAGCGACACCCAAACCGGCAATGCCTCTGCGGGCAGATTGTTCCATTCCAGAACTTCGGCAATGGTTTTACGGTCGGCCGGGGTCAGCCTGGCGGGCTGTTGCTGAAGCCGCCGCAGCGCCGTGATCGCCGCAAGCGGTCTGCCTGCGGCCAGTTGGGAGGCCAGCAGTTGCCTCTGGTAATTCAGATTTCCGGGGTTGGCATTGGCCCTTTGCCGTATCCAGGCGGCTTCGTCGGCGCTGGCCCCCGCCAGCCGGGCCAGTCGAATGCCCTCGCTCAGGGTCTTCTCGGCCATGCTTTGCGCCGGCTGTCGCCGTTTGAACAGTTCAAGCGCCGCTTTCGGGTCGCCGCTGGCCAGCTCCAGCCGGATCATGTTGTCGATGAACTCAGCACGGTCAGCGGGGCTGACGCTGCCCAGGTGTGGCTTCAGAGTGGCGGCCGCGGCACCCGGCCGGGACTGGGCCTCCTCCAGGCGGGCGACCTCCCGTGCCAGTTGCAGCTGTTGATCGGGGGTGATCATGCGTTCCTGCGCGCTTTGCAGTAACGACAGGTAGCGCGGATCGCTGATCCAGTTGCGTAATGGCCGCAGCAGCTCAAGCAGGCGTTGTGGCTGGTAAGGCTGGCGCAGCAATTTCTGGGCGGCTGCGTACAGTTCATCCTGGCGGGCACGGCGGGTCGGCCCTTCCGGTACCGCAAATATCCGTTGTCCCTGCAGTTCGAGGTAGTCAGCAAATGCCTGTTCCACCACCGGATGGTGGCTCAACAATGGTTGCAGGATTTTGTCCGCTTGCTCCAGCTGGCCAGTTGCAACAAGCATCCCGGCCAGGCTCAGGCGCAATGGGACGTTGTCCGAATCGGACTTCAGCAGTGCCGTCAGATAAGCGATGGGAACGCCATCGGGCTTTTCGAGATAGTCCGGATCCTCGAACAGCCACTGGCGGGGGAACAAAAGATACAGAACCAGAGCGATCAGCGCCCCCATCAGGATCAGCGCCGGCAGGCTGAAAAATGATTCCCGCTGCCGACGCATACGCTTACCGGCACTCCAGAGACAGGGCTCCGGTTTGCTGAGCGGGCAGCGTTATCCACAGCTCACTGCCCTCGCGGCTCATTTTCGCGGACGCATTGTCGGCCGTGCACTGCCGTGCGCCTGCCAGCGAGAATGTTACCGGCTGGTGGCTGCGCAAGTTCAGGGTGATGCGCCAGCGGCCATCACTCCGTTGCCGTTGCCAACGGGTCAATACGCCGTTGGCCTGCGACAGCAAAGGGCCGTCCGGTGTCCTGTCGGTCAGGACCAGGCGCGGCGAATCCCCGGTCAGGTGTACGTAGCGGTTTCCGGCGTCATCGCGGTAACCGGCGACACCGGTGCTGAGGTCAAGATCAGGGAACCGGTCGGGGCTGATTGTTACGGTCCTGGGCTGACCGATTCCCCGCCACTGCCAGCCGCCATCATCATCCTCAAGCAACGCCGAGTAGTAGAATGTCTGCACCCGCCTGGCATATTCGCTGAGGTACAATGGCGTCACCGGCTGGCTTAGGGCGTATCGGTACACCTCGTGCAGGGCACTCAAGGCTTCGGGCTTGGTGCCCGAGTAGAAGTGGTAATAAATCCCCATGGGTTTGAGGCGGCCGTTACTTTCGAGAATGCGAAAAGTGTCTGTTACGTTGCGGAAACCATAGAAAGGCCCGCTCCACTGGTTGGTATAGACGTTCTCATTCATCACCGGGGCGTAGACCTGCAGTTCATCGCCAACCGGCCGCGCATCCGGCCAGGTGCCCGCCAGCTGGGAGGCATAGGGCAGAGGTTTGGTATTGCCGCCATTGACGTTGGCCAGGCCGGCTTCCCGAACCTGCTTTAATGCCTCCGCGCCGGGTCGTGCGTCGCCTGTCCACAGGAACACGGAAACCGGTTTTGCCGGCGGTGCCAGGCGCTGGTTGACGTACGCAATCGAACCGTCGATTTCCCGCGCCAGTGATGGCTGATAACCCGGGATCTTCATAAAATAGCCATACAATGTGCTTTCCAGGGGAGGCACCTGAACTCCTTCCATTGACTGCCAGAAGTACGGATGGCTGTAGGTATGGGATGCAACTTCTACCGAATCCATCCTGAAGATGTCTCTGGCGATTACCTCGGCGGCTTTGCTGGCGCCGGGGTAGAGGCCCCGGGGCGAGACCTCGGCTTCTATTACCGAGACTGTGTGGGGAATGCCATAGCGTGACAGAATTTCGTCCTGAATGACCTCGGCGCTCAGGGGGCTGCCGGGAAATTCACCACGGGAAACGAAACCGTCGCCGTCAATATGGGCGGTCAGAATGCGTCTTCCATTTTCGGTGGTTGTATCAATCGCCGGAGCGGATGGCAGGTCAAAGGCCTGACTGAAAAACGCAAAGGGATCAAACAGCCAATAGACCTCTTCATTCGGACCCACTTCGAAAATATAGGGATCGGTTGCCACGCCCCCTGTCTGATGGGTATATACCGGATCAAATGTCTGGCCCAGCGCATCCGTCATGGTGAGCCAGGGCCTGTGCCCCTCGGTTACCGGAATCGGACCGGTCGTTATCGAGGGCAGACGCCTGCCCTCGTATTTAGCCACTGAGGGATGGTGTTGGTCATAATTCAGCGGTACCGCTGGTGTCTCATAACGCTTTGCGGCGAGAACCCGACGACAGGCGGGGCTATCGGGTATCAGGCCCATCAGCAGGACGGGTACGCCCTGTTCCTGCTGCTGATGAAGCCAGTTGCAGAGGCGGTTGTCACGGTCGCCGGTCTGCCACCAGACCAGAATGCCGGCGTAGCGGTCGGCTGTGGGTTCCTGTGGCAATGGCTGTTGGCTGGAGCGGTAGTGCGGGACCAGGCCGGAACGCTCAAGGATGATGCCGCCGTAACGATGCGCCGCACTCTGGTCCATGTTCCGTTCGGATAAATCATGAACCACCAGAACGTGGCGCTTGACCTGCCGCGGTTTGGTGGGACTCAGTCGGGTCAGCTCGGAATTCGCGACCCAGGGAATGAAGCCCTCGTTGCGCAAGCGGGCAGCGACCTCAGCGCCACGGAAGGCATCTTCCGAATAATCGATGGCAATCAGGGGCATATCCGGTCGGGCCTGGCGCCACGGTTCCAGCTGTGCCGCCAGCCACTTCCGGTGCTCGTCCGGAACCTCGAAATAACTTTTGGTTCCGGCGTTGTAGCCGTTGCGCCAGGACTCCAGGGCCAGCGCATCCACCTGTGTCATGATACTGTCTGGCAAGTGGAAACCCCGATTCAGAATAATCTTGCTGTCAGGGTAACGTTCGCGGATCGCCTCAATCAGTTTTTGCTGGGCGCCTGCGAATGCCGGTGTCTGCTGATCACCGTCCGGAGACAGCCGAAAGCTGTCGAGCGTATCCAGAAAGACGCCCTGAAAACCCCTTTCGAAGGCGGGGTCAACCAGTCTGTCTAACAGGAACTCGCGAACTTCAGGAAGTCGAAGGTCCAAGACCACGCTTGACCAGGCGGGATTTTTGCCAATCAGCCAGTTCTGCTCAAGATCGTTGAAAAACCGATGACTGCGAGCCATCTCGCCCACGCCTATATAGGCAAGAGGGCGGGTGCCGGCTCTGGCCAGCAGGTCAATCCGTGCATCGCCGGCCTGCTCCTGCTGCAATACCACCCAGTCGTAAGCCATCAGGCTGCCGATTGGTGCCTCATTACCATAATAAAAAGCAACGTTGACGGGCTTTGTATCAGCAGCGATGGCCACGCCTGCAAACAGCAATAACGTCAGTGCAACAATCAGATACTGTATTTTTGTCATCAGAAGCCAGAAGAAAATAAAGCAACCACTGGGGTATGCAGGCGGATTCTTTTGCAGCAAGAAATACGTTTTCGAACCATTATAGATGACTTTTGGCAGGGTTATACGGTGAATCAAAGCGATATAACCCCACGAACCAGAGCAGCCGTGCCGGCAACCGCGGCAATGGCCAGAATGATCGGTCGCAGCCCGTCAAACGGCATGCGATGGACCAGTTTTCCGGAAAGCCAGAAGCCGGCGAGCACCCCCGGGAAAGTCACCGCAAAGAGTTGCAGTTCTGTTTGACCCAGGTACCCGGATGCCACCAGAGCGGCAAGACTGAAAAAACTGGCCACCAGAAAAAATGCGGACATGTTGGCACGCACCAACGGACCCTTCTGATTCTGATAGATCAGCGCAATTGGCGGGCCGCCAACAGCGGTGATAGTGCCCATAAAGGTTGAAGCGGCCCCGGCCAGGATACTGTTTCGGTCATTCAGGGCGGGGCGTAATCCGCCAACGCTCAGTAGTACTCCGGTCAGAATCAGTACCCCGAAGATCAGTTCGAACCCTTTGGGAGAAATCAGCATCAGCGTCAATCCGGCGAGTATGGTGCCGCCGACACCGCCCCCAAGGGCAAAGCGGACTTCGCGGATCTGCAGCGCGGCCCGGTTCCGCAGCAGCATGAATATCGTCAGCACCGCCGCGTTGAGAACCAGTGGTGCAGGGACGAGCGCGGGACTGATCAGGAACAGCAGCGGTGCCGCCAGTGTGCCGATGCCATATCCCGCCACCCCCTGCAAACAGGAACCCGCCAGCAGGGCAAGATTGGCCAGAATGATCTGCAAAAGGGAAAGCTCGGTCACTATCGTGTTACTCGGGAAATTGGGGTGATGGATGTTGATAACACAGTGGCGGGACAACTAAAACTATCAGGTCGGGGAAACTTGTGCGGGCAGGAATTATCAGTCGTGTGCTAACTTGGCGTACCTGACGACGAGGACGTTATGAAAGCCGCCACACCCGAAGTGACTAAAGGTGTTCTGTTTGGCCTGTCTGCCTACACGCTGTGGGGATGTTTTCCCCTTTATTTCGCGTTGTTTGCCGGCGTGCCCTCCTATGAGGTATTGATCCACCGGGTTGTGTGGTCCTGTCTGTTTCTCGCCATTGTTGTGTCTTTCCTGGGTCGCTGGAGGCCGGTCAGGGCTGCTTTGTCGCAACCGAAAAACCTCGGATATGTGCTCGGCTGTGCGGTGTTTATCGCCCTTAACTGGGGCATCTATATCTACGCGGTGGAAACCCGTCAGGTGTTGCAGGCGAGCCTGGGTTACTTTCTTACACCACTGGTCAATGTGGCGTTGGGGCTGTTGATTCTGCGTGAGCGGATTTCCCGGCTACAGGGCATAGCTGTGGTTCTGGCGGCTATTGCGATTTTCTATCAGTTGATGCTTCTCGGGGTGGTGCCCTGGATTTCGCTGCTGCTTGCCTTCAGTTTCGGTACTTACGGGTTAATGAGGAAAAAAGTCGCGCTGGATGGCCTCTCGGGGCTGTTTGTGGAGACACTGCTGTTGCTGCCGCTGGGCCTGCTCGCCCTGAGCTGGCTGAATCTCAGTGGCACATCGCATTTCACCGAAAGTCCCGGGCTAACGTTACTGCTGATGTCCAGCGGCATCGTAACCGCAGTTCCCCTGCTGTTTTTCGCAGGTGCAGCCCGCAGGCTCAAGTTATCAACCATCGGTTTCCTGATGTATATCAACCCGACCCTGCAGTTCGCTCTGGCCCTGCTGGTGTTTGATGAACCCCTTAGCGGGCAGAAGCTCCTCAGTTTCGTCCTCATCTGGCTGGCTCTGGCACTTTACTCATGGTCCGCCTGGCACGGGCGCAAGCGGGCGCAGTCTGGCTGATCTTCGCTGCCCGAAACCGCCGTGGACCGGATTTCATGACCCGATGCGGCAGGCGTTGCAGTCATATTTACGCCGGTACCGACGGTCGGCCCAGCTGGAATAAATCCTGTTGGCCAGGGGGTATACCAGGGGCCAGAGTAGGGGCCTGAACAGGAATCCCAGCCGGGTGTGGGACCAGGCCCTGACCGTCGCATGGAGACCGGTTACCCAATTTCCGTCCCCGGTGCGCAGGTGCAGCCGGCGCAACAGTGCCTCGGATTCGGGCAGCGTGGCTTTTTCGGTGTCCTGAACATGAATGTCCGCAAAATCCAGATTTCCGGTTTCCAGCCTGCGCAGTGTCGCAATTTCTTTGGAACAAAGTGGGCACTGGCCGTCGTAAAACAGGGTATCCATCACTTACTCCTGGTGTCTGAAGCCAGTTAAAATTTGTGTCACTTGTGCTTCAGTACTCCGGGTATACGTGCAGATCCGGTATTTCGGATGCTTGCCCGGCAAAAATAGGATAGCTTCACTGCATCAACCCTTTCGAGTATCCGACCCAAAGCAAGAGAGTGTCAAAATGCTTATCCGCGCAATGCTTTTTTCCCTGACGGCGGTCCTCGCCGTCACCTTTTCAGCGACAGCTGCAGCCCGGGAAACCTACCAGTTCACGCTGGCGGAAACCTGGGGGCCCAATACACCGATACTGGGCGAGACCACCCGGCGGATGGCTGCCATGGTGGAGAGAATGTCTGCCGGCAGGCTTCAGATCCGGATCGATTCCGCCAACAAGCACAAAGCGCCTTTCGGCATATTCAATATGGTCAAAGCCGGACGCTACGATATGGGTCACACCGCCTCCTATTACTACAAGGGGCTGATTCCCAACGCGATGTATTTCACCACCGTGCCATTTGGCATGATTGCGCCGGAACAGTACGCCTGGTTCTATTTCGGCGACGGTATGGAACTGATGAAGAAAGTATACCGGCCCCATGGTCTGCTTGCCTTTCCGGGCGGTAATACCGGCAACCAGATGGGCGGATGGTTCCGTGAGGAAATCAATAGCCTGGAGGATCTTCAGGGCCTGAAAATGCGGACACCCGGGTTTGCCGGGGAAGTAATGGCAGAGGTTGGTGTGGCGGTCACCAATATACCGCCGGGTGACCTGTACACGGCCCTGGAGCGGGGCACGATTGATGCACTTGAATGGGTGGGCCCGGCGCTGGATTTTCAGATGGGCTTCCACCAGATTGCCAAACACTATTATTCGGGCTGGCAGGAACCGGCGGCTGAAGTCCAGTTTCTGGTCAATGAAAAAAGCTGGAGCAGATTGCCTGAAGATCTGAAGGAAATTCTGCGGGTTGCGATGCGAACGGCGGCTTACGACATGTATGCCCAGAGCATGCACCTCAGTGGCGAGGCGTGGGCCAAAATGAAAGACAACTATCCTGATGTCAGCCACCAGACTTTTCCACCTGCCGTGATCGATGCCCTGCGTGCGGCCACAGAAAAATTGCTTGCAGAGGCCGCTGCGAGCGACGAACTGGCCAGTGACATCATCAATTCCCAGCGTTCTTACCTGCAGCAGATCCGGCAGTGGACCAATATTTCGGACAAGGCCTATTTAAACAGTATTTCAACAGCTACGGGTGACTGACGTATACTTCATCTGTATGTAAATTAAAGTGGCAGGTATCAGGGCCTATGCGGATACGGACTTGCTTGTGGATAGGGCGTCTCGCTCTGGCGATGCTTGTCTGTCTGTGTATCTTCCAGCCAGTCCATGCCAAGACCGACCTGAATTCCGGCTGGGAGTACCGTTGGGGTGACTCAGCACTGGACAGCGATGGTGTGCCCGAATGGGTCGCCGCTGATGAGCCGGAGCAGTGGAATGCGATCGGCTTCCCGTCCAATCCCCCGGGCCGGCAGAATCGTGAACACGTCTGGTACCGCATCAACCTGCCCGAGGGCCACTGGCGCGAGCCTGTTCTTTACATTTACAGCGTTGATCTGATTGTTCAGGTCTGGCTGGATGGCCGGCAGATATATCAGTACGGTGAATTCGATGACGACGGTCGGGGTCGTTTCGAGGGTTGGCCCTGGCATTCGATTCCACTCCCTGAAGGGTTTCAGGGCAAAGAGATCTATTTCCGGATTTTCTCCGACTACACCGATATTGGTTTGTGGGGTGAGGTCGCGATCATGGAGCGTCCGGAGCTGACATTTTACATCCTCAAGAATTCTGTGAAATCCCTGTTTATTGCAGGTTTTTCCGTCCTTATTGCGTTATTTTCCATCATCTTCGCCCTGCTTCAGGCCCGCAAGAAAAGTTTCGCCAGTCTTGCGCTGTTTTCGCTGTCTTCCGCGGTGCTGTTGGTGGCCGAAAGCCAGGCCCGACAACTGATCTGGAATGCACCCCTGGCCTGGGATTACCTGGCAGCCGGGTCCTATTTCATGGTGCCTGTGGCCATGGCGTTGATGCTGGAGCAATGGTTTGAGGATCAGCGGCCCTGGCTGATTAATCTGGTCTGGAAAATCCATCTGGGATATTTCGTGCTGGCGTTGGCCCTCGCCGGCACTGGCTTCGTTGATCTTTCCTCCACGTTTCCGGTATTCGACGCCCTGCTACTGGCTTCGCTGACCATAGTCACGGTTTTCGTGGTGCGTCGGTTCCGGGATCTTTCCCGTTCGCAGCAGGTGATGCTTGTCGCCTACGGTGTGTTCTGCACGCTGCTGGTTGTGGATATGGCCGTCGCTCACGGTTTTCTCCCATGGTGGCGCGTGCCAGTAAGTTGGGGTGCACTGGCGTTCTCGATCGCCGTGGTAATGATTGCATTGGCCCACTATGCGCGCACTCAGCAGTATTTAAGCGATCTGAACCTGTCGCTGGAACACAAGGTGGCCGAGCGCACGGCGCGCGCAGAATCGCTGGTCCGTCGCGAGCAGGCACGGGTCCGGTTGCTGACCTTCGAGAATGAAAAAGCCCGTGTGCTCAATGAAATCATCGCTGAGCTGCAGGATTGCATCAGCCTGAGCCAGACCTTTTCCGTGCTTGCACGGAGACTTCCTGATTTTTGCAGCCCGATGAAGGGAATGTTGTACCAGCGTATCGAGAATGGCGCCGCATACCGGTTACTGAGCCGATGGCGGTACGCTGATGAGCCGTCACCTCCGGAACGGATTGAAACTCCCCACGGCCCGCCGCCCAACAGTGAGTTACCATTGGGCGCTCCGTCGCTGCGCCCCGCAGACCCTTTGGAAACCGTTGATTCGACCAACCCCGAAGCCGGGAAATTGACATCCGGCCAGCTCTGCCTTTGGATCAGCATTCAGTCGGCTACCGAAGGGACATTGCCTGTTGCGCTGCTGTTCGTGGAGATGCCCGACGAGCTGATGGGAAGTGAATCCCAGTTTGGCGCGGCAAAACTGTTTCAGACTCTCAGCCAGGGCATCCAGAAAATTGACGTTACGATTTCCGGCATCAGTCTGAGGGAGGAACTGCAGAGGTATTCTTATGAGGATGCGCTGACGGGGCTCAAGAACCGGCGCTATTTCGACCAGCTGCTCGAGCATGAAAGCGCGGTGGCATTTCGCAGCGACAAGCCGCTGTCCCTCCTGATGTTGGACATTGACCATTTCAAGAGATTTAACGATTCTCATGGTCACGAAGCCGGTGATTCAGCGCTGAAGGCGATTGCTTCAACGCTCGTCCGGCATTTTCGTGAGAGTGACGTCGTCTGTCGGTTCGGCGGAGAGGAATTTGTGATCATAATGGCGAACACAAGTCTGAGGGCTGCCTTTGATAAAGCCAGTGAGCTGGTGGCAGAGGTGCGGGGAATGCCCATTGTTCACGATGGCCTGGAGCTGACGGGGGTCACCCTTTCGGTCGGTGTGTCAAGCTGGCCGGAGTGCGCGGAGGCGCCCGATAGCCTGTTGGGTCATGCTGACCGGGCGCTCTATCGCGCCAAAGAGGCGGGCAGGGATCGGGTGGAGGTTAACTGATCCTTCCCGCCCTTTACACGACCAGTACCGGGCATTCCGAGTTTGACGCCACCCGGTGGGAAACACTACCCAGAAACAGACCGTCCTTGTCACTGTGTGTGCCCCTTGTGCCGATCACGATCAGATCAACAGATTTGTCCCTGGCAAAGTCAACGATAACTTTTGAGGGTCTGCCCGCTTTTACAAAACCCCGGACGTCCTTGCCACCGCGATCTGCTGCCAGTTGTTTTGCATGATTAACCACTTCCTTGGCATATTCCGAAAGAACCTTGTCCGGGATGTCCATTTGCGCCGGTCGTCCGATCGACAGGGACGCCTCAAACAGGCTGTGATGCTTGTAGACGCAAAGCAGGTAGATCTCCGCACCGGTCAGTTGCTGTAATTCAATGGCCCTGGTCAGGGCATTGAACGACGTCATGGAGCCATCTACTGCCACAAGAATCCGTTTGAACATGTCGCTCTCCTCTGTGTTTACCCTTCAGGGTATCAAATCACCTGAAGGCCAGGTCGCGCAGGAACAATGCAATTTGCGGGAACGCAATGAGCAGCCCGGCGGCGGTTATCAGCATGATGACAAACGGCGGTGTGCCCCGGATCACTTCCAGATAAGGGCGCTTGAAAATCGCGATGGCGGTGAAGATGTCGCAACCGAACGGTGGCGTGGCGGAGCCGATGGCCACCTGCAGGGTGATCAGCACACCCACCAGGACCGGATCCAGGCCCGAGGATGCAATTGCCGGCGCGAAGATGGGTGTCAGCACCAGAATTACCACAATCGGATCAACGAACATACAGGCGACAAAGAAAGCGATACAGATGGTGATCATCACGCCAACCGGGCCCATATCACTCACCCCGACCGTTTCAAGAATGGCCTGGGGAATCTGGGCGAAGGAAATGATCCAGGAGAAGCCGGTACCCACCGCCACCAGGATGAACACTACAGCGGTGATCAGGCCGGTCGATTTGGCGATCCGGTAGATGTCTGGCAGCTTGAGCGAGCGGAACACCACGAACTCCAGCAGGAAGGCATAAAGCACACACACAGCAGCGGCCTCTGTAGGGCTGAATATGCCGCCATAGATACCGCCGACAATAATGACCGGGAAGAACAGGGGCCATAAGGCCTCGCGCATGGCAACGCCGCGCTGGCCCCAGGTAGATTTCTCCTCGGTGGGAAGCTTGTTGACGTGAGCGTAGATCAGGCAATAAATCGAGAACATGAACAAAATCATCACGCCCGGTCCGATGCCGGCAATGAACAGTTCGGCAATGGAGGTTTCGGAAATAACGCCGTAAATAATGAAGCCAATACTGGGGGGGATCAGAAACGCAATATCGCTGGAATTGATAATAAGCGCCAGCGAGAAGGAGTCTGAATAGCCCGCTTTCAGCAGTTTTGGCCGCAGGGGTGAGCCAACTGCCACAACGGTTGCCTGAGTGGACCCGGATACAGCCCCAAACAGGGTGCAGGAAGTAGCGGTGCTGATGGCCAGGCCGCCCTTAACATGGCCGATAAAAGCCATGACCATATTGATCAGCCGGTCAGCAGACTGACCGCGGGTCATGATGTCGGCAGCCAGAATGAACATCGGAACCGCGATCAGTGAGGCCGGACGAATACCCGCCATCATCTGCTGAACGAAAGTTCCCATCTGGCCGAAGCCATCGAACATCATTACAAAGCCAACGAGGGCACCGGTGATCAGCGGTACCATCATCGGGAAGCCCAGCAGAAGCAGCCCGATCATGATCACCATCATTATAGTTGCCATGATTTCTATCCTTATTCAATGCAGCTTCAAAGGCTCAGACTTCGGACTCGGTATCAGCGTAGCCATCGACCACGCCCGTGGAGAGATAAACATCCTTGCTGGTGAGGTTCTTGATCGCGGTCAGTAAATACTGAATGCCGGTGATGGCAAAGCCGATAGGCACCCAGATGTAGATCCACCAGATTTCGAATCCCAATGCGGGCAGGATTCTGCCGCGGCTATAAAGCGTTTCGATATAGCCAACAGAGTGGTAACAGAGGAAAAACATGATGACCGACGTAAACAGGGCGATGAAAATCATCAGCACCTTGCGGCCCTTGGTCGGAATCGAATCGTATATTGCGGACATCCGGATATGTCGGCCATGGCGGGCGGCATAGCCGATGCCGGCGAAGGTAATGAGGATGATCAATATCCGGTTGACCTCACCTGACCAGAACATGCCTTCACCCAACACATATCGCGCAATCACATTTGTGCAGGTGTTGACTGCCATAAGGATCACGCCCATGGCGAGCATGACGGCCTCTACTTTACTGATAAAAACATCAATGGTTCCCAGAAAACCGGGCAGGCCGGACTCAAAGGTACCGGTATCATCTTCTAGATCCGGGGAATTGTCGGACATGGGAACACTCCATAGCATTTCGCTCCCGACCGGTGGAGGGGGCCTCCGGGGGGGGCGGGGTAAATGCAGAATCCCCGCCGGTGAGCACCGGCGGGGATCAGGTCTTTCTGCTTACATGCTCTGAACTTCTTTCAGATCTTCCTTGAACTGGTTCAGCAGTTCCTGACCGCTTTCGCCGGTCATGTCGATGAACTTCTCCTCAACCTGGGGAGCGCGGGCCTTGAACGCTTCGATCTGCTCATCGTTCAGGCGGGTGACAGTTACTTCATCACTGGCTTTCCTGATCTTTTCCAGTGCTTCTTCGGCCAAACCATCGATGTGATCAATGATTTCTTCAAAGGCATAGTCAGCGGCGTCCTGAACCAGCTTCTTGTCCGCATCAGACAGGCCGGAGTAGAAATCCATGTTCGCCATCATGGCGGTGGTGAACCAGCCGTGTTTGGTGAATGTGAGGTTCGGCGATACTTCGTAAAGGCCACCGGACTCAATCCAGAAAATCGGGTTTTCCTGGCCCTGAATCATGTTGGTCTGCAGGGCACCATACACTTCGCCCCAGGGCAGAGGTGTCGGCGTTGCGCCAAAGGCGTCATAGGTTTCAGACAGCAGCGGGTTGGTCATAACCCGGATCTTCTTGTTGTTGAAATCCTCTGGTGAGGTAATGGGCTCGTTGGCTGTCACCACCATCTCACCTTCCGGATACATTTTAAGAAGCTTGAGGCCGTTCTGGGCATAGAGCTCGGGGAAGTCCTCGTTGATCGCCTCGCTTTCACGGAAGAACTGGATCACTGTGTCCATGTCGGTTGGCAACAGGTAGGGGATAAAGAATATCTGCGCTTCGGGAATCAGGGAGCCGGTAAAGCCGGGCGACTGGTTGACGAACTGCAGGATGCCCGCCTGGGTCTGCTCCATGATGTCGTCTGACTCGCCCAGCTCACCAAAACGGTAGACCTGAATCGTATGGTCCGAGTTGTCCTCAATGTATTCCTTGAAATCGTAGGCAAAGACATCCTGAACGTCGCCCTCATACTCTTCGTGGGCATAGCGCCAGTTAGCGGCGTTCACCGAGTTTGCTGCCGTCATCGCGGCAAAAGCGAAGGCCGAAAAGCCGGCCAGTTTCTTGAATTTGCTCATGCTGCTCATAGCTTTATCTCCACTTTTTCGTCGCTGAAATCATTCGTTACATTACACAAGACTGGCAAAACAATCGGCGTTGCGCAAGAAAATGTCTGATCTGCAACAACTTTAGTTTCGCAACTTTCATTTGTATGACCTCCGGATATGATAGCCTCGGATCAGCGGTTTTACAGCTTTCAGTAACCTGACGAGAGCCGGAATGTCCCAGACTCACCTCACCCTGACGGGATTTCACGCCATCCACGCCAACCATCTGGAAGATCTGCGCCGGGCAGTGGTCTGGATCTGCAGGCAGCACCCCGTGCCCCCGCTGGCCAGTGAAACCTTTCTGGTGCAGAGCAACGGTATTGCCCAGTGGCTGAAGCTTGCCCTGGCGGAAGACCCGGGAAGCGTCGAGGGTGGCGATACCGGCGGCATGGGCATTGCCGCCGGCATGAACTTCCTGTTTCCTGCCCGCTTTATCTGGCAGGCCTATCGTGCCGTGTTGCCGTCATCTGAAGTGCCGGAGCAGTCTCCCTTCGATAAATCCCGACTGGTGTGGCGATTGTTCCGACTATTGCCAGGTCTGATTGCACAGGACGATGTCTTTGCGCCCCTGCAGAGATTCATGGCCGGATCAGACACGGAAACCCGCCGTTATCAGCTCGCTGGCAAGATTGCCGATCTGTTTGACCAGTACCAGGTGTTCCGCGCCGACTGGCTGGCGGATTGGGAAGCCGGGCACGACCGCCTGCAACTGGCCCGCGGCGAGTATCGGGAACTGGGGGAAGAATTGCGATGGCAGCCAGTGCTGTGGCGTAAACTTGTGGAAGATGTGGGTGCGCTTGCCGGCACCAGCCGGTCGCGGATCCACACCCGGTTTATGGAGGTCGGGCAACAGCTGAAGGCGACCGACCGGCCGCCCGACCTGCCCCGGCGCATTGTGGTTTTTGGCGTTTCTTCGCTGCCAAAGCAGGCACTGGAGGCACTATCCATCCTCAGCCGGGTTAGCCAGGTGGTGCTGTGTGTCCATAATCCCAGCGAGTTTTACTGGGCCGACATCATCAGCGATCGGGATCTGCTCAATGCGGACCGCAGGCGGGGCCGGTCCCATCCCACACTGGCAACACTGACCGACCCGGACGATCTGCACCAGCACGCCAACCCTCTGCTGGCGGCCTGGGGTAAGCAGGGTCGGGACTATATCCGGCTGCTGGATGAGTTTGATAACCCGGAGGAGTACCAGGGCCGCGTTGCCACGCCGGACGGCCGCATCGATATCTTCACGCCCCACGGCGACCCGCAACATCCGTTACTGTTGCATCAGGTCCAGAACGACATCCGCGCACTCACGTCGCAACAGGAAATGCTGGACCAGGGGCGCACACTGGACCCATTCCGGGATGATACGATTGTCCTCCACAATGCCCACAGCCCCCAGAGGGAAGTGGAAATCCTCCATGACCAGCTGCTGGCCGCATTCAACAGCAACCCGGACCTGCGCCCGCGAGACATGATTGTCATGGTGCCGGATGTGGACACCTATGCGCCCCATATCCAGGCGGTGTTTGGCCGCTATCCGCCATCGTCAAGGCGTCATATT
>Ga0102937_1000171_pt1 | contig 28106 bp, 27 predicted proteins | sample SalPonR2_B_D1_MG_FD_78213 | JGI IMG/M metagenome (GOLD analysis project Ga0102937, IMG submission 78213) | Salt pond soil microbial communities from South San Francisco under conditions of wetland restoration - Salt Pond MetaG R2_B_D1_MG | ecosystem: Environmental > Aquatic > Marine > Intertidal... | reverse complement strand
TCGTGGCTGCTCGACCTCACGGCCGAAGCATTCCACGCCGATCCCGCGCTGAGCGCCTATTCGGGGACCGTGGGCGACTCGGGAGAGGGCCGGTGGACGGTGGCGGCTGCCGTCGACGAGGGTGTCCCCGTCCCCGTGCTGTCGGCGGCGCTCTTCCAGCGGTTCTCGTCGAGGGGTCGCAGCGACGTCGCCGACCAGGTGCTGTCGGCGATGCGCGCCGGGTTCGGGGGCCATGCCGAGCGGGAAGAGTCGACGCGATGAGCGACGCCACGGAGACGAACGGCGACCCGAGCAGCGACCTCGAGGAAACGAGCAGCGACGGCCGGATGACCACGGGGGCAGCCACACCCCACGTCGACACGGCCAGCATCCAGACGGTCCAGCCCGAGGCCGATGCGCTCGTGCTCTTCGGCGCCACCGGCGACCTGGCGAAACGCAAACTCTTCCCGTCGCTGTACCGGCTGGAACGTTCCGGAGCGCTCCACGTGCCGGTGATCGGCGTCGCCCGCAGCGACTGGACCGACGAGGACTTCCGCCGCCATGCGCGGGAGTCGATCGAGGAGCACGTCGACGACGCCGACGAGTCGGTGATCGAGGCGCTGTGCCACCGGCTCGATCTGATCCAGGGGGACTACGGGTCGGCCGACACCTGGAACGAACTGCGAGCGACGCTCGATCGCGCCAACTCCGTGGTCGCCGTCTTCTACATGGCCATCCCTCCGTCGGCGTTCCCCGCCATCGCCACCAAGCTCGAATCGGCGGACCTGCACACGCGGGGCCGCATCGTGGTGGAGAAGCCGTTCGGCCGCGACCTCGAGTCGGCGATCGAACTCAACCGGACGTTGCACTCCATCTTCGCCGAGGACCACATCTTCCGGATCGACCACTACCTCGGCAAGGAGTCGGTGGAGGATCTCCTGGTGTTCCGCTTCGCGAACACCCTCATCGAACCGGTGTGGAACCGCAACTACGTGCGCAGCGTGCAGATCACGATGTCGGAGACGCTCGACGTGGAGGGCCGCGGATCGTTCTACGACTCGGTCGGAGCGATCCGCGACGTGTTCCAGAACCACCTTCTCCAGGTGGTGTCCCTGCTGGCGATGGAGCCACCGGCCGGCGCCGACGCCGGCTTCCTCCAGGACGAGAAGGCGAAGGTGATCGCAGCGATGCGGCCGATCGACACCGCTGCGCTGGTGCGCGGGCAGTACGTGGGCTACCGCGACGAGGAGGGGGTGGATCCCGATTCGAACGTGGAGACCTTCGCCGCCGCCCGCCTCGAGATCGACTCGTGGCGGTGGGCGGGCGTGCCGTGGTACGTGCGGTTCGGCAAGGCGATGCCGCAGAACGCCACCGAAGCGGTGATCGAGCTGCGCGAACCGCCGCGCATGCTCTTCGACGAGTCGGGCGGGCCGCCTCCCGGACGCAACCTCATCCGGCTGCGCCTGGGCAAGCACGACGGTGTCACCTTCGCCCTGCAGGCCAAGACACCGGGCCCCGAGCTCGACAGCGAGGAGATCGACGTCGGCGTCGACTTCGCCGCCGCTCTCGGTGAGCGCCAGGACGCCTACGAGCGGCTGCTGGGCGACGCGTTGGCGGGCTCGCTGCGCCGCTTCGCGCGCCAGGACATCGTGGAGGGCACGTGGCGGGTGGTGCAGCCGGCGCTCGACGACCCCGGCCTCGTGGTGCCCTACTTCCGGGGCTCGTGGGGTCCGGCCGACGCCGACGACATCCTCGTGAACGACGACACCTGGTACGAACCGACGCCCGACCGGTCCTGAGTGCTCCTGAGCGCTCCCGAGCGCTCCGTCCGCTACGGTCGTTCTCATCTGACGGACGCATCGTCCCGAATGATGAGACGTCATGTGGATTCCCATCACCCTCGCTGCGGCGACCTTCCAGATCCTGCGCACCTCGCGACAGCACCGCCTGCGCTCGGTGCTGTCGGTGAACGCCGCCGGCTTCGTCCGCTACGCCTACGGGTTCCCGCTCGCCGTCGTCGCCTGCGTCGTCACGTTCGGTCTCGCCCGGGCGACGGTCCCGGGGATTCCGCTGCGTTTCTGGCCGATCGTCGCCGGTGCCGGCGTGTCGCAGATCCTCGGCACACTCGCACTGCTGCGCGCCTTCGACCTCCGCGACTTCGCCATCGGCACCGTCTACGCGAAGACGGAGGTGATCCTCGTCGCCGTGGTGTCGGCCGTCGCCCTCGGCGAACCGCTGGCACCGCTCGGCTGGATCGCCGCGCTCGTCTGCATGATCGGGGTGGCCTGGCTCGCCGCACCCACCCGACTCGGCGACGTCCTGACCGACGCCCGGGACCCCGCCGCCCTCATGGGTCTGCTCGCCGGTGCGTTCTTCGCGGTGGCCGCAGTCGGGATCCGGGCGGCGTCGACGTCGCTGGACGACGACGGCACGTGGAACCGAGCCCTCCTCACGCTCACGGTGATGCTCGGCATCCAGACCGCGTTGAACGGTGCGCAACTCGCCACGGACGGCACCCGTCAACTCGTGGACGTGGCCAGGGCATGGCGGGCCGCACTCCCGGTCGGCGTGCTCAGCCTGTGCGGGTCGGCGGGGTGGGCGACGGCGGTGACGCTGGCCAACGCGGCCAAGGTCCGCACCCTCGGCCAGGTGGAGCTGGTGATGGCGTTCGCCATCTCGGCCTGGGTGCTCCACCAGCGACACACCCGCGCCGAGTACGTCGCCAGCGCGCTGGTGCTGCTCGGCGTGGTGGGCGTGATCGTGTTCGGTTGAGCGGCAACGCCGCGCCCAGCGGCCGTCAGTCGACGACCGACGGGTCGTCGATCACGCTGCGCAGCAACCACTGGAAGACCCGCCAGCCCGTGTCGGGCTGTTGCATCGTGGCCGCAGCGACCGCCGCCGCCTCGTCGGAGATCGGCACGCCGTGCGGGGCCTTCACGTGCACCTCGGCGACGCGCTCACTCATCACGAACCAGCCGACGGCCTCCTCCACCGATCCACCCACGGTGAGCGGGCCGTGGTTGCGCAGGATGCAGAACTTGGCGTCGCCCAACGCCTCGGCGATCCGCTTGCCGCCGTCGACCGACAGCACCTCGACCTCCTCGTCGTCGAAGAGCGCCTGGTCGAAGACGAACGCGCACGACTCCTGGCTGAGAGCCCGGAACGGCTGCACGTTGGCCGACCACGGAGTGCCGAACTGGGTGTGGGTGTGGGCGGCGCTCACCACGTCGGGTCGGGCGGCCAGCAGCGGGGCGTGGATGTTGTAGCCGGCGGTGTTGATCGCTCCCGTGGCGGTGCCGGCGGCGTCCTTCACCCGGCCGTCCGGACCGACGAGGACGAGCCGGTCGACCGTCGCCCGGTGGAACGGGACTCCCCAGTCGAGCAACCAGAAGTGGTCGGTGAACTCGGGATCGCGGGCGGAGACGTGTCCGTCACCCAGCTGCCCCCAACGCATGGCTCCGAAGATGCGGTAGCCGAGCGCGCACATGCGCTTGCGGTGCACCCGCTCGTCGTCGGGCGACCGCACCGCGTCGAACGGTTCGACACCGGGGAACACCGGATACGCGGACTCACTCACGTCGTCCACCGTACCGCCCTCGGCCGGGCCGGACGGCGGCGAGTCGGACGTCAGGCCGGGAAGCCGCGGCGGGGGACGACGATGACGGTGCCGTCGTCGGGATCGACGTCGACCGACACGCAGACGTGGAACACCTCGCCGAGCCGCTCGGCGGTGAGCACCTCGTGGGCCGCCCCGGCGGCCACGACCCGGCCGCCGTCCAGCATCACCAGCCGGTCGGCGTAGGTGCCGGCGAGCGTGAGGTCGTGCATCGCCGCGATCACCGTGATCCTGCGGTGTTCGCGCAGCTCGGTCACCAGTTCGAGCGCCTGTTGCTGATGCCCGATGTCGAGCGCCGAGGTCGGCTCGTCGAGCAGCAGCACCGGCGCCTCCTGCGCCAGGGCCCTCGCCAGCACCACGCGTTGGCGCTCGCCACCGCTGAGCGACCCCAGCATCCGTGTGGCGAACCCACCGAGACGCAACCGGTCGATCACCGAACACGCCACGTCGCGGTCGTGCCCGGTCGGCGCTCCGAAGTAGCCGACGTACGGCGTTCGACCCAGCAGCACGTAGTCGAACACGCTCATGTCGTCGGGGATCAACGGGTCCTGCGCGACGTAGGCGACCTGGGTGGCGCGTCTGCGGCTGTGCAGACCGCGCAGTGTCGTGCCCCCGACGGTCACCTCGCCCGTCGACGGCACGAGACCGGCCACCGCCTTCAGCAGCGACGACTTGCCGGCACCGTTCGGCCCGATCACGCCCAGCCACTCCCCGGCCCCGACGCGATCGACGTAGGGCTCGAGCGCCTGGTGCGAGCCGTAGCGGACGGCCACGTCCTGCAGGTCGACCGCGGCCACGCTCACACCACCTTCCGGGTGCGCAGGAGATAGACGAAGAACGGCGCACCGATGAACGCCGTGACGACGCCGATGGGGGTCTCGGCCGGGCTCGTGAGCATCCGGCCGGGCACGTCGGCGAGGATCAGGAAGCCGCCACCGAACAGGATCGAGAGGGGGATCACCCGCCGGTACGTGGCTCCCGCCATCAGTCGGATGGCGTGCGGCACGACGAGGCCGACGAAGCCGATCAGGCCGCTCACCGACACCACCGCGGCCGTCCCCAACGTGGCCGCCACCACGATCACGAGCCGTGTCCGCTGCACCGACACGCCGAGGGTGGCCGCCTCCTCGTCGCCGACGCGGAACACGTCGAGATGCCGGCGATGGAGCAACAGCACGGCCACCGCCACCAGGACGTAGGGCGTCACCACGCGCACGTCCGACCACGTCGATCCCGACAGCCGCCCGAGGATCCACTGGAACACCTCGCGGACGACGTCGAGGTTGCGCTGCAGGAGGAACGTCTGCACCGCCGTCACGAACGACACGACCGCCACGCCGGCGAGCACGAGCGTGGCTCCGGACCGGGTGCCCCCGAAGGCGGCACCGACGAAGTAGGTGACGGCCACGGTGCACAGCGCGAAGACGAACGCCACGGTCTGCACCGGGTCGATCGGCCAGCCCACCGTGGCGTCACGGCCCACCGTGAGCACCAAGGTGGCACCGAGGCCCGCTCCCGCCGCTGCGCCCAGCAGGTACGGATCCACGAGCGGGTTCCGGAACACACCCTGGTAACCGGCGCCGGCCACGGACAGTGCGGCCCCGACCAACCCGCCGAGCACCACGCGGGGCATGCGGATCTGCCAGACGATGTTCCACTCGGCCTCGCTGACCCCGGAGTCGAGCGAGATCAGCGGCAGATGGTCGACCAGCGCCAGCGGCACCCGCCACCACTCCGGCCCCGCCGGGCCGATGGACGCTCCCACGACCACGGCTCCGACGAGGAAGGCGAGTCCGGACACCAGCCATCTGACGTCGCGGCGCCGTTCGCTCCGATCCGCCTCGTCGAGCACCGACGTCGCGCCGGCTGCGCCCTCCGACGCGCCGTCGGCGGGATCACCCGCCGGTGACGGAGTCGTGGACGTCCTCGGCACGTCGCCCGCGCCCGTTCCGGCGCCGGTCACGTGGAGTTCGTCGTCGAGGCGGGTCATCGGCAGGGCCGGTCGTCAGCTCTGGGCCGCGGCCACGGCGTCGGACACGTCGGCGAGGTAGTCGACGATGCGCGGACCCCAGCGGGACGCCACGTCGTCGTCCATCTCGATCACGTTGCCGTCCACCACGGCGGTGATGTCCTGCCAGCCGGGCCGGGCGGCGACCGTCTGAGCGCTCTCGCCGCAACACTTGGTGTCCGCGAGGAAGATGAGATCCGGATCGGCGGACACGATGAACTCGGCGTTGAGTTGCGGGAAGCCACCCGCATCGCCCTCGGCGCCGTCGGCGATGTTCTGCAGACCCAGCAACGAGTAGACCTCGCCGATGAACGTGGTGGAATCGGCGCTGAAGTAGGTCGGGTCGAGCTCGTGGTAGAAGCTCAGCGGCTCGTCCGGCACGGGCGTGGCGGCCACGATCTCCTCGATCGACGACTGCATCTCGGCCACGAGGGTTCCTGCCTCCGATTCGTTGCCGGTGACCTCCCCCAGTTCCTCGATCTGTCGGTACGTGTCGTCGATGGTCATCGCCGCCGGGCCGTCCCACCAGGCGATGCCCAGCGCGTCGAGCTGCTCGCCGAGCCCGGTGAAGTCGCCGCCGATCACGACGAGATCGGGTTCGTAGCCGGCGATCGCCTCCACGTTCGGCTCGAAGCCCGACAGCTCGTCGGGCAGCTCGAGTGCCTGCGGCGGATGGTTCGAGAACTCGTCCACCGCCACGAGCAGGTCGCCGGCATCGATGGCGAACAGGATCTCCGTGTGCGTCGGGCTGAGCGACACGATCCGCGCGGGAGTGTCGCTGTCCGAGTTCTCCGCAGTCGTCTCGGGCGCTGCGGTCCCGGGCGACGCGGTGATGGCAGCCTCGGTCGTCGCTGCACCCGTGGTGTCGTCGGGTGTGTCGGCGACGGCACCGCCGTCGTCGCTACCGCACGCAGCGAGCACCAGCGTGGCCGCCGCCGCGAGCACGGACAGCGTCCGCACAGCCGGTCTCGGATGCCCGGTCCGGATGGTCGTCATGTGTTCCTCCAAGGAGTTTGGAGGACAAGCTGGGTCCCGGGGTCGGAGCGTCCGACCGGCGAGCCGTCCCTTGCCTCGAGGGATGATGTCGCGTCGGCGGGCAGGCGACCGGGCTGATCGGCCGCCGCCCGAGGGCACCGGACCGACATCACCGTTGCGGGACAGCGTCGGATTCTCACCGAACTTCGCTGCGTCGTCGACAGTTCGACACCGTAGCGCCCGGTGCGTACGCTGACCGCTTCCCATGACGAACGACGCCGATTCCACGACTTCCGACAGCACCGCCGCCAACACCGCACCCACCGACGACCCACGGCCCGACGGTCTGCGCAGCGCCGACTCGCTCGTCGTGGTGAACACGGGCAACGGCAAGGGCAAGTCGTCGTCGGCGTTCGGCATCATGGTGCGTGGCGTCGCCCGTGGCTGGAACGTCGCCGTCGTGCAGTTCATCAAGTCCGGCGACTGGAAGGTCGGTGAGGAGAAGGTCGGCCGCCAACTCGGTGTCGACTGGTACGCGTTCGGCGACGGGTTCACCTGGGATTCCGAGGACCTCACCAACGACATCGCCCATGCGAGGGCGGGGTGGTCCAAGGCCGTCGAGATCATGGACGCCGGCGATCACCAACTGGTGATCTTCGACGAGCTCACCTACCTGTCGAGCTTCGGCTGGATCCCGATCACCGAGATCGTCGAAGCGATCCGCGACCGGCCGTCACACGTCAACGTCGTCGTCACGGGCCGCGATGCGGCACCCGAGCTGATCGGGCTCGCCGACACCGTCACCGAGATGCGCGAGGTCAAGCACGCCTACCAGCAGGGCATCCGCGCCATGCGCGGCATCGACTACTGATCGAGCACCATGTCGTCGACGTTGCTGCTCGGAGGCGCCCGCAGCGGCAAGAGTGCCTTCGCCGTCGAACTCGGACGGGCGTGGTCGGGTGACGTCACGTACGTGGCGACGGCACCCCCGATCGACGACGACATGCGCGACCGCATCCGACGCCACCGCGACGAGCGACCCACCACGTGGACGACCGTCGAGGAGCCGGTCGACCTGGGAGAGGCGTTGGCCGCCGTCGACCGGCGCGCGACGGACGACCTCGTCATCGTCGACTGCCTCACGCTGTGGGTCTCGAACCTGATGTGGGCAGGCCGCAGCGACCAACAGATCGAGGACGCCGCCCTGCAGGTGGCGCAGTCCTGCACGCGACGCCCCGCCCCGGTCGTGGCGATCAGCAACGAGGTGGGTCTCGGCGTGCACCCCGAGACCGACCTCGGTCGCCGCTACCGCGATGTCCTCGGTCGGGTGAACCAGCGGTGGGCAGACGCCGCCGACCGCAGCCTGCTGATGGTCGCGGGTCGAGCGATCCGACTCGAGTCGGCACAGGATCTCGCCGGCGACCTGACATGATCCCCGAGCGATGAGCCTCCTGCACGACCGCCTGCGCGACATGCCCACGTGCGACGCCGACGCCAGCGACGCCGTGCACGACCGTGCGGCCCACATCCTCCGTCCCAGCCGGGCGCTGCGCTGGCTCGACGAGATCGCCGCCTGGGTGGCCGGGTGGCAACGCACCGCGACACCACGCGTGGAGCGTCCCGCAGGTCTGATCTTCGCCGCCGACCATGGCGTGGCCGCCGCCACGAAGGTCTCGGCGTATCCGACCGGCATCACCGAGGCGATGTTCTCGGCCTACCAGGACGGCCGCTCCACGATCACTGCGTTCGCCAAACTCGCCGGGGCGACGGTGAGCGCCGTCGACGTCGGTGTCGGGCGCCCGACCGGCGACATCCGCTTCGAGCCGGCGATGGACCACGACCGGTTCGAGTCCGTGGTGCGCGCCGGATTCGATGCCGTGGACGCACTCGACTGCGACCTGCTGGTGCTGGGCGAGATGGGCATCGGCAACACCACCGCCTCGGCGGCGATCGCCGCGTCACTGGCCGGCGGCGAGACCGCGGCGTGGGTCGGACGCGGCACGGGAATCGACGACGAGAGCCTCGCCCGCAAGCGCTCCGCCGTCCAGGAGTCGGTCCGGCGGATCGCCGGCATCACCGACCCGATCGAGATCCTGCGGGAGGTCGGCGGCGCCGAGATCGCGGCGATCACCGCGGCGACGGTCGCCGCCCGACACCGGTCGATCCCCGTGGTCCTCGACGGCTACGTCGTCACGTCGGCCGTGTTGCCGCTGCACGAGATCAACTCGGCCGCCCTCGACCACTGCACCGTCGGGCACTGTTCGGCCGAACCCGGCCACCGCAGGCTGCTCGAGAGGCTCGGCAAGGCACCGCTGCTCGATCTCGACATGCGACTCGGTGAGGGCTCCGGCGCCATGGCGGCGGTACCGCTGATCGCGATGGCCTGCGCCGGCATCACGGAGGTGCCGACCTTCGACGAGTGGTTCGGCACGTGACGGCGGCTCCGCCGAGCGTCCCACCGTCGGGTCGTGGGCCGGGCTCGTGACCGCCGGCTTCCTCGGTGCCGCGCAGTTCCTCACGCGGGTGCCGATCCGGCTGCGGACCGAACCGGATCCCCGGACGTACATACCGTGGTTCCCGGTGGTCGGCGGCCTGATCGGTGTGCTCGTCGGCGGCGTGGCAGCCGGACTGATGGAGCTCGTCCCGTCGAGCGTGGCGGCTGCGCTGGCCGTCATCGTGGGTGTGCTCGTGACCGGTGCGTTCCACGAGGACGGCCTCGCCGACACCGCCGACGCCCTGGGTGGCTGGTCACCCGAGCAACGGCGGGAGATCCTGAAGGACTCGCGACACGGCAGCTTCGGCGTGGCGGCGCTGAGCTCGTCGATCGTGCTGCGGATCGTGTGCCTGGCGTCGCTCGGGCCGGCTGCCGCCGTCGCCGGGTCGGTGGCGGCGCACTCGCTGGGCCGGACTGCGGCCGTCGGCGTGACCGGGTTCGCCCGTCCTGCGCCCGGCGCCGGGCTGGGGGCCCATCATGCACGGGCGCTGGGTGGTGTGCGCACGGTGGCAGGGATCGCCGCCGGGATCGCTGTCGCCGCACTGGCCACGGGTTGGTGGGCGGCACCCCTGGCACTCTCGGCCGTCGGTGGCGCCACGGCGGTCGCCTGGCTCGCGCAGCGCGCATTCGGTGGCGTGAGTGGCGACATCCTCGGCGCCGTCGAACAGGTCGCCGAGTGCCTCGTGCTCGTCGTCGTCACCGGTCTCGCCTCACGCCACGCCGTGTGGTGGACCGCCTGACCGGGAGCAGCTCTGTGGGGACGGATCCCGGCGGCACGCCACCGCATCCGACGGTCGACGGGGGTGGGCAGGTGGGTAGCCTCACGGCGTGCGGATCCCGACCCCCCTGGCCCAGATCGTGCGCGGCTTCTCGATGGGCACGGCCGACATCGTCCCGGGTGTCTCCGGTGGCACGGTCGCCCTCGTCCTCGGGATCTACGACGAGCTGATCGACAACGTCCGGCTCGGCGCCCGCGGGCTCAAGCAGCTCGTCACCGGTGACGTCGCCGAATTCGGCGTCACGCTGCGCCGCATCCGGTGGATCTGGCTCCTGACACTGCTGGGCGGCATCCTCGCCGCCGTCGTGACGCTCTCGTCCGTGCTCGAGACGTTGCTCCACGAGCAGCCGGTGCGCATGTCGGCGATCTTCCTCGGCCTGATCCTCGGGTCGATCTGGGTGGCGATGCGGATGCTCGACCGGATCGACGGCATCTCGGCGGCGCTGATGGTCGGCGTCGGTGCGGTGATGTTCCTGCTGCTCGGTCTCCGGTCCGACACCGAGGTCGCCGACGACGCCCTCGAGGTCGTGACCGAACCGTGGTGGATGTTCGCACTGGTGGGGGCGGTGGCGATCTGCGCCATGATCCTGCCCGGCGTGTCGGGTTCGTTCCTGCTCGTGCTGCTCGGGATGTACACCGAGGTGCTGGGGGCGGTGAACGACCGGGACGTGGCATCGCTGGGTGCGCTGGTGCTGGGCTGCGTCGTCGGCCTGGCGCTGTTCTCCACGCTCCTGCACTGGCTGCTCGAGCACTACCACCGCTGGGTGCTGGCGGCGATGGTCGGCCTGATGCTGGGCTCGACCCGCGTGCTGTGGCCGTGGCCGGGCGGCACCAACACCACCACGCTGTCGATGCCGAGCGACGACGTGGTCGGTCCGCTGCTGCTGATCGCGGTGGCTGCGGCCGTCGTGGTCGCCGTGGACCTCCTGGCCACCCGGTTCGCGACCGTCGACGACCCCTCGATCGAGCACGAGGCCCGGCACGACTCGGGCTCGGAAGTGCGCGAAGTCAGCTGACGAGAGCGGCCAGACGGTCGATGCCCTCGGCGAGGTCGTCGTCGCCCAACGCGAAGCTGAAGCGCCCGTACCCGCCGAGACCGAACGCCTCCCCGGGCACGAATGCCACCTTGGCCTGGTCGAGGACGAGATCGGCGAGCTGGAGCGTGTCGGTGGCCGTGACGCCACCGATGGGGCGACCGAGCAGACCGGTGAGGTCGGGATACGCGTAGAAGGCGCCCTGTGGCTCGAGACATGTGACGCCCTCGATGCCGTTCAACTTCTCGAACATCGTGCGGGCACGACGGGCGAACGCCGCCCGCATCTCGTGCACGGCGTCGAGCGGGCCCGACACCGCAGCCAGCGCGGCGCGCTGCGACACGTTGGCGACGTTCGACGTGGCGTGGCTCTGGAAGTTGCTCGACGCCTTGATCACGTCGTCGGGACCGATCATCCAGCCGACGCGCCACCCGGTCATCGCATAGGTCTTGGCGACGCCGTTCACCACGATGCACTGGTTCGCCAGGTCGGGCACGAGGGTGGGCATCGAGGCGAACCGATGGTCGCCATAGGTGAGGTGTTCGTAGATCTCGTCGGTGATCACCCAGATGCCACGCTCCACTGCCCACTCGCCGATCGCCCGGACGGCGTCGGGTGGGTACACCGACCCCGACGGGTTGTCGGGGCTCACGAACAGCAGGATCTTGGTGCGGTCGGTGCAGGCTGCGTCGAGCTGCTCGATGCTCACCTGGAAACCGCTCGCGGCATCGGTGTCGATGATCACCGGCACACCACCCGCCAGCGTGATCGCCTCGGGATAGGTGGTCCAGTACGGGGCGGGGCAGATCACCTCGTCACCGGGGTCGCACAGTGCGGCGAAGGCCGTGTAGACGGCGTGCTTGCCGCCGTTGGTGACCAGCACCTGGCCGGGCGAGCACTCGAACCCCGAGTCGCGACGGGTCTTGTCGGCGATGGCCTCTTTCAGTTCGGGGAGGCCCCCGGCGGGCGAGTACCGGTGGTTCTTCGGGTCGGCGCACGCAGCGATGGCGGCGTCGACGATGTGCTGGGGGGTGGGGAAGTCGGGCTCGCCGGCGCCGAAGCCGATCACGTTCTCGCCTGCTGCCTTCATCGCCTTGGCCTTGGCGTCGACGGCGAGGGTGGCGGACGGAGCGATCGCCGCGAGTCGTTGAGAGGTGCGTTTCACGGCGACAACTCTCTCACACCGGTGAACGGGCCCCCACACCGGTTCCGGATCCGCCGTGCCGTGCCGATTCGGGTGTGCGGGCACGATCGGAACCGGGCCGAGCAGGCCGAACCCGGCGGACTACCGTGCCGGCAACGGCACATCGAGGTCGTCCGTCCCGCCCGTCCTGCCCGTCCCGCCCGTCCCGAAGGGAGTGCCCACCATGCACCGAGCACTGACGGGGCGGGTCGCCCTCGTCACCGGGCTGTCACGGGAGTCGGGGATCGCCGCCACCGTCGGACGCCGCCTCCACGACGCGGGAGCAATCGTGTTCGCCACCGGCTGGCCGCCCCACGACGACGCCATGCCGTGGGGCGCCGGCACCGCAGCGGACACGCCCTTCGAGGTCCACCGCCACGACCTCGAGCAGCCCGACTCGCCCGGCCTCCTCGTCGACGAGGTCGTGTCGGCCCGCGGCCGGATCGACATCGTGGTGGCCACCCATGCGCGCAGTTCCGGTGGAGGGCTGGCGGACCTCGACCACGTCGAGCTCGACCGGTGTTGGGCGGTGAACGTGCGCAGCGTCCTGCTGCTCGCCCAGCGATTCGCGGCGCGCCACGTCCCGGCGGCCGAGGGTGATCCGCCCGTCGGCCGGATGCTCTGGTTCACCAGCGGTCAACATCTCGGGCCCATGGACGGCGAACTGGCCTATGCCGTGTCGAAGGGCGCGTTGCACCAGATGACGGCGACGCTCGACCGCTCGCTGTCGAGCTCACGGATCGTCGCCAACTGCATCAATCCGGGTCCGGTCGACACGGGCTACGCACACGGCGCCGACCACGCTGCGGTGGCCGCCCGTTTCCCGGACGGTCGCTGGGGAACGCCCGACGACGTGGCGAATCTGGTGGAGTTCCTCGTCTCCGACGCCGGAGGGTGGATCCGCGGTCAGGTGATCGACGCCGAGGGCGGTTTCGACCGGTCCTGAATCGATGCGGGGAACAGGGTCGAGCGACGGCATGCTGGGGCCGTGACTCCCGCCGACATCACGATCCCCGCCGATCTCCTCCCCCGCGACGGCCGTTTCGGGTGCGGGCCTTCGAAGGTCCGTCCCGAACAGGTCGACGCCCTCGTCGCCGCCGGTGCCACGGTGCTCGGCACGTCGCACCGCAAGCCCGCCGTCAAGAACCTGGTCGGATCGGTGCGGGCGGGGCTGTCCGAGCTGTTCTCGCTGCCCGACGGGTGGGAGATCGTGCTCGGCAACGGTGGCTCCACGGTGTTCTGGGACGTCGCCACGTTCGGTCTGATCCGCGAGCGCAGCCAGCACCTCGTGTTCGGCGAGTTCTCGTCGAAGTTCGCCGAGGCCGCCGCCGCTGCGCCCCATCTGGGTGAGCCGGCGATCGTCCGCAGCGACCCGGGCACCCATCCCGACCCGGTCGCCGAGGACGGGATCGACCTCTACGCCCTCACCCACAACGAGACGTCGACGGGCGTCGCGATGCAGCTCCGGCGGCCGGTGGGTGCAGCCGATGATGCGCTCGTGGCCGTCGACGCCACGTCGGCGGCCGGTGGGCTCCCATGGGACCCGTCCGAGGTCGACGTGTACTACTTCGCGCCGCAGAAGTGCTTCGCCTCCGACGGTGGCCTGTGGCTCGCCGCCTGCTCGCCGGCGGCGCTCGATCGGATCCGGTCGATCGCCGCAGGCGGCCGGTGGCGCCCGGCGTCGCTCGACCTCGGCATCGCTCTCGACAACTCGTTGCAGGACCAGACCTACAACACCCCCGCCGTCGCCACGCTCGTGATGCTCGACGCCCAGCTCGGCTGGATGCTCGACCACGGCGGCCTCGACTTCGCCGCGGGCCGCAGCGCCACGTCGGCGGCCGCGCTCTACGGATGGGCGGACGGGCGCGACTGGGCCGATCCGTTCGTGACCGACCCCGCCCATCGCTCGAACGTCGTCGGCACCATCGATCTCGACGACGGGATCGACGCCAACGACGTCAACGCCGCCCTACGCGCCAACGGGATCCTCGACACCGACGCCTACCGCAAGCTCGGCCGCAACCAGCTGCGGGTCGGCATGTTCCCGGCGATCGACCCGGCCGACGTCGAAGCGCTCACCCGCTGCGTCGACCACGTCGTCGCCGCCCTTTCCTGATCCACCGGTCGGCACCCGCGCGTCTGACGTCTCGCCGCGAAGTGCTGGCACACTTGTGGGCGTGAACGCCACGGACGTACTCGAGTTCAGTACGGGCGACATCGGCACCCTCGACCGTCCGGTGATGCTCGTGGCACTCGAGGGCTGGTTCGATGCCGCAGGTGCTGCCACCCAGGCCGTCGCCGCATTCACGGGTGGCGACACCGCCGTCGTCGTGGGATCGATCGATCCGGATCCGTTCTACGATTTCACGCAGCAACGTCCACACGTCACGGTCGACGACGACGTCCGCGAGATCGTGTGGCCCTCCAACGAGTTCGTGCTCCAACGCAACCCCGGTCATCGCGACGTGGTCGGCCTGATCGGAGTGGAGCCGCACCTGCACTGGAAGACCTACGTCGATGCCGTCACGGTCGTGTCCGCCGCCCTCGGGTGCGAGGCGATCGTCACGGTCGGCTCGGGCGCCGAGGCGATCCCGCACACGCGGACGCCGCCGGTGACGGGCAGCACGGCGTCGGAGGAGCTGGCTCGCCGGTTGGGTCTCGTCGCCCCGTCGTACCAGGGTGTCACCGGGGTGGCGGGTGTGCTGCACGCCGAGCTGGAGGCCCGTCGCATCCCGTCGGTGTCGTTGCGTGTCGGGGTGCCGCACTACCTGATGAACGCCGAGCACCCGATGGCCGTGGCGGCGCTCACGCGGCACCTCAGCCACGTCCTCGACGTCCCGGACGACACCGACCTCCACGACCAGGTCGTGAGTTGGCGAGAGGTCCACGACGAGGTCGTCGACAGCGACGAACAGCTGAAGATGTACGTGCGGCTCCTCGAAGCCGAGTTCGATCGTCGCGCCGAGGCCGAGATCCCGTCCGCCGACGCCCTCGGCGACGAGTTCGAGGAGTTCCTCCGTCGCCAGCGACCCGACGACGGCTGACCCGGCTCAGCTCTTGGCGGCGCGGAAGCCGGCGTCGAGATCGGCGAGGATGTCCTCGATCGATTCCAGCCCGACGCTCAGGCGCACGAGTCCGGCGGTGACACCCGAGTGCTCCTGCTCCTCGGCGGAGAGCTGGCTGTGGGTGGTGCTCGCCGGGTGGATCACGAGGCTGCGCACGTCGCCGATGTTGGCGACGTGGCTGTGCAGCTCGAGGGCTTCGACGAACGCCTTGCCGGCGTCGACGCCTCCCTTGATCTCGAAGGCGACGATCGAGCCGGCGCCCTTGCCCCGGCCGTACTGCTGGGCACGTTCGTACCACGGGCTCGACGGCAGGCCGGCGAAGCTGACCGATTCGACCTCGTCGCGGCCCTGCAGCCATTCGGCCACCTTCTGGGCGTTCTCGAAGTGGCGCTCCATGCGGAGGCTGAGCGTCTCGAGGCCCTGGATGATCAAGAACGCGTTGAACGGCGAGATCGCCATGCCCATGTCGCGCAGCATCTGCACACGGGCCTTGAGGATGAAGGCACCATGGCCGAGCGCCGGGAAGTAGGCGAGGCCGTGATAGCTCGGGTCGGGCTCGGTGAAGTTGGGGAAGCGGCCCGACGCGGCGTAGTCGAACGTGCCGCCGTCGATGATCGCCCCGCCGATCGAGGTGCCGTGGCCGCCGCAGAACTTGGTGAGGCTGTGCACGACGATGTCGGCGCCCCACTCCAGCGGGCGGATGAGGTACGGCGTCGGCACGGTGTTGTCGACCATCAGGGGGATGCCGTGCTCGTGGGCGACTCCGGCGACGCCGTCGATGTCGAACACGTTGTTGCGCGGGTTGGCCAGCGTCTCGCCGAAGAACACCTTGGTGTTGTCACGGATCTGGCTGCGCCACTGGTCGAGATCGTCGGGATCGTCGACGAACGTGACCTCCACCCCCATCTTCGGCATCGTGTAGTGCAGCAGGTTGTAGGTGCCGCCGTAGAGCGACGGTGACGCCACGACGTGGTCCCCCGACTCGCACAGGGTCATCAACGCCAGCGTGGCCGCCGACTGGCCCGACGCCACGGCGAGCGCCCCCGGCAGGCCCACGGCCGTGGTGCACCCGCCTTCGAGTGCGTTGATGCGGGCCTCCAACGCACCCTGCGTCGGGTTCATGATGCGCGTGTAGATGTTGCCGATCTCCGCCAGCGCGAAGAGGTTGGACGCGTGGTCGGTGTCGCGGAACTCGTACGACGTCGTCTGGTAGATCGGCACCGCCCGCGCACCGGTGGTCGGGTCGGGATCGCCGCCGACATGGATCTGCTTGGTCTCGAAACCCCACTGCTCGCTCATAGTGGTGCGACGCTACTCCCCGAATCCTGACCCTACAAGTCGACTTTCCCGCCCCGACCGGAGCCGACCCCCGTTTGCGTGACGAGAATTTTGGGAGGGGCCGACAATTCCGTCACGCAAACGTACCTGCGCCTGGTCAGAGGAGGCTGGCGACGAGGCCTGCCTGGCCGAGGTGGTAGGTGATCATCACGGCCGGGCCCATCCACCCCTCCTCCGCCACGAACTGGCGCCACCCGAGCACGGTGTCGGACACCACGAAGAGACCGGCACCGGCGATCGCCCAGGGATTTCCCGTGGCCGCTGCGGCGACGAACATCGTCGAGATCGCCAGGAGATAGGCCACCACGGCCGGGCCCAGCACGGTGGAGCTGCCGGCCGCCCCGGTCACGATCCGCCGGCCCAGCGTGGCGCCCAGCACCGCCACGGGCACCACGGCGACCAGCGCCGCCGTCCACCACCAGTCGGGAGCGACCACGAACCCGACCGTGTAAGCCACGTGGGCGAGCAGGAACGACCCCAGTCCGGCGACGAACCAGCGGTCACCGTCGAGCAGGAAGACGTCGCCGGCGAGCGACAGCACCAGGCCGAGCACGAACCACGCACGGACGGCGTCGTCGAACGGCTCGATCGTGGCCGCCACACCGATCAGAGCGGCGAGCGCGAGCGGCTTGCTCCACAGCTCGACGCGCCGCTGTTCGCCGAAGCGGCTCCACCAGTTCGCACCTGCGGCAACGACGAACAACGCCCACGCCGCAGCGGTCACCGCACCACCCGGCGCATCGCATCGAGCGATGAGCAGAACCACCAGCTGGTGGGGTCTCGCTCATCGCAACCGCGCAATCGACCGAGGCGATGAGCGATACCACCGGATGGCGGGGTTTCGCTCATCGCGACGGGGTGGACGACGGGGCCGGGGTCAGCCGCCGGAGACGTCGGCGACCTTCTGCTTGCCCGCACGGATGAAGGGCATCATGTCGCGGAGCTGGCCGCCGATGTCCTCGATGGGGTGGGCCTTGCCCTCCTCCTGCATCCGCGTGTAGTTCGGCCGGCCGGCCTCGGACTCGGCGATCCACTCGGCAGCGAACTCGCCCGACTGGATCTCGCCGAGGATGCGCTTCATCTCGGCCTTGGTGTCGTCGGTGACCACGCGCGGGCCGCGGGTGAGGTCGCCGTACTCGGCCGTGTCGGAGATCGAGTAGCGCATGCCGGCGATCCCCTCCTCGTACATCAGGTCGACGATCAGCTTCACCTCGTGCAGGCACTCGAAGTACGCCATCTCCGGGGCATAGCCCGCCTCCACGAGGGTCTCGAAACCGGCGCGGACGAGCTGCGTGAGCCCCCCACAGAGCACGGCCTGCTCCCCGAACAGATCGGTCTCGGTCTCCTCGGCGAAGGTGGTCTCGATCACGCCGGCGCGGGTGCCGCCCACGGCGTCGGCGTACGACATCGCCACGGCACGGGCGTTGCCGGTGGCGTCCTGCGCCACGGCGATGAGCGCCGGAACGCCACCACCTTCGGTGTAGGTGCGCCGAACGAGGTGGCCCGGACCCTTGGGTGCGATCATGATCACGTCGACGCCGGGCGGCGGCTGGATGCGGTCGAAACGGATGTTGAACCCGTGGGCGAACGCCAGCGCCTTGCCGTCGGTCATGTGCTCGGCGATGTTCTCGTCGTAGATGCGCTTCTGCTCGGTGTCGGGCGCCAGCAGCATGACCACGTCCGCCCAGGCAGCGGCCTCGGCCACCGTCATCACGTTCAGACCGGCCGCTTCGGCCTTGGCCACCGACGACGACTCGGGACGCAACCCGACAGCCACGTCGACTCCCGACTCCTTCAGGTTCAGCGCATGGGCGTGGCCCTGCGAGCCGTAGCCGACGACGGCCACCTTCTTGCCACGGATGATCGAAGGATCCGCGTCCTCTGCGTAATAGACGGTGACGGCCATCTCAGCCAGCCTTTCCAGAATTCGGTGTGGGAACAGGGTTCACGGCGCGCAGTCGCGTACCGCGATCGAGTTTGGGCAACGCCACGCGACCGGTGCGCTGCAGCTCCACGATGCCATATCCGGCGAGCAGATCCTCAAAGTCGTCGAGCTTGTCGGGATGTCCCTCGAGGCTGACGGTGAGCACCGACTCGGCGACGGCGATGATCTTGCCCTCGAAGATGTTGACGAGTTCGACGACGTGGCCGCGCTGTTCGTCGGCCGCCTTCACCGTGGCGATCAACAGCTCGCGCTCGACGGAACGGCGCGGGTCGAGCTCGGAGATCTTCACCACGTCGATCAGCTTGAACAGCTGCTTGGTGATCTGCTCGAGCGGGGTGGACTCGACGTCGACGACGATCGTGATGCGACTCATCCCGTCGTCCTCGGCGGGAGCGACGGCGAGGGAGAAGATGTTGTAGCCCCGCCGGGCGAACAGCCCGGCCACCCTGGCGAGCACACCGGGCCGGTTCTGCACGAGCACCGAGAGGATGTGGTGGTTGAGGGTGTGCCCCCCGTACTGGTTGATGGTGGTCATGAGAGTTCTCCGGGGATGCGAGTGAGGGAGCGCCAGCGGCCGAACGGCAACACGCGGCCTGCGTGGCCGGGGAATGCAGCGGTGGTCATGAGCGGAGGCTCACTGCTCGGTCGCACTGGGTGGGGTGCAGGATGAGGTCGTCGTTGCTGGCCCCGGCCGGCACCATCGGGAACACCTTCTCGGAGGCGTCGGTACGGAACTCGATGACCACCGAACGGTCGGTGATCGAGTTGGCCTTCTCGATGGCGGGCGCCACTTCTTCGGGCGATTCCACGAGGATGCCGACGCATCCCATCGACTCGGCCCACTTCACGAAGTCGGGCACCGTCGAGTTCAAGAACACCTCGGAGTAGCGCTCGTCGTAGAACATCTCCTGCCACTGGCGCACCATGCCGAGGTAGCTGTTGTTGAGCAGCATCACCTTGATCGGCAGGCCCTCGATGGTGGCCGTCACCAGCTCCTGGGCGGTCATCTGGAAGCAACCGTCACCGTCGACGGCCCACACGTCGCGATCGGGCATCGCCGCCTTGGCGCCGATCGCCGCCGGGATCGAGAAGCCCATCGTGCCCAGGCCCCCCGAGTTGACCCAGGTGTAGGGCTCGTCGAACTCGAAGAACTGCGACGTGTACATCTGGTGCTGGCCCACGCCGGACGCCACGATCGTGCCCGGCCGGGCGGCGTCGTTGAGCTGTTCGATGCAGTACTGCGGCTTGAGCGCCTCACCCGGAGCGGACGGCTCGTAGACCACGGGGAACTGCTCGCGCCAGCCGGACACCCGGCTCTTCCAGGCCGAGGTGTCGGCCTGCACGGTGCCGGCGGCGAGCAGCGCCCGGATCTCGGCGATGATCGCCTCGATCACGATCCTCGCATCGCCCACGATCGGCACGTCGGGGCGGCGCACCTTGCCCTGCTCGGCCGGGTCGATGTCGACGTGGATGATCTTGGCGTCGGGTGCGAACGCGTCGACCTTGCCGGTGATGCGGTCGTCGAAGCGGGCGCCGAGCGTGATCAACAGGTCACTGCGCTGCATCGACGTGACGGCCGTCGCATTGCCGTGCATACCGGGCATCCCGAGACACAGGGGATGGTCGTCGGGGAAGGCGCCGCGAGCCATCAGCGTCGTGACGACGTAACTGTCGATCAGCTCTGCGAGCTCGCGCAGCGGCTCGGCCGCACGCGCCTTGAGGATGCCGCCGCCGGCATAGACGATCGGACGCTCGGCGGCGAGGATCATCTTGGCCGCCTCCTTGATCATCCGTGGATGTCCCTTCACGTTGGGGCGGTAACCGGGCAGCGAGGCGAGCACCTCCTCGTCGGTCGGCCAGTTCCACGTCATCTCGTTCTGGAGCACGTCCTTGGGCAGGTCGACGAGCGTCGGTCCGGGACGGCCGGTGGTGGCGATGTGGAAGGCCTGACGGATCGCCATGGGGATGTCGTCGGCGGTCATGACGAGCTCGTTGTGCTTCGTGCACGAGCGGGTGATGCCGACCGTGTCGCACTCCTGGAAGGCGTCGCTGCCGATCGCCGCGGTCGGCACCTGCCCGGTGATGGCGACCATCGGCACCGAGTCCATGTAGGCGTCCATCAACGGGGTGACGAGGTTCGTCGCGGCCGGCCCGGATGTCACCATGGCGACACCGGGCTTCCCCGACACGTGGGCGTACCCCTCGGCCATGTGCCCGGCGCCCTGCTCGTGGCGCACCAGCACGTGCCGGATGGAGCTGTCCATCAGCGGGTCGTAGGCGGGCAGGATGCAGCCGCCCGGGTAGCCGAAGATCAGCTCGACCTGTTCGAGTTCGAGTGCTCTGATGAGCGCCTGGGCGCCGGTGAGTCGTTCTGCCATGGGAGTGGTTCCTCTGGTGGTGTGTTCGAAGGTGTGGTCGGGGCGGTGGGATGAAACGAGCCGGAAAAAGCAAACGACCTCCCGTGTGGGAGGTCGGGGCACGCGCAGCAGGAGCTGGGCGCGCTACTGAATGAGTACTACGAGCGTGTGGAGCGCAGGGATCGCAGACACGGAGAACATCATAGTCCCTTTCGGCACGCGTCGGGCAAGTCATGAGGACGACTACGGTCGGAAACATGCCGAGACGGGACGACGTGATCGCCGAGGCAGTCCGCCTGCTCTGCGAGGAGGGCCCCGGTGCGCTCACGTCGGTGCAGGTCGCGGCGGGGCTCGGTGTGGCGCAGTCCGCTGTCTATCGGCACATCCGCGACATGGACGAACTCACCGCCATCGCCAGCCGCACGGTCGTGGCCGAGTTGAACGCCCTGTTCAGGTCGATGGTGCTGGCCCCGCAGAACGCCTGGAGCCGAACGGGTGCGATCGACCGCTTCGGGCAACTGTTCGCCGACACCGCCGTCGACCGCTCCACGACGTTCGCCACCGTGGATCGGTGGCGCTACGTCGACGGTGAGCTCGGTGACGGAATCCGACAGCTGCTGGCCGAGGGGCGCGAGTTGATCGCCCTCGTGCTCGAGAGCCGGTGGCGGAGCGGTGACGGACAGACCCGCCCCCTCGACGACCACGAGACCCGGGTGCAGCGCCTGCACGCCCAGTTGATCCAAGACGACATGATCGCCGTCGCCCGCCTGGCCCGATCGGACCTGCACCGTCGAGAGGCCGTGGGCAGGCTGGCCGCACAGCGGCTCCGCGCCGGATGGTTCGCCTACGTCCGTGACCTCAATGCCGCGCATGGTCTTCCGGCACCGGCACTCGGGTGGGCGTCGTGACCGCGGACGGGCTGCGGGCACCGCCGAAGCGCTCACGCCGCGACGAGATCATCGCCCTGGCCGCCGGCATCCTGCGCGAGGGCGGTCCGACCGCTCTCACCTCGGTGTCCGTCGCCGAGAGCGCCGGCATCAGCCAATCGTCGGTGTACCGGCACGTGGCCAGCATGGAGGAACTCGCCGCACTGGCCAGCGAGCGGGTGCTGACCGACCTGGCGGGTGCGCTCGCCGCTGCGGTGACGTCGGCCGACATCGACGGTGAGACCGCCGACGACATCTCCGTCCTCGCGAGCCGGATGATGGGTGTGATGAAGGAGTCGAGCACTGCATACGACGTGGTCGACCGGTGGCAGTTCGTGGACGGTCCGCTCGGCGAGGCCGTGCGCACTCTCGTCGACGAGGCCTGCACGACCATCGCGATGCTCCTCGAGCACCGCTGGCGCAGGGAGTCCGGGTGGGACGGTCCGCTCGACGACGACGTCGTGCGGCTCCAACTGGCGCACGCCCGATCGTTCCAGGCCGATGGCCACACCGTCGCACGCGTGGTGCGGACGACCGACGACCCGGCGACCCTGGCGGCGCTCACGACCGTGCTCACGAGCCGCATCATCGGCGGGTGGCACGCCTACGTCGCCGACATGCAGCGACAGACCGGCATTGGGCAGCGAACCGGCGCCGCCGGGATCAGCAGCGCCTGAGGGAGACCTTCAGGAGACGGTGACGCCCTGCAGCCGTGCGGCCGTGACCGTGTTCTCCATCAGCGAGGCGATGGTCATCGGGCCGGTGCCGCCGGGCATCGGCGTGATGTGGCCGGCCACCTCGCTGACGGCATCGAAGTCGACGTCGCCGACGATGCCGGCCTCGGTCCGCGACACGCCGACGTCGATCACGGCGGCACCCGGTTTCACCATGTCGGCGGTGATCATCCTGGCCTGGCCGGCGGCGCCGATCACGATGTCGGCCTCCCGGACGACGGCGGCCATGTCGGGAGTCCGCGAGTGCGCCATCGTGACCGTTGCGTCCACGCCCTTGCGGGCGAGCAGCAACGACAGCGGGAGCCCCACCAGCGTGGATCGTCCGATCACGACGGCGCGGCGACCACTGGTGGGGATCTCGTAGCGCTCGAGCAGGCGCATCACACCGAGCGGCGTGCACCCGACCAGGCCGGTACGCCCGCGCACGAGGCGCCCCATCGAACGCTCGGTGAGGCCGTCGACGTCCTTCTCCGGTGGGATCAGGTCGATGACGGGCTCGGGGTCGAGCCCGTCGGGCAGGGGCAACTGGACGAGGATCCCGTGGACCGAATCGTCGATCACGAGGCCCCGGACGGCCGACTCGACCTCGGCCTGGGTGGCCGTCGCCGGGAGGTCGACGTGACGCGACGCCAGCCCGGCCTCGGCGGCCTTGTTGTGCTTGCTGCGCACGTAGCGCTGGCTGGGGGGGTCGTCTCCCACCAGCACCGTCGCCAGGCAGATGTCCGGGGATCCGGCCGCCTCGATCCGGGCACGCAGCCCGGTGACGATCTCGTCACGCAACGCATTGCCGTCCATCAGGATCGCAGTCATCGGCGTCGAGGGTAGCTGCGTTCCGGCAGGTGAACCGATCGACACGGCCGATGCATCGCGCAGGGAGGAATCTGCGGTGGCCCGTCGGCGGGTTCAGCGGACGTCGATCGTCACGTCGTCACCGTCGAAGGCGAGGTGGCCGGCGACACGACGGGCGTCGTCGAGCGGTTGCTCGTACGACCAGGCGACGTCGTCGACATGCCCGTCGCCGCCGATGAACGACCAGTAGGTCGACGTGCCCTTGTAGGGACACACGGTGGTGGTGTCGGAGCGTCGCAGGAGATCCATGCGGACGTCGGACGGCGGGAGGTACCAGCGGTTGGGCAGGCCGGTCTCGGAGAGCAGCATCGGCGCCCCCGACTCGGCGACGACGGTGTCGCCGAGTCGCACCGTCACCCGGGCGTCGCTCTCCCGGACGTCGACGCGGTGGTACGGATCTCGGAGGTGACCGAACACCTCCTCGGCCTCGTCGTACCAGGCGTCGAGCCGGTCCCAGTGGAACGCCCGTCGACCACGGAGCCATTCGACGCCGTCGATCGGAGTGTCGTAGCCCCAGACGGCATTCTGGGCGAGCCGGTCGCCGGAACGCACCGACCAGTAGGACGCATCACCCTTGAACGGGCAGTGAGTGCTGTGATCGGTCGGCTCGAGCAGCGCCGTGTCGATGTCGTCGACCGGCACGTAGAGCACGGGCAGCAGGTTGCTCTCGTGCAGGAGTTGGCCGTGGCGCGTGTCGAACACCGTTGCACCACCGAATTCGGCTCGTACTCGGCGGGGGAACGGGGTCATCAGGAGGCGGTGTCTCGGCCCGTCGATCGTGTAGTTCACCGTGTCCGGGCCGGTGGAGGCGAGCGGTGCGTCGGCCATCGTCAGCGTCATGGCCGGTACAACGCCGCCGGGTGGCGCCGGATTCCGGTCGCTCCGCAGGCGCCACCCGCGAGGCCACGGTCAACGAGCTGGCAGCTCCGTTCGACATGTCCCTTCCGGCGATCTCGAAGCACCTCGAGGTGCTGGAACGGGCCGGCCTCGTGGCGCGAGGCCGCCACGCCCAGTACCGGCCGTGCCGGCTCGATGCGGCACCGCTCGAGTTAGTGTCCTCCTGGGCCGAGCAGTACCGCCCCGTCTGGGAGGAGCGGCTCGACCGCCTCGACGATCACCTCCGGCATCTGACCGAGTCATGGCGAACGGGCGCCACCACGCCTCCCCCGGTGCCGACGACAGCAACGACCACCGTCACGGCAACCGCGACGACCACCGACCACGACAACAGTGAGGACACCGGCGATGACCGACTCCGACACCACCGACCGATCGGGCGCCGGCGGACAGCTCGTGCTCGAACGCACCTTCGACGCACCCATCCAGCTGGTGTGGGCCATGTGGACCGAGCCCCGTCACTTCCGTGCCTGGTACGGACCGGCAGGCGCCACCATTCCGGTCGCGTCGATGGACGTACGCGTCGGCGGCAGCCGGCTGGTGGGGATGGAGATGCAGACCCCCGACGGACCGATGCGGATGTGGTTCGCCGGCGAGTACGTCGCCGTGGAGGCCCCGCACCGCCTCGTCTACACCGAGTCCATGGCCGACGAGCAGGGCAACGCCCTCACGCCCGACCAGGCCGGAATGCCGGCCGATCAACCGGTCGGAACGACGGTCACGGTCGAACTCACCGAGGTCGACGACGGCACACGACTCGTGCTGACCCACGTCGGGGTTCCCTCCGACTCCCCGGGCGCCACCGGCTGGAACATGGCCCTCGACGAACTGACGCGCCATCTCGCCGAGGCCGACCGGAACTGAGGGCCTGCGGCTTGCATCAGCGCCGACGCGGGAGACCGGCGTCGCCGCTGATGCCGAGCCCGGTCAGCCGACTTCGGAGTGGGTGACGGGCTGTTCGCCCATCCACTCGCGCAGGGTGTTCTTCAGCTTCGTCTGCTGGATGAACAGGTCGTGCTCGGCGGGGCTGTCGCCTGCGGCCTGCGGCGCCTTCAGGTAGAAGCTCAGCCACTCCTGCACACCCGACTCACCGGCACGGTGGGCGAGGTCCATGAACAGCGCGAGGTCGAGCACGATCGGCGCAGCCAGGATCGAGTCGCGGCACAGGAAGTCGACCTTGATCTGCATCGGGTAGCCGAGCCACCCGAAGATGTCGATGTTGTCCCACCCCTCCTTGTTGTCACCCCGGGGCGGGTAGTAGTTGATGCGTACGACGTGGTCGATGTTGCCGTACAGGTCGGGGTACACCTCGGGCTGCAGGATGGTGCCGAGCACACCGAGCTTGGAGACTTCCTTGCTCTTGAAGTTCTCGGGATCGTCGAGCACCTCGCCGTCGCGGTTGCCGAGGATGTTGGTGGAGTACCAGCCGCGCATGCCGAGCATGCGCGCCTTGAGGCCGGGTGCGATGAGGGTCTTCATCCAGGTCTGGCCGGTCTTGAAGTCCTTGCCGGCGATGGGCACGCCGCGGTTGTTCGCGAGTTCGATCATGCAGGGGAGGTCGACCGACAGGTTGGGCGCGCCGTTGGCGAACGGCACGTCGGACTGCAGCGCGGCATAGACGTAGATCTGGCTGGGCGAGATGTTGGCGTCGTCGTCCTTCAGGCCCTGTTCGAACGCCGCGACGGTCTCGTGGACCTCCGACGGGTCCTGGTAGGCCTCGGTCGAACCGCACCACACCATCACCAGCCGGTCACAGCCGTTCTCCGCCTTGAAGCGGGCGATGTCGTCGATGAGGGCCATCGCCTGGTCCCACTTCGACGGGATGTCCTTCACCCGGACCCCGTCGAGCCGCGACACCCATCGCTGATCGAACACGGCGTCCATCGGCACCACGCCCTCCAGATCACTGGAGATCGCGCTGAGGTCCTCGCCCTCGAGCACGCCGGCGGTACGGGCGGCTTCGAGGGCGTTCGGGGAGATCGGGTCCCAGCCGCCGAACACGATGTCGTCGAGGCTGGCGAGCGGCACGAACTCCCGGATCAGCGGGTTGCGGTTCTCCTCCTTGGTGCCGAGACGGATGTGGGCCATCTGGGTGAGCGAGCCGATGGGCGGGTGGAGGCCCTGGCGGGCGGCCATGACACCGGCGATGAAGGTGGTGGCCACGGCACCCATGCCGGGCGTGAGGACACCGAGCTTGCCGGTGGCGGGAGCGATCTCTCGAGCAGTCATCCCGGCAACAATAAGCGATGCAGGAGGACGGCATGCGACCGTGAAGCAAGACTGAAGTATCATGTCCGGGTGCAGCCGCTGCCCGACCTCTCGATCCGCCAACTGGAGTATCTCGTGGCCGTGGCCGAGTCGCCCACGTGGGCCGTCGCCGCCGATCGGGTCGGCGTGAGCCCCTCGGCACTGTCACAGGGTCTCGCCGAACTCGAACGACGGCTGGGGGTGCCGCTGTTCGAACGCGAGGGGCGGCGACGCCTGGTGCGCGGCAGCGCCGCACCAGCGGTGGGTCATGCCCGCCAGGTGCTGGGGCTCACCCAGGATCTGGCGGCGTGGAGCGAGCGTCTCCGCACCGGACGGACGGGCCGGCTCCGCATCGGCATGATCGACGCCGCCGCCGTGGTGCACTACCCCGAAGCACTCCGCGGCTTCCGCCACGAGCATCGCGACGTCGACCTGCTGTTGCGTGTCGCGCCGTCGGCGCCGCTGCTCGACCTGCTGACCGCCGGGGAACTCGACGTGGTGGTGTGCGTGGAACCCGCCGCGCCACGCAGCGGCATCGCCACCGAGGCGCTGCTCACCGAGACGCTCGCCGTCTACGCCCCGCCCGGTGAACCGATGCGGGCACCGAGGCTCTGGGGGCCATGGGTGCTGTTCCCGGCCGGGTCCCACACCCGCACGGTGGTCGTCGAGGAACTGGCCGCGCTCGGAGCACCGATCGAGGTCGCTGCCGAGAGCCACCAACCGGAAGTGCTGCGCGAGATGGTCCGGCTCGGCACGGGATGGACCGTGCTGCCCACCTCCCAGGCCGAACACGGCGACCGGCCCCTCGAACGGGGGCGGGCACTGACCGAACGGCGGCTCGTGCTCGCCCGCCGGGAGGGCGCGGTCACGGACCCGGCGGTCGAGCACCTGGCGGACCGCCTCCGCAGGCACTCCCCCGACGCCTGACCACTCCCCGACGCCTGACCACTCCTCGAACGCGTGAACAGTCAGCGCCGGGTCGGCGCACAGAGTTCACGCATTCGGGGGTGGGCGACCCCCTCGAGGCCCCGGCTCAGGCGGGTGTGCTCACGCCGGAGTGAGGGTGATCGGCACCGTCACGCCGGGGTCGGCCGTCATGAAGTCGAGCACCGGGCTTGCACCGCTGCAGTCGTAGGTGACGCCGTTCACCGGCGACGTGTTGAGCAGGCCGTTGGCGAAGTCGTCGCCGTCGAACGTGGCACCGGCGACGGTCACCTCCACGGTGAGGGCGTTGACGTCGCTCGCCGTGGTGACCACACCGTCCGTCACCGACCAGTCGCCCGTGATCGTGCCCCCGGTGACGCCCGTGCCGGTCTGGCCGACGACGTCGAGAGTCAGAGTGAAGTCGGGCGCCCACCCGTAGGTGCCGTCGGCGCCGAACGTGAGCGGGGCGGAGCCGGCGACGGAGATCTCGACGGGCGAATCGAGAGTGGACGTGAATGCGTCGTAGAACACGTTCATCTGGTCTTCGGCGACGACCCAGGAGCCCACGAGACAGCTCCCGTCGTCCACGGGCGGCTCCGTCACCGGCGGCTCCGTGACCGGCGGCTCGGTGGCCGCCGGCTCGGTGGCCGCCGGTGCGGTGGTCGCCGGTGCGGTGGTCGCCGGTGCGGTGGTCGCTGCCGCTGCAACCTCGACGGGCTCGGTCGTCGACGTCGTCGACGTCTCCGAGGTCTCCGAG
>Ga0102937_1000170_pt1 | contig 28197 bp, 18 predicted proteins | sample SalPonR2_B_D1_MG_FD_78213 | JGI IMG/M metagenome (GOLD analysis project Ga0102937, IMG submission 78213) | Salt pond soil microbial communities from South San Francisco under conditions of wetland restoration - Salt Pond MetaG R2_B_D1_MG | ecosystem: Environmental > Aquatic > Marine > Intertidal... | reverse complement strand
GGGGAGTTCGTTTGAGGGTGGTGTGCTGCCGACGCAGGTTCGGCACGTTCGACGGAACGAACCGGACCCGCGATCGAACACCCGACGAGAATCGGCCGACACACCCGTGCCGGCCGACTCCGCAACGCATTCACATGGCTTTCGATGGTTGGTACGCCGCCAGGGACTCGAACCCCGAACCGGCTGATTAAGAGTCAGCTGCTCTGCCAGTTGAGCTAGCGGCGCACCCGAAAACGTGGCGGGCAGGGGCGGCCGGGGTGGCCGCACGGCTTCGCGGAAACCACGACGCCGACCCGAGGGCCGGCGCCGCCTGCCAAGCGACTGTGAAGACTAGTCACGGGGTGCCGGGGTGTCAAGGAAGCCCGGAATCGGCCTCGCGAGGCCGCCGGGCACCCGTGCCGCCCCCTGCGTCTGGACGCCCGGCCGCCGCCGTGGCACCTTCCCCGACCCACCCGATTCCCCCTGTCCCGCGGACCCGACCCATGGCCGAACGATCCAGCACCGCCCGCGCGAAGAAGAAGACCGCCACCCGCAAGAAGCCCACGGCCAAGAAGCCCACCACCACGAACAAGCCCCCCACCCGCCGCCGGGGCCCGGCCTACCCCACCGCGCCGGGCGCCCCGCGCCGCCGGGTGCCGAACCCGGCCCTGCCCGAGATCCTCGAGGCGCTGCAGCGGGAGTACCCCGACGCCCACTGCGAGCTGAACCACCGCAACGCCTTCGAGCTGCTGATCGCCACCATCCTCAGCGCGCAGTGCACGGACGTGCGGGTGAACATGGTCACCGAGACGCTCTTCGAGAAGTACCCGGGGCCGGAGCACTTCGTCGCCGCGCCGATCGAGGAGATCGAGGAAGACATCCGCTCCACGGGCACGTTCCGCAACAAGGCGCGCAACATCAAGAAGGCCTGCCGGGCGATCGTCGAGGAGCACGGGGGCGAGGTCCCGCGCGACATGGAAGCGCTGAAGGCGCTGGGCGGGGTCGGGCGCAAGACGGCGAACGTGGTCATGGGCAACATCTGGAACGAGCCCGACGGCGTCGTGGTCGACACGCACGTCACGCGGCTGAGCCGCAAGCTGGCGCTCACGAACAAGGAAGACGCGGTGCAGATCGAGCGGGAACTGAACCGGCTGATCCCGCGCGAGCACTGGGTCATGTTCCCGCACTGGCTGATCTTCCACGGACGCCGGGTGTGCAAGGCCCGCAATCCGCGCTGCGACGAGTGCGTGCTCTACGCCTACTGCCCCACCCGCGCCTGACCGGAGCCGGTAGGAGCGACTGACCGGAGCCGGGACGCGCGCCCGACGGCCAGGGGAACACGCGCCCGATCCCGAGCGGAACGCGAACGGCCGGCCCCGTCTCCGGAACCGGCCGCGCATCGAGACACCGGGAGGTCGATCAGAAGGGCAGGTCGTCGTCGTCGGCACCGGCCGGAGCAGGCGCGCTGCTGCCACTCTGAGCGGCCTGGCTCTGGTTGCCGAAGTCGCCGGAGTCTCCCGACGGAGCCTCGCCGCCGCGGCTGAGCATCTGCATTTCCTGGGCGACGATCTCGGTCATGTAGCGCTTCTGACCGGTCTCCTTGTCGTCCCAGTTCCGGGTCTGCAGACGGCCCTCGATGTACACCTGCTTGCCCTTGTGCAGGTACTGGCCGCAGATCTCGGCCAGTCGGCCGAAGGCGACGATGCGGTGCCACTCCGTCTCTTCCTGCCGCTGGCCGTCGCGGTCGTTGTACTGACGGCTCGTCGCCACGCTGAACGTCGCGATCTGGTTGCCGTTCTGCGTGGTCCTCATCTCCGGGTCGCGTCCCAGATTGCCCACGACGATGGCTTTGTTCACTCCAGCCATGGCTGGGTCCTCCTCGAATGTCTCGGCGGGCGGAGCGACCGCCTCGGCGGTCGGCACTGGCTGCACGTCGTCTGGATCGAGGCGGCAGTGTAGGCACACGGCCGGCTCGGGTCAACGGCCGCGGCACAAGTGTCAACCTGGTGATCGGTCAGGAACCTTGCACATGCTCCGGGACGAAGTCCTACGCCGTTTCTTCGGTTCTGTAAGATCTTGCACCACAACGATTTGGATCTTCGACAAATCGTCGTGTGGAAACGCTCCGCACCCTGGGATAGGTTCCGCTGTCTGCCCCACGCTCCACCGAATCCCTATGGCAACCCGGCAAGGAGCTGACGATATGGCGAGAATCATTGCAGTGGTATCCCAGAAGGGCGGGGTGGGCAAGACGACCACCGCCGTCAACCTCGCGTCGGCCTTCGCCCGTGAAGGCCGCGAGGTGTTGCTCATGGAGATCGACCCGCAGGGCGCAGTGCTCCCGAGCGTGGGATGCGACGACGGCGACGTCCGCCACTCCCTCGCCGACGTGCTGCTCGACGAGCAGATCCCCGCGCTGAGCGCGGTCCTGTCCACGCCCTTCGACGGCATCTCGGTGGTCCCGGCGATCCGTCAGACCGGCTCCCAGGAACTCGACCTGCAGCGGGTGGCCATGGACCATCCGTTGGTCCTGCGCGAAGTCATGGATCAGCTCGCCCCGCGCTACGACGTGGTCCTCATCGACTGCCCGCCCACGCTCGGTCCGCTCATGCGCCTGTGCCTGGCGGCCTCGGACTCCTTCCTCGTCCCGGTCCAGGCCGAGGAGTATTCCTACCGCACGCTCGAACGCCTGCTCCAGACCACCGACGAGGTCCAGCACACGCTCAACCCGGACCTCACCTGTGAAGGTCTGCTGCTGACCATGGTCGACCTCCGCACCCGCATGTCGGTGCGCGTGGTCAACCAGCTGCACGAGAACTACGGCGACAAGGTCCTCATGGGCATGGTTCCGCGCACGGTCACCCTGCAGGAGATGCCGGTCCGCGGCCGTCCCACGGTGGTGCACGCGGGGTCGAGCCGTGGCGGCAAGGCCTACACCGAAGTCGCCCGCGAGCTGCTGGTGAACTTCGAACCCGTCGAATCGACTGCACCGGTCGACGAGACGTCGATCCCGGCCGTGATGGTCGCCCGCCAGGGAGAGGCCGCGATCGAGGACACCCGCTCCCTCGAGGACCTCGGCGAAGAGACCATGATCTCGAGCTTCCCCTCGACGCACTCGGACAACGGCTCCATGTTGAGCACGCGCTGGGGCAGCGGTCACGACGACTTCGAGGCCTGGGGCGACGACGAGTCCGACCGTACGATCAACTGATCCGGTTCGATCGGCCCGCACCCGCGGGATGGGCGCGGGGTCCTTCGTCCGGGGCCCCGCGCACCGCGACCCGCAGACCGCACCGCGACCCGCGCACCGCGCTCAGACCACGCGCAACGTCCGGCTGCCGACCGCCCAGAACACCACACCCATGCCCAGCAGCACCACGATCGGCAGGGCCGTCTGCAGAGCACCCTGCCCGTAGGTGATCACGGTGTGCAGGCCCTGCATGGCCCAGGTCGTGGGGAAGACCTGCCCGATCATCCGCATGGGCTCGGGCATGATCTCGAGCGGCCACCAGGCCCCGCCGAGCGCCGACATGAACAGCCCGAACATCCACGCCAGGCTCTCGGCCTGCTGGGGCGTGCGCAGCAACCCACTGAGCAGGATCCCCAGCGCCGCCACGCACACGCAGTAGGCGATCAGCACCGGTGCCACGCCCAGGAGGTGCGGACCCCAGCGGAAGTCCATGCCGAACAGTCCCGCCGCGGCGACCGCCTCGGTGGCGACGACCAGGATCACGGTCTGGGCCAGGCCGAGCAGCGTGAGCCCCAGGGTCTTGCCCATCAGCACCTGCGAGGCCGACAGCGGTGTGGTGGCCAGGCGCCGCAGGGTGCCCTGCTGCTTCTCGCGGGTCAGCGCCTCGCTGCCTCCGATCAGCACGGTCATGATCACGAACATCACGAGCACGCCGGGTACGCTCTGCTGCGTGCCGCTCGGGACGGGACGGCCCGTCCCCGCCGTCTCGGTCGTCACCTCCACCCGGCTGGGCTCGGCCACCAGCGCCAGGAAGCGACCTTTCTCCGCCGGATCCAGACGCGCCAGATCGGCGGTGCCGTCGGGGCCGAGCACCGTCGAGTCGGCGTCGGCCGCCCAGCGCACCAGGTTGCCCAGGAAGCGCACCTGGGCCAGGTGCAGCCGCGCCTGCCCGGCCAGGTCGTACGAGGCATCGCTGCGCGCGCGCGCCCGCAATTCGACGTCGGCCTTCCGGCCGGCCAGCACGTGCGCCGTGAAACTGTCGGGCACGGTCACGGAGCGGGTGCCGAAGGTCGTGGTCTCGGCCGCGGCCGCGCTGAACACGGGCACGTCGAAGTTCTCGCCGCGCAGCTGTTCGACGAAGGCCTGCGACAGGAACTCGCCGTCCCGGTCGACCACGGGCAGGCTCACCCGCGTCGTGCCCGACCCGCCGCCAGAGTTCACGAAGGCGAAGAACACCACGAAGCCCAGCGGCATGAGCACCAGGAAGAAGATGTTGGAGCGATCGGCGAGGTGCAGACGCAGGTCCTGCACCGCCACGTGCCACACCGACCTCATCGCACCACCTCCCGCAGACGCCGTTGCATGAGCATCTGCCCCACGCCGGCGAACACCACGCCCACGCCGGCCAGCAGGGCCGTGCGCGGCAGCACGTCGGCCAGCCGGCCGTCGCGGACGATCAGGTCGAGGTAGCCCTCCACCGCCCAGTAGTTCAGCGTGAGTCGCGAGAGGTTGCGCACGCCTTCGGGCAGGAATTCGGCGGGGAACATGCTCCCGCCCAGCGCGCTCATGCCCATGACCACGATCCACGCCAGGATCCCCGCCTGCTTCTCGGTGCGCACCACCGATACCTCCATCGTCATCAACCCCGCCGCCGCCAGCGAGTAGGCCACGCTGTGCAACAGCACCCAGTGCACCGGCACCGCCTCCTGGAACCACCCGAAGAGGGCGCCGGCCACCAGCAGGATCAGCATGACCAGCACGCCGAAGACCACGGCGAACAGCACCTTGGCGTTCACCAGCGCCGCCACCGGCACCGGGGTGGCCAGCTGCCGCCGCAGCATGCCGGTGCGCTGGTCCTCGTACAGGTCCGTGACCGCGCGGATCGCCACGAACAGCACGCTCATCACGCTCACCATGACCAGCACGTAGCCGAACAGGTTCGGCCGCGGTGCGCCCTCCTCCTTGGTGCTGCCGATGCTCACCACGGGAGGGAAGAGATAGGTCTCGGCCTGGGAAATGCGTTCGTAGAAGGCGGCCGACAGCTGGGTGACCATGAGGACCGACGGCATCTCGTCGCTCTCGAACATGTCGAACATCTGTTCGAGCTCTTCGCCGAGCACCTTCACCGCCACGTCGAGGTAGGTGGCGATCACGTACGTGCCCTGCTCGAGGATCTCGGGCTTGATGCTCTCGGCCGGGTTGCGGACCAGGCGCAGCGTGGTGGTGCGGCCCTCGATCAGGTCCTCGGTGAAGCTCTCGGGGATCACCAGCATGGCCGACGCCTCGCCGTTCTCCATGCGGGCGAAGCCCTCCTCGCCCACCTTCTCCACCTCGAGCCGGAAGCCGGAGTCCTCGGGCACGGCTCCGCCGGTGAGGAAGCCCCCGAGCAGGCCGTCCTCGCGGTCGAGCACGAAGAGCGTCGTGGGCGGGATCTGGTCGCTGGGGCCGCTGCTGATCGCGCCGATCATCCCGGCCATCATGAACGGGAACAGCAGCATGACCAGCGTGCTGGCCGGACTGCGCCACCGACGGATCAGGTCCTTGCGGATCAGGCTCCAGAACACGGCGACCTCCTCTCAGTCACGCAGCTCGCGGCCGGTGAGCTTGAGGAACAGGTCCTCGAGGTTGGGCTCCTTCACCGTGATCCCGCTCAGGGGCAGTCCCGAGCCGTACAGCGCCTTGAGCGTGTGTCCGACGCCATCGGAACCGAGCGGCACGTTCACCAGGGCGCGGCCGTCGTCGAGCTCGAGCAGGCGCGCGCCGTCGAGGTCCTCGACCACGCGGGCCACGTCCTCCTTCTCGAAGGCGCCCTGCACGGTCAACACGCTGCCCTCGCCCAGTTCGGCCTTGAGCTCGGCGATCGTGCCCTTGGCGTGGATGGTGCCGTGGTCCATGATCGCCAGCTCGTCGCACAGATCCTCGGCCTCTTCGAGGTAGTGCGTGGTGTAGAGCACCGTGGTACCGCCGGCGACGATGTCACGGACCACGTCGAGGATGTTGATCCGTGCCTGCGGATCGATGCCCACCGTGGGCTCGTCGAGCAGCACCAGCCGGGGCCGGTGCACCAGGCCCAGGGCCAGGTTCAGCCGGCGCTTCATGCCGCCCGAGAAGTTCTTCACGGGCTCGCGGGCGCGGTCGGCCAGGCCCACCAGCTCGAGCAGTTCGTCGCGGCGGTGGTCCATCTCCTTGCCGCGCAGCCCGTAGATCCCGCCCCAGAAGGCCAGGTTCTCGCGGGCGGTCAGGTCCTCGTACAGGGCGATCTCCTGGGGCACGACGCCCAGACGCCGCTTCACGGCCGCCGGATCGCGGGCGAGGTCGATGCCATCGACCTCGACGCGTCCCGTGGCCGGCGACACCAGGCCGGCGATCATGGAGATGATGGTGGTCTTGCCGGCCCCGTTCGGGCCGAGCAGGCCGAAGATCCGCCCGGCGGCGACGTCGAATCCGACGCCGTCGACCGCACGGATCTCCCCGTAGTGCTTGGAGAGATTGGTGACGCTGAGCATGGCGGGCGCGAGCCTCGGCGAGAGGGGACCAGCAAAGGGGGAGCGATGACTCCCCTACGGGGCCGGACCCGGAATGTTGCGCGCTCGCTCGCGGTTGCGGTGCGCGGTCAGCCCTGGTTGCGGAACGGGGTCCAGCGGCTGTCCTCGTAGATTCGCAGACGGCCGTTGGCCGCGTCCACGACGAAGACGCGCGCGCCAGGGATGTCGATGGTCGCCGCCGGGGTGATGGCGAAGCCGTCCCAGGTGGCCAGGCGCACGGGCTGCTGCAGCTCGTCCTCGCCGGTGGCCAGGCCGGGACCGAAGTCCGAGTCGAACGCGCCCTCGGATGTGAAGCGCTGGATCCGCCCGTTCATGCGATCGGCCACGTACAGGTTGCCATCGCCGTCGACCGCCACTCCGCTCGGAACGTGGAACTCGCCGGCGGCTTCGCTGGGGTCGGCGTCGAAATCGGCCGGCGGATTGCACGGAGGCGCCTTGCCCAGCGTGCTGGCCTCGATCGAGAACACGTCGCCGCAGCGGACGCTCTGGTCGAAGGCATCGACCCCACGGGCCAGTTCCTCGCGCGTGGGTCCGAAGATCACGCTCTGTCCGCGATCGGTCTCCACGCCGCTGGCCGGAATCGGGTCGTAGCGCAGGACCCAGTTTCGCGTGGAGTCGGAATCGCACACCACGAGCATTCCGGAGTCGTCCATGGTCATTCCGGCGGGTACCGACACCACCTGCGGGCTGAACTGGTCGAACTGATCGGGGTCCTCGGCCATCACGGTGCCCGCGTAGGTCAGACCCGTGAGACCCATGGCTGCGTCGAAGGTGTAGCGGTGCACCGTACGCGCCACGGGGTCGCTCACGTACAGGTGATCGCCGTCGCTGGCGATGTCGGCCACCGACTGCACCTCGGCGCTCAGCGGTACCGTCCCCTGGACCTCGAGCCGCGTGTCGATCGCCGAGACCTCGTAGCCGGCGCCAGTGTCCTCGACGACCAGCAACAGACTGCGCCGGGAGTCGGTCTCGAGCGCGATGGGTCCGCGCAGCCCCTCGACGGGGTCGCGGAAGGTGTCGACCCGACCGTCGTCGTACACCAGGACGACGCGCCCGCCGGCGGAGTCGCTCACGGCGAAGATCCCGCCGAAGGGTTCGACATCGGTCACGAAGCCGAGCTGCTCGTTCAGGCTCCCCGGGGTGACGTCGGTGTAGTCACTGACCACCGCGATGCCCTCGGCCTCGGGCAGCGTGATCTTCTCACCGCATCCGGCAGTGAGCAGCAGCAGGAACACGATCAGCGGGAGGATTCGACGCGTCATCGTTCGATCTCCAGCGTGATGGTGTGCAACAGACCGAAGCTGCCCCGATCGACGAATCCGTAGTCGAGGTGCACCGGCCGCTCGGCGATCGGCCATTCGAGACCCAGCCCACCGGAGAAGACCTCGATCTCGTCGCTCTGCCGGTAGGCGGCCCGCAGCGCCAGGGTGCCGCGCAGACTGAGTTCGCTGGCCAGGACGATCGATTCGGCCTCGTCGGTCGGGTGCAGGAAGTCCAGACCCACGGTCAGGATGTTCTCGCTGCCGATCGTGGGCGTGTCGTAGGCGAAGCCGAACGACGCCATGGTCGGCGCCGGAAAGCTCTGCCACTCGCCGCTGAAGCCGGCGTCGGCCGGCGGCTCACCGTTCAGGCGCAGGTCGGGCCCGAAGTTGTTCACGGCGAAGCCGATCCGCGCGGTGCGATACCCGATGTAGTAGAGCGCGCCCAGATCGAGCAGGATCCCGCGGCTCTCGAAGTCGTCCAGCGACTCCTGCAACAGCTTGACCGAAGCCCCCAGTGTGATGCGGTCGGTCAGCAGACGTGCCGCACTCAGGGTGGCGACGAACTGATCGGCCTCGAAGGTCTGACCGGTACCCTCGGGCTGACGCTCGGTCGTCCGCTCGATCTCGCCGCTGTCGAGGACCCCCAGGCCGACGCCGTACTGCCAACTTCCCGAACGCCGCACGTAGCCCAGGTGATGGACGTCGATACCGGCGGCGTACGCGAAGTGCGAGGCGAACAGGCTGTGTTCGAAGCGCACCGTGGACATGGCGCCGGGGTTGCTGAAGATGGCCGTGGCACCCCGAGCCAGGGCGGCGCTCGCATTGCCCAGTCCGACCGCGCGCGCGCCCACCGGTATGCGCAGGAACTGACCGGCGCTGCCGCCGACGCGCTCGTCGCCGTAGAGTTCGATCAGATCGGCACTCGCTGCCGACGGAAGCAGCAGCACGACCGACAGCAGGAAGCAGGACACACGACGGATCACCATTCCCAGCTCACCCCCATCAGCAGGCGCCGCGGGTTCGTGCGGTGGCTGGGGTTGACCCGGTCCTCTTCGTAGAAGACGGAGTTCACGCGCGGACCGGTGTCGTTCTCCTCACCGAAGGCCAGACGCCGCTCGGCGATGCTGCCGTCCCAGTTGCCACGGAAGTAGGGCTCGCCCGTCCACGGGTTCACCCGACGGTAGTTGTCGTGATCCAGGACGTTCTGCACTTCCAGGCTGAAGGTCACGCGCTGGCCGAAGGGCGCGTCGTACCACTTGCGGAAGGCGATGTCGAAGGACGACCGATACGGACCGAGTTTTCCATTGACGTTGCGGGAGACGTCGGTCGACCCGTCGGGCAGCAGGAACACCTCGGTGTAGCGGGTGCCCGCCCAGGCCCGGTAGAGCAGATTCAGGTTCCAGTTCCGCGGCGTCTGCCAACCGAAGATCTTCGGCGACTGGTTGCTGCCGGCACGAATGTTCAGATTGGCGGTCACCGACCAGGGACGATCCCACGCCAGGGGATTCGGACGCACCCCCTGTTCGGTCTCGGAGCTCTGGGAGCCCTGTTCCAACTGGGCCAGCAGGAAGTTCTGGTTGGCGTCACTGTTCGTCCCGGTCACGCGGCTCAGCTCGACGGCCAGACGACCGCTGACGAAACGGGTGGCTCGCTTCTCCACGGTCATCTCCACGCCGAGCGAACGCGCCGCATCGGCGTTGAAGAAGCGTACCGGACTGATCTCGATCACGCGGTCGTCGTTGGGATCGGGAGTCTGGTCGGGCGTGATCGTCACCCCGTTCAGCTGTACCGCCTGCGCATAGCCGTAGATGTCGTTGCTGAAGAAGGTGAGCCCGGCCGTCCATCGACCCGCGAACTCGCGCTGGATCCCGGTCTCGTACTGGACCGTGACCTTCGGGTCGAGATCCGGATTGCCCAATAGACGAAGGTCGGTTCCGAAGTCCGTCTCGAGCTGCGAATAGACGTAGTTCCAGCGCGGCCACTGGCTGAAGTGACCGTAGTTGAAGAAGAACTTGTCCTGCTCGCTGATCGGGAAGCTCAGCCCGAGTCGGGGACTCAGTCGCTGCTTCCAGCGCAAGCCGAGGAGCTCGGTCGTCTTGCTCTTGTAGCTCTCGACATCGGCGTCGAAGATGAAGACGAAATCGTCGGGGTTGTTCATCACCCGATCGACCTCGGGCCCGGGCGCCCAGGCGTCGTAGCGCAGGCCCATGTTCAGGATCAGCCCCTTGTAGGAGAAGCGATCCTGGAAGTAGCCGGCCGCCACGCGTGGCGTCGCCGCGAACACGTCCTCGGCCGTGGCGATCCGTCCTGGCTGCGGAATGTCGAAGTCGCGCTGGAAGTCACCGAGCTGGATCTCGTTGTAGCTGAACTCGAAGCCCGTCTTGAACTTGTTGTTCTCGTCGCCCACCCAGGCCCAATCGGCCTTGATCGAGTAGATGTCGGCGTAGTGGTCGTGCCAGCGCTCGTTGTCGCCGCCGATGAACGCACCCTCGACCCACCGGTTGCCGGCCGGATCCCGGCTGATCTGCAACTCCGGCCCGCTGTAGTTGTCGAAGTCGGGCTCACCGTTCTTGTGCGAGTTCTGACGGCTGAACTGGCGGCCCACGGTGACTTCGTAGAACGAGTCCTCGCCCAGCACGTGCTTCCAGTTGGCCTGGCTCTGGATGCTCTGCAGGTAGAAGACGTCGTAGTTGTCGAGCAGGTTCCGGAACTTGTTCGGCCAGCCCTCGGCCGGCAGGAAGAAGCCCATGCTGATCGACTGCTGGTAGTTGTGCGTCAGGTTGAGCTTGCGCTCGGGGCCGAACTTCCAGGTGAGCTTGCCCAGCGCGCTCCACTCGTTGTCGGCCCGCGGCGACCAGAAGTCGTCGGCCTCCGACGACTGGAGGGGTCCGGTCAGAGAACCCGTGGGAAGGTAGGTGTCGGTGAGATCGCTCGAGAAACTGGCGATCCAGTATTGCTCGCCCGGCAGCTTCAGCCCGGTCTTCTTCAGGCCCTGCCACAGGACGTTCGGGCCGCTCAGCGTGATGCGGGCGCGATCGGTGTCGTAGTCGATCTCCTCGGGAGCCACCCGGTCGGTCTTGTAGGTGAGCTTGCCCTCGAAGCGCTCCCCACCCTCCTTGGTGGACACGCGCACGACACCGCTCACCGCCTGCCCGTACTCCGCGCTGAAGCCGCCCGTGAGCACCTCGATCTCGTTGATCAGATCCTCGTTGAAGGAGGCGCCGTAGCGACCGGCCGACAGCGGGTCGTTCACGCTCACTCCGTCCACGTAGAACTGCGTGTCGTCGGCCCGACCACCGCGGATGTGGATGGTGTTGTCCTCCTTCACCACACCGGCCTGCAGCGAGACGATCTCTTCGACGTCGTCGAGGGCGAGGTTCTCGATCTCGTCGGCACCGATGCGACGGGACGTGCCCGTCTCCTGAAGGACGATGAGTTGCCGCTCGGCGCGCACGTCGAAGGGGTCGAAGAGGACCGGCTTCAGCGAAAGCACGAAGCGGATGTCGATCACGTCGCCGGGTCGAACCACGATCTCGGCGCGTCCCTCGTCGAAGCCCAGGTACCGGGCCTTGATCGCATAGCGCCCGGCGGTGAGCCCGCGCAACCAGAAACGCCCTCCACCCAGGGCCATGGTCCCGTAGTCGGTGCCCTCGACGAAGATGTTGGTGTACTCGAGGGGTTTGCCGGTCTCGCCGTCGATCACCGTGCCCTGCACGACGATCGGAAGATCGGCCTCGTCGCGGTTCGTGGCCCGCTGCAGGTAGGTGATCGTCGCGTCCTCCTGCACCACCTCTTCGGGCTGCGCCGCGGCCGGGGGCGCGGCTCCGATCGCGATGGCCACGAGCAGGGCGAACAGCATCCGTGCGTTCATCGTCCTCCCCCCATCGGCCGCGCCCCGTCGACGGGCTCCAGGCCCATCTGGCCGCTCCACATGAGCCGCAGCGCCTCCTGCGCATTGCCCAGGTCGTTGGCCAGCTCGATCTGAGGGCTCATCACGACGACACGTGCGTCTCCCGTGGCGGGCCACCGCGAGGCCACCACCGGCTCGCAGCCGGTGCGGCAACGCCGGCTGTTCCAGCGGGCCGACTCGAATCGGTACAGGGGTTGGGCGTCCGAGGCCGGACCGATCGGCCACACGTCGAAGTAGGTCACACTGCCCGTGCCGGTGTAGACCAGGTCGGGCAGACCCGGCACCTGGGCCAGGATGTCGAGCTGGGGACCGGTCTCCCCGATCACACTCGGGGGACCGACGATCGAGCCCTCCAACGGATTCGCCAGCACGTGCAGGTACTGCTCCCGGAACAGATCGTTCAGGCCTCCGCTCTGAGCGGGAGTTCCCACGTACTGGTAGTCGAGATAGAGCTGGCCGGCCTGGACGCCCGGCGTGTCCGGGTCGCGGTCGGAACTCAGGAAGGTGGTCAACGCCTCGCGCGAGTTCTCGAGATTCACGCGACTGCCCTGGCGCTTCACGTACCAGATGATGGTCTCGAAGGGCTCGAAGGTCGCCTGGAACACCTCGGGCTCGCCACGGAGGTTCGTGGCCTCGATCGTGTTGAAGGCATCGCCGAAGTGAGCCCGCGCCGCGTCGCCGAAGAACGCGTCGCGCGAATCGCTGACCGAGTCGTCGTCGTCGACGAGCAGCACGCTGCCGCGGACCGGGGGTACACGCCAGGTGTGCGTGAAGACCGTCGCCGCACCGGCGTCGTCGGCCACGCGCATGTACACGGTCTGCTCGTCGCCCAGCGCCGGTTCTCCGGGCGGTACGTCGCGCAGGCGCAGGCGGAAGCCCCGGCGCGGGCGCGGAGCCCGGACCCAGCCCTCCGTGGGATCGGCCAGTGAGTCGTCGGCGTCGAAGAAGAGGTCGGGATCACTGCCTTCGTAGCGATAGTGCACGTGGTCGAGCAGGGTCTCGTCGCCGTCGATGTCGAAGGTGAAGAAGTCGAGATCGATCGCCCGGAAGCTCTGCGTGGGCGGGACGAATTCCTCCTGGTACTCGACCACCGGTGGTGAGTTCACCAGCGGGAACTGCACACGCGCGGTGTCGCTCGGAGCACCGCGGTCGTCGACCGCCACCACGTGCAGCGTGGGGACCACGCTCCCGTCGGCGCGCGTCTGGTAGGTGGCCGTGGTGTCGGTGTCGGTGGTGAACAGCCACTCGGGGTCGGTGTCGTCGATCGAGATCGCGACCCAGAAGCCCACCACGAAACCGTCGGCGTCGCTGCCCGACCAGGCGAAGCGCGCGTCGGTGTAGCTGGTCGGGGCGATGGTCTCGACGTGATCGACCGAGATCCGCGCGACCGGCGGTTTGTTCCCCAACGACTCGGGATCGAAGGGATCGTTGGTGCACCCGGCGAAGGCGGCCAGCACCGCCACGGCGATCAGGCTCCAGCGCATCATTTCAGGATCACCAGCTTTCCGCGCTGGATGTCGCCCGTCTCCAGGTTCTCGACCGCGTAGACGTACAGGCCCGGGGCGATCGCCCGTGTCTCCTCGGACATCACGTTCCACTCCACCAGCGTGTCGTCGACACTGCGGTTCTGCAGCTGCACAATGCGCGTCCCGGCCAGGTTGTACACGTCGATGTTCGCGCGCGGCGGGACGTTCGCGAAGAAGATGCTGCGCCCCAGCTCCCGCGGCTCCCCGCTCGGGAAGCGGTTGTCGTACAGACTCGCCGCCCGGTAGGGATTGGGGTAGACGCTCACCGCGTCGCGCTCGCTCGCGTCGAGATCGGGGTTGGTCCCCGTGGGGCCACTGCCCGGGACCACCACCACCGAGTTCTCGTTGAAACCGCTCTCGAGCTCCGGCAGCCCCGCCCGCGGATCGGGCGCCGAGTAGCTCGTGACGGCGTAGCGGTACGGGAATCCGTTGAGCACGTTCCGGTCGACGAACACCCGCTGTCCGTCGACGAGCGGAGGCAATCCGGTGTTGAACCCTCGATCGTCGGACGTGCCGTCGACGTTCGTGTCGATGTCGAACTCGGCGATCAGCGCTGCCTGCTCGAAGGGGTCCTCGGTCACGACGTCACCGTCGATCCGGTAGATGCGGTAGCCCTGGAAGTCGGGCTCGTTGGTCAAAACGCTACGGTGGAACTCGGGTGAGGCCGTCGCCGGGTCGTAGGCTCCGGGCTCGGGACGCTCTCCGGGATCCCAGCGCAGCTCCACCGCGTTGCCCCGGGCCACCGCGTTCAGGTTCGGGCTGGGCGGACCCGACGGCAGCGTGAAGCCGTTGTCGAAGCTGAACTGGGCGATCGAGCTGTTGTTCAGCATCTCGTCGGCGTCGGCTCCGGCCACCATGGCGATCGCGAAGTTCGCGCTCTCGCCCGGGTTCAGGGCCGGCCACGGCCCGATCGAGAACATGCCGACCCAGTTGCCCTCCGAGGTGAAGTTCGTCGAGCCCTGGCCCTCACCCGGACCGGCGTCGACGACCTGCTCCCCACACCCCTCCGAGAGGTCCGCGAGCAGATCCTCGAGCGGCCGTTCGGGCTCGCATCCCCGCATGTAGGCGTAACGGGCCGGATCGCCGTACTCCGCCTCGTTCGGGATGCCGCCGGTGCTGCTGTACTGCCACTGCCGATAGTTGAAGTAGGCGCCGTCGGGCGCGTCCGAGCCCAGGTAGCGGACGCCCGACCACGAGGTGGCGTCCCCACCGTCGCCGTCGGCGTCGATCCGGTAGACCACCCTCGCCGAGGGGTCGGCCTCCAACAGGCCGGGGTCGAAGAACTCGCTCGCCGTTTCCTGGGCGATCCGCTCCGGGCCCAGGTAGCCCTGGATGTCGCCGAAGAAGAGATCGCCACCGCTGGCCGGGAACTCGAGCTTGCCACGGTTCACGACGATCGGCTCGATGTACCAGCCCAGGTGCACGTTCTCGAGGAAACGATCGCCCACGTTGGTGACCTCGAAGAGCATGATCACGAAGGAATCGGCGAAGCGCGACGCGTAGCCCAGGATGTCACAGCGGACCTCCAGACCCATGGGCACGTGCGGATTCGTGATGCCGCTCTCGTCGCCGCCGGACGCGCTCGTGTCGTTGTAGCGCAGGATGAAGTGCTCGTCGGCCAGCGCGTCGAGCCGGAAGTTCTGCTGCAGCGGATTGCGGCTGATCAGCAGGGCCGCCAGCGGATCCTCGATCACCTGGTCGTCGTCCCCGCCTTCGACCCGCACCGTCTGCGGCGAGAACTCGAATCCCGACGGTGACGACGACCCGGCGTCGAGCGTGGCGTCGACCACGCCCGCGCTCACCAGCGGCTGCCGCGTGAAACCGTCGATGGCGCCCACCCACAGTCCCGCGGACCAGAGGTGCTCCACCCCTGAATTCAGCGGGAACTCGAAACTGGGCCGGCTGCTCTGCCCCGACCCGAACATCTCGCCGATGAAGCCACGGGTGGCGAAGGCCAGGCCGACGTTGCCGATGCTCACCACCCGCTTGTCGGTGGCGAATTTCAGATCGGAGTCGGTCTGGGCGGACGACGGCAGCGGCACCAGGCAGGCGGCACCGGTGACCACGCCCAGAGCGAAGGAGCAGAAGAGGGTGCGTTGGCGCATGGGAGGAAGCCGGGGGCTGCGGGTACCCGCGGGGAACGAGCGGAACTTAGGTCCCTGGTCGGGCGGTGTCAACGCGGCGGGGGAGTCGCGACGAACGCCGGCCCCGGTGGACCGGCGTTCGCATGATGGAGCATGGGAGGCCACAGGGAAAGCCCCCGTGGCCTCCGGAAGCGTGATGTCCCTACTTCGTCAGGGTCATCTTCTGCACCTGCGCGGCCTCGCCGGCGAAGCGGAGACGCGCGAAGTACACGCCGCTGCTCACCGGAGTCCCGGTCTGGTCCACGCCCGTCCAGGTCCGCGCGTGCTCACCAGCCGGGAGCTCGCCCGCGGCCAGGGTGGTCACCTTGCGTCCGCGCGAGTCGAAGACCGCCAGCTCCACCTGACCCTGCTTGGCCAGGGAGAACCGGATCTCGCTGCGGGGGTTGAACGGGTTCGGGGCGATCGACTCGAACTTCGCCGACAGGGCGCGGTCGGACGGCGGGGCCGACACCGCGTCGGCCAGCACGATGTAGCTGTCGTTGATCGGCACGATCTCGTTCCGTGCGAAACGGGTGTCGAGAAGTCCGGTCACGTACATCTCCTGGCCGACGACGCCGGTGATCGTGACGGCCGGGGCCGGATCGACGTACAGCGACGAGTCGCTGGCCGCGTCCTGCACCGTCCACTCGGCGCCGCCGAAGACCGTGTCGGCCACGGCCGCGCGCGGAGTGGCCACGATCACGCTCTCCCAGGCCTCGGTGGTGTCGAGCACGCTCGTGCTCAGCACCTGCACCGGGGGCAGGTCGGCGCCGAACGACACGAAGTCGATCGATGCACCGCTCTGCGGCAGGATCTCGGTGATCCCGTTGAACTCGTCGATGAAGCCCGAGATCCGGATCACGTCGCCCTGGAAGAAGGTGTTCGAGCCCGAGCCCTCGAACACGAAGATCCCGCTCCAGGGGCCGCCGGCCGGGTCGGCCACGGCGTAGTTCGAGGTCCCGCCGGCCTGCAGCTCGCCCGGGGCCGCGGTGACCACGGCCTCGATGTTCACCAGCTGGCCCACGAAGGCGCTGGCGTCGGTGCCGGGCTGCAGGGTCGACTGGATGTCGACGATCGAGGTGGTGCCCACGGCGACCTCGAGGAAGCTGGCCGGCGCACCACCGGGAAGCAGCGTGGTCTGCGCGGCGTCGTCGGTGGCCTCGATGTAGTACTCCACGCCGGCAGCACTGGTGCCCGGGATGGGAGCGCTCCAGGTGTCGCCGGTGGTGTTGACCATGGGCGTCGACGTGTAGCTCGTCGCTCCGCGGTCGCGGTAGAACAGGTTCACGGCGGTCAGCACGGCGTTGTCGGTGACCGTGGCCGAGATGGTGATCGGCTCGCCCGCCTCGGGCGTCCACGGATTCGGCACGACGTCGGTGACCTGCGGGAAGGGATTCCCGGGGTTCTCGATCAGGTCGGTCACGAACCGGGGCTTCATCTGCAGATTCGCGTTGAAGATCGAGATCGGAGCGACGATGCGGTACTCGTCGCCCTGCTCGATCGCACCGGTCTCGATGCCCGTCGTGGAGTCGATGAACACCGTGGCGGTGTCGCCGCTGGCGTTGGCCAGACCGAAGGTGCCCTGGTCCCAGGTGATCGCCGGATCGGCGTCGATGCCCGGACGGAACACCACGGTACCCTCGATGGCCGCCAGCCAGCCGAGGATCTCGTAGTCGGCGGCCGAGAGGTCGCCACTGCCGTCGTTGTCCACGAACTCCGAGATCGTGTACTCGATCGGATCGGGCACGGTGCCGTTGGTGATCACGGTGTAGCTGGTCGGCTCGATGTTGATCTCGCCACCGAAGGAACCGATGGTTCCGGTGACCTCGATCTCCTGGCCGAGCAGGAAGGTCGGCGCGCCGGGGTCGAAGAAGTTGATGCCACCGGTGGCGTCCTGGATGTAGTGGGTCCCGCTGTTCCAGGTTCCCTTCAGGGCGGTCAGCGTGCCACGGATGGTGACGGTCGTCCCGGCGAAGGGCGACGCAGGGGCGCCGGCGGCCGAGTAGACCTGGATGTCGTCGATGGGGGTGATCTGCGCGGAGGCGGGCATGGCCGTCACGGCCAGCAGCCCGAGCAGAGCGAACGCACTGCGGAGCTTCATGTGGGAGTTCTCCTCAGGGGTCGATACGAGGGTAGCGACCCGCGCGAAGGGTACGAACGCACGGGCCGAGGAGTGGGAGCGGCCGGATCGCATGGGTCGCGATCGAAAACCGTGCAACGGTACCACGAATGGACGCACGAAGCCATACGGGGAGACCGCTCCCATGGCGAACGAACGATGAAGATCCGGTGAGTCCGCACCCGCGGTCCCGGATCCGGCGCCGTCCGAGCGGGTTCCCCTCCGGTCCCACGGCCCCCGCTCTTCACGTAGCGGTTGCCGACGGGCGGCCCCGCTCCTAGTCTCCCCGGGCTCGCCGACCGCTCCACCGAGCCGAGGTCCCCATGTCCGTCCGATCCCGTTGCGTCCTGGCGATCTCCGCGCTCGCCCTCGTGCTTCCCGCGGCGTTCCCGGCCCCCGCCGCGGCCGACGCCTGGTACCGCCCTCGGATCGAGTTCGGCGCCGCCCCCACCTGGTTCGAACCGCTCGCCGACTTCGTGCGCTTCGAGCAGATCCCGGGCAGTGGGGTCCCGGAGCAGCGCACGATGGAGTACGAGAGCACGACCTTCACCTCGTTCCGAGTGGCCTTCGACCTCCATCCCGAGCTCCAGTTCGGCTGGACGCGGGCGTGGGCCTCGACCCCGCTGCGGTTCGAGATCGACGGGCAGGAGCTCGAGACCGGCGATCTGAACGATGGCCAGCCGATCGTCGTGCCCGACTTCGACCTGACCGTCGATCTGCTGACCTTCCGATGGTGGCCGGACCGCACCCGCTGGAACGGCATCGGGCCCGTGGTGCAGCTCGGCGCCGGGCGCATCGCGCAGGACCAGCAGGGCGAGTTCGGCCCGGACTCGCAGATCCGGACCTTCGACTGGAGCGACGACGACTTCGCACTGGTCGCGGGCGCCGGCCTCGAGGGCGCCTGGAAGCGCGTGAAGGCCGGGGTGGGTATCGATGTCGTCCGCTGGCGCTTCGAAGCGCCCGAGGAGGACGTCAACGGCAACCCCACGAGTGAGACGATTCCCGACGACGTCGCACTGGCCTGGATGCTGACCGGCCGGCTGTCGTTCCGGTTCTGATCGGCGGCCCGGCTCAGCGGGTCAGCACGCTCTCCGCGCGTTCGATCAGGTAGGCGTACTGCAGGGCGATCTCGCGGTAACGGTCGTACCGCCCCGACGCCCCGCCGTGGCCCGCGCTCATGTCCGTGCGCAGCAGCAGCAGGTTGTCGTCGGTCTTCGTGGTGCGCAGCTTCGCCACCCACTTCGCCGGCTCCCAGTACTGCACCTGCGAGTCGTGCAGACCCGTCATCACGAGCATGTGCGGATACTCCTGCGCTCGCACGTTGTCGTAGGGCGAGTACGACAGCATGCGCTCGAAGGCGTCCTTCTCGTGCGGGTTGCCCCACTCGTCGTATTCGCCGGTGGTCAGCGGGATGGAGTCGTCGAGCATGGTGGTGACCACGTCGACGAAGGGCACCTGGACGACCGCTCCCGCGAACAGATCGGGGCGCTCGTTCACCACGCAGCCGACCAACATGCCGCCAGCGCTGCCGCCCCAGCAGAACAGCCGGTCGGAGTCGGTGAACTCCTCGGCGATCAGGGCCTCGGCACCGTCGATGAAGTCGTGGAAGGTGTTCCACTTGTGTTCCTGCCGGCCCTGCTCGTACCAGTGCCGGCCCATTTCGCTGCCGCCACGGACGTGGGCGATCGCGAAGATCCAGCCCCGGTCGAGCAGGCTGATCCGGGCAGGCGAGAATCCGGCATCGAGCGAGATGCCGTAGGAACCGTAGCCGTACAGGACGCAGGGCGCCGATCCGTCGCGAGCCGTGTCGCGACGACGGACCAGCGAGATGGGAACCCGGGCACCGTCGCGCGCGGTCGCCCACACGCGTTCGGTGGTGTAGGCCGCGGAATCGAAGCCGCCGCCGATGGGCTGCACCTTCAGGACGCTCCGCTCACCGGTGGCCAGGTCGAACTCGAGGGTCGAGGGCGGCGTGCCCATCGAGCTGTACTGCACGCGAACACTCGGCAGGTCGGGTTCCAGGTTGATCCCCAGGCCGGCCTCGTAGACGGCGTCCTGGAACTCGAGCGCGCGCTGTTCCTGGCCGTCGTGGTCGAGCACTCGCAGGCGGCGCAGGGCGTCGCGGCGCTCGACGGCCACCATGTGGTCGCGGAACAACACCACGCCGCCGAAGAGCACGTCGTCGCGGTGCCCGACGACCTCCTCCCACGCCTGCTTGCCGTGATCGTCGACCGGCGCCCGCAACAGCCGGAAGTTGCGAGCGTTCTCGTTGCTCGTGATCCACCACCAGTCGCCGTAATGGTCCACGTCGTATTCGTGTTCGCCTTCACGGGGCAGGAACACGCTCCAGTCGTCGTGCGGACGGTCGGCGGGCAGATACCGGACCTCGCTGCGCAGGGTGGTGTCGCACACGATCAGCACGAAGCGGCGCGAGGTGGTCTTGCCCAGACTCACGTAGTAGGTCTCGTCGGTGTCGTGGAAGACGCACTCGTCGTCGGCGGGATCGGCGCCGAGCACGTGCCGGAACACCCGATCGGGACGGAGGGTCTGCGGATCCTTCCGCGTGTAGAAGATGGTGCGCCCGTCCTCGGCCCATGCGATGTCGCCGCTGGTGCCCTCGATGCGGTCGGGCAGGTCCTCGCCCGTGTCCAGGCGTCGGAAGCGGATCTCGTACAGCCGGCGACCCACGGTGTCCACGGCGTAGGCCAGCAGGTCCTGGTCGGCTCCGATGGCCCGGGCGCCCACGTCGCAGTAGTCCAGGCCCGCGGCCACGGCGTTCTCGTCGAGGACCAGGGAATCGGGACCATCGACAGCCGGTCGGCGGAAGTGGATCGGGTAGTCCTTGCCGTCCTCCGTGCGCGACAGGTACCAGTGGTCGCGGATCCTCACCGGGACCGACGTGTCGTCCTGGGGAATCCGCTCGCGGAGCTCGTGGAACAGGGCCTCCCGGAGCTCCTCGCCCGAGGCCAGCACCGAGGCGGTGTAGGCGTTCTCGGCCTCGAGGTACCGGACGACGTCGGGGTCGTCACGTCGATTCAGCCAGAACCAGTCGTCCTGACGGACGACACCGTGGTGTTCGAGCCGGTGCGGCCGGCGAGGCGCAGAGGGTGGTTGCACGGGCGAGACCTCCGGGCAGGGCGTGCAGGATCGCAGTACAGTAGCCGACGTTCGGCCGCGCGACCAGCATCGGCCCGGATCCGGCTGGATCCCGGGCCGCGGCGACGATTGACGAAGCCTCGCGCGGGGCCTATCCATTGCGGACTGCCGGTCGCGCCGCGACCGCGTCCCCGGGGGAGGCCGACGGATGATCGCGAGGAAGTCGCGCGAAGAGATCGAGACCATGCGGGAATCGTGCCGTCTGGCCGCCCGGACACTCGACCACATCGAACCGCACATCCGGCCCGGGGTGAGCACGGCCGAGATCAACCGCATCGCCCACGAGTTCATCGTGGGACACGGAGCGTATCCGTCTCCTCTGAACTACCACGGCTTCCCGAAATCGGTCTGCACCTCCCGGAACGAGGTGATCTGCCACGGAATTCCCGACGAACACGACGTGATCGAGGACGGAGACATCGTCAACGTCGACGTCACCACCTATCTGAACAAGTTCCACGGCGACACCAACCGGACCTTTCTCGCCGGAAACGTCAGCGACGAGGCGCGGGAGCTCGTCCGGGTCACGCACGAATGCCTCATGCGAAGCATCGAGGTGGTCCGGCCCGGTGCCCACCTCGGAGACATCGGCCACGCGATCCAGACCCACGCCGAGGCGCACGGGTACTCGGTGGTGCGTGACTACTGCGGCCACGGCATCGGCTACGAGTTCCACGAGGACCCGCAGGTCCTCCACTACGGCAAGCCGGGCACCGGGGTCCGTCTGGAGGAAGGGATGACCTTCACCATCGAGCCCATGATCAACATGGGCACCGACAAGTCGAAGGTCCTCGCCGACCGGTGGACGGTGATCACCGCCGACGGCAAGCTCTCCGCCCAGTTCGAACACACGATCGCCGTCACCGCCGACGGTTTCGAGATCCTCACCCTGCTCGACGACTGAGGCAGCCACTCGGATCCCTACGCGAAAGGCCCCCACCGTTGGCGGGGGCCTTTCACGTTCCCGGTTCGGCTCTCATCCGGGGAAGGTCATTCGGTCGAGGCGAGGATCTTCTGGAATCGCTCGAGCTGCTGCTGGTAGTAGCCGTCGTCGGGCGCCTCGGCGATCGCTCTCTCGATCAGGGTGACCGCATCGCGACAGTTCCCGCGTGCGTTGCAGATCTCCGCAGCGGTGTCGAGGACCTGCGCCTTCTGCTTCCCCGGCTGCGCCAGCTCGACGCCACGACGCGCGAGTTGCTCGGCTTCGGCCAGGTCGACGTCGTTCTCGAAGCACCACCAGGCGAAGGAGTTCAACTGGTCGGCGTCGTCGCGCCAGCCCTCGGGCAGGGTCGACTTCTTCGCCGCAACGGCCTGCTGGGTGTCGCCCGTGATCCGCAGGTGGCCCGCGATCTCGATCGCCGCGCGCGAGCGCGGATCGACCTCGTCGGGCCCGGCTGTCTCGAGGGCTCGGAGCGCTGCCTCGAGGAAGGGGCGTTCGAGCTCCGGACGTCCCGCGCGCTGGGCCATCGTCCCCACCATCTGCGACGTCATGACGACCAGCGCGGGATCCGCGTCGTCGGTGAGCGCGGCGCTCCGGGCATCGGCGACGAAGGCATCGAGGTCGTAGCCGGCCACACCCCGACGCAGCTTCATGAACCGCGCCTGGAGGATCTCGGCGGCGTGATCACGGGCGGAGTCGAGTTCCTCGGCCTGCTCGTACAGTGCGATCGCGGCGTCGTAGTTGCCGGTCCCCGACTCGATCGAGGCGAACTTCTCGGCCAGGGCCGCGGTGGGCCGCTCCTCGAAGGCCGCGCGCTTCGCCGCCAGGGTCCGGGTGTCGGCCATGGCTTCGTCGAGGGCCGTGAGGAAGTGCTCGGGGCCGCCGTAGCCGGCCCAACGGTCGATCAACTCCCCCTGCGCATCGACGACCACGTAGGTCGGGAAGCCGGTCACGGTGTATTTCTTCGCCAGTTCGATGCCTTCGCCCTTCTCCGCGTCGATCGACAGGAACACCGCGTCGTCGAGTGCCGCGGCCACGCCCGTCGACGCGTCGGCGAGATCGCGGTCGAAGTGCTTGCAGTACACGCACCAGTCGGTGAAGAAGTCGATCACGATCGGCACGTCGCGCTCGGCTGCGCGCTCCTGGGCCGTGGTGAAGTCGAGGGAGGTCTCGGCCGCGGTGGCAGGGGCCGCCGCGAGGACCAGACAGAGAACGAGGAACGGTCGGACGAGCATGTCGGCGCACCTTTCCGTGGAGTGCAGAGAGGCGGAGGAACCGACCCCGAGCACGGTCCGCAGCGGGGCGGAGCCTTCGCCAGGGCGGCGATCGCGCGGGGGAGGCCTCGTTCCGACGCAGGGCCGTTCGTCGGCGCGAGAAGGGCAACGCCGGTCGAGCCTACACGAATCGCCGATGGTGTGCACGATCCGGAATCGTGAACGGGCATCGACGCGCGGCGTGCTCCGAGTACACTTCCACGGCGTCCCGGTTCCCCCCGCCGGACCCGCCTGTTCTTCTCCCGACCTCAACGAGGAATCGATCGTGTTCGAACCGACTTCACAACGATGGATCGTGATCGCGCTCACACTGCTCGTCGTGGGCCTCGCGACCACCGACGCCGACGCCCGGCGGCCGCAGCCCGACGACCCGACCTCCCTCGAGCAGCGCCGGGCGGCCTGGCAGCAACACCAGCAGATGGACGAGGAGTCGCTGTTCACCGGCCTGCCGTGGCGCAACGTCGGACCGATCGTCTTCGGCGGCCGTCTCGTCGACATCGAAGTGCATCCCGACGAGCCCTACACCTTCTACGCGGCCTACGCCAGCGGCGGCCTGTGGCGCACCGAGAACAACGGACTGTCGTTCGACCCGCTGTTCGACGAGCAGTCCACCGTCATCATGGGCGACGTGGCCATCGATCCCCGGCAACCCGACGTGATCTGGGTCGGCACCGGCGAGAACAACTCGTCGCGCAGCAGCTACGGCGGACTCGGCGTGTTCCGCAGCGACGACGGCGGTGAGTCCTGGCAGTGGATGGGACTCGGCGACACCGACCGCATCGGTCGGATCCTCGTCGACCCGCGCGACTCCGACCACGTGCTCGTGGCCTCGGCCGGCCGCCTGTACACCGAGAGCGGCGACCGCGGCATCTACCTGAGCACCAACGGTGGCGACGACTGGGAGCGCGTGCTCGAGGGCGAGGGCATGACCGGCTTCATCGACCTCGTGCGCCACCCCACCGAGCCCGACGTGATCTACGCCGCGGCGTGGGACCGCCTGCGCCGACCGCACGAATTCGTCGAGGGCGGCCCCGGCAGCGGCATCTACCGCTCCGACGACAACGGCGAGACCTGGGAGCGCCTCGACGGCGGATTCCCCGAGGGCGAGAACGTCGGACGCATCGGCCTGGCCGTCAGCGCCGACTCGCCGAACACCGTCTACGCCTACCTCGACAACCAGGCCAAGCTCCCCGAGGAGGAATGGGACCTCGGCGGCGCGGCGATCACCGCCAAGCGCCTGCGCACCATGACCCGCGAGGAGTTCCTCCGGCAGGATCCCGACGAGGTCGAGCGCTTCGTCCGCACCAACGACCTGCACCCGTCGATCAGCGGCGAGGACCTCACCGAGATGGTCCGCAACGGCGAGGTCACCATCGACGACCTGATCGCCTCGCTCGAGGACGCCAATGCCAGCCTGTTCGACACCGACATCGAAGGACCGCAGGTGTGGCGCAGCGACGACCGCGGCGGCTCGTGGCGCCTGATGCACGACGAGCCCATCCGCGACATGGTCTACACCTACGGCTACTACTTCGGGCAGATCCGCGTGTCGCCCCTCGACGTCGACCGCGTGTACATCCTCGGCGTGCCGATCCTGCGCAGCGACGACGGCGGTGCCACGTGGAAGGGCCTCGACGATCGCGTGATCCACGTCGACTACCAGGCCATGGTGATCGACGAGGAGCACCACGACCGCATCATGGTGGGCAACGACGGTGGCCTGGCCATGAGCTGGGACGGCGGTCTCACGTGGATCGAGGTCAATCGTAATCCCGTGGGTCAGTTCTACACCGTGCACGTCGACGACGCCGAGCCCTACAACATCTACGGCGGCACCCAGGACAACGGCACGTGGAAGGGTCCGAGCACTGCGGAGTCGGACGACCTGCACGCCTGGACCAAGATCAACGGCGGCGACGGCTTCTACGTGCAGACCGACGGCCGCGACGGCACCACCTACACCGGCTACCAGTTCGGCTACTACACGCGCATCGATCCCGACGGCAGCCGTCACCGCGTGCGGCCGCGCAACATGATCGACGAGCCGGCCCTGCGCTACAACTGGATGACCCCGATCCAGCTGTCGTCGCACAACCAGGACATCGTGTACTTCGGTGCGAACAAGCTCTTCCGCTCGATGGACAAGGGCGAGACCTGGACGGCGATCAGCGAGGACCTCACCCGCACCACGAAGACCGGCAACGTGCCCTTCGGCACCATCACCACCTTCGACGAGTCCACGCATCGCTTCGGCGAGATCTTCGTGGGCACCGACGACGGTCAGGTGTGGCGCACCCTCGACGGCGGCGTGAGCTGGACCGACATCGGCGACGGCCTGGCCGGCGACCGCTGGGTCACCCGCGTGCAGGCCAGCACCCACGACGAGGCCCGCGTGTACGCGAGCCTGAACGGCTACCGCGACGACGACATGACCGCCTACGTCTACCGCAGCGACGACCGCGGCGACTCGTGGACCTCCATCGCCGACGGCCTGCCCGCCGAACCCGTGAACGTGATCCGCGAGGATCCGCAGAACGAAGACGTCCTGTACGTCGGCACCGATCGCGGCGCCTACGTGAGCCTCGACCGCGGCGCGTCGTGGATGGCCCTCAGCGGCGGGATCCCGAACGTCCCCGTGCACGACCTGGTGGTCCAACCGCGCGAGAACGATCTCGTGGCCGGCACCCACGGCCGCAGCATGTGGGTGCTCGACGTCGAGCCGATCCAGTTGCTCGACGCCGAGCTTCGCGAGCAGCCGGTCCACCTGTACGCCCTCGAGGAGATCCAGGCCCGCCGCGGCTGGCGCGGCCGTCCGTCCACGTGGTTCCACCGCCCCGAAGAGGACGATCCCACCTACCCCGTGCGTGCCTGGTCGCGCGACGGCGGTGCGGCCACCGTCGAGATCCTCGACGCCGACGAGCGCGTGCTGCGGCGCTTCGAGGTCGACCTGCTCCGCGGCGTGAACCAGTTCGAGTGGGACCTGCGCCTCGATCCCGACCTGGCCGTCGCGGCCGAGGAGGCGCGGATCGAGGCCGAGGACGCCGCGGCCGACGAGGCGATCGAGCGCACCCTCGCCGACCGGCCGTGGTCCGAGGCCGTGCGGCTCGGCTACCCGCTGTACGTGACCGCCGGCGACTACACGCTGCGCGTGATCCACGGCGGCGAGACCGCCGAGGAGAGCCTCACCGTGAAGGCCCCACCCGAGTGGGAGCCGCGGATGACCGGACCGCTGACGCGGCCCGGCAAGCTGCACCCCTGACGATCCGGTCGATCGCGCCGGAACGACGACGAGGCGGGCCCGTCGGGTCCGCCTCGTCGGTTCGTCGTCGGGTCGCGGCCCGGGTCCCGAGTCGCGTCCCGGATCGGTCGTCGTCCGCGCGACCGGGCACCGGGGTCACGCCACGAGCCCGACGCGGAGCCGCGGACTCAGGCGGTGACCGCCTGGACGTCGAAGGCCATGCGCGCCTGTTGCAGGCGCACGAAGCGTTCGGTGTGGGCCCGGAGGCGTTCGATCTCGTCCTCGGTGCAGAACGTTTCGACCCGGTCCAGATAGGCCAGCATGTCCCACCGGTCGGCGAAGAAGGGATTCTCCTCTCCGGTCGTGCGCACGGGCAGCCGCAGCAGCATGTCCTGCAGACCTTCGTCGTGGCAGAGGATCTTGGGAGCGAGCTCGCCGCCCGACTCCACCTTCCACAGACCGATGTCGATCCCCTTGGGGACGAAGGTCCGAAGGTAGAGGGCGATCAGGCGCATCAGGCACCGGGTCTCGAGCTCGTAGGCGCGGCGGGCGGAGTCGGCCATGGCGTCCCTCCTGCGTCCCACGCTTCCAGGGTCGACCCTCGGTCCGTCGGGAGCCGACCCTCCCCGCCGCAGTGGGTGGAGCAACGGGTTCGGGCGCACACTACCCCTCGCCCCCACGACCCGACAATGAAAGCTGTGCAAAGAGCCCCGGCCCGAATCGGCCCGGGGCTCGGAGTTCACCGAAGTTCTTCAGGGGCAACCACTTGAAGACATCGTCGCCACGACACCCGGGCGCGGTCCCCACGGGCGCGCCGGCGGTCAATCCGCCCGCGCCAGCGGAGCCAGCTCCATCCGGTAGCAGATGATCTCCATGGGATCGGCATCGGCAGATCCCTCGTCGGGGCCACCCCCCATGAAGGCCTGCCGCGCCGAGATCAGATCGGTCACCACCAGCAGGTAGCCGCCCGCGAGGAACATGCCGTCGTTCACCGGATCGAACTCGCCCTGCATGCTCACCTGGCGCTCGAAGCGACCCTGCGCGTCGAAGACGTCGAAGGTGGCGAGCCTGCCCTCGGGCCGATCGTAGGTGCCGCGGCTGGTGCGCACCCAGATCGTACCGTCCTCGCGCGCGTGCACCGATTCGATCGGGTTCCAGTTCGGTTCGATGTCGTACTCGGGATCCTGGACCCAGCGTCGGATCATCGCACCCCAGCGATTCTCGATCCGCTCGATCGCCGCGTCGTCGCGCGCGTGCGGGGCGTACTCGCGTCGGATCACGTGACGCGGCGTCCCGTCGTCGTTCCAGACGTCGATCCGGTACTCCGTGAACGACGTCCGCGCGGCCACCGTCCCCTCGCGCGAGGCCGACCACGCGCGCTCGAAGCTGTTCCAGTCGGTCTCGACCAGCCGCTGGTCGTTGAACTGCATGGCCGAGGTCGAGTGGACCAGGTCCGCGACCTCCCCGCCCGACGGGTCGAAGATGCCCAGGCGCGTGGTGCGCCGGAACTCGCCCGCCTCGCGATCGGGATTGCTCACGCTGTAGACCATGGCCACGTTGCCCCCGACGGTGGTCGCGGCACTCAACCCCGGGAAGCCCTCTCCGCGCGCGGTGATCTCGAAGTTACCGGCCGGAAGCCCGTCGCGCGTCAGCAGCACCATCTTGCTCGGCCAGGCCTGGATCACACTCACCGTGCCGTCGGGCATGAGGTTCAGATCACTCGGCCGACGGAACTCGCCCGGACCCTCGCCCTCGCGGCCGATGGTCCGCAGGTAGGTGCCGGACTGGTCGAAGATCCGCACCTCCGACAACTGCCCGTCGAGCACGTAGACGTCGTTCTGGTCGTCGACCACGATGTCGCTGATCACTCCGAAGAACTCTTCGGGAGCGTCACTGTACCCGCCGAGACGCCACATTTCGGTGAGCGGGATCTCG
>Ga0102937_1000165_pt1 | contig 28423 bp, 24 predicted proteins | sample SalPonR2_B_D1_MG_FD_78213 | JGI IMG/M metagenome (GOLD analysis project Ga0102937, IMG submission 78213) | Salt pond soil microbial communities from South San Francisco under conditions of wetland restoration - Salt Pond MetaG R2_B_D1_MG | ecosystem: Environmental > Aquatic > Marine > Intertidal... | reverse complement strand
AAGATATCAGCCTGGACCTGAACGCAGGGCAAACGCTGGCGATTGTCGGGGCCTCCGGCTCGGGCAAGACCACACTGCTGGGACTGCTGGCCGGGCTGGAAACGCCCACCGCCGGTGAAATCCTGCTCGCCGGGCAGAAGCTCGGCGATCTCGACGAGGACGGGCGCGCGCGGCTTCGACGCGCCCGGGTCGGCTTCGTGTTCCAGTCGTTCCATCTTCTGCCGAGCCTGACCGCGCTGGAAAACGTGATGCTGGCGCTCGAGATCGGGCGCATCGACCAGCCGCGCGAGCGCGCACTGAAGGCGCTGGGACAGGTTGGCCTGGATCATCGCCTGGACCACTACCCGCGCCAGCTGTCCGGCGGCGAGCAGCAGCGCGTCGCGATCGCTCGCGCATTTGCCGGTAACCCGGCCATCCTGTTCGCCGACGAACCCACCGGCAACCTTGATCGCAAGACCGGCGACGCGGTGGCCGATCTGCTGTTCGATCTGAACGAGAAGAACGGGACAGCGCTGGTACTGGTCACCCATGATCCGCGCCTGGCCGAGCGATGCGCCGATGTCGCGACCATGGACGACGGGCATATCCGTTTCGAGTCGGCCAAGGATGCCGGGCAGGACGATTCGTCGCCGCAGGCCGCGAGCGCCTCGCGCCCATGAACAGCGCCGCACTCTCGGGTCGCCTGCTGCTGCGCCAGGGACGGTCGGGCGCGCTATGGATGCTGATCGCAGGTCTTGCCGTGGCCACCGCCGCGCTGTCGGCGGTGAGCCTGTTCACCGATCGGGTCGGCCGCACGCTGGAGCGCCAGGCCGGCGAGGTGCTGGCCGCCGACGTCGTGGTCAGCGATCGCAATCCGCTGCCCGCGGAAATCGCGGCGCGCGCCGCCGAACTGGGCCTTTCGACCTCGCCCATGATCACGCTGTCCACGGTGCTTTTCTCTGACGAGACCAGCGCGCTGTTCGACGTCAAGGCGGTCAGCGAAGGCTATCCGCTGCGCGGCGCGCTGAAGATTGCCGACGCCCTCGACCAGCCCGACCGGACGACCGGGACGATACCCGAGCCCGGCAAGGCCTGGATCGCCCCCAGCGGTCTGCGGTCGCTGGATATAGCGCCCGGCGACAGTGTCGTGCTGGGTGAGCGCGAGTTGACGGTCGAGAAACTCCTGACCTACGAACCCGACCAGGGTGGCGGTCCGTTCATGCTCTCGCCGCGCCTGCTGGTGAACCTGGCCGACCTGGAGGGCTCCAGCCTGCTCGGCGCCGGCTCGCGGGCGCGCTATCGCCTGCTGGCCGCCGGCGAGGAGCGTGCCGTGGACCGTTTCGTCCAGCGCACCGAATCGCAGCTATCCGGCCGCCAGCGGCTGCAGACAGCCGGCGAGGCCGAAGCGCAGACCGACGAGGCGCTGGAGCAGGCGCGCCGCTTCCTGGCGGTCGCCGCGCTCACCGCCGTGATTCTTGCGGCGGTGGCCGTGCTGCTGGCGGCGATGCGATTCTCGCGCGCCCAGCGCGACCTGATCGCCATCCTCAAGGCCTTCGGGGCCGAAAGCAATGAGGTGATGCGGGCCATCGCCCTGCTGCTGCTCTGGCTGGTGCTGTTTGCCGTGGTGCTCGGCGGCATCGCCGGGGTTGCCGGCCAACACCTGATCGCCCAGATTCTCAGCGTCCAGATGAGCACCGACCTGCCCGGCATGCGTTTGCAGCCGCTGGCGGGCAGCGCGCTGTTCACGCTATTGCTGGCGGTCGGCTTCGCCCTGCCCCCGCTGCTGTCGCTCAAGCGCGTCCCGCCCATGCGAATCCTCAACCGTTCGCTGGACGTCCCGAGGGCGCGCGAGCGCGTCGCCTGGCTGATTCCGATTGTTGCAGCGCTGGCGATCCCGGTCTACGAACTCGGTGACTTCAGACTCGCCCTGCTGATGCTCGGCGGCAGCGCACTGCTGGCCGGCCTGCTGGCGCTGGCTGCCTGGGGCGCAATGCTGGCCACGCGCAAGCTGTCCGCGTCGGCAAGCGGCGCGTGGCGCTTCGGCCTGGCCGGCCTGAGCCGCCGCAGCGGCGCCAGCATCCTGCAGATCACCGCGCTCGGACTGGGCTTGATGGCGCTGCTGCTGCTGATGGTGGTTCGCGGCGAACTGATCGGCCAGTGGCGGGCAAGCCTGCCGGCCGACACCCCCGATCATTTCATGGTCAACATCCAGCCCGACCAGGTCGCACGGGTGCGGGAAACGCTGGAAGACATCGGCGCCGGGCAGCTGCAGATCCGGCCCATGGCGAATGCCCAATTGACAGAGATTGTTGAAAAAGGCTCGCTGAAGGGCGGCGACCGTCCACCCGAGGACCGGTTCACAGGGCAGGTCAATCTGTCATGGATAGACCGAATCCCGCCGGCCAATGAAATCGTCGAAGGAGAATTCTGGGAAGCCGGGGACAGCGGCGAAATCTCGGTCGCCAGGCGTTGGGCCGACCGCGTCGGCGTGGGCGTGGGCGACCGGATGACCTTCGACAGCGGCGGGCGCGCGTTCAGCGCCGAGATCACCAATATCCGCGACGTCGAGTGGAACTCGTTCAACGTCAATTTCTTCCTGCTGCTCACACCGGAAGCCGGCGAGATGCTGCCGCACCAGTTCGTCGCGAGTTTCTACCTGCCCCCGGAAGGCGCGCAGGCGCTAGACGAACTTGCACGCTCGCTGCCCAATACCAGCGTCCTCGACGTCGGCGCGCTGATCCAGCGGGTCTTCGAGATCATCAACCAGGTCAGCCAGGCCGCCCAGGTGGTGTTCGCGTTCACGCTGATCGCCGGACTGGTAGTGCTGCTGGCGGCGCTGGAGGCCACCCGCGACCAGCGCCGGTCCGAGGCCGCGCTGATTCGCACGCTGGGCGCCGACAACGCGACCGTGCGCAACGGGCTGCTGATCGAATACGCAATCATGGCCGCGATTGCCGCCGCGCTGGCCACGCTCGGTGCCGCAGTCACCGGCTGGATCATGGCCGACGAACTGTTCGGATTCGACTACCAGCCGGGCGTATCGCTGTTCATCCTCGGCTTCGGCGCCTCGGCCCTGCTCGTGGTCGGCGCCGGCTGGCTGGGCAACCGCAGCGTGCTTTCGACGCCGCCGGTTCGGATTCTTCGGGCAGGTTGAAGTTCGTCGTTTCGTCGTTTCCTTCGGTTTTCGGATTTTCCTCGTGCTGTTGGTGTTCCGCCTTCACGATTTACGGTTTACGCTTTACGGTTTACAACCAATCTTCGCTTGCCAGGCAAGCTCTCATACCCGTCGCTGATCCCGGTGCGACTTAAGCCAAACGCAATCAGCCGCGGTTCCAGAATTTCCGGATCGCGGCCGCGACGGCGGGCGGGTCTTCGAGCATCGGGAAGTGACCGAGGTCGTCCAGCCAGTCGAGGCCGGCGGTCGGGATTGTGTCGGCCAGTCGCTGTGCGATGGCCGGGACGGCAACCGGATCGTGGCGGCCCCAGATCACGCGCACCGGAATATCGAGCCGGGCCAGCGGACCGGTCCAGCGCTGGTAGAAACGATATCGCTCGTCCACGTAGGCAATCGTCAGCGGCAGTGTGCGAATGCCGTCGTTGTAGCGCATCAGCGCCCACATCGCGTCCAGTTCCTCGTCGTCGATTGGTCTGGCGAGAATCTTTCCGATCTGCCAGCGGAACAAGCGCGCCGAAGCCAGCTTCGTATAGGGCTTCGCCAAAGGCGATCTCAACAGCTTCTGCGAGGGCGTCAACCGTGCCTGCTCGATGAACACGCTGCCGTTCATGAACACTGCCGACTCGACGGCGACCGGCAGCAGGCCCATCTCTCGCCTGGCCAGCAGCTCGCAGGCCACGCTGGTGCCCATGTCGTGTGCCACCAGGTGCACTCGCTCGATGCCCCTGGCGGCCAGCATCATCAGCACGCGGTCGGCCTGGTCGACCAGCGAATAGCTGTAACCCGAAGCGGGCTTGGCCGAGAAGCCGAAACCCGGAAAATCGATCATAAGCAGCCGCTGTTCGCCGGCCAGCTCATCGGCGACCACCCGCCAGTCCAGCGAGCTGGACGGAAAGCCGTGGAGCATCACGATTGTCGACTCGGCCTGCCGGTCCCCCTGGTCGACGACGAAGCAATCGAGCCGGCCGAGTTGCTCGATGCCGCCTCGGTCGAACCAGTCCTGCGCGATTTGTGGCAATCCGGGGTGGTTGGCGTTTTCGGTCATGCGGTTGATCCTGCAGGCCTGGTTTCGCGACTATACCCCGGCGCGCAGGGCCGTCATTTTTTGATCCGGCTCAAGCGCTTTACATGCGATAGAGCTAAAATAACAGGTGGGGGAATCGGCATCGTCGTTTCAGGTCGAAAATCCGTCTTGAAAGCGGCGCCGTCAAGTCCCCAGGTGAAATATCGAATGAATCGTGGTCAAGGAGGTACATCAACATGAATCTTCAAAAGATCGCACCATTCAACTGGATGAAACGCGAAAACGAAGGTGGCCGTGAATTTCTGCCGTCCACCCGTGAAAGTGATCCCTTCGCGCGGATGCACCGCGAAATGGACCGCATGTTCGAAGACTTCTTCGGCAACGCCCGCCCGGCAAGCGGCAGCGTATTGCTCCGTCCGAGCGTCGACATCGCCGAATCGAAAAAGGCCTATCGCATTTCGGTCGAAGTTCCGGGCATAGACCCCGAGCAGATCGATCTGCAGGTCGAAGGCGATACGCTCGTTCTTTCCGGCGAGAAGCGCCAGGAATCCGAGGACGAAGATGAAGGTTTCCATCGGGTCGAACGCAGCTATGGGCAGTTCCGTCGCGTGCTGACGCTGCCGGAGGACGCCGACGCCGAAGGCATCAAGGCCGACTTCAGGAACGGCGTTCTCAAGATCAAGGTGCCACGCGTCAAGCAGACCGAAAAACCGGGCGCGAAGAAGGTCCGGATCGAAAGTTGAAGAGAGCCTGAAACTGCTGGCCCGGTCTGGTTTCCGGGAAAACCGGTGGTCGGTGGTCGGTAGTCGGTGGTCCGAAAAACCCGGACGTCTGCTTCGACTACTGACTTCCGACTACCGACTTACAGCCCCCACCAGGCCAGCACATGGGCCTTCATCAACTCTTCGCGATACGGGGCGACCATTTCTCGCGTCGCTTCCGGCACGGTCGTCTGGAACTCGCTGGATGTACTCGGGTTGGCGGCGATCGCCGCCACGGCAACGCTCTCGCCGAGGGCTCGATAGACCTGGTCGCGCACCCAGTTGTATTCCTGCAGCGAGAAATCCTGGTCGTTGATTGCCTCGACTTGAGCGCGCTTGGCGTCGATCAGCAGGTCGGTCAGGTCGCTGTAGGCGCCCATCATGTCGCCGATTCCCGCCTGACCGCCGCGCTCGTCGATTTCCTGCTCGAGCGTCTCGTACTTAGACTGGAGTTCTTCCAGCCTGCCTTCGAGTTCGGTGCGCATCTGGCGCTGAGCGGCAAGGAAGCGCTGGAAGGTGGCTTCACCCAGCTCCCCGTCGGCCGGCGGCGTATAGCCGGCCCGGTTCTCGATGGATTCATTGAGTTCGCTGTACTGCTTGCCGAGTTCGGCAATGCCACCGGCAAATTCCATGCCCGGCTTGATGACCTTGAACCAGGCAATGCCGCCGCCGGCGACGGCGAGCACGACCAGCACTGCAAAACACCCGATCGCAAATTTTTTCATCTGGTTTTCTCCCTTTCCATGAACCTGACAGGTTGGCTTGGTACGTTTCCTTCTACGGTGTTCGCGCGGGGAACGCGCCATTCGCTAAGTCGGTGTGGGCAACGGCGAACCGGTTGCCGGATCGATCCCGCGCGCCTTCAGGGCAGCACGGGCGTCATCGGCGTCGCGTTCGAACCACGCGCGGGCCGATCCCAGTCGGAAGCTGTAGCCCCAGCGATCCATGTCGAGCATGCAGCGCCCGGCGCCGTAGCCGTTGATTTTCCCGGCCAGTAGAATCTGCAGATAGCACACGGCGTTTTCTTCCTCGTAATCGCCGCCAGCGTCGGTATGCAGCGTCGCCCGGCGCTGGTTGTCCATGCAGATGTAGTGACACGACTCATGCAGGATCGAGTGCAGCGGCGTGTCGACGCGCGCATAGAGACGGTTGTCGATCAGCCCGGCCTCGTCATCGCCCCAGAAGCTGCCGGGAATCGGATCGGCGGCCGGCACCTCGACCAGTGTCATTCCGAACTCGGCCAGCAATGCGGCCACCGAGGTCTGGTCGGCCGCACACCACCGGACGACGTCGGGAAGCTGCTCACCTGAAGGTTCGTTCGTCTGCATTTTCCGGCCCAAAGAATGTGACTTCCCGCCCATATCGCCCGCATCGGGAACCTACTACAATTATGACATTCCCGATCAAGATCGTACTCATGCGAGAGATCCACCCGACAAACTGGTTGCGCTACGCCGGCATCGCCACATGGATGCTGGTCGCGGCAACCCTTTTGCTGCTACCCCTGGTCGCGCGCGACGAAGTGGATTCGGCGCGGATCTTCGGCTGGTGGTCGGCGGCCTTGCTGTTCATCCTCGCATTCCTGCACCCGGCAGCTCGACTCAGGACGCTGGCACCGCTGTGGAAACGGCTGATCGTCATGACAATCATGACCGCCTCGGTATTCGCGCTGAGCTATTTCACGCGCTCGGCGCTGGGCGTGATTCTTTCGACCATCGTCGCCGGCATACTGCCCTGGATTCTGCCGCGCGTCATCGCCACGGCCTGGCTTCTGGGCATTGCGCTGGCATTTTCGATCTGGGCGGCGATCCTGCCGCAGTTCGGGCTGGCCTACGCGCTGCCGCAGCTCATGATTACGCTGGGCCTGATGCTGTTCGCCTACGCCGCTTCCATGCTGGCGCTCAACCAGCTGAAAGCGCGCGATGAACTGCGCCGCGTCAACTCGGAACTGCGGGCCACTCAGTCGCTGCTGGCCGAGAACACCCGCATCGCCGAGCGTGTGCGCATCGCGCGCGAACTGCACGACCTGATCGGCCATCATCTCACCGCGCTCAGCCTCAACCTGGAAGTCGCCAGCCATACTGCCGAGGGCAAAGCCAGGGAACACGTGGTCCGCGCCGGCTCGATTGCCCGGTTGCTGCTTTCGGACGTGCGCGAAGTGGTGAGCGACATGCGTCACGAAGACCGCGTCGATCTGCGCGAGGCGATCCGAGAGCTGGCTTCCGGGGTCCCCGAGCCGGCCATTCACCTCGATATCCCCGACGAATTGTCGCTGACCGATCCCAAGCGGGCTCAGATTCTGCTGCGCTGCGCCCAGGAAGTCATCACTAATGCGGTTCGGCACGCCCAGGCGACCAATCTCTGGATTCGACTTGCCGCCGATGATCAGGGGCTGCGCCTCGAGGCGCGGGACGACGGCCGAGGCGCCATCGAACTGTTGCCCGGCAACGGTCTGACCGGCATGCGCGAACGCATCAAGGAGCTGGGCGGTCGGCTTGAAATCATGACCCGACCCGATTCCGGTTTCCGCATCAATGCCTGGATGCCACCGGAGTCACCCGCATGACCGAAAAGATCCGGGTGATGCTGGTCGACGACCAGACCCTGGTGCGCCAGGGCGTGCGGTCGCTGCTTGAACTGGCCGAAGACATCGAAGTCGTTGCCGAAGCCATCGACGGCGTCGAGGCCGTGGCAATGGCGCCCGAAACAGCCCCCGATGTGATGCTGCTCGACATCCGCATGCCGCGGAAGAACGGCCTGGAAGTCCTCAGGGAGCTGCACGCGGCAGGCACCCTGCCGCCGACCATCATCCTGACCACATTCGACGAGGACGACCTGGTGCTCGACGGCATCCGCACCGGCGCCAGGGGCTACCTGCTCAAGGACGTCTCGCTGGAGGAACTGGTTGGCGCCGTGCGTCGCGTGGCCGATGGCCAGACCATGGTCAAGCCCGCGGTCACCGAACGCCTGCTGGCCGGCCTCGGCAAGTCGCGGCTCGACTTTTCGAGCCTGGACCGTCCGGATCCGCTGACCGAGCGCGAAACCGAGATCCTGCGCCTGATGGCGGGCGGCTACTCCAACAAGGAAATCGCCAACGCGCTCAGCGTTGCCGAGGGGACGGTCAAGAACCATGTCTCTTCGATCCTCTCCAAGCTCGGCGTGCGCGACCGCACCCGTGCGGTGCTCAAGGCGTTCGAACTCGGGGCGATCTAGCCGCCGTACGGCGGCGGCGGTTTAGGTTTTAAGGTTCCTGACCAGCGGCGTGTCTCAGTATTCAGGCATTTTGCCCAGTTGGCTGGAGCTTCTTGTAGGGTGGATAAGCGCCAGCGCATCCACCTCAGTGGCGCTCGGATGGTGGATGCGCTGGCGCTTATCCACCCTACTGAGACACGACGCCAGTCAGGTTGAGTTCCAGGTTTCAGGAAATACCGGTTTACGGAAAATCTTCGCTTGCAGGCAAGCTCCCACACCTGTAGTGGCGCGTTGAGGCAGCCGCGCGCTATCGATCCGCTCTCCGGCGGAGGAAGTTCAGCAGGTCGACGCGGGTGATCAGGCCGAGGAACTCGTCGCCGTCCAGAACGATCGCGACCAGGTCCCGGTTGAAGATCGGCAGCAGCGTGTCGATGGGCTCGTCGACCTGCACCGCTTCCAGCTCGGTCACCATGGCCGAACTGATCGGCTCGGCGAAGCGATCTTCCTGGTTGTAGACGGCCAGCAGCAGGTCGGATTCGTCGATGATCCCGACGATTCGCCCCTCTTCCAGCACCGGCAGCTGCGATACGTCGTAGAGCTTCATCCGCTTGTAGGCGTTCGACAGCGGCTCGTCCGGGCGCACCACGATCGCATCGTGTTTCTCGACCGGGCGCGCGATCAGGTCGCGCAGGTCGCCGTGCGAATCGATGTCCAGGAAACCCTGCTCGCGCATCCAGAAGTCGTTGTAGACCTTGGACAGGTACTTGTTGCCTGTGTCGCAGACCAGCGTCAGCACGCGCTTGGGCTCGGTCTGTTCACGACAGTACTTCAATGCGGCGGCCATCAGCGTCCCGGTGGATGAGCCACCCAGCAGACCTTCGCGCTTGAGCAGTTCGCGCGCGGTGATGAAGCTTTCCTTGTCCGAGATCGAGTAGGCCTTGTGCACGCGCGAGAAATCGCTGATGCTGGGAAGAAAATCCTCGCCGATGCCTTCCACCAGCCAGCCGCCGGCATCGTCGCGCACATTGCCGGTGGCGATGTACTCGGCCAGGATCGAACCCTGAGGGTCGGCCAGGATCAGTTCCAGGTCCGGTGCGGCGTCGGCAAAGTAGCGCGAAAGCCCTGTAATCGTGCCGCTGGAACCCACGCCGATGACCACCGCGTCGAGATTGTGATTCATCTGCTGCCAGATTTCGGGGCCGGTCAGCGTCTGGTGCGCCAGCGGGTTGTCCGGGTTGCCGAACTGGTTGATGAAATACGAATTGGGCGTATCGTCGGCAATCTTCTGCGCCAGGTCCTGGTAATACTCGGGATGACCCTTGCCGACGTCGGAGCGGGTGATGACCACCTCGGCACCCATGGCCTTTACGTTGGAGATTTTCTCGCGGCTCATCTTGTCCGGGATGACCAGGATCAGCCGGTAGCCCTTCTGCTGCGCGACCAGTGCCAGCGCCAGCCCGGTGTTGCCCGCGGTGCCTTCGACCAGTACCGCGCCCGGCTTGAGATCGCCGCGCTTTTCGGCCTGCTCGATCATGACCAGCCCGATCCGGTCCTTGATCGAGCCGCCCGGGTTCTGGCACTCGAGCTTTGCGTAGAGTTCGCAGGGCCCGGTATCGATCTGATTGATCCGAACGATCGGCGTGTTGCCGATCAGGTCCAGCACGTTGTCGTAAGTGGCCATTGCCGGTCTGCCTGAGGTCCAATGTTCCTGATAGGGTAGCGCAGGCTCAGCGATTACGGGTCGGAGACTGCCTCGGCACGGCATCGATGCTGCACGCATTGCCCATTCTTCGCCGGAAATACGTAACAATTGAGAAATCGGTATCTGCGTGCTTTGGTCGCGCCTTGCCGAAATAGCTTAATCACAGAGAGTCGCGGTGCGCTACTTCCAGATCAGCAACACGGGCCGGGTTCGGCGCAACAATCAGGACCGGATTCTGACGGATGAAAAATCCGGTCTTTGGGTGGTTGCCGATGGAATGGGTGGGCATACCGGCGGCGCTGAAGCGAGCCGGATTGCCTGCGAAGCCGTCAATGAAGGCGTCTCGCACGGCATGCCGCTGGCGGATGCGTTCGAAGTAGCACATTCACGCGTGCGCTCGGCTCAGGAGACCAATCCCTCGCTTCATGACATGGGGACGACTCTGGTCGCGGTGCATGAAAATAGCGGCAGTTTCGAACTCGCCTGGGTTGGCGACAGTCGAATTTACAGATACAACTGCGCAGATCATGACTTCGAATGCCTGACCCGCGATCACAACATTGCGGGACGGTTGTTTCAAACCGGCCGAATTACCGCCGACCAGGCGCGCGAGCATCCCCAGCGCCACATTCTTACCGATTGCATTGGCCAGCGCGATGGGCTGCCGACGATAGAATCCATTCGTCTCGACTGGCGGGCCGGCGATCGCCTGCTGCTGTGCTCGGACGGTCTCAACAGCGAGCTGTCCGACGCCGAACTGAAACGCTGGCTGGGCGAAATCTCCTCGCCCCGCGCCGCCACCGAAAAGCTCGCCCAGCTGGCGCTGGAGGCCGGCGGCAGGGACAACATCTCGCTGATCATCCTCGACGCGCCGGTGGGCGCCTGACAGCCGGTCGAGGGTCCAGATTTACGGTTTACCTGAAATCCCGTTTGCCTTTCGTAGCCCGGATAAGCCCGAAGCGCGCATCCGGGGAAATGGCGGCCGAATGACACTTGCCCCGGCTGCGCTTAGCTCACCCGGGCTGCGGTTACCGAACGATCCGATTTACGCAGGCTGAAAGCCGGATCTTCGCGAGCAGGGCTCGCGCCTACGAAAACCATGACGGCCCCAGTTCCCGCAGGAATCTGCCCTGCAGGCGAGCCTTCAACCCAACGACGCCGCGAGTGGACTCGCGTCCACCCGCGCAAAGCATGGAGCCGATCCGTGGCTGCCGCCTGCGTAAACCGTCAAGCGTCAAGCCGTTGAACCGGCGAATCGCAAACCGTCGGACCGTTTCTTATCCGTAAACCGGATACCGCTTGCACAACTTCACCGCCGCAGCACGAACCCGGGCTTCGGTGTCGCTGTCACCAATGTTGTCCAGCACATCGCAAATCAGGCCGGCCAATTCGCGACTGTCGTCGACATTGAAACCACGGGTGGTGATCGCCGGAGTTCCGATGCGCAGCCCCGAGGTCACGAACGGTGAGCGTGGTTCTCCCGGCACGGTATTCTTGTTGCAGGTTATGTGGGCACGGCCGAGCGCTTCCTCTGCATCCTTTCCAGTGATGTCCTTGTCGATCAGATCGATCAGGAAAAGATGGTTGTCGGTGCCGCCGGATACCACCCTGTAACCGCGTTCGATGGTTACATCGGCCATCGCACGGGCATTTTCCACGACTTGCTGCTGGTATCGTCTGAACTGCGGCTCCAGTGCTTCCTTGAAGGCCACCGCCTTGGCCGCAATCACATGCATCAACGGACCGCCCTGACAGCCCGGAAATACCAGGGAGTTGAATTTCTTGGTAATTGTCTCGTCGTCGCCCTTGGCGACAATGATCCCCCCGCGCGGACCGCGCAATGTCTTGTGCGTGGTCGACGTGACGACATGCGCATGCGGAACCGGATTGGGGTATACCCCCGCTGCAATCAGACCTGAGACGTGCGCCATGTCGACCATGAACCAGGCACCGACCGAATCGGCAATTTCGCGCATACGCGCCCAGTCGACGACGCGCGAGTATGCGGAGAATCCGCCGACCAGCATCTTTGGCCTGTGCTCGGCAGCCAGCTCCGCCATGCGGTCATAGTCTATTTCACCGGTGTCGTGATTCAGGCCGTAGTGAACCGCATTGAATATCTTGCCGGAGAAATTCACCTTGGCGCCATGTGTCAGATGGCCGCCCTCCGACAGGTCCATTCCCAGAATAGTGTCGCCAGGCTTGAGCAAGGCCAGATAAACAGCCTGATTGGCCTGGGAACCGGAATGCGGCTGCACATTGGCATAACCGGCATCGTACAGTTCGCAAGCCCGCTGTATCGCAAGTTTCTCGGCAATGTCGACAAACTCGCATCCTCCGTAGTAGCGTCGGCCCGGGTAACCCTCTGCATATTTGTTGGTCAACTGCGAGCCCTGAGCCTCCAGAACGCGGGGCGACGCATAATTCTCAGAAGCGATCAGCTCGATGTGCTCCTCCTGCCGCCGGTTTTCGCTGGCAATGGCGCCAGCCAATTCCTCGTCGTAACCTGCGATGCGAAAAGATGCGTCATACATGCGGGAATCTTCCTATTCGAATAACCATATAACTCTAACACCAGGGCGCGAACCCTGCTTTCGGGGCTGCGACCTTGAACGACTATTTCCTGTATTCGACCACGTTCTGCTCGATGGAGCCGAAGTAGCTGACGCCGTCAGGGTCGGTCATGTCGATGCGCACGTGGTCGCCGAAGTCCAGAAACGGCGTCTTGGCCTCGCCGGTCGCGATGATTTCCAGCATGCGCTTTTCGGCCAGGCAGCTGGCGCCCTTGCTGGTGTCCTGGTTGGCGATGGTGCCGGAGCCCAGCAGCGTGCCGGCGGCCAGCGGGCGTGACTTCGCGGCGTGGGCCAGCAGTTCGGCAAACGAAAACTGCATGTCCTCGCCGGCCTCGGGCTCGCCGAACAGTTCACCGTTCAGACGCGTCACCAGCGGACGGTGCAGCTTGCTGTCTCGCCAGGCGTCACCCAGTTCGTCAGGGGTCGCGAATACCGGCGCCAGCGCCGAACGGGGCTTGGACTGCAAAAAGCCGAAGCCCTTGGCCAACTCGCCCGGAATCAGGTTGCGCAGCGACACGTCGTTGAGGATGGTCACCAACTGGATGTGCTCGGCGCACTGGTCGGCCGAGGCGCCCATCGCCACATCGTCACAGATCACGCCGATCTCGGATTCGAAATCGATGCCCCAGGCGGTATCGGCCATCGCGATCGGGTCGCGCGGGCCGAGAAAGCCGTCGCTGACGGCCTGGTACATCAGCGGATCGGTGAAGAAGCTCTCCGGCACCTCGGCACCTCGGGCTTTTCTGACGCGCTCGACGTGCGGCAGATAGGCGCTGCCGTCGAGAAACTGGAAGGCGCGCGGAAGCGGCGCGGCCAATGCCGCGATGTCGAGCTCAAACGCCTTATCGCAGTCGCCGTTGTTGAGTTGCTCGTAAAGCGTGTTCAACCGCGGCGCGACCGTGTCCCAGTTGTCCAGCGCGACCTGCATGGTTGGCGCGATATCGATGGCGCGCACGGCACGGGTGAGTTCGCGATTGACGACGGTCAGCATGCCGTCGCGGCCGCCTTGTTTCAGGGTTGCTAGTTTCATTCGTTCGTCCTCGTTATTGAATTCTGTTGGGTCGGAAGCTGGTCGCGGTTTTGGGGATTCGATGAAACGCTTTTTAGTTTTCAGTTTTCAGGTTTAAGTTTTCAGCAATCGAAGGCGGGGCGGTTTCGGGTTTCGCATCGATGGCCTCTGCGGTTAGACGAGTTGCGCACCTATCGATCTGCCATGGGCGCCGGATTGCGCTTCGCTAATCCGCACTACGTGTCCCGTAAAACATTATCCGGGAGAACCTTCGACGATGCCGCCTGCTGAAAACTGAAAACTGAATTCTGAAAACTATGTTTTCTTCCAACTATCGACATATTCCTTCCACTCGATTCTGCTCGCGTCATCGGTGACGTCCAGTGCGTCGCGGGTGTCGATCATCACGGCGACTTCTTCGGTGCCTTCGGTCTTCGGCTCGAATGCGTTCTTCAGCGCCTTGGGATGCGGGCCGTGGGTGAAGCCGCAGGGATGCAGGGTCAGCATGCCCGGGTGGATGTTGTCGCGCGAGAAGAAGTTGCCCGCGTGGTAGAAGATCAGCTCATCGTAGTCGTCGTTGTTGTGGAAGAACGGCACCTTGAGCGCGCCCGGGTCGGTTTCGAACGGGCGCGGCACGAAGGTGCAGACCACGAAACGGTTGGCGATGAACGTGGTGTGCGCCGAGGGCGGCAGGTGGTAGCGGTGGCTCATCAGCGGCCGGATGTCGCGCCAGTTGATCTTGACCGGCACCAGGTCGCCGTGCCAACCCACCGCGTCGAGCGGGTTGAACGGGTAGCTGATCGTCGACAGCTGGTTGCGGCGCTTGACGACCACGTCCCACTGCGCCTGGCCCTGCTGCGCCTTGAATTTTTCGTCGATGGACGGCGTGTCGAGCATGGCCGGATCGAAGATCGCATGCGGACCCAGCAGCCCCTTGTCGGGCAGCATGTAGCTCGAGTTCGTTGCCTCGATCATCAGCACGTCGAGCGCATCGTCGCTGGCCAGGCGCCACATGGTGCCGCGCGGCAGCATGATGTAATCGCCGTCGCGGAATTTCATGCGGCCGTAGTCGCAGTAAAGCTCGCCGCTGCCGGCGTGAATGAACAGGAGTTCGTCACCGTCGGAATTGCGCACCAGGTGATCCATGCCTCCGGGCGACTGCCAGGATCGGATGCGGGTATGCGCGTTGTGCATCAGCTCGGCCGCGTCCCAGGGCGATCCCGACGGCGCTTCCAGCCGCGTGGTGTCGAACGCCCGCGGCCGCAACGGGCCGTCGAAGTTCGTCCACCCGGTCGGCGGATTGGCGTGGTACATGTGGCTGGCCGGACCGAAGAAGCCCTCCTTGCCCAGTTCACGCTCGTAAGTACCCTCCGGCAGGTCGCAATGCGCCTGACGCGAGGCGTTGCCTTCGACTTTGGGGTGGGTGATCCAGTTTTTCATAAAAGATAGTTTCTTAAGAGAAAGTTTTCAGTTTTCAGAGTTAAGTTTTCAGCAGTCAAAAGCAGTAACCACCGATTTCGAGTTTGGGGAAAGACGTTCGGATCGGGGCCTGCTGAAAACTGAAAACTGAAAGCTTGAATCTCTTTCCAGAACAGCCCGCCCCGCACCGCCGGTCGGCTGCTGGCCACCGACGCAAAACCGAAGCCTCAAAGCACGCCGCGCCGTTCCTGATCCCGCTCGATCGCTTCGAACAGCGCCTGGAAATTGCCTTCGCCGAAGCCTTCGTTGCCCTTGCGCTGGATGATCTCGAAGAACAGCGGACCGATGTTGGTTTCAGTAAAGATCTGCAGCAGCTGCTTCTGCTGGTCGGCCTTGTCGGCGTCGATCAGGATCCTGTTCCTGCGCATGCGCTCGAGATCCTCGCCGTGATTCGGGATGCGCTCGTCGATCACGTCGTAATAGGTGCCCGGCGTGTCGAGGAAGGTGATGCCGTTGTCGTGCAACTGCTCCACCGTGTCGTAGATGTTCTCGGTATACATCGCGATGTGCTGCACGCCCTCGCCGTTGTACTCGTTGAGGTATTCGTTGATCTGGCTCTTGGGATCTTCCGATTCGTTGATCGGGATCGAGATCGCGCCGTTGGGCGCGGTCATGGCCTTGGAGCGAAGCCCGGTCTGGCTGCCCTTGATGTCGAAGTACTTCACCTCGAAAAAGCCGAACAGCTTTTCGTAAAAACCCGCCCACTCGGCCATGTTGCCGTTGTAGACGTTGTGGGTCAGATGGTCGACGAAAGTCAGGCCTGCACCCTTGGGGTTGCGGTCCACGTCTGGGTCGAATTCGAAGTGCTGCTCGATGTCTTCCACGCCGCTGGTGAGATACAGCACGCTGCCACCGATACCGCTGATGCGGGGGCAATCCAGCGGCAGCGAATCGGCGTCGCCTTCGAAATCCTTGCCGCCCTGGGCCATGATGTGGTCCCAGGCCGAATCGGGCTGGTCGACGCGGATGCCGAAACCGGTGCAGCACGGGCCGTGCTCGGTCGCGAATTCGCTGGCGAACGAATCCGGCGTTTCGTTGACCATGAAGTTGATGCCGCCCTGACGGTAAAGGGTGACCGGCTGGTCGGCATGCCGCGCGACGGCGACGAAACCGAGGCTCTTGAACAGCTGGTGCAGCTTTTCGGGCTCCGGGGAAGCGAATTCGATGACTTCGAATTTCTGGACACCGAGGGGATTCGGGCGCTGGTCGGCCATTGCGGTTCTCCTGAAACTGGGTTCGGTGCGGACGTCGGCGCTTGCAGGCGCCAGATCGTTCGCGGTTGCTGATTGGTCCAATATTAGTTACATTTGCAACTAAATTCAAGGGATGTCATCACATGGCCGCGCTGGATCTGGAACACTTTCTTCCCTACCGTCTCTCGGTGCTGTCGAACCGGGTCAGCCAGGCCATCGCCCGCACCTACGAGCAGCGCTTCGGTCTCTCGGTGACCGAATGGCGGGTGATCGCCATCATCGGCCGCTATCCGGGGCTTTCGGCGACCGAGGTGGCGCAGCGCTCGGCGATGGACAAGGTGGCCATCAGTCGCGCCGTGCGGCGCCTGCTCGACCAGGGACGAATCGAGCGCGAGCACAACGACGCCGACCGCCGCGCCCGGCACCTTCACCTCAGCACGGTCGGGCGCGAAATCCACGACGAGATCGTGCCGGCGGCGCTGGCGTTCGAGCGGCGGATCAAAGCGGCGCTGAGCGAGGAGGAAAATCGGATGCTGGAGCGGTTGATCGGCAAGATTGGGGGGGTTGTTTAGGGGTTGGCGAAGTTTTCAGTTTTACGGTTTCGGGTTTCCGGGGGTGAAGAAACGGATTCGGGTTTCCGGTTTCCGGTGAAAATCAGGGGGCCGGCGATGAGCGGGGCCCGGATGGACATTCGCTTGCACGGCAAGCTCCTACACCCGTAGACGGCTCGGGGCGGCCTCGGGACCGGGTTCCGATGCAGGAGGCGCATCCTGCGCCGATTGCCCGTGCCGGCGGCTTGAACGACCCATTTTTAACTTCGCTTTGGGTACAGTCCCGGGCATGACAACCGAAAACACGATTCCCGCCGACTCGAATGACTTGCCGATTGTGCTTTACGGCTACTGGCGTTCGTCTGCCAGTTACCGGCTGCGAATAGCGCTGAACCTGAAGGACGTCGACTACGAGCAGCGTTTCGTCCACCTGGTCCGCGACGGTGGGCAGCAGCATTCGGACGCATACCGCAAGCTCAATCCTCAGGGCCAGGTGCCGACGCTGGTGCACGGCGAGCGGGTGCTCACCCAGTCGCCGGCCATACTGGAGTACATCGAGGAAACATTTCCCGATCCCGCTCTGCTGCCCGACGATGCCGGTGGACGCGCGCGCGTGCGAGCACTGGCCGCGGTGATCGCCTGCGATACCCACCCGGTCAACAATCTTCGGGTGCTCAAGTACCTGACCGGGACGCTGGGTGTCGACGAGACGGCCAAGCTCGATTGGTATCGCCACTGGGTGGCCGCCGGTCTGGACGCGTTCGAGACGATGCTCGCCGAGAGCGACCAGACCGGTGACTGCTGTCACGGCGACGCCCCGACGCTGGCCGACTGCTGCCTGCTACCACAAGTTTATAATGCCCGCAGGTTCAGCTGCGACGAGTCCGGTTGGCCGAATATCCGCCGAATCTGCGCGCATCTCGAAATGATTGCGGCAATCGACCGCGCCGCCCCGGAGAAACAGCCCGATGCCGAATGAACGTCTGAAATTCCTTGTTGCCGTGCTGGCGCTGTCGACGCTGGCCGCCTGCGCGACCACGCCGGCCGATCCCGACATCCTGCTGGAGGCCGACGACGCGATCGAACTGGCGCAGCGCACCGGCGCGCGCGACCACGCGCCGCTCGAGCTCGACGAAGCGCTGGAACTGCGAAACCAGGCCGCAGCGAAAATCGAGGCGAACGAGGCAGGCGAAGCGACACGACTGGCCGAGCGCGCCGCGATGCAGGCCCGCCTTGCGATCGTCCGCGCCGAGGGCGCGCGCGCCAGGAACGAACTGGACCGCAAGCGCGAAGACCTCGAACGGCTGCGCAACGAACTGCGCGAATCATTCGGCGATGCCATCGACGCGGGAGAAGAATCGTGAGCGAGACTAGCGACCGCAATGCCTTCCGGGGGTTTCTTGCCGCCGCAGTCGTGGCCGCCGCCACACTCGTCGGCTGCGCCACCCCGCCGCCCCCGCCCGGCGTGCTGGACAACCTGCGCGCCGATCTTGCCGCACTGGAGGAGAACACCGAACTGGCCGAGTTGGCCCCGCAGGCACTGGCTGATGCCCGAAGCGCGGTCCGTCGAGCCGCGGCCGAAGGGCTGGCCGAAGAGGCGCGCGCCCAGCGCGTCTGGCTGGCGCGCAAGGAGCTGGAGATTGCCAGGGCCGAGGGCTTCGCCGAGCGCGCAAGGCGCGAAATCGACGCGGCCGACCGCCGCCGCAACGAGCTGCTGCTCCGGGCGAGTCGCCTGGAAGCGCAGCAGGCTCGACGCGCCGCGGAAAACGCGCTGATGAATTCGGTCGCCACGCAGGAAGAAATGGAGCGCGCGCAAGCAATGGCTTCGCGCTCGGAACAGGAACGCGACGAAGCGACGCAGGAAGCCGTGGAAGCACGTCAGGAGGCGCAGCAGGCCCGACGCGTTGCCGAGGCCCAGTCGGCCGAGGTGGAGTTGGCCCGACGCGAGGCCGAGTTGGCCTCGCAGCAGGCCCAGAGCCTGCAGCGACGACTTGAATACATGGAATACCGCCAGACCGACCGCGGCGTGGTGGTGACGCTGGGCGACGTGCTGTTCGCGGTCGGCGAAACCGAGCTTCTCCCGTCGGCCGAACAGAATCTGAACGACGTCATCGAACTGCTGGAAAGCGAGCCCGACAAGAATATCCGGATCGAGGGCCATACCGACTCGACCGGCCCGGCAGCGCTGAACCTCCGTCTCAGCGAACAGCGCGCCAGAGCCGTGCGCGACGCGCTGGTCGAGTTGGGCATCGACGCCTCGCGACTCAACGCGGTGGGCATGGGCGAGGATTTCCCGATCGCCACCAACACGACCGAGGAAGGCCGCGCCCGGAATCGCCGGGTGGACGTGATCGTTCTCAACGATTGAGTCGGGCGTTCCGGCGCCGAAGTCGCCGGAAATAACGCCGTTATGACGCCCGCTTGACAAAATTTTTCCGGCGCCCGCTGCGGACCGTGAATTCCAGTTCCGATGGCTTGCCAAGCGCGCCGGAATGCGATACAACTGTATTCCGAGCTGGTTGGAATGCAATGTGGAATTAGCCAGTCATCAGCACCTGAAAACAGCCTCACGCCGGCTCCGCCCCCGGGAGCCGCTTGAAGCACGCGAGAACACCCCCCAGAACTACCGCATGCGAGCAGATGCCGACTCGTTGCATTCCGTGAACACCGGTTCCGGCACAACGCATATTTCGACAATCCAAGCAACAGGAGAAGCGCCATGTTTGAAAATCATCGCGAGCAGATGGAAGTATTGCTGAAAGAAAACGAAGAATTCCGGCGGCTTTACAACCATCACCAGCAGCTTGAAAAGCGCGTCATGGCCGCCGAGAACGGCACCGCTCCGATGGAAGACCTGGCCCTCAACAGCCTGAAAAGGGAAAAACTCAGAACCAAGGACACCCTGACCAGAATGATGGATCAGCACCAGGCCGCAGCATAGGGCCTGTTTTCACTCCCGGCCGCGCCGCGGCCGGGAGCCCCCGACAGTATTCACCCCTGAAATCGGCGCAAGATGCGACGCCCACAAAACGAAAAATCCATGACGCCTTAGCCCGTCGCGCAACACCCGCGTGGCACGCGTTCGAGACCGTTGGACACAATCGCGCGGTTGCATTCCAGAAAGAGGCCTCGTAGAGTCTGTGTTTTCAACGGCGTAGAGGCACTTGTCATGATCCGATCATCCGGAATATTCCGTTCTCTCGGCATGAAGCGACCGGCCTCTGCAGGCCGAACTGGCGTCTCCGTGATCGGGCTGGCGTTGCTCGCGTTGTGCTGCATGGCCCAGGCGCAAGTCGAACCGCGCGTACCGTGCAACGACTGTCCCGAACGCTCGTTTGCGCCGAAACCGGAAACCGGGCTGTGGAACAACCCGCTGGATCCGACCGGCACCGGCCTGATGCTGGAGGTCCAGGGCGAGTGGATTGCCGGATTTCATTTCGGCTACGAAGAATCCGGCGAGCCACTGTGGTTGCTGATCTCGGGCCTACTCGAACCCGCGCCCGACCAGAGCGATGCGCTCTGGGTGCTTGAGTCTCCGCTGCACCGTTTCGCCGGCGGTCCCTGCATCACCTGCCCGTCGCAACCGGCCGCGGTGGAAGGTTCCGAGGGCGCGCTTCGGATCGAGTTCCTGTCGCGCAACCACGCTCGCTTCCGGGTCGATGACGGACCGTGGCAGCGCCTGATCAGCTTCACGTTCGGCGCAAAAACGGAAAACCCGTTCGCAGACATCAACGATCTGCCGCTACCGGACCTCGAGGGGCGCTGGGCTCTGGTGTTGCAACAAAACAGCCCGGCAAGCTTTGACGATCCGCGCTCTTCGCGCGGCTCGGCACAGCTCGTTCGCCTGAGCCGCAGCGAAGCGGGATCCGGAGAAGAATCGGTCCGCTACCGGATTTTTCCAACCGCCGAGTTCGGTTTCATCGGCACTCCGCCGCCAACCCCGCAGATCGGCGCGATCGAATGCACCGGCGGCGAGGAGTTCGGTCCAGTATGCAATGTCCTGCTCACTACCGACAACCAGTTGCAGCCAGGCTTGGGGCTGACGTTCAGTGCACGGCTGGCCGACATCAGCGATTCGCGCTGGATTGCCTCCGACGGGGTCAGCCGCGATATCCAGGCGTTCCGCGTCGATTACGACTAGGATTTTTTTCGGGAATGCACGTTTGATTCAGGCCGGCTTGCCGGGACTTGGTTCCCGGAGGCCTGCTCGCGATTGGTGGCTGGCCGGTCGGGCAACTCATCGGCGCAACTCAAGTGGGAGATCCATCGCCGGCAGGGCCGGCGCCCACACCTTTAGAAGGATGGCGGGTTGGTTTGTTGCGGGAGGCGGCGCCGGCGCCGATTGATCGCGGCTGGAACCCGCTCCCACAAAATCTTTCCCGACGCCCAGGGCCGGCCCGAACACAAGCCACCGCACGGCCTGCATAAACCGTCCGACCGTAAACCGTAAACGGCCTTCCACAACCAACAACCAGCGAATCAGCCAACTATCCTTCGGCTACTCCCACTCCTGCCTACCAACGTCGAGACGGCTGAACAACGTGACGGCCTGGGTGCGGTTGTGTACGCCTAGCTTGCGCATGATGGCGGTCATGTGAGCCTTGACCGTGGCCTCCGTGATCTCGAGTTCCCAGGCGATCTGCTTGTTGAGCAGTCCTTCGCCGAGCATCAGCAGGATGCGATATTGCTGCGGAGTGAGTTCGCCGACGCGGCGGGCGAGTTCAGTCTGGTCCGGCTCGTTGGCCAAAGACTGCATGCCGTCGGGTACCCAGGTCTCGCCGGCCATGACCTGGCCGATCGCCTCGATGATGACTTCCGATTCGACCGACTTGGACAGAAATCCGGCCGCGCCATCGGCCAGCGCGCGCTGAATGATGTCGGGGTCGTCATGACCGGAGATCAGCACCACCGGTAAGGCCGGGTAATGCCCGCGCAACCAGGCCAGGCCGGAAAGACCATGGTTGCCGGGCAGGTGAAGATCGAGCAGCACCAGGTCCATGTCGGAGCGCTCGGCCAGGAGCGCCTGCAGCTTCTCGAACGAGCCCACGGCCTGCACTTCGCAGTCCGGCAGATGGGTCTTGATCGATCCGGAAAGCGCCTCTCGGAAAAGCGGGTGATCATCGACGATCACCAGCTTGTCGGGGGAAACGAAAGAGGGCGGGGGACTCATGGCATGGCGTCGCCGCTGTCCGCCTGGTGCGCGGATCGAGCCCACCCCGGATCGGTCAGGATCCAGGTCATTCTCATTGACGCCGATTGGCGACGAGATTGTCGACCACATCGGGATCGGCCAGCGTCGACGTGTCGCCCAGTTGATCGTGTTCGTTGGCCGCGATCTTGCGCAGAATTCGGCGCATGATCTTGCCCGAGCGCGTCTTGGGCAGGCCCGGCGCCCACTGCAGGTGATCGATGGTGGCGATCGGCCCAATTTCGTTACGCACCCACTTGACCAGCGCCTTCGCCAACTCGTCGTCGCCTTCGCGGCCTTCCATCAGCGTGACGTAGGCGTACACGCCCTGGCCCTTGATGTCGTGCGGGAAGCCGACGACGGCGGCCTCGGCCACGGCCGAGTGCGCGACCAGCGCCGATTCCACCTCGGCGGTGCCCAGCCGGTGACCGGAGACGTTGATGACGTCGTCGACCCGGCCGGTGATCCAGTAGAAGCCGTCTTCATCGCGGCGCGCGCCGTCGCCGGTGAAGTAGTAGCCGGGATAGGCCGAAAAATAGGTTTCGCCGAAACGCTTGTGATCGCCGTAGACGGTGCGCATCTGGCCCGGCCAGCTGTCGGTGATGACCAGGTTGCCTTCGGCCGCGCCCTCCAGAATCTCTCCTTCCGGCCCCAGCAGCGCCGGCCGGATGCCAGGCAGCGGCATGCTGGCCGAACCGGGCTTGAGCTCGGTCGCCCCGGGCAGCGGGCTGATCAGGATGCCGCCGGTCTCGGTCTGCCACCAAGTATCGACGATCGGGCAGCGCTCGTCGCCCACCACCTCGAAATACCAGTGCCAGGCTTCGGGATTGATCGGCTCGCCGACCGAACCGAGGATGCGCAGCGACTTGCGCGAGGTCTTCTCGACCGGCTCATTGCCTTCCCGCATCAACGCCCTGATGGCCGTAGGCGCGGTGTAGAAGATGTTGACCTGGTGCTTGTCGCAGACCTGCCAGAAGCGGCTGTGGTCCGGATAGTTGGGCACGCCTTCGAACATCAGCGAAGTGGCGCCATTGGCCAGCGGGCCGTAGACAATATAGCTGTGCCCGGTCACCCAGCCGACGTCGGCGGTGCACCAGTAGATGTCGCCGTCGTGGTAGTCGAACACGTATTCGTGGGTGTAGCTGGCGTAGACCAGGTAGCCGCCCGAAGTGTGCAGCACGCCCTTGGGCTTGCCGGTGGAGCCCGAGGTGTAAAGAATGAACAGCGGATCCTCGGCCGACATCTCTTCGGGTTCGCAGTCGGCGTCGACCTGCTCGAGTTCGTCGTGCAGCCAGTGGTCCCGGTCGGCGTCCCATGCCACTTCGTCACCGGTGTTTTTGACCACCAGCACGTTCTCGACCCGGCTGGCGGCTTCGGGATTCTTCAGCGCGGCGTCGACGTTCTTCTTCAGGCCGGTGGAGCGGCCGCCGCGAACGCCGGCGTCGGCGGTGATCACGATCCTCGAATCGCAGTCGACGATGCGCCCGGCCAGGGCGTCGGGCGAGAAGCCGCCGAACACCACCGAGTGCACCGCCCCGATACGCGCGCAGGCCAGCATGGCCACCGCCGATTCGGGAATCATGGGCAGGTACAGGGTGACCCGGTCGCCCTTTTTCACGCCGAGCTTCTTCAATACGTTGGCGAACCTGCAGACGCGGTCGTAAAGATCGCGATAGCTTATCTTCGCGTCGCGTTGCGGGTCGTCGCCTTCCCACAGTATCGCGGTCTGGTCGCCGCGCTTTTCCAGGTGTCGATCGACGCAGTTCGCGCACACGTTCAGCGTGCCGTCGCCGTACCAGCGGATATGCAGATCGTCGAGTGCGAAAGAGACGTCCTTGACCCGGCTGTAGGGCTTGATCCAGTCAATGCGCTTGCCGACCTCGCCCCAGAACCCTTCCGGGTCCTGGTCGGCCTTGCGGCTCATTTCGTCGAAACGCGCCGCGTCGACGTGGGCATCGCGCGCAACGGATTCGAATACCGGGTAGCGCTCCTTCAGTTCATGCGGATCGGACATCGATGACTCCTGTGGCTGACGGTTTTTTAGCTCTTTTAAGTTTCCATCAAGCCCGACGCGCTTGTAAAGGCCAAAAGAGCCGGTCACGTCTAGACTTTGGTCGCATGGGACGCCGGTTCGTCGGTTTGTCGGTTTTTCGTTCTGTCGTTTTGTCGTTTCGTGATGGGATCGCCGAAAACGAGCAACGCCGCATCCGAACCGCCCGACGAAACGACCAAAACGACGAACCGACCAAGGCGCATCTCGTATTCGACCAAAGGCGAATGGTCAGCAAGGCCGGATTCAGGCCAGAATGACTTTTGGTGCTAAATTGGATATTGCATAAACCGAGCCACGGGAGAGGACGATGCAACAAAGCACAAGAAAAGAAACCACCTTGATCCAGCGCATGGCGCTGACACTACTGGTCAGTGCGTTCTGCGCGGGGACGGCCTGGGCCGATGGCGACCGCGTCGCCGAGTTGGAACGCCGGGTAGCGGAGCTCGAGGCCATGGTCGAGACGTTGCTGGACAGGGCGTCTGATTCCGGCACGCAGGCTGCCGCCCAGGCACGCCAGGCATCTGCGGATGCGGCAGAAGCGCGCGAGCGCGTAGGGGAACTGGATCGGAAGATCGCGCCGGTGATCGCGGCGGCGGAAAAAAAGGCCGACATGCCTGAATTTTATTACGGCGGCTACATCAAGACCGATTTCATCTTCAGCGATTTCGGTGACGGCAACGTTGCCGGCAACAGCATCGGCCGTGACTTTTTCGTACCCAGCACGATTCCGGTCAGCGGCGACAGCGAGGGCGTTCAGTTCGATGTGCATGCCCGTCAGACACGCTTTCATTTCGGCACCCGCCACGAGGTGGGCGAAGCCAAGCTCGGCAGCTACATCGAAATGGATTTTCTGGTCACTGCCGGTGGCAACGAACGTGTGAGCAACTCGTTTACACCACGCTTGCGCCACGCCTACGTGACCTATGACAACTGGTTGGTCGGCCAGACCTGGAACACGTTCATGGATGTCGCAACGCTGCCTGAAAGCGTGGACTTCATCGGTCCGACGGGCAGCACGTCTTTCGGGCGCGAGCCGATGGTCCGATACAGCCGTGGCGGCTTCGCCATCGCGCTGGAGAATCCCGACACTACCGTCACGCCGCTTGGCGGCGGGCGAATCGACGCCGACGACAATTCCATTCCTGAACTGGCTGCACGCTACACCTGGAAAGGCGACTGGGGACATCTGCAAATCGGCGGCATGTTGCGGCAACTGGAACTCGAGGACGCCGCACTCGGGGTGGACGATAACACCACCGGTTGGGGTCTGAGCCTGTCAGGCAAGGCCATGCTGGGTCGCAACGACGTGCGCTTCATGATTCTGGGCGGCGAAGGTCTGGGTCGTCAGGTGGCGCTGAACTTCGCCAACGGCGCGGCAATTACCGACACCGGCGAACTCGAGGCCATCGGCACTCTCGGCGGCTTCGTCGCCTATCGGCACTGGTGGAACCAGAAGTGGCGGTCCAACGCCGTGGTTTCCTACATGGAAGTCGACAACCCCGTGCGCTTCACCGGCACCGGTGTCAGCGAGTCGAACTGGAGTGGCCAGATCAACCTGCTCTATTCACCAGTGCCGCCGTTCACCTTCGGCATCGAGTACCTGATGGCCGAGCACGAACTCGAAAACGGCCTCGACGGACGCCTGGACCGGGTTCAGTTCATGGCCAAGTACGCGTTCTAGCCAATTGGGAAAGCTGCACGATTCCCTCATGCGGCGCCCTTCGGGGCGCCGTTTTTTTTACGAAGTTTGCGGTGGTCGGTGGTCGGTGGTCGGAAAAATAGGCCGGTTCTTACGGCTTTTGCCTTTCGATTTTGCCTTTCCGGAAACCCGAAACCGTCTTTCCGACTTCCGGTCTACGCCTGAATCGTCGCCGGATCGACAAGCTCCAGTCGTCTGAATGCAATGCCGGCCTGGGTCCGGTTTCTGACCTCGAGCTTGGTAAAGATTTCGCTCATATGAGCCTTGACGGTGCGCTCCTGAATCCCCAGCCGGTCGGCAATCTGCTTGTTGAGGCTGCCTTCGGCGACCATCTGCAACACACGGAACTGCTGCGGAGTGAGGCGGGCGATCCGCCCGGCAAGTTCGCCATCGCCGCCCTGGATCGAAGTCACCGTCCGGTACAGGTGCGGCGGCACCCAGGTCTTGCAGTCGAGCACCGCCGTCACCGCCTCGGTCAGCACGTCCAGTCCGGAACTCTTGGGAATGAACCCCGCGGCCCCGTGATCCAGCGCGCGTCGGATGACGGCCGGATCCTCGTTGGCCGAGATTACCACCACCGCCACTTCAGGGAATTCGCAGCGAACGCTGGCCAGGCCGGTCAGGCCGTTGCTGCCCGGCATGTGCAGGTCCAGCAGCAGCAGGTCGACGTCGCGGGAATCGGCGAGCAGGGTTCGAGTCTGCTCCAGGTCCTCGGCTTCGAGCACCGCGACGGAATCCACGCAAGCATCCAGCGCAAGCTTGAGCGCATTGCGAAACAGCGGATGGTCGTCGGCGATCAGGACTTGCGTCATGAAGACATTTCGTATCGTGGCTGGTGCAGTACCGGCATGTTACGACGTATGACCGCGCTGTACCAAAGTCCAGCGTCGCCGATCTTTCGGCGGTGATACATTCTTAAATCCGCTCGCAACCGGGATTCATCGTGAAACCATCGCGCCTGACCGCCCTCGCCCTGCTACTGCTCGCCGGCTGCGCCGCCGACGGCCCGCCCGCCCCGATCGCCCCGATCGACGAAGCCGAACCCAAGTCGCGCCCGGCGCCGCACGTGACGGTGTCCGAAATTCGCGAAACCGCCCACCGCGGCGACGACGACCTGCTGACCGGCGGCCTGGGCCTGGCCGGACTGCGCGGTCCGGCGCCGCGGATGACCGACAGCACGATGGCTCGAAGCGCGCTGCTGCGAAGGCTGGCGATCCACGCCAACTACAAGAGCCTGGTCGACCTGGGCGCCACCGGCGGGTTCGCCGCCGACGCGACGCTGTCGGAAGTCCCCGGCCGTGAATTCCACGCCTTTGTCAGGCTTGGACCTGCCGACCATCCGTTCCGGGTGGCGGTGCAGTTGCCCGATACCTTCGATCCGCAAGCCCCCTGTCTGGTCGTCGCACCCGCTTCCGGGTCGCGCGGCATCTACGGCGGACTGCCGGTGGCCGGACCATGGGCCCTGCCGCGCGGCTGCGCGCTGGCCCATACCGACAAGGGCGCCGGCACCGACATCTTCGACCACGCCTCGGATACCGGGGTGGCGCTGGACGGGACCCGAGCCGCGCGCGAAGATGCGCAGCTCGGATTCGCGCCCGATCCAGCGCAAGCGCCGCTGATCTCGGTGCCGCATGCCCACTCCGGCGACAACCCGGAGGCCGGCTGGGGCGATCACACTACCGCCGCGACGCTATTCGCGCTGGACGTCCTCGGCCGGGCCTTTCCGGGAAGCGGACCGTTTTCTCCGGATAACACGCGCATCGTTCTGGCCGCGATATCCAACGGCGGCGGGGCGGCGCTGCGGGCGCTGGAACGGACCGCACCCGGCATGTTCGACGCCGCCGTGGTCGCCGCACCCAACATCACCGCGCCCGGCGCTCGCCATCTCTACGACTACGCCACCCAGGCCGCGCTGCTGCAACCGTGCCTTCTGGCCGACCCGACCACGCTGATGCAACTGCCGTTCGGCAACCCGGCGCTTCTGCCGGCCGGCCAGCAGCGCTGCCGGACGCTGCACCGGGCCGGACTCATCGACGAACCGACCCCCGCCGCCGCGCGCAGCGCGCTGGCGGCCTCGGGCTTCGAGGCCGGCGCGCTGGACCAGGCCGCGGTGAACGCGACGCTGGACGTCTGGCGCTCGGTCGCGGCGATGTACGCGTCGGCCTACTTGCGCCGACCGGTCGATGCGATGCCGTGCGGCTTCCGTGTGGCGGTCACCGACGCCGGCACGCCGCAGCCGGCCGACGAGGCGCAGCGCGGCCTGTGGTGGGCCACCTCCAGCGGCGTGGTGCCCGGTGCCGGGCTGCAGTGGATCGACGCAATGGCCGCCGAGAATGCCGAAGACCCGACGTTTCCCGGCCTTTCGTGTCTGCGCGGATTGTGGACCGGCGAAACTCCGGACGCCGTGGCGCTGCGCGAGGCGGTCGGTGAGACGATCGCCACGAGCTACCTCCCGAACATCCCGGTGCTGATCCTGCACGGCCGCCAGGACGGCCTGATCCCGGCCGCCTTCAGCAGCCGCCCGTACGTCGAGGCGGCGCGCGAAAACGGCGCGACCCGGCTGGCCTATTGGGAAATCGACGGCGCCCAGCACTTCGACGTCATCGTGCCCTTCCCCGGCGTCTCGAATCGATACAGGCCGCTGCTGCCGTATCTCTGGGACGGGCTTGACCACATTTCCGAGGTTCTGGACGACAGCGCGGAGATCGGCGACGATCGGGTGATTTCGGTGATGGAGGATTAAGTTTTCAGTTTTCAGTTTTCAGTTTTCAGTTTTCAGTTTTAGGTATTAGGTGTCAGGTGTCAGGTGTTCGGTGTTCGGTAAAAGCATTGTCCTCGAAGCGTT
>Ga0102937_1000160_pt1 | contig 28610 bp, 21 predicted proteins | sample SalPonR2_B_D1_MG_FD_78213 | JGI IMG/M metagenome (GOLD analysis project Ga0102937, IMG submission 78213) | Salt pond soil microbial communities from South San Francisco under conditions of wetland restoration - Salt Pond MetaG R2_B_D1_MG | ecosystem: Environmental > Aquatic > Marine > Intertidal... | reverse complement strand
GTGGCGTACGAGCCGTCGCCGCGTACGGCGTCGTTGGTGACGGCGTCGGTTCCGTCGAGGCTGATCTGGATGTCGAGGTAGTCCATGGCCGCCAACCGGCGGGCCTTCTCGGCGTCGATGAACGCACCGTTGGTGGAGAACTTGACGCCGATGCCGCGTTCGATCGAGTACTCGAGGAGCTCGAAGAAGTCACGCCGGATCATCGGTTCGCCCCCGCCGATGTTGATGTAGAACACCTGGAGGTCGTGCAGTTCGTCGAGCACGGCCTTGGCCTCGTCGGTGGTGAGCTCGCGCGGGTCGCGGCGTCCCGACGACGACAGGCAGTGGACGCACTCGAGGTTGCAGGCGTAGGTGAGTTCCCACGTGAGGCAGATCGGGGCATCGAGACCGCCCTTGAGCTGTTCGACCAGGTGGGTGGGCCCGCCGCTCATCGGACCGCTCCGACACGGAGCATCTCCGACTCGGTGAGCGACTGCAGCGCTCGCTCGAACGACGGCCAGCGGCGCTCGTCGATGTCGCAGGCCCGCAACGTGTCGGCCAGGGTGGCGGTGCCGTCGAGACGGCGGACGACGGACACCACGTCGGGGTGCTTCAGGAAGATCAGCTTGCGGTTGCCGTAGTGGTATGCGAGCGCGCCGAAGGGCTCGGGGCGGAGAGCGACCTGCGGGTCGAGTTCGAGACAGGTGTGGAGCATCGGGGACGGGCGGTGCCGGAGGCGACGGAGGCAACGTCCGGCGTCAGTAGACGCCGCACATCCCGTCGATGGAGATCTCCTCCACGAGCAGCTCGTCGTCGAGCAGCTCGTCGGTGGTGTCGGCGGCGGTGCCGGTGACGGCCGTGTCGACCGTGTCGTGCTGGGTGTCGTCCATGGTGCGAGGTTACCGAACACCTCGCGACGGGAGAGAACGGGGGTGGCCCCAGCCCTCAGGCGGCGGCCACCGTGCGGCGACGTTGTGGGGCGCCGTGAGGTGGTGCGAGCCGCGGGCGGTCCACGACGTCGTGCAGTCGATCGGCCAACTCGTGGGCGGCCACCGCACCGATCACGATCACGGCCGGAGACCGGACGTCCGCATCCGCCAGTTCTGCGAGCGTGCAGCGCTGCGTGACCTGGGAGTCGGTGGTCGCCGACTGCACGGCCGCCGTCGGCGTGTCGGGGGGCAGCCCGCCGGCGATCAGTTCGGCGGCGATCGTGGCTCGCTGAGCCACTCCCATGAGCACCACGATGGTGCCCCCGACCTGCGCGAGGCAACGCCAGTCGACGTCGGGTTCGCCGGCGCGTCGGTGGCCGGTCACCACCGTGAACGCCGCCGACATGCCGCGATGGGTGACCGGGATACCCGCCGCTGCGGGGGCGGCGACCGAGGACGTGATGCCGGGGACGACGGCGAACGGGACCCCGGCGGCGAGCAGAGCGGCCGCCTCCTCGCCGCCGCGCCCGAAGACGAACGGATCGCCGCCCTTCAGACGCACCACCCGGCGGCCCTGGCGGGCGAGTTCCACGAGCAGGGCCGAGATCATCTCCTGCGAGGTCGGACGGCCGGGCCGCTTTCCCACGTCGATCCGCTCGGTCGACGCGGGGATCAGATCGAGCACGCCGTCGCCCACGAGGGCGTCATGGACCACCACCTCGGCGTCGACGAGCGCTCGCGCGGCGCGCAGTGTCAGTAAGTCGGGATCCCCCGGCCCCGCGCCCACCAACGTCACCGATCCGACCCCACCCGCCTTCCGTGTTTGCGTTTGCGTGACGGATTTGTCGGCCCCTCCCGACATTTCCGTCACGCAAACGCCCTTCGGGGGCGGCGGGTGGAGACGGCGGGGGCCGGGAGGAGGGCCTGCAGCGCGTCCCACTCCTGGGCGACGCACCAGTCGCCGAAGCTCGGTGCGCCGTCCGGGCCTGCGGACCGGGAGAACATCTCGAGCAGCGGCCGGAGCAGATCGGGCACGTCGGTGAGCGGGACGTCGGCGCGCAGCAGCCGGGCGAGGCGGTCGCCCGCCGGTGAACCACCCACGAACACGTCGTAGTTCTTCTTCGTCCGGCCGACGATGCCGACCTCGGCGGCGTAGGGCCGTGAGCAGCCGTTGGGGCAACCGGTCATGTTGAGCCGCAGCGGCAACCCGGTGTTGCCCGTGTCTGCCAGCAGCTTCTCGAGCCGATCCACCACGTCGGGCAGCACGCGTTCGGCCTCCCCCAGTGCCTTGCTGCACGTGGGCAGAGCCGGGCACGCGATCGCCAGGTTGCGGGTGGGGCTCTGGTCGTCGGCGAGCCGCACGCCGTTGCCGCGCAGCACGTTCTCCACGGCCTCGCGGTCGGTGACGCCCAGCAGCAACAGGTCCTGGCGCGGCGTCACGCGCAACTGGCGAACGGTGCCGTCGGCGATCAGGCGGTGGAGCGCAGCGCGCAGGCCTCCGGCCACCTTGCCCGAGGGAACCGGCAGGCCCAGCGCCGAACCGGCCGGTGCGGCGCCGTGCCCGCCGCCACTCTCGATGTGGTGCCAACCGTGGTGGGCATGCACCTCCCACGGCGGCATGTCCACCGGTGGATCGAGGGGGCGCCCGGTGCGCTGCTCGACCTGATCGCGCAGCCAGCCGATGCCGCGCTCTTCCACGAGGTACTTCAGGCGGGCGCGGGAGCGGTCGTCGCGGTTGCCGTGGTCGCGTTGCGCGGTGACGATCGCTTCCACCACGTCACCGAGTGCCGTGACGGCATCGGCGGCCGACCCGGCGCCTCCGGTGGGGGCCGCCACCCAGCCGACGGGCTGCGCCAGCAGGGGGTAGGTGTCGTCCGGGCGGTTGTGGCTCATGCCCATCCCGCCACCGGCGAGCACCATGAACCCGGTCAGCTCGCCGGTCGTGCCCCCCGCCAGCGTGGGCACGATGCCGACGTCGTTGGTGTAGATGTCGACGCAGTTGTCGCCCGGCCACGCGATCGCGATCTTGAACTTCCGGGGGAGATAGGCGTTGCCGTACACCGGCTCCACGGCGTCGATCGGATCGAGCACGGGTGGCCGGTCGGGGCGCTGTGGCCGGGCGCGGCGAGCATCGCCGCCGGGTTCCGCCGTCACCGCCTGCTCACCGTCGACCCACAACTCCCAGTAGGTCTCGGTCCGGGGCCGGAACCGGGCGACCATCTCGTCGACCACGGGTTGCAGCACCGAGGTGCGCTCGGGATGGGGGAGCGGGCAGGCCATCACGTTGCGCACCACGTCGCCGCAGGCGCCCAGCGTGGTGAGCAGCGAGGCGTTCACTCCGGCCACCAGCCGACGCAGATCGCCCTTGTGGACCACGTGGTACTGCACGCCCTGACGGGTGGTGAGGCGCAGCTTGTCGTCGGCGAGTGCGGCGACGCGGTCGAGCGCCAGCCATTGGTCGGCTTCGATCACGCCGCCGGGCACCGAGGCCCGCACCATGCACGAGTAGTCGAGTGGCAGCTTCAGCTTCGTGCGCGCCCGGCGGACGTCGCGGTCGTCCTGCTGGTAGATCCCGTGGAACTTCAGCAGCAACTCGGCGTCGTGACCGAAGTCGTCGGACTCGCCGGCGAGTTCGTCGCCGATCGTGCCGCCCAGGTAGCGGCTCTCGATCTTGATCGTCTCGGCGCTCACCGGTGCAACCCGCATTCGGTCTTGTCGGAATCGGCCCATCGGCCCGACCGCTGGTCGGCATCGCCGGCGACCGGCCGGGTGCACGGCCAACATCCGACGGAGGGGTAGCCGCGGTCGGCGAGGGGATGGTCGGGGAGGTCGTAGGCCGCCAGGTAGGTCACCACGTGTGCGTCGGTCCAGCCGGCGAGTGGATTGATCTTCACCACGTCGCGCAGCAGATCGGCGTGCACGAACGGGGAGCGACGGCGGGCCTCCGAGTCCGACCGGCGCAGCCCGGTCACCCAGGCGTCGCGGCCGGCGAGCGCCTGCCGGAGCGGCTCGACCTTGCGGGCTGCGCAGCAGGCCTCGGTGTCGGTCCTCCACACGTTCGTCGGGAGGTCGGCGGCGGGGCGGATCACCCGGAGGTTCAGGTCGAACCGGTTGCGGAGATCGTCGGCGAACCACTGCGTCTCGGCGAAGAGGTAGCCGGTGTCGAGCAGCGTGATCTCCACGCCCGGGACCGCCTCGTTGGCGACGTGGGCGAGGGTGGCATCGCCGAAGCTCGCCGTCACACAGAGTTTCGGGCCGAAGCGGCGGTGCGCCCACTGCAGTACTCGGTGGGCGTCGACGATCGGATCGTCGGTCTCGGGCGGCCGGTCGGAGTGAGGGGCGGAGAGGGAGGAGGAGGGGCTCACGGAGATGCATTCAATCAAAACCCGACCAAAACAATCAACTTTGTCGAGAATCGTCGTAGGTTGTGCCCATGGACACGGCCGGACACGCCAGCCCTCGCTTCGCCTACCCCGTCGTGCTCGACCTCGCCGAGCTGCCCGTGCTGGTGGTGGGAGGCGGACGGATCGGCGCCCGCAAGGCCGACGGGCTCGCCGCCGCCGGTGCCCGGGTCCGTCTGGTGGCGACCGTCGTGTCGCCCCACGTCGACCGAGCAGCAGTCGACGAGGTCCGCGAGCACGCCTTCGTCGACGACGACCTCGACGACGTCCGGCTGGTGGTCGCCGCCACCGGCGACGAGGCGACCGACCGGCGGATCTCGGCGGCCGCACGCCGTCGTGGCGTCTGGACCAACGCCGCCGACCAGCCGGTCGACTGCGAGTTCATCCTGCCCGCCATCGCCCGCACCGGGCGGGTGACGGTGACCGTGAGCACCGACGGAGCGAGCCCGGCACTCGCACGCGAGCTCCGCAACGTGATCGACGAGTTGCTGCTCACCGACGGGCTGGCAGCGTTGGCCGAGACGTTGGCATCCGAACGGCGGGCCGTGCAGACCACCGGCGCATCCACCGAGGACATCGACTGGACCGCTCGCGTGCGGGCCGGCATCGCCGAAGCGACCGGCGGCCGTAGTCTCGGGGAGTGACCCTCCGCCGGCGACGAGCCACCGACCTCGCCGACCGACACGGCCGGCCCGGCGCCACCGTCCCCGGCCGTGAGCGGAACCGACGACCCTCCGCCCTCCTGGCGGCGGGGATCACCGCCGCCGTCGCACTGGCGGCGTGCACACCCTCGTCGGGCGTCGACGACCGCGAGGCGAACCGCACCGACACACCCGTGGCCACGGCGAGCCCGGCGAGCACGGCAGCACCCCGGCCCGTCGACGGCTCCACACCGGTCACCGCCCCCGACCCCACCGGGTTGCCCTCGGTCTCCGAACCCGATCCGGCCATCGTGACGGGCGAACTCGACAACGGCCTGCGCTACCTCATCCGCTCCAACGACAATCCCGGGTCCCGCGTCGAGATGAGGCTGGCCATCGACGCCGGATCGGCGCTCGAGGACGACACCCAGATCGGCGGCGCCCACTTCCTCGAGCACATGCTGTTCAACGGCACCGAGCAGTTCCCCGAGAACGAACTGGTGGCCGTGCTGCGCAGCTTCGGCGCAGCCTTCGGCGCCGACATCAACGCCTCCACGAGCTACGACGAGACCGTCTACCGGCTCACGATGCCCACCCGGGACGACGAGGTCGTGGAGACCGGCCTCGACGTGCTGGCGCAATGGCTGTCGGCGGCGACCATCGACCAACGAGCCGTGGAGGACGAACGCGGCATCGTGCTCGACGAGTGGCGGGGTTCGGAGGCGAGTTCGGGCGGCCGGATCTTCGACGCCCTCGAGGAGCTGTTCCTCACCGGGTCTCCGTACGAGGGCAAGGACCCCATCGGGGACGAGGCGGCGATCGTCGCCACCGACGCCGACCCCCTGCGCCGCTACTACGACGACTGGTACCGGCCCGACAACGCTGCCCTGGTCGTGGTGGGCGACATCGACCCGGACTCCATCGAGGCGGGCATCACCGACCGGTTCTCCACGATCACCGACCGCGGTACCACGCCGGTGCGACCGGAACTCACCATCACCCCCTCGACCGAGCCGAACGTGATCGTGCTCGCCGACCCCGACGTGGCGGAGGGGTTCGCCGCCGTCTCCCTCCCGCTCGCGGCCCCGTCCGTCGACCCGTCATCACCCTCCACGACACCGGAAGCGCTCGTGCAGCGGTCGATCCTCGATCGGATCGCGTTCGACATCGTCGCCACCCGGCTCGGCAACGACGCCCTACGAGGAGAGGCGCCGTTCGACGACGCCCGCGTCGACGACAGCGGTTTCGTGCGTGGCCTCGATGCTCCCGAGATCGTGGTGTCTGCCGACGGCGTCGATCTCGCCGCGGCCACCCAGGCCGTGTTCGACGAATACGAGCGCGTCCGCCGGTTCGGGTTCACTCCCGCCGAGGTGGAGCGTGCCACGTCGACGATCCGCAGCGCCGCCGCGTCGCTGTTCGGCGGCCGGGACTCGCGCCAGGATGCCGACTTCGCCGACGAGTACGTGCGCCACGTGCTGCAGGACGAACCGATCCCCACGGCGGAGGCCGAGTTCGCTCTCGTCACCGCGATCCTCGATCGCGCCACACCGGAGACCGTCGCCCACGGCTTCGTCGATCGGCTCGACCGGACCGGCGCTCATGTGGCGGTGGTGGTGCCGTCTGCCGAGGCCGACCAGGTGCCGCCGGAAGCGGCGTTCGTGGCGCAGGCGTCGACGCGGCGCGACCGCTCGCTCGAGCGGCGTGCCGACGACGCGGCTGTCGACGGCGACCTGATGGTGGCGCCGGATCCCGTCGAACCCGTCGCGACCGAGCGGCTCTCCGACGGCAGCGCGGTGTCGTTCGTCGCGCCGACGGTGCTCGAGTTCCCCAACGGCGTCCGTGTGTCGATCAACCGCACCGACATCGCAGAAGGGCAAGTGGTGTTCGAGGCGCGCAGTCCAGGAGGGCTCACCGCGCTCGACGAAACCGACATCCCGGCCGGTGATGCAGCGGGAACGGTGGTGGGTCGAAGCGGCGTGGCGACCTACGGGCCCGTCGAACTCGACGGGTTCCTCGCGGACAAGGACGTGGCACTGCGGGCCGGCATCGACGCCTACACCGAGGGATTGGCCGGTTCCGCCGCGACGAGCGACCTCGACACCCTGTTCCAGCTGGTCCACCTCCTGATGACGCAGCCGCGCGTCGACGACGTCGCGCTGGAGCAGTACCTCGACGACGAACTGCCCTTCGCCGCCGACCCGTCGATCGACCCCGCGTACGCCGAGTTCGACACGCTGCTCGACGCCCGCTACGACGACCCGCGCTACCTGCTTCCCACGGTGGAGTCCCTGAACTCCGTGAACGCCGACGACGTCGAGCGTGTGTTCCGCGACCGCTTCGGTGACGCCTCCGACTTCGTCTTCGCCTTCAGTGGTGACCTCGATGTCGAAGACACCCGGCTGCTCGCCGCCCGCTACCTCGGCACGCTGCCCGCCACCGGTCGCGACGAGGCGGTCGACTTCGTGGAGCCGCCGGTGCCGCCGGGCGTCGTGAGCGAGACGGTCAACGCCGGGGAGGGGGAGCGGGCGAGCGTGTCACTGCTGTTCACCGCGCCTGCCGGCGCCGACCGGCGCGACGACGTCGCGGCCAGAGTCGTGCAGGAGGTGATCACCGGCCGTCTGACCGACACCATCCGGGAGGAACTCGGCGAGTCGTACTCGCCGTTCGCGGTGGTGCAGCTCACCGGTGGGGCGACGCCCAACGCCGAGGTCTACCTGTCGAACACCACCGCTGCCGACCTGGTCGACGACGTGGCACGCGCCGTGCTGGAGCAGGTCGACGACCTGCGCGCCAACGGTCCGTCGGACACCGAGTTCGCTGGGGCGTCCGAGACCGTGCGCCAGCAACTCGACCTCTACAGCAACGAGCAGATCAACGACGAGGTGTTGAAGGTGCTGGTCGATCCGGCCGGGAACGCATCGTTCGACGGGTTCCTCGCCCAGCCGTTCCTGCTCGACGCGATCGGGCGCACCGAGGTGCAGCAGTACATCAACGCCTGGATGCCGTCGGACCGGTACATCGAAGTCCGCGTCCTGCCCCGCTGACGCGTCCGGGGGTCAGCGCATGTGGGCAGGGGTGACGTTGCGCTGGCTCACTTCCACGAGGTCGCCGCCGCGCACCTCGTAGCTCACCACGTGGTCCACCGAGTGCTGGCCGCTGCGAGCCTTGCCCGACACCACGTCGAGCTCGGTGCCGTCCACCAGCGGCACGAGCGCGATCGCCCGGAACCCCTCGTCGGTGCCCGGCGACGAGCGCTTGTCCTCACGGAGCAGCAGCCCCGAATCCCACACCCACACGTCGTCGACGCTCACGAAACGGCAGCGATGGCTGGTCTTCGACTTCGCCACCATCCCGCCCGGACACACGATCACGCTGCCCTCCACCCACGGCAACACGCCCAGGCCGTCACGCCCGAACCCGGTCTCGAAGCCCGACGCGATGATCGCGTCGTGGTCGCCGTTGGTGATCGCCCGCTCGATCTGAACCTGGCGGACCGTCTCGGCGAGGTTGTGGAGCTCGTCGTCGGACATCTCCCGCACCGCCGCCACGGCCGCGTCCGGGTCGCTCGAACCCGAGAGTCGACCGTCGAACGGGTCGGCTGCCGCACCTGCCATCGCACCAGTGTGGCGCCAGGTGTGTCCGATGCCACTCGCCGCGCACTGCTCGCGTAACGTTCGCGTCATGCAGACCAAGGCAGCAGTACTCAGAGGTGTCGGCCAGGACTGGGTCATCGAGGACATCGAACTCGACGCCCCGCAGTCGGGCGAGGTGCTCGTGGAGATGAAGGCGTCGGGCATGTGCCACTCCGACGAACACCTCGTCACGGGTGATCTCGCCGGTGCCACCCCCGAGCCACCGCTGATCGGCGGGCACGAGGGTGCGGGCATCGTCCGCGAGGTCGGCCCGAACGTGACCGGTCTCGAACCGGGCGACCACGTCGTGTTCGGCTTCATCCCCGCCTGCGGCCAGTGCCCGACGTGTGCCTCCGGCCACTCGAACCTGTGCGACATCGCCGGCGAGTCGTTCGCCACCGGCAAGCAGATCAGCGACGGGACGGCCCGTCACCACACCCACGACGGCCACGACCTCGGTCTCATGTGTCTGCTCGGCACCTTTGCTCACCACACCGTGGTCAACCAGGCCAGCGTGGTGAAGATCGACAAGGACATCCCCCTCGACCGTGCCTGCCTGCTCGGCTGTGGTGTCGTCACGGGATGGGGCTCGTCGGTGTACGCCGCCGAGGTCGGCCCCGGTGACTTCGTCGCCGTGGTGGGTGTCGGAGGCATCGGCGCCAACGCCGTCCAGGGCGCCAAGCTCGCCGGCGCACGCGTGGTGGCAGCCATCGATCCCGTCGAGTTCAAGCGTGAGAAGGCGATGGAGCTCGGCGCCACCCACACCTACTCGTCCATCGCCGAGGCGATGGAGGGGCTCGGCGACTCCACCTGGGGCCGCGGCTTCGACAAGGTGATCATGGCGATGGGGGTCGGCGACGGCGACGCACTCGGCGAGGCGTTCCATCTGGGTGGCAAGCGCGCCAAGATCGTCGTCACCAACATCCATCCCACGGTCGAGCCGTCGATGGCCGTCCCGGGCGCCTTCCTCACGCTGTTCGAGAAGCAGATCGTCGGATCGCTGTTCGGGTCGGCGAACATCCGCAAGGACATCCCGCAGTTGCTCGAGCTGTACACGCAGGGCCAGCTCGACCTCGACACGTTGGTCACCAAGACCTACTCGCTCGACGAGATCAACCAGGGATTCGCCGACATGCGCAGCGGCAGCAACATCCGCGGCGTGCTCATCTACGACTGACCGTGACGACGTTGCATCCGGTGTCTGACACCGGATGCAACGGTGACGTCTCGACGAGCGATCGACCGTCCATCGAACAGGGGGAAACGTCATGAGGAGTCGCGCCGCCGTCGTGCACGGCACGCACCGGGACTGGGAGGTCGTCGACATCGACGTCGACCCGCCTCGGGCAGGCGAAGTGATCGTCGAGTGGCGGGCCGCCGGCCTGTGCCACAGCGACGAGCACATCGTCACCGGCGACATGGTGCCGCCCGAGGAGGCGTGGCCGCTGCTGGGCATCGAGGAGTTCTTCCCGATGATCGGTGGCCACGAGGGCGCCGGCGTCGTGGTCGACGTCGGCGCGGGAGTCCGCAGCGTGTCCGTCGGCGACCACGTGTCGGCGTCGTTCGTGCCGTCGTGTGGTCGCTGCCGCTTCTGCTCCACCGGTCGTCAGAACCTGTGCGACGCCGGTGGTGGCACGTTCCTGAAGGGGATGATCACCGACGGAACCAGCCGCCATCGCATCGCCGGCGGGCCCGAGCTGAACATGCTCGCCAAGCTCGGCACGTTCGCGCAGCACACGTGTGTCGCCGAGGAGCAGGTGATCAAGGTCGACTCCGACTACCCGCTCGAAGCGGTCGCCCTCGTGTCGTGCGGTGTGGCGACGGGCTGGGGCTCGGCAACCAACCGGGCCGCAGTGGCACCCGGCGACACCGTCGTGGTGGTGGGCATCGGTGGCATCGGCATCAACGCGGTCCAGGGGGCTGCGATGGCCGGCGCCCGTCACGTGATCGCCGTCGATCCGATCGAGTTCAAGCGCGAGAAGGCCATGGAGATGGGGGCCACGCACGCGTTCTCGTCGATGGAGGAGGCGTTCCCCGCGGTGCAGGAGATGACCACCGGCTACATGGCCGAGAAGGTGATCATGACGCCGGGAGTGATGTACGGCGACCTGATGGCGCTCGGTACCCAGCTCGCCGGCAAGGGCGGCACGATCGTGGTGACGGGTGTGGCACCGATGACGCAGACCGAGTCGTCGGTGAACCTGTTCGAGCTGGCGATGTGGAACAAGGAGATCAAGGGCACGATCTTCGGGTCGCTCAACCCGCGCGCCGACATCCCGAAGCTGCTCGACCTCTACCGCGACGGACAGCTCAAGCTCGACGAGCTGATCACCAACCGCTACACGCTCGACGAGATCAACACCGGCTACCAGGCGATGCGCGACGGGGAGAACATCCGCGGCGTGATCGTGCACGACGCAGCTTCATGACGGACGCGCAGAGCCACGACGCGTCCGGCTCCGCTCCGCACCGCCTCTCCGACCTCGTCGACCGGATCGGGTCGACGGTGGTGGGCCGCCGGCGCGAGATCGAACTGGTGGTGGCGGCACTGGTCGCCGACCGTCACGTCGTCATCGAGGGGCCTCCCGGAACGGGCAAGTCCACGCTGCTGCGCACCGTTGCCCACGAACTGGGCGTGGGGTTCGAGTTCGTCGAGGGCAACGCCGAGCTCACGCCGGCCCGCCTGGTCGGGCACTTCGACCCGGCTCGTGTGCTCGCCGAGGGCTACGACCCCGACGTGTTCGTCGACGGACCGCTGGCGGCGGCACTCCGTGACGGCTCGCTGCTGTACGTCGAGGAGATCAACCGCGTGCCGGAGGAGACCCTCAACGTGCTGATCACGGTGATGAGCGAGGGTGAACTCCACGTGCCCCGGCTCGGCCACCTCGCGGCGGCGCCGGGATTCCGTCTGGTGGCGGCCATGAATCCGTTCGACGCGATCGGTACGGCGCGCATCTCGGGTGCCGTGTACGACCGTGTCTGCCGCCTGGCGGTCGACTACCAGTCGGCCGACGACGAGCAGCGGATCACGGAGCAGGCAGCAAGCACGCCGGCCTCGGGGGCCGCCGATGATCTCGATCCGGCCTGGGTGGCCAAGGTGGTCGAGCTGGTGCGGCTCACTCGGACACACGGCGACCTCCGGGTGGGGTCGTCGGTGCGTGGCGCGATCGACATGTGCGCCGTGGCCCGGTCGCTCGCCGACGTCCGCGGGTCCACGCTGTCGTCGGCCGACGTGTCGCTCGATGCCGCACTCGTCGCGCTGTCGGGGCGGGTGCGCCTGCGCGAAGGCAGCATGCGGTCCACGGAGGACATCGTGCGCGAGCTGTGGGCCGCCGTGTTCGGCAAGCCGTCCGACGGTGGGTCCGACCCGGGAAAAGCGGCAGCCCCGAACGGGGCGACGACGGGTCGCTGACCACGCCGCCACCCGCCAAGGAGGGCGACGAGGCCGACGACGAGGTCTCCGAGGCGCGCAAGAAGACCACCTCGCGGAGATCGCTCGAACAGCAGCCGCACTTCGAGGAGATCTCACCGGAGGTGGGAGAACTCGACGAGGACGCCGTCGAGTCGGCGATGGAGGACGACCCCGACGACACCCTGGCGTTGCTCGCCGACCTGACCGGTGCCACCGATCCGAAACTGCGCGAGCTGGCCCGACGCCTGGCCGGCCGACTCTTCCTCGACCTCTCGCGACGCGGACCCGCGGCACCGCGTGGGGTCGGGCAGCTGCGCACACAGCGGTACCGCCCGGATGCGGGCGACCTCGACGTGGACGCGAGCCTCGACGCCGTGCTGCGGTCGCGGGTGGAGGGCGCCGCCGTCGACCCCGACGAGCTGCGGGTGCGTGGCTGGTCGACACCGGGCACGGCGATCTGCCTCCTGGTCGACCGCAGCGGTTCGATGACGGGCCGGCCCCTGGCGACGGCGGCGGTCACCGCGGCAGCGGTGGCGTGGCGATCACCCGACGACTACTCGGTGCTGTCGTTCGGCAAGGACGTCATCGCCGCCAAGTCGCAGGACGTCGCCAAGTCCGGTGAGCGGGTGATCGACTCGGTGCTCGCTCTCCGCGGCTTCGGCACCACCGACGTGGCGGGCGCCCTGACGGCCGCCGCCGACCAGTTGTCGCGTTCGCGGGCGGGTCGCAAGATCACCGTGTTGCTGTCGGACTGCCGGGCGACCGCACCGGGTGACGTGGTGGGCGCCGCCCGCCGCCTCGACGAGCTCGTGATCGTCGCCCCCGAATCCGACGACGCCGAGGCGCAGGATCTCGCCCGTCGATGCGGCGCTCGCATCACCACGGTCGCCGGCCCGTCCGACGCCGCCGCGGCACTCGCTCGGGTCCTCGACGTCTGACGATCAGCAGGTGACGTTCTCGTCGGGGACGACGCCGAAGATGTTCTCCTCCGCCTCCAGCTGGGGCAGCGTGGTGGCCGACGGTGGCGTGCCGGCGGGTGCATCGCGGTCGTCTCCGGTGCTCCCACCCGTGCCGTCGGAGTCACCGGTGGTGGGGGCGAGGGTGGTCGCCGGGACGGTCGTGTCGAAGACCTGCTCGGGAGCGTCGGCCAGGGTGGCGAGGCCGCGGAAGATGGCGAGGATCGCCTGCATGTTGTCGCCGTCGATGTCGGGTACGAGGACGGCGTTGCCCTGGATCGTGGCGCCGTCCGCCTCGATCTGATACGTGGTGATCCGGGTCGGATCGACGTTGCGGAGCACCCCGGCGAACTCCAGCATCCGGGCCGGGGTGAGTTCCTGATCGGTGGTGACGTACTTGCTGTTGGTCTCGATGAGGCCGCCTGCCACGTCCGGGTCGAGGACACCCTTGTCCAGCAGGCGGGCGACGGTGCGCCGCAGGAAATCCTGCTGGCGCGAGATCCGGCCGAGGTCGGACGTGCCGTCGCGCACCCAGTCGCCGTCGGCGTCGAAGTACTCGAGCTTGCGGGAGCGCACGTACGCGAGGGCATGGTCGCCGTCGAACGTGAAGCAACCGGCGGTGGGCACGTTGAGGCCGGTGTTCACGTCGCGGACCGGGGTGTCGAACGGCACGGCCACACCGTCGACCGAGTCGACCAGCGTCTTGAAAGCGCAGAAGTCGACCTGGATGTAGTGGTCGTGGAGCAGGCCGAAGTTCTGCCAGATCGTGTCGGCCAGCTGTTGGGGATCGCCACGCTCGTAGGCCTCGTTGATCCGGCCACGGCGTGACGTGTCGGCGATGTTCACGTACAGGTCGCGTGGAAACGACAGCACGGCGACCTGGGAGGTCGCGGGGTTCACGCGCCACAGCATGATCGTGTCGCTGCGTTCGCCGACGTTGCTGCGGTCACCGAAGGCCGGGGCGTAGGGCGAGTCGGGGTCGATGCAGGAGTTGTTGTCGGCGCCGGTGATCAGGAAGTTCTTCGCTTCGGGTTCGGCGGGCGGGAACGTCGGTGGGGGGACCACGTCGCCCTCGGCGTCGGTGACCACGGGAACAGGGTCCGCATCGGGGGCCGCGACATCGGCCTCGGTCTCGTTCCGCCGGGGATCGAGGATGTCGGGGGCGATGTTGCGGTCCTCGATGATGCGTTGGCCGGCGTACAGCAGGCCGGCCCCACCGAAGGAGGCGATCGCCAGCAGGAATGCGGCGGCGATGGTGAGGCGTTGCGGCCACGTCCGGCGGGTGGAGTGCGGATCGGCCGCCGGTGGTGGTGGCGGCTCGGGCACGTTGACCATGATCCGCGGCGACGCACTGCCCGACGGCGATGGCGGTGGTGGCGGAGAAGAACTCGATGATGCGTCGCCGGACATGACGCAACGACGATATCGGTAGCAGGCCGAACGGTTCGTTCAGGCCGCGGGCGCCACGACCCGGTGACGAGCTATGGGGTGACGACGACGAGCGTGCCGAGCTGGGCCCAGCTCCACATCCACTGTGCGTCGGGCAGGGCCTGACGTACGCAGCCACCCGAGAGGGGTTGGCCGAGTTGGGCGAGGGACTGGACCGGACGCCCGTACTGGAAGGGGATCTCGTGGAACCCGATGTTGCCGCCCTGGGCGCCCTTGGCGAAGCGCACCATGTATCCCCACGTGATCGAGGGGTTGTTGATCGAGTACGTGTACCGCGAGCGTGACCACACCCGGTAGATGCCGGGGCGTGGGTCGAGCGGGGTCTGTCTGCCGGACACCCGGTGTTGCTTGATGAGCTGGTTGTTCGAGTCGAATGCCCAGACGGTCTGTTGCGACTTCGAGTACACGGCGCGGCGTCCCGATCCCGAGTTCGCGGGAATGCGGAACGGGTCCCAGGGTGGCAGCGTGCTGGGAGGCGGGGGTGGCGGGACGATCTGCTTCTGGGTGCCCCGTTCGGGAGTGACCTCTCGGACCTCCGCAGGCGCATCGTCGAGCGTGACACGACCGCCGCTGGGCGATCTCACGATTGCCGGGCCCGAGACGCCGCCGCCCGCCGGGGCGGACGTGGTCGTGGTCGTCGCCTCTGTGGTCGTGGCCGCCGACGTGGGCGTGGGCGACGTGGTCGTGTCGGTGCCGTCGGACGATCCCTCGGATGCACTGGCCGGAGTGTCGCCGTCCGGTGGGGGAGCATCGACGCTGGTGGTGGTGACGTCGCTGCTCGTGACGTCGCTGCTCGTGACGTCGGTGTCGGTCTGCGCTGCAGCAGGGGACGCGAACACCAGCAGCGGCACGATGGCCGCCGTGAGGAGTCCCAACTTCACACGCACGACCGATGACACTACCGTGCTCCGAATGTGACGTGGGTCACGATTTCGTCAAGAGGGGGGCCTGCGTCGAGCGCCGTCGACCCCGTGTCCGGCCCGCTCGCACGGGCCCCGCTACGGGGCCGAGGGTTCGGCCAGCCGTACGTCGGTCGACAACGAGTCACCCTCCACCACCGTGAGTTCCCGGATCGACCCGGCGTCGACGAGATCGGCGCAGGCGGCGTCGAGTGCAGGATGGAGCTCGGCGGGCGCGTGCACGGTGACGGTGGCCACCTCGGCGCGCTGGCTGACCTTCGCCTCGGTCTTGGCGCGACGCACGAGCCGCAGCGCCTCGATGGCGGGATCGACGAGTGCGGCGTCACCTCCGAGGCCCGTGACGGTCGGCCACGGTGAGGCGTGGATGCTCACGTCGTGCCACCAGCTCCACGCCTCCTCGGCGGCGAACGGCAGGGTCGGGGCGAACAGCCGCTGCAGGCTCGACAGAGCGGCACGCAGGGCGTGCTTGGCCGAGTTGGCCGCGTCGGGCCGCGCAGCGTCGTAGGTGCGGCCCTTCACCAGCTCCACGTAGTCGTCGCAGAACCACCAGAAGAAGGTCTCGGTGCGTTCGAGCGCTCGGGCGTAGTCGAACGCCTCGAAGGCGCTGGTCGCCTCGGTGACCACGGCATCGAGCTTGGCCAGCATCGACGCGTCGACCGGGTGGGTCACTCCTGCGGCGAGGTCGGCACCGTCGGTCGGCTCGCCGAACTGCAGCACGAACTTGCTCACGTTGAGCAGCTTGTTGGCGAGCTTGCGGCCCACCTTCATCTGGTCCTCGCTGAACGCCGTGTCCACGCCGGGCCGCGCCGATCCCGCCCAGTAGCGCACGGCGTCGGTGCCGTACTGGTCGAACAGATCCATCGGCGTGACGACGTTGCCCTTCGACTTCGACATCTTCTTGCGGTCGGGATCGAGGATCCAGCCCGACAGCGCAGCGTGGGTCCACGGCACGCACCCGAACTCGTGGTGGCTGCGCGTCATCGTGGCGAACAACCAGGTGCGGATGATGTCGTGGGCCTGCGGCCGCATGTCCATCGGGAAGACGCTGGCGAAGAGCTCGGGGTCGTCTTCCCAACCGCCGGCGATCATCGGGGTGAGCGACGACGTCGCCCACGTGTCGAAGATGTCGGGGTCACCCATGAACCCGCCCGGCCGGCCGCGCTGGTCCTCGGTGTAGCCGGCGGGCACGTCGGTGGACGGGTCGATCGGCAGATCGGATTCGTCGGGCAGCAACAGGTCGTCGTAGCGGGGTTCGCCCTGGTCGTCGAGCGGATACCACACGGGGATGGGGACACCGAAGAACCGCTGGCGGCTCACGAGCCAGTCCCCGTTGAGCCCCTCCACCCAGTTCTCGTAGCGGTGTCGCATGTGCGCCGGGTGCCACGTGACCTCCGTGCCCCGTTCGATGAGCGCCGCGCGCAGCTCCGGGTCACGGCCGCCGTTGCGGATGTACCACTGCCGCGACGTGACGATCTCGAGGGGACGCTCGCCACGCTCGTAGAACTTCACCGGGTGCTCGATCGGGCGAGGTTCGCCGATCAGGAGGCCCGCCTCGTCGAGCTGCTCGACGATCGCCCGTTGGGCCTGCTTCACGGTGAGGCCGGCGAGCGGTGCGTAGGCCTGGGGGTCGACGCCGCCGGGCGGGTCGGGTAGCAGGCGACCGTCACGGCCGATGATCGAGCGCATCGGGAGGTTCAGCTCACGCCACCACGTGACGTCGGTGGTGTCGCCGAACGTGCAGATCATGGCGATGCCGGTGCCCTTGTCGGGCTGCGCGAGCTCGTGGGCGACGACCGGCACCTCCACGCCGAACAGCGGCGTCCGCACGGTGCTGCCGAAGTCGGGCTGGTACCGCTCGTCGTCGGGGTGGGCCACCAGTGCCACACAGGCGGGAAGCAGCTCGGGGCGGGTGGTGTCGATCTCGATGGCTCCCGGGCCGCTGTGGCCGGCGTCGGTGCGCTCGAAGGGGATCTTGTGATAGGCGGCCGGACGCTCGCGATCTTCCATCTCGGCCTGGGCGACGGCCGTGCGGAAGTCGATGTCCCACAGGGTGGGCGCCTCCTGGCTGTAGGCCTCACCGCGGGCCACGTTGCGCAGGAACGCGCGCTGGCCGGCCCGACGTGAGCGTTCGTCGATGGTGGCGTAGTGGTGGTTCCAGTCGACCGAGAGGCCGAGGCGCTTGAAGAGGTCCTCGAAGACCTGCTCGTCGAGTTCGACCAGCTCGTCGCACAGCTCGAGGAAGTTGGGGCGCGAGATCGGGATGGCCTGGTGCTTCTTCGGCGGGTCGCCGCGGAACGGCGGCTCGAAGCCGGGCTGGTACGGCTGGCTGGGGTCGCAGCGGACGCCGTAGTAGTTCTGCACGCGGCGCTCGGTGGGCAGGCCGTTGTCGTCCCAGCCCATCGGGTAGAACACCGCCTTGCCCGACATCCGCCGGTACCGGGCGATGGTGTCGGTGTGGGTGTAGCTGAAGACATGCCCCATGTGCAGCGAGCCGCTCACCGTGGGCGGAGGCGTGTCGATCGAGAACACCTGGTCGCGGGGGACGGGCGACTCGAAGCGGTAGGTGCCATCGGCGTCCCACTGCGCCGCCCAGCGGGCCTCGATGCCGTCGAGGCTCGGCTTGTCGGGAACGTTCGCCGCCGTGGTCGTCATATGCGTGCGAGGTTACCGACACGCCTCCGCAGCGGCTCCCGACGACCGGCACCGTTGGATCGACTAGACAGTGGAGGTGGCGAGCGGCGGGGGCCGCTCGGCCCGACCGGGAGGGAACCCATGACCGCCATCGACGAGCCGTCCACCGAGACCGATCGCCGGCCGTGGCACCTGCGCGACAACTGGGCGCCGGTGCTCGACGAGCGCACCGACACCGAGCTGCGGGTCGACGGGGCGATTCCGACCGAACTGCAGGGCGTGTACCTGCGAACGGGCCCGAACCCGGCGAGCGGATCGTCGCCGCACTGGTTCTTCGGTGACGGGATGGTTCACGGCGTGCGGCTCTCGGGTGGACGGGCGCAGTGGTATCGCAACCGGTTCGTCCAGACGCCCAACATCACCGATCCGGAGGGCCTCACCCGTGACGACAGCGGAGGGAACCCCACCGGCGACCTCATGCGCGGAACGGGCAACACCCACGTCGTCGCCCACAACGGTGAGATCCTGGCGCTCGAGGAGGGCCACTGGCCGTGGCGGCTCGACAACGAGCTCAACACGCTGGGCGTGCAGAACTACGGCGGTGACCTCACGTGTTCGATGACCGCCCACCCCAAGGTGTGTCCGGTCACCGGTGAGCTGTTGGCGTTCAGCTACCTCAACCCGGGGCCCGAGTTCCTCCACTACATCCGGGTGAGCGCCGACGGCGTGGTGCAGCAGATCGAGGGCATCGAACTGCCGAACATGGTGATGATGCACGACTTCAACGTCACCCGGAACCACGTGGTGTTCATGGATCTGCCGGTGGTGTTCGACCTGTCCCGCCTCGAGACGGGGTTGCCGTTCCAGTTCGATCGTGACGCGGGTGCGCGTCTCGGCGTGATGCCGCGCAACGGCACGGGGGCCGACGTCCGCTGGTTCGAGATCGACCCGTGCTTCGTGTTCCATCCCGTCAACGCCCACGAGGACGGCGACCGCATCGTGCTCACGGTGTCGCGGCAGAAGGAGGCGTTCGGCACGAGCAACGACGACTACGCCGAGGTGGGCCGTCTGCACCGCTGGACGATCGACCTCGCTGCGGGAACGGTCACCGAGGATGCGGTCGACGATCGTCCCGGTGACTTCGGGCGCGTCGACGACCGGCTCGTCGGGCTCGACGCCCGCTACGGATATCTGATGGCGATGGCCGGTGAGGGCAACGCCGAGGAGCCCGAGTACGGCACGGCGCTGTGGAAGTACGACCTGCGTACCGGACAGTGCTGGGAGCACCATCTGGGCGACGGCGTGCGCGGGGCCGAGCCGGTGTTCGCTCCGGCGTCGGCCGACGCTGCTGAGGACGAGGGCTGGATCATCTCGCTCAGCCACGACACCCGGTCCGACGAGTCGCGTCTCGTGATCGTCGACGCCCGGGACTTCACCGCCGACCCCGTCGCCGTCGTGCATCTGCCGCGCCGTGTTCCCTACGGCGCCCACGGCAGCTGGGTCCCCGACAGCTCCACCACCTGACCCTCGTCGAACCCCCCGCCGAACCCCCGCCGAACCCCCGTCGAACCCCCCGCCGGATCGGTCGCCGGAGCGGACCCGCGCGACCCACCGATAGAGCCCAAGCCAGGCCGTGTGGCCGTTGGCTCATCGCTGGGGTGAATCGGGTGGCGGGGTGGGGGCGACGGGCGCTCGTAGACTCGGCCGGCGTGCTGCACCTCTACGACACCGCCACGCGAACGGTCCGTGAGCTGGCTCTGCGCGAGCCCGGCAAGGTGAGCATCTACCTCTGCGGACCCACCGTGTACGGACCGCCCCATCTCGGTCACGGCCGCGCCACGCTCGTCTACGACGTCCTGCGCCGCTATCTCGAGTGGACCGGCCTCGACGTGCGGTTCGTGTCGAACATCACCGACATCGAGGACAAGATCGTCGAGCGTGCCGTGCGCGAGGGCCGGCCCTGGCAGGACATCACCACCAAGTGCGAAGCAGTGTGGTGGCAGGCGATGGATGCCGTGAACTTCGAACGGCCCACCGACACACCCCACGCCACCGACTACGTCGACGAGATGGTCGCCCTGATCGGACAGCTGATCGAGCGCGACCACGCCTACGTCACCGACGACGGCGTCTACATGGACGTCGAGTCGGTGGAGGACTACGGCCTGCTGGCCCACCAGTCGCTCGAGGACATGCGCTCCGGCGGCGGCGAACGCGAGATCCACGGCGCCGACCAGAAGCGCCACCCCGCCGACTTCGTGCTGTGGAAGTTCTCGAGGTCCGAGCCCACCGACAGCGACCCGGCCTGGCCGTCGCCGTGGGGCGCGGGCCGGCCCGGCTGGCACTCGGAGTGCGTGGTGATGAGCCTCGACCTGCTGGGCGAGGGCTTCGACCTGCACTGCGGCGGGCAGGACCTGCGGTTCCCGCACCACGAGAACGAGCGGGCGCAGGCGGTGGCGCTCGGCAAGCGGTTCGCCAACCACTGGATGCACAACGGTTTCGTCGTCGACGCCGAGGGCGAGAAGATGTCGAAGAGCCTCGGCAACGTGTCGAACCTGCTCGACCTCATCGACCTCTACGACCCGCGTGCCTACCGGATGGTGCTGCTGCAGTCCCACTACCGCAGCCCCGTGAAGATCACCCAGGGCAACATCGACGCTGCCGTGAAGGCGCTTGCCGGACTCGACGCGTTCGCGTCGCGTACCGCCGGCCTCGCGCCGGCCGAGGCCGACCCTGACGTGCTCGTCCGCTTCACCGCCGCCATGGACGACGACCTCGACACGCCGCGGGCGACGGCACTGTTGTTCGACACGGTCCGGCAGGCGAACGCCGCGCTCGACGCCGGTGACGACTCCGCCGCGGCGCTGGCCGCCGCCGTCCACGAGATCTGCGCGGCCGTCGGCCTGGAGCTCGGGGCAGGCGGTGACGTCGACGACGACGCACAGTCCAAGGCGGCAGCCCTCGATCGTGCCCGCGCCGAGAAGGACTTCGACACGGCCGACACCCTGCGCGCCGAGCTGCAGGCCGACGGCTGGACGGTGGAGACCACGCGCGACGGCACCACCGTTCGCCGGTGAGCTCGACGCGGTGACCTCCACGATCGATCCCGGGGCGCGTGACACCGCCGTCGACCGTTGGCTCGACGACGCCATCGCCGGCCGGGTCACGGTCGAGGAGTCGGCCGACCACCATCGCGATCGCGATCACGATCGGGGTCAGACCCCGACCGTGATGTCGCCCTCTCGCAGGTCGCACCTCGTGTCGATGGGGTACCAGCCGTCACTCGACGGGTTGCGGGCGCTCTCGGTCGCCGTCGTGCTGCTCTACCACGCCGGCTTCTCGTGGATGAGCGGCGGCTTCTTCGGCGTCGAGGTGTTCTTCGTCGTGTCGGGCTTCCTCATCACGTCGCTGCTCCTCGACGAGACCGCGCGCAACGGGAGCGTGTCGTTGCGGCAGTTCTGGCTGCGCCGGGCGCGCCGCCTCTTCCCGGCGCTCTACGCCGTGCTCGTCGCGGTGGCGGTGTGGGCGGCACTGTGGGGCACCGCCGAACAGCAGTCGCAGCTGCGGCGTGACATTCCGTGGTCGGTCTTCTACGTCAACAACTGGGGTCAGATTCTCGGTGACGTGCCGTACTTCGCCGGCGAGCCCCCGCTGCTGCGCCACCTCTGGAGCCTGGCCGTGGAGGAGCAGTGGTACCTCGTGTGGCCGCTCGTGTTCGTGGCGATCCTGCGCATCCGGGTCCCCCGGCACGTGCTGGCGGCGGGGATCGTCGGTGCCGCGTTCGTGGTGTTCGCCTACATGTTCTGGATGCAGTCGCGCTCACCCGCACCCCTCGGCGGCCCGCCCGCTGCCTTCGACGGCCTCGACCGCACCAACTTCATGTACCTGTCCACGGTGACGCGCGCCGGGGGCCTGCTGCTGGGCGCCGGTGCGGCGTTCGTCTGGCGCCCGTGGCAGTGGACGCGGGCCGCCGACGCACCCGCCGGTCGGGTGCTCGACCCGCTCGGTGGTGCGGTCGTGGCGATGCTCGGATGTGCCGCGGCAGTGGCGGTGCTCACCGAGGGCTACGTCTACCAGTGGCTGCTGCCCCTGGTGTCGATCCTGTCGCTGCTGGCGGTGATGGTGGCCGTCCACCCGGCTGCGGTGGGATTCCGGCGCATGATGGGCTGGACGCCGCTCGTCGAGGTCGGCAAGCGCAGCTACGGCCTCTACCTGTGGAGCTGGCCGATCTTCGTGGTCGTCGGAGCCACCGACGGCTCGGTCGGTGCCTTCCTGTGGGCGATGGTGCTCACGGTGGTGGTGGCGGAGGCGTCGTACCGCTACCTCGAGACGCCTGTCCGCAAGGGAGTGCTCGGGCGCTGGTGGAACGACCGCGCCACCGTCACCTACTGGCCGCTCGCCGGAGGTGCGCTGCTGATCGGTGCGCTGGCGGTCTTCTACGTGAGTGTCGACCAGTTCAACCGGTTCGAGGGTGGCGAGGATGCCGTGTTCGAGCTCGCCGACGCTCGGCCCGGTGCCGACGCGGCCGGCGGTGCAGAGCTCGACGCGGCTGGCGGCGCAGAGCTCGACCCGGCCGGCGACCAACTCGGCGCCGACGGCGGCGCTGCGCCGGATGCGTCGGTGTCCGCACCTCCGTCGTCGGCCGCACCGCCCGTTTCGCCGTCAGCGAACCTGGCCATCGTCGGTGACTCGCAGGCGAACGCGCTGGCGATCAACCTGCCCGACGGCATCGACGAGGTGTTCCCGTCGGTCGTGAACGGCAGCGTCGACGGCTGCAGCGTGTACGACTCGGGGTCGGTGCGCAGCTCGGTGAGTTTCGGCAACAACTTCGCGATCTGCGAGGGATGGCAGGACGACTGGGCCGATGCGGCGTCGGGAGCGGACGTGACGCTGGTGGTGGTCGGGGCATGGGACGTGTTCGACGTCGTCGACGCCGACGGCACCGTCTACGGATTCGACACGCCCGCCGGCGACCAGCTGTTCGTCGACAACCTCCGCTCGGGGATCGATGCGATGTTGGCGGAGGGCTCCAACGTGGCGTTGCTGGAGGTGGCGTGCATGCGACCCCAGGACGTGGAGGGCGCCGGCGTGCGGGCGTTGCCCGAACGTGGCGACGACGACCGCGTCGCCCACGTCACGGCCCTGCTCCGGGAGGCGGCGTCGGCCTACGGGCCCGAGGTGCAGGTGATCTCCAACGCGAGCGAGTGGTGCACCGACGAAACCATCGCCACCGATCTCGGCTACCGGTGGGACGGCGTGCACGTGTACACGCCCGGTGCCGATCTGATCTACGAGGCTGCCGCCCCCGACCTGCTCCGGCTCGCCGCCGTCTGAGCGGCACCGGGTCGAGGTCGCCCCGCCGCCGGCAGCGCTGCCCGGTCGCCGTCAGCGGTCGCCCGGGGCCGCCGTCGACGCGGCCCGGTTGCCGTCAGCGCGGCTCGGCCGTGCACGCAGCGGCGTCGCACACGTCGATCAGGACGTCGTCGAACAGGAAGGCGGCCTTCTGCCGGCGGACGTCCCGGTCGGCGCGCGGATCCTCGTGCGGGTCGCGGCTGGTCCGGGGAGCCTCCTGCTCGACCGGGATCGGATCCGAACCCGAATCGACGACCACCAGGCCGGAGGTGTCGACGCCGTACTCGATGGTGGCGATGCCCCAACCCGGCTCGACCTCACGGCTCCGTCCGTCGGCAGCGACCGGTCGGTGGATCGGCACGCCCATCGTGCGGGCGGCGATCATCGCCGTGATCTCCGACACCTGCCAGTCGCCGAACGCCACGTGCATCAGGACGTCCTTCGCCGGCGTGCCGGGCAACGGGTCGTCGACGACGTGATGGACGTACCCGGCACCTTCCCCGCGGTCCCAGAGCATCTGGATCGCGGCGATCGCGAGTGCACGGTCGAGGGCGCTGGGGTAGGCGGGGATCAGGATCTGCTCGTACACGTCGAAGTCGACCGATCGCGGCAGGAGGATGGAGTAGTTCATCCCCACCACGCCGAGTACGGCCCGGTCGATGTCGGTCGACAGGGCGGCGAGGGCCATCCCCATGATCCCGCCCTGGCTGTTGCCGTCGTAGACCAGTTCGCTGTTGTCGAACAGCGGGGTGCCGTCGGGGCGTTGGAACGGCGGCTCGGAGACGAGTCCGTTGTCGGCCAGCATCAGCCGGCCGAGCACGAGTTGCTGCATGAACCCCTGCAACATCCCGTCGACGAGCGTGGGGAACGTCGAGAGGTCCTGCAGCGCGGTGACGGCGGTGCCGACGTCGTCCTCGCTGAACCCCGCCCACTTGGTGGCGCAGTAGAGCGCGTTGTGTTCGTTCGACATGTCGACGATGTTCCCGGCGTCGACCTCGAGGTGCGAGCCGAGCAGCCCGTGGCCGTACATCACTGCCCGGGCCGGCTCGGTGCCGGCGGCGACCTCGGTCGCGATCCCGCAGGCGAACGGTGCCTGGACCACACCTTGCGCCGTGGGTATCGCCGGTCCGCCGGCGCCGTCGGGATCGTTCAGGGGTTGGCCGGGTCCGCCCTCGCCGGCGAGCCAGTTGGGCACGCTGAACGTCCCTTCCACCAACCGGGCCAGGCCGTCGCGGGGTTCCTCGGTGACGGTGGTGATCTCGAACTCGGGTGCGGCGGTGCCGAGCCGGTCGAGTGTTTCGTCGCGCATGTGCAGGACGGTGTCGTGGAGCCGCCCGGTGCTGACGGTGGTGAACGTCCAGGCCAGCTGCAGGTCGGCGCGTCCGACCCCGCCGGTCGCCAGTGCGGCGAACGCCGCCTCCATCTCGTCGCGGCGCGCTTCGATGTCGGTGACGTCGGTGGAGAGCCGGTCGCGGTACACGCGGAACACGGGCGACGGTTCGATCGGGTCTCCGGCCGTGTCGACCAGGCGTCGCAGCCCGACGGCGTAGGTGGTGGCCGGCTCGAGGCTGACGGCGGGATGGATCACGAGCAGCCGCTCGTCCGCATCGTCGGCGCCGGCGTCGGGTTCGGCCCACAGCGGGATGCGCTCGCCGGTGGCGACGTCGACGAGCGCCACGGTGGCGTCGTCGTCGAGGGATGCGGCCAGGTCGGTCCACGACGGCAGGTCCGACGCGTCTGCGTCGAGTGCGGGCACCAGTGTGAGCAGAGGCGTGTTGGGGCTGTATCCGTCGTTGCGGTTCCATGCCGTGGGGTCGATCGGGATGCCGGCGCTGTTGGCGGGCAACCCGTCGGGCGGGAAGGCCACCCGTCGGCCGGTGACGGCGTCGGTGTCGGCCACGGTGGTGGCGTTGCTGGGGAACGGCAGCACGCACTGTCGGACGTCGAGCGGATCGCAGCCGTCGGGAGAGACGGCGAGCACGTCGTCGACGGCGGCGCCGGTGTCGGCATCGGCCGGTCGTAAGGGAGGGAGAGTGGACGGGGCCGTGGTCGTGGCCGGGTCGGTGGCGGTGCTGGTCGGTGCGGTCGACGTGTCGGTCGTGGGCTCAGTGGTGCGATCCGGCGGCGACGTGGCCGAGGCGTCGGTGGCGCCGCCGTCGGAGTCGCCACCCGTGCATGCCGATGCGACCACGGCGATCACGCATGCCACTGCGACGAGCGTGCGTGGTGCGTATCGCGGCCGGTTGCCAGGTGTCGTGGAGGGCGCCATTCGAGGGCAACGTAGCTGCTTGCCGACGTCGAACTCGTCCCGGCCCGCCGCCGATCCTGCGTGGGCGTGAGGTGATCGGGGGCTGATGTCCGGTCGATCACGGTCGATGTCCGGGTCGATGTCGTGCCGGCAAAGTTACCGACGGGTAGACACGGGAGTTACCAATGGGTAACTTGGAGTCATGACCGATTTCTCGCTGAACCTCAACGAAGATCAGATCCAGCTGCAGAAGTGGGTCCACGACTTCGCCGAAGGCGTCATCCGTCCCGCCGCCCACGAGTGGGACGAGCGTGAGGAGTTCCCGTGGCCGGTCGTCGAGGAGGCCGCGAAGATCGGGCTCTACGGCGTCGACTTCATGCTCAACGCGATGGGCGACCCGACCGGCCTCACCCTGCCGGTCGCCATCGAGGAGCTGTTCTGGGGCGACGCCGGCATCGGCATGGCCATCATGGGTTCGGGCCTCGCTGCCGCCGGGATCGCCGGCAACGGAACGCCGGAGCAGGTGATGGAGTGGGTGCCGCAGTGCTACGGCACGGCCGACAAGGTGCAGCTCGGCGCGTTCTGCGTGAGTGAACCCGACGCCGGCTCCGACGTCTCCAGCCTGCGGACCCGCGCCGTCTACGACGAGGCCAAGGACCAGTGGACGCTCAACGGCACCAAGGCATGGATCACCAACGGTGGCATCGCCGACGTGCACGTGGTGGTGGCCACGGTCGATCCCGACCTCGGCTCGAAGGGCCAGGCCAGCTTCGTCATCCCGCCGAACACGCCGGGTCTGTCGCAGGGGCAGAAGTACCTCAAGCACGGCATCCGCGCCAGCCACACCTCCGAAGTGGTTCTGGAGGACGTCGTGGTGCCGGGGTCGTGCCTGCTCGGCGGCAAGGAGAAGCTCGACGAGAAGCTCTCCCGGGCCCGCAACAAGGAGCGCTCCGGCAAGCAGCCGGCGATGGCCACGTTCGAGGCCACCCGTCCGGCCGTCGGCGCCCAGGCACTGGGTGTGGCCCGTGCCGCCTACGAGTACGCGCTCGACTACGCCAAGGAGCGCCACGCGTTCGGCAAGCCGATCATCATGAACCAGGCGATCGCCTTCAAGCTGGCCAACATGATCACCGAGATCGACGCCAGCCGCCTGCTCATCTGGCGGGCCGCCTGGCTCGCCAAGAACGGCCAGTTCAAGAACGGCGAGGGCTCGATGTCGAAGTGGAAGGCGTCGGAGACCGCCGTGCGCGTCACCGAGGAGGCCATCCAGATCCTCGGCGGCTACGGCTACACCCGCGAGTACCCGGTCGAGCGTTGGCATCGTGACGCCAAGATCCACACGATCTTCGAAGGCACGAGCGAGATCCAGCAGCTGGTGATCAGCAGGGCCATCTCCGGCCTGCGGATCGAGTGAGGCATCGCAGCCGCTGCTTCGCCGAACAGCGGAGTCGCCACATCGCGACAGCGGTGTAGCCCGACGCCCCTTCGGGTGCGTTCCCTGCTTCGTCGTCTCCGAGGAAGCAGCAGCGCATCGTGCCGGGAAACAACTCGACTCGCTGCAGTTGGCGATTGCCCGGCGGGTCAGTTGTTGCCGTTGGGGTAGGGGAGTCCGAAGCGTTCGGCGAAGTGCCGTTGGTGGTCGTCGCGGTCGGGTGGTCGGAAGTAGATGTAGTCGTAGTCGCAGCGTTCGCCGAGGGGGTGGTGGTAGGGCTTGAACGGTGCGGGTGGCGGCGCTGTGGGCCGCTCGGGTCTGGCTCCGGATGCGGTGATGGGGGTGCCGGTGGCGTCGGTGATGGTGATGCCGTTGGGTGTGTCGGCGTTGCCGGTGATGCCGAGTTTGCCCTTGTGGTGGAGGCGGTGGTGGTGTGGGCACAGGGCGATGAGGTTGTGGGTGTCGGTGTCGCCGCCGTGGAGCCAGTGGATGATGTGGTGCACTTCGAGGAAGTGGTTGTGGGTGCAGCCGGGGATGCGGCAGCCGCGGTCGCGGTGGATGACGTGGCGGCGGGTGCGTTCGGGCACGGTGCGTTGGGAGCGGCCCACCGAGACGGGGATGCCGTCGCGCAGGAGTGTGGGTGTGATGAGTCCGTCGCAGGTGAGGTGGTTGCGGATGGCGTCGGGGAGGCGCCAGCCGGTGGCGTTGGTGAGTGCGCCGGTGGTGGCGTCGAGGTGGATGTCGATGCGGAACCGGTCGCGTCGTGAGGGTTCGGTGATGTTGTCGAGTGAGCGTTCGGCGATGTCGCGGATGGCGTCGATCCAGGTGACGTCGGGTTGGTCGTTGTGGAATTGGCGGTCGCGGGATTCGCGGAGTGCGGCTTGGATGAGTTCGCCGGTGGCGGCGTCGCAGCGGAGTTCCATCCGGAATTGGCCGTTGGTGTCGAATCCGAACCAGAGCTCGTCGTCGGGAGGGCGAGGAGTATCAGCGGAGGGACCGGCAGGGTTCGCCGGGTCGCCGGAATCGTCCGAGTAGTCATCGGAGGGATCATCGGAGGAGTCGTCGCCTGGCTGGTCGGAGGCGTCACCGGCCTCGTCGAGGTCGTCGGTGGTAGCGCTGTCGCCGGGCCCGGCGTTCTCGGCTTCGTCGCTGCGGGGGATGTCGGGGAAGGGGTAGCTGTTGAGGGTGGTGCGGAGTTGGTGGACGGTCATGTTGCGGGCGAGGTCGCAGATCTCGGTGTCGGTCCACCACGGTGCGCGGCGGGCGACGGCGGTCATCTGGTCGACGGAGAGTTCGCCGTGGCGGAATGCGTCGGCGCAGACGGGAAGCTCTGCAGCGCGCCGGGCGATGGTGACGAGGTCGCGGGCGCGGGTGGGTGAGAGGCCCATGCGCCAGGTGAGGTACTGCTCGGGGGTGTGGATGCCCGGGCCGGTCCACGACGCTTCGTCGGTGAGCAGCTCGATCACGCAGTCGACCAGCAGCGAGTACTGGACGTTGAGGTGGCCGGCGATGGTGTTGAGGCGGCCGTCGAGCGCGTCCATGTCGAGCTGCCCGGGCCGCTCGGGGATCTCGACCGTCGATGCCATGGGTTCAGTATATCGAACACATGTTCGATCCGTCAACCCCCG
>Ga0102937_1000157_pt1 | contig 28755 bp, 23 predicted proteins | sample SalPonR2_B_D1_MG_FD_78213 | JGI IMG/M metagenome (GOLD analysis project Ga0102937, IMG submission 78213) | Salt pond soil microbial communities from South San Francisco under conditions of wetland restoration - Salt Pond MetaG R2_B_D1_MG | ecosystem: Environmental > Aquatic > Marine > Intertidal... | reverse complement strand
CTTGTCGAGCTTGCGGCGCAGGTTCGACAGGTGGACGTCGACCACGTGGTGGTCGCCGACCCACTTCGGCCCCCACACGGCGTCGAGGAGATCCTCGCGGGTGCACACCTCGGTCGGCCGGCGACACAGCTGCTCGAGCAGCGAGAATTCGATCCGGGTGGTGGCCACTTCCTCGTCGTCGACGCGGACCTCACGGCGACCGAGGTCGATCGAGAGCGGTCCGAGCACCAGGGTGGAGGCGAACACCGCATCCACCCGACCCTGCATCTGGCGCGGCCGGCGCAAGAGTGCATGACACCGGGCGGCCAGCTCCTCGGCCGACACCGGCACGGAGACGGCGTCGTCGGCACCGGAGTGGAGCACGGCGGCGCGGATCCGGTGGGCTCCCTCGTCGGTGATGCAGAGGAGGTACTGCTCGCTCGAGTCGCGGAGGCGTTCGTAGAGCGGACGACCGTCGGGGGCCCGCAGACGTGAGCACACGATGAGGACGTCGGGGGAGAAGGACTCGGCCAACATGATCGCCGCATCGCCGTCGGTGGGGGCGCTGACGCTGAATCCCGCCGACCGCAACCCGGCCACACTGATCCGGCGCAGATCCGGATCGTCCACGGCGATCAGGATGCGAGGTGCGATGTTGGTGTCGTAGTCCATGGGTGCCCGTCCGTCAGTTCCGCCGACTGGTGTGCTCGAGCTGGTGTCGCTCGAGTTCGTGTTCTGGTGTTGCTATCGGTCACCCCTCTTGCGAACTCAAGGAGAAATCGAAGAGAAATGACACGCGTGTGATTCGGTGCGATGGGTGTGGACCTCCTGGTAGGCAGGGGTGATGGGTGATCTTCCGGTCGACGTCCGCCGCCACGTCCGGGCCTCCGTGGCCGGGCGGACACCGGTCGACGAGCGCGAGGAACGGTCGGTGACGGCCTTTCTCGAGGCGTTCGACGGATTGGCCGATCCGTTCGACCAGCGCCTCGATCCGGTCCACGTGACCGGTTCGGGGATCGTGGTCGGGCGCCGTGGAGTGGTGCTGTTGAAGCACAAGCGGCTCGGCATCTGGCTGCAACCCGGCGGCCACATCGACCCGGGTGAGACGCCGTGGGATGCGGCCCTGCGCGAGAGTGCGGAGGAGACCGGGCTCGACGTGTCGTTCGACTCGTTCGACGGGTCGGAGGTGGACCCGAGCGTCGACCAGGACGTCGAGGTGGACGGCGTTCCGGAACTGATCCACGTCGACGTGCACCCCGGCGGACGCGGCCACACCCATCTCGACCTGCGCTATCTCGTCGACGGCGGCGACGCCGACCCCGCACCACCCGAGGGCGAGAGTCAGGACATCGCCTGGTTCGGCTGGACCCAGGCCATCGCCATCGCCGACCCCGGCCTCCGCGGCGCCCTCATCACCCTCGCCGAACGCCTCACCTGACCCGCCAATCCCGAAAAATGCCCCGTTCGTAGCGCGTGCCGCTACGAACCAGGCATTTTTCGGGATGGAGGCCGGGTTGCGGATGACGAACGTGTGTTCGATACTGGAGTGATGGGGTTCAACAACCCGTCGTGGTCGTGGAGCGAGCTGGAGGCGACCCTGTCGGACAAGCAGGGCCGGGACGGGCGCGCCCCCGGGAGCCCGTCGTGGAATGCCGGCGGAGACGGGCCGGCGTGGAGCCGCCGCCGCCAGCCCTTCCAGGCGCCCGGCGACCCCCACGAGCGCCCGTCACGGTCGGCCGTCCGCGTGCCCTACGCCGAGCTGCACTGTCACTCGAACTTCTCGTTCCTCGACGGGGCGTCGCACCCCGAGGAACTGGCCACCGAGGCCGCCCGCCTGGGGCTCGAGGCGTTGGCCGTCACCGACCACGACGGCCTCTACGGCGTGGTGCGATTCGCCGCGGCCGCCACGGCCGTGGGGCTGCCCACCGTGTTCGGCGCCGAGATCACCCTCACCGTGGCGGCCGAGACCGCCACCGCCGCCGCCGCCACGGTCGCCGCAGATGACGGCGCCAGCGTCGGCGCCCGCCGGTCGGTGGTGCTCACCGAGGCCGACACGGTCGCCCAGGTGCCCACCGGCCGGGTGCCCGACGCCCACGCCCCCGACCCGTCGGGCACCCACCTGCTGGTGCTGGCCGACGGCCCCGACGGCTACGCCCGGCTCTCGCGGGCCCTCAGCCAGGGCCATCTCGCCGGCGAGAAGGGGGCACCCCGGTTCGGGTTCCACGACGTGGCCGATCAGCTGGCCGGACACGGATGGGTGCTCACCGGCTGCCGGAAAGGTGCGGTGCCCGCCGCACTCGTCGCCGACGGCCCGGCGGCCGCCCGGCGCGAGCTGCAGCGCCTCGTGTCGGCGTTCGGGCGCGACCGGGTGCTGGTGGAGCTGTGGGACCACGGCGACCCGCTCGACTCGGCCCGCAACGATGCGCTGGTCGAGATCGCCCACCGGGAGGGCGTCGACTGCGTGGCCACCAACAACGTGCACTACGCCACCCCCGCCCAACGACGCCTGGCCACGGCGCTCGCTGCGGTGCGGTCGCGCCGCAATCTCGACCAGATCGACCCGTGGCTGCCGGCGGCCGCCGGAGCCCACCTGCGGTCGGGCGCCGAACAGGCACGCCGGTTCCGCCGCTGTCCGGGGGTGGTGGAGCGAGCGGCGGAGATCGGCCGCGCCGCGGCGTTCGACCTCGCGCTCGTGGCCCCGAAGCTGCCGCCGTTCCCGTGCCCCGACGGGCCCGACGGGAAGCCGCTCACCGAGATGCAGCACCTGCGCCGGATCACCGAGGAGGGCGCCCGGCGCAGGTACGGCGAACGGCCCACGGGCTCGGAGGACCTGTCGTTGCGGGCGCGGGCGTGGCGCACCATCGACCACGAGCTGGCCCTGATCGAGCAGCTCGACTTCGCCGGCTACTTCCTCATCGTGTGGGACATCGTGGAGTTCTGCCGCCGGGCCGACATCTACTGCCAGGGGCGGGGGAGCGCCGCCAACTCGGCGGTCTGCTACGCCCTCGGCATCACCGCCGCCGACGCCGTGTCGCTGGGGCTGCTGTTCGAGCGGTTCCTGTCGCCCGAGCGTGACGGGCCGCCCGACATCGACGTCGACATCGAGAGCGACCGGCGCGAAGAGGTGATCCAGTACGTCTACCGACAGTACGGACGGCACCACACCGCACAGGTGGCCAACGTGATCACCTACCGGGCACGGTCGGCGGTACGCGACATGGCCAAGGCACTCGGCTTCGAGCCGGGCCAGCAGGACGCCTGGTCGAAGCAGGTCGACGGATGGGGTGGCGTGGCGGCCACGGCGGCGCAGCCCGACTGTTCGATCCCCGAGCCGGTGCTCGAGCTGGCGGCGGAGGTGGAGGACGCTCCACGGCACCTCGGCATCCACTCGGGTGGCATGGTGATCTGCGACCGCCCGGTGATCGAGGTGTGCCCGGTCGAGTGGGCGCGGATGGACAAGCGGTCGGTGCTGCAGTGGGACAAGGACGACTGCGCCCGCACGGGCCTCGTGAAGTTCGACCTGCTGGGTCTGGGGATGCTGTCGGCACTGCACTACGCCGTCGATCTCGTGCGCGAGCACCGTGGGTACGAGATCGACCTGGCCACCATCCCGCAGGACGACGACGTCTACGCCATGTTGTGCCGGGCCGACACGGTGGGCGTGTTCCAGATCGAGTCACGCGCCCAGATGGCCACCCTGCCACGGCTGAAGCCGCGCCGCTTCTACGACCTCGTGGTGGAGGTGGCGCTCATCCGCCCCGGCCCCATCCAGGGCGGCTCGGTGCACCCCTACATCCGGCGGCGCAACGGCAAGGAACCCGTCACCTACCTCCACCCGCTGCTCGAGAACTCGTTGGGCAAGACGCTGGGGGTGCCGCTGTTCCAGGAGCAGCTGATGCAGATGGCGATCGACGTGGCCGGGTTCACGCCGGCCGAGTCCGACGAGCTGCGTCAGGCGATGGGGTCGAAGCGGTCGGCGGCACGGATGGAGCGGTTGAAGCAGCGGCTGTACGCAGGCATGGCCGAGCGGGGGATCACCGGCGAGGTCGCCGACGAGCTGTTCGTGAAGATGAAGGCGTTCGCCAACTACGGCTTCCCCGAGTCGCACTCGGTGAGCTTCGCCTACCTCGTGTACGCCTCGTCGTGGATCAAGTACCACGAGCCGGCGGCCTTCTGCGCGGCGCTGCTCAACGCCCAGCCCATGGGGTTCTGGTCACCGCACACGCTGGTGCGCGACGCCCGCCGGCACGGGGTGGTGGTGCACCGGCCCGATCTCAACGCCTCACTCGCGGCGGCCACCCTCGAGCCGTGCGCCGAGTCGGTGGGCGAGGTCGCGGTGCGGCTCGGGCTGGGTTCGGTGCGCGGGATCGGTGCCGACCTGGCCGAGGAGATCGAAGCGGTCCGTGCCGCCGACGGCGCCTACGCCGACACCGAGGACCTCGTGCGACGCGTGCCGTTGCTGACGCTGCCGCAACTGGAGGCGCTCGCCACCGCCGGCACATTCGAGGGATGCTTCGGGCTCGACCGGCGTGAGGCGCTGTGGACCGTGGGCGCCACGGCCCAGTCACGCCCGGGCCGGTTGGCCGGTGTGGTCACCGGTGCCGACGCTCCCCGCCTGCCGGGGATGACGCCGGTGGAGGAGGCGGTGGCCGACCTGTGGGCCACCGGCGTGTCGCCCGACGGGCATCCCACCGTCTTCGTGCGCGACCGGTTGACCGAACTCGGCGTGCTCACGTCGGACCAGCTGGTCGAGCCCGAGCCGGGGTCGACCGTGCAGGTGGCCGGGGTGGTCACGCACCGGCAGCGGCCGATGACCGCACAGGGGGTGACGTTCCTCAACCTCGAGGACGAGACCGGCCTGATCAACGTGGTGGTGTCGAAGGGGTGCTGGGCCCGGTTCCGCACGGTGGCCCGGGAGGCGCCGGCGATGCTGGTACGGGGCCGGCTGGAACGCAGCGAGGGTGTGGTGAACATCGTCGCCGAGCACCTCGCCCCGCTCCCCGTGCCCGCCCAGTCGAGCGTCGTCGCCCGCAACTTCCGTTGATCACGATCGGGGTCAGACCCCGATCGTGATCAGGGCCGGGCAGAGACGTTGCATCCGGTGTCAGACACCGGATGCAACATCAGCGGACGGGGGTGTCGACCATCGAGAGGTGGAGGTCGCCGTCGGCCGGGTAGGGGTGGGCGAGGGCGACGTCCTCGTCGAGCTCGGTGCCGAGGCCCGGCTCGCGTGACGGGATCACGTCGCCGGCGTCCCACTCCACCGGCCGGGTGAGCAGGTCGGCGTGGAAACCCGACCAGTCCTGGATGCCCTCCATGATCAACAGGTTGGGCAGGGTGGCGGCGAGCTGGATGTTGGCCGCACCGAGGATCGGGCCCGAGTAGAGATGCGGTGCGATCTGGCACCCCCACGCCTCGGCGATCGCGGCGATCTTCCTGCCCGCCAGGATGCCGCCGCACCGCCCGAGGTTCGGTTGCCAGATCGCCGCCGCCTGGTGCCGGGCCAGCGCGGCGAACTCCGACACCGTGGTGAGCCGTTCGCCGGTGGCGACCGGGATCGACGTCTGGCGGGCGACCCTCGCCATCTCCTCGGGCTGGTCGGGCTGCGTCGGCTCCTCGAACCACAGCGGATCGAACGGCTCCAGCTGGCGGGCCAGCCGGATCGCCCCCGCGGCGGTGAACTGCCCGTGGGTGCCGAACAGCAGGTCGGCCCGCGAACCGACCGCACCGCGGATCGCCGCGGTGATCGCCACCGACCGGTCGATGTCGCCCGCGCTCGGCTGGTGCCCGTCGAACGCGGTGTACGGGCCCGCCGGGTCGAACTTCACCGCCGTGAACCCGCGCTCCACCTCGAACGCCGCCTGCTCGGCTGCCTGGCGCGGATCGGTGTACACGTCCGGACGGCCCTCCGCCGGGTACAGGTAGGTGTAGGTGCGGATGCGCTCGTGGACCCGCCCGCCCAGCAGATCGGAGATCGGCTTGCCGGCGTCCTTGCCGACGATGTCCCAGCAGGCCATCTCGATCCCGCTCATGATCCCCACGAGGGTGGGGTCGGGACGCAGGGCGTAACCCGACGAGTACATCCGGCGCCACAGCAGCTCGATCCGGTTGGGGTCGGCGTCGATCACCAGCCGGTCGGCGACGTCGTCGACCATCGCCGCCACCGTGTGCGGCCCCACCGTGGCCACGTAGATCTCGCCGTAGCCGACCACGCCCGTGTCGGTGGTGAGCTTCACCACGATGAAGTACCGCCCGCCGAAGTGCGGGGGCGGGTTGGCGATCACGAACGTGGTGCAGTCGACGATCCGCATGCGTTCACGTTAGGGGTGTGCAGGCCGACGCCGTCAGACGCCGGTGTCGACGGGGCTGGGTGGAGGGCCGTGCTCGGCGAGGTCGCGGAGCAGGGCGCCGAGCGTCCCGGGCGCGAACCACACGTCGTCGGTCGTGGCGGTCTCGATCTCGTCGAGATGCCACCACCGCAGCTCGTGGAGGCGTTCGGCGCGCAGCTGCTCCCAGCTGAGCGTCGGGGCCGGGTCGAAGCGCTCGGGCGTCTCGACCAGGTGGTACCGCTCCTGCTGGCCGTCCCACTGTCCGTCCTCGAACGCAATGATGTGCTCGCGGTTCCACACGTGCGGGCCCACCACCGGATCGTGCAGGCCCACCTCCTCCACCAGCTCGCGGTGCAGCGCATCGAGATGGGTCTCGCCCGGATCCAGGCCTCCGCCCGGCAGCGCCCACACCGTGCGGGTCGGGAACTCGAACCGCACCAGCAGCACGTGCCGGTCGGGTGTGAGCAGCAGCGCCCGCACCGCCTGACGGATGCGCAGCTCGGGCATCGTGTCGTCTCCTCCGTCGGTGATCTCGATCGGTCTCGATCGGGCTCGATCGGGGCCTCAGTCGCTGGGCATGTCCCGCAGGCCGTCGTTGAACGCCTTGTACATCTCGTACACGCTCTTGCACTTCTCGCAGACGGGCAGCTGTTTGGGGTCGCGCGACGGCACCCACACGTAGCCGCACAGGGCCTCCACAGGAGTACCCGTGATGCGAGCCTCGAGCACCACGGCGGCGGCGTTCTCGCCCCGCTTGGTCTTCACGATGTGAGCGTTCGTCGGTTCGCCGGTCTGCGTGGTCTCGTCGGTGTCGACGTCGATGCGGGTGGTCGTCTCGGGCATCGTTTCGAGATCCGTCATGTGTTCAGTGAACCACATGCGCTACGCTTCTCCTCGTGCTGATCGCCGCTCTTCTCGTCGCTGCCGTCGTGGTAGCAGCAGGTGCAGTCGCAGCAGCACGCGTCCCCGCACCCGTACTCATTCCGGTACGGGTCCGGCGGGGCTCACGAGTTCAGCGCCGCTGAACCCTCGTGGAACTCGCCCGACCAGCCGGACACCGGCGGCGGGTGACGCTGTCGGTCTCCGGAGAACCCTCGTTCCCCACCACCAGGAGACCACCATGACCAGCACCGCCGATCCGACGGACACCCACCGCCACGGTGACGACGGCCCGTCGGGCCAGATCCCCGAGGGTATGGAGATGACCGACCCGTACGCCGACGACCCGGCCTTCGAGCTCCACCGGGGCGGCAAGCTCACCATTGCCTCGCGTGTGCCGATCGACGGCCCCGAGGACCTTTCGCTCGCCTACACGCCCGGTGTGGGGCGGGTGTCGCAGGCCGTCGCCGACGAGCCCGAGCGTGTCTGGTCGCTCACGGGACGCGGCAACGCGGTGGCGGTGCTGTCGAACGGCACCGCGGTGCTGGGGCTCGGCGACATCGGCCCCCAGGCGGCGATGCCGGTGATGGAGGGCAAGGCGGTGCTGTTCAAGCAGTTCGGCGACGTCGACGCCTATCCGGTGTGCGTCGATGCCCGCACCGTCGACGAGATGGTGGCGATCGGCAAGGCCATCGCACCCACGTTCGGCGGCATCAACCTCGAGGACATCAAGGCGCCCGAGTGCTTCGAGATCGAACGTCGCCTGCAGGACGAACTCGACATCCCCGTGTTCCACGACGACCAGCACGGCACCGCCATCGTTGCGCTCGCCGCACTGATCAACGCCGCCGAGGTGGTCGGCAAGCGGGTGGAGGAACTGCGGGTCGTGATCGTCGGCACGGGCGCCGCCGGGGTGGCCGTGGCCGAACTGCTGCACGACGCCCGCGTCGGCCAGGACGGCACCGGCGACATCATCGGGGTCGACAGCCGCGGCATCCTGCACCGCGAGCGTGACGGGCTCACCCCGACCAAGCAGTGGTTCGTCGACCACGGCAACTGCGACGACCGTCGCGGTGGCGTGCGGGAGGCGCTGCAGGGCGCCGACGTGCTGCTCGGGCTGTCGGGGCCGGGCATCATCGAAGCGGAGTGGCTGGCGGAGATGGCCGACGACGCCGTCGTGTTCGCGATGGCCAACCCGACGCCGGAGGTGATGCCCGAACTGATGCCGTCGAACGTGGCGGTGATCGCCACCGGACGCAGCGACTACCCCAACCAGATCAACAACGTGCTCGCCTTTCCCGGCGTGTTCCGGGGGATGCTCGACGTGCAGGCCACCCGCTGCACGATCGAGATGAAGCGCGCCGCGGCCGACGCACTCGCCGACCTGGTCGCCGATCCGGTGGCCGATCGCATCATCCCCGGCGCCTTCGAGCCCGGTGTGGCCGACGCCGTCGCCGAGGCCGTGCGCGCCAAGGCCCGCGAACTCGGGCACGTGCGCAGCTGACGCAGCGTCGCGCTCCGGTCCGTCGGCGACAGGGCCCCGTGCCCGGGTCGTCGGGCCGGCACGACGTACCGCCGCAGATGTCCGTCACCGGCCCTGTCAGCGGGCTCCGAGTGAGTGATCGGGGCCGGCACGGGGCAGAGTGGGCCGGTGCTGTCACCTCGTCCGGGGGTCGCCGCGTCGTTCTCGTCGCTGCGGTTGCCCGACTACCGCAAGCTCTGGTGGGCCGGGACGTTCTCGTTCATGTCCGTGCAGATGCAGTTCCTGCTGCGCGGGGTGCTCGCCTGGGACCTCACCGAACGCGAGGGCGCACTGGGTCTGGTCTACCTGTGCTTCGGCGCCGCGATGCTGGTGTCCACGCCGTTCGGCGGTGTGGCCGCCGACCGCCTGCCCAAGCGACGCGTGCTGCTCGTGAGCCAGGGCGCGATCCTGGTCGCCGCGGTGTTCATGGGCGTGATGGTCGTCACCGACCTGGTGCAGTTCTGGATGCTGCTGCTGGCGGCACTCACGCAGGGCGTGGCGTTCGGCTTCTACGGGCCGACCCGGATGGCGTTCACGTCGGAGATCGTCGGCCGCGAGCAGCTCGGCAACGCCATCACCCTCGCCATGCTCAGCATGAACGGCACCCGCGTCTTCGCACCGTCGGCCGCCGGCGCACTCGCCGGGCTGGCGTTCGTGGGCATCGGTGGGGCCTACCTCGTGTCGGCGGCGTTCTCGCTGGGCTCGTTCGTGCTGCTCATGCGGTGCCCGGCCGGCAACGCCCCGAGGTCCACGTCGACCGCCAAACCGCTGGCGGAGATCGTCGACGGCGTCCGCTACGTGCGTGCCCGTCCTCGCTTGCGTCGGCTGGTCGTGAGCTCGTTCCTCGTGATCATGTTCGGCTTCAACTACGTGGCGTTCGTGCCGGCGCTGGTGAAGGGCAACTTCGGGCTCGGTGACGGCTGGGTGGGCCTGATGATGTCGGCCAGTTCGATCGGTGCCGTCTTCGTCGCCGTGCCGCTGGCCGGCCGGGCCGACGGCGCCGGCGTGTGGAGGCTGATGGTGGTGTCGGGGATGGTGTTCGGCGCCGGTGTGATCGTGTTCGGGCTGGCGCCGGTGTTCTTCCTGGCGTTCGCCGTGGTCGTCTTCGTCGGTGCGGGCACCACGGGCTACCAGTCGATGTCGAACTCGATCGCACTCAACATGACCGACGACACCCACCAGGGTCGCGTCCAGTCGCTGATGATGCTGAGCTTCGCCGGTTTCGGGATCGCTGCGGCGCCTCTCGGGTTGCTCGCCGAGGTGATCGGGCTGCGCAGCGCCATCGTGCTGATGGGCGCGGTCACCCTGACGGCCGTGACGGTCTATGCAGTTCTCGAACGTGACGTCCAGGCCGAGATCGAGCAGGGCGTGATCCCTCCACCCGCTCGTCCGGCGTCTCCCGTCGACCCCGTCCGTTCCGTCGAACCCGCCCGACCCGATGCGGCGGGATGAGGCGGCGGTGATCAGGTGGGTCGAGCCAGCGAGGCGAGCTCGGCGGCGATGTTCGCCCGCGCCCGGGCTTCCCACTTCGCCCGGCCGGTGTCGGTGGTGAAGATCGCATCGCGATCGAGGAACCGCTGCAGGACGTCGGTGCGCCCGTCGGCCCATTCGGCGTCGTCGAGGCTGCGGTACTCGGAACGGACACCCTCCACGTAGTCCTGGTACGCCGCCGGTTCGGCCCCCAACACCGCGAGATCGGCATCGATGAGCACCGCCGTGTCGACGTCGGCCGGCGCAGAGTGGGTGGCCGTCGCCTCGATCATGTCGGACACCCGGTCGATGCGGTCACGGTCCCAGCCCAGTTCGTCGAGATCGCGACGGGCGAGGCGGGCACTCGCCCGTTCGTTGGCCGGATAGGCCGGCTCGTACACCGCATCGTGGTAGAACGCCGCCACAGCGATCGCCGCGACGTCACCGACGGGTTCCTCGGCGACGAGTTCGTCGACGTGGCGAAGGACCCGGACGACGTGGTCGACCGAGTGGTAGCGACGGTGCTTCTCGCGGTGCCGTGCCAGCAGCCCGTCGAGCGGGCCGGTGTCGTGGCTCACGTGTCGTTGCCACGCGGTGAGCAGTTCGACGTCGTGAGCGGTCATCGAGCCCAGTGTGTCACCTCGTCGTGCGAGTCCGCTCGTCCGACTCCGCTCCTGCGACGGTGCACGTCCGCAAGGTGCCACACTGGCGTCATGGCGATCCTCATCGACGACGCGCGCTGGTGGTGGCGCGGCCGCAAGTGGTGCCATCTGGTCAGCGATGTCTCCTACGACGAGCTGCACGACTTCGCCGATTCGGCGGGCATTCCCCGTCACGGTTTCCAGGGCGACCACTACGACATCCCCGAGGAGTACCGCAACGACCTGCTCGCCGCCGGCGCACAGCACGTCGAGAGCCGGGAACTCGTGCGCCGCCTGCGCGCCGCCGGACTCCGGCTGTCGCCGGCCGAACGCCGCGCGCGCATCGCCGCCTCGTCGGCGACGACCTGAGCCTCAGCGGCGTCGCCAGCGTGGCGGTTCGCCGATCAGATCGCGCGGGCACGACACGTCGGCAGCGCGGTGGCCGCTGATCACGAACCATTCGACGAGTTCGAGACCGGCGGCCGCACAGAGTTCGCTCGCCTCGCACCACCGATCGACGTCGTCGGGCTCGACCGGCTGGCGGGGCCTGACGGAGGCGACCACGTAGCCCCCCACGTCGGGTCGTGCACCGCTGCGCACGGCCGCGCACAGCCACTCGACGACGCCGATGAGGTCGTCGCCGCCGGGCGTGTCGTTCACGATCACGATCTCACGGCTGCGACGGTCGTGGTCGAGCACCAGGGCGATGGTCTCGCCGATCCCCGGCTCGGGTGCGAGCGCCATCGAGACCACCCCGAGGGCGTCGAGCTCGTCGTGGATACGGTCGCCGGCGCGCAGCAGGTGCCGGCCGGTGCAGAAGTGGGACATGGCTTCCCCTCGCTCATCGCGTGTCGTCTCGTTCGTCGGGACGTCGAAGGGGGAGTCGGCAGCCGCCATCTTGTGCGACGGGTGTCGCAATCGATACGAGGCAGTGAGTTACGGCGACGTAACCTGGCGACCATGGGGACGCACGACGACAGCGCCGGTGGCACGCCCGTGGCCACGATCTACCACAACCCGCATTGAAACTCGTCGACCAATGCCGTGCGCATTGCCGAGGAGCTGGGCGTCGAGGTCGACGTGGTGAAGTACATCAAGGATCCGCCCGACGCCGCCACGCTCCGCGCGATCATCACCAAGCTCGACGGCGACCCGACCGACCTCGTCCGGCGCGACAGCATGTGGAAGAAGCTGGGCCTCACCGACGACGACGTCGCCACCGTCGACCAGATCGTCGACGTGCTGGTGAAGCACAAGCAGCTCCTGCAACGCCCGGTGGTGGTCACCATCGACACGGCGATCATCGGCCGGCCCAAGGAACGGGTCGCCGAACTCCTGAGACCACTGGCGGGGGCTGCGACCACGTGACCCATGTCTGACGCCCCCTCGCGCTGGGCACTGCTGCGCGCCACGCTGCGCGCGCAGCGCCGCAACCTGGCCATCGGCACGATCGTCGGGCTGGTGTGGATGGTGGGCAAGGTGTCGGTGCCGATCCTCGTCCGCTACGGGATCGACCGGGGGATCGAACGCGGCGACCTGCTCTGGCTGTGGGCGCTGCTGATCGCCGTCGCCGGCGTGATGGCCGGCACGTTCACGGCGCTGCGCCGGTTCTACGCCTTCCGCGAAGCCCGCTGGACCGAGACGCGCCTGCGCGAGCAGCTGTTCGGGCACATCATGTCGTTGCACATCGGCTACCACGACCGGGCGCAGACGGGCCAGTTGATGAGCCGCTCCTCGAGCGACCTCAACCAGATCCAGATGTTCGTGGTGATGATCCCGGTCACCCTGTCGAACCTGGCGATGATCCTCACCGTCGCCGTGATCCTGTTCGTCACCGATCCGCTGCTGGCCGTCGTCGCGCTGGCGCCGCTGCCGCTCGTGAACGTCGCCGGCCGCCGCTTCTCCAACTCCATCCACGGCGCCGTGCTGCAGGTGCAGGCCGAGCAGGCGGAACTCGCCACCGTGGTGGAGGAGTCGGTGGGAGGCGTCCGCGTGGTGAAGGGGTTCGGCGCCGAACAGGTGATGGCCGACCGGCTGCGCACCGAGGCCGACGACATCCGCAGGGTCTCGATCGGCGCCGCCCGCATCCGGGCGAAGTTCCTGCCGGCCATCGAACTGCTGCCGCAGCTCGGGTTGATCGCCGTACTCGGCCTCGGCGGCATGCGCGTGATCGACGGCGACCTCACGCTCGGCCAGCTCGTGCAGTTCAACTTCTTCGTGGCGCTGCTCGTGTGGCCGCTGCGGATGATCGGGATGACGATCGCCTGGGCGCAGCGCGCCGGCGCGGCACTCGAGCGGGTCAACGAGGTGCTCGACACGGTGCCCCAGGTCGCCAGCCCGGCCCGTCCGACACCGCTGCCCACCGGCGGCGAGGTCGGTGCCGTCCGCTTCGACGGCGTCCGGTTCGGATACGACCCGGCGGCGCCGGTGCTCGACGGATTCGACCTCGACCTGGTCGCCGGCCAGTCGGTGGCGCTGGTCGGTGCCACCGGCTCGGGCAAGTCGACGGTGGCCCGTCTGCTGCTGCGGTTCTACGACGTCGATGCCGGCAGCGTGGCGATCGACGGCGTCGACGTGCGCGATCTCAGCCTGCACGAACTGCGCCGGGCCGTGGGGGTGGTGTTCGAGGACACCCTGCTGTTCCACGACTCGGTGGCCGCCAACATCGCGTTCGCGTGTCCCGATGCCGACCGCGACATGATCGAGCGTGCGGCCAGGCTCGCCGGTGCCCACGACTTCGTCATGGGCCTTCCCGACGCCTACGACACGATGCTCGGCGAACGCGGCTACTCGCTGTCGGGCGGGCAGCGCCAGCGGATCGCCATCGCCCGGGCGATCATCGCCGACCCGCGCATCCTCGTGCTCGACGATGCGACGTCGGCGGTCGACCCGTCGAAGGAGCACGAGATCCGCGCGGCGATGGCCACCGTGATGGACGGACGCACCACGATCGTCATCGCCCACCGGCCCGGCACCATTGCGCTGGCCGACACGGTCGTGTTGCTCGACGGTGGACGCGTCGTGGCGTCCGGACCGCACCAGGAGCTGCTCGACACCGAACCGCGCTACCGCGACGTGCTGGCGGCGATGGCCGTCGAGGACGCCGACGGGCCACCGGACGCCGATGGTGCGCCGTCGCGCAGCGTGACTGCACCCGTGCCCGGGGCAGGTGGTGACTGATGCAGCGCATGAGCGCCGTGGAGGAGGAGGACCGCCTCGACACCGACGAGGCCAAGCAGGTGCTGCGCCGGGCGGGTCGCCTGGCCCTGCCGTTCAAGAAGACGATCGCCGGCGCCCTCGCCTTCACCGCCGTGTCCACGCTCGGCCTGCTGCTCGGGCCGGTGATCGTGCGTTACGGGGTGGACGAGGGCATCGAACCCCGCGACTCGGCGACGTTGCGCAACGCCGTGATCGCCTACGTCGTGGTGGTCGCGCTCGCCTACCTCGCCTCGCGCCAGCAGTTCGTGCTCGTGAACCGGGCCGGCGAGGGCTTCCTCCGGGCCCTGCGGGTCCGGGTGTTCGACCACATCCAGCGCCAGTCGCTGGCGTTCTTCGACCGCAACAAGTCGGGCGTGCTGGTGGCCCGCATGACCGCCGACATCGAGTCGATGTCCGAGCTGGTGCAGTGGGGCCTGCTGCAGTTCATCGCCGCCGCCCTGCTGATCGTGTTCGCCCTGGTGCTGCTGTTCGCCATGTCGTGGCAGCTCGCGCTCGTGGGGCTGCTCGTGATGCCGGTGATCATCGTCGCCTCCCGCAAGTTCCAGCGTGACTCGAACGCCGCCTACCTCGAAGTCCGAGAGCGGGTGGGGCAGAACCTGTCGTCGTTGCAGGAGGGCATCGCCGGTGTCCGGGTCATCCAGGCCTACGGACGTGAGCCCGAGCAGACCCGCCGGTTCGTCGAGTCGAACCGGGATCTCTACGACTCGCACGTCCACAGCGTGCGCGTCTCCACCTGGTACTTCGGTCTCGTCGAAGCGGCCGGCGTGTGCGCCACGGCGCTCGTCGTGGGCGTGGGCGGCTGGCTCTTCACCCGTGGCGACGTGTCGATCGGCACCATCATCGCCACGGTGCTGCTGCTGGCGCAGCTGTTCGAACCCGTCCAGCAGCTCTCGCAGCTCTACAACACGGTGCAGTCGTCGGCCGCCTCGCTGAACAAGCTGTTCCAGATCCTCGACACCGAGCCCGATGTCCGTGACGGTGACCTCGACCTGCCGCCGTCGGGCGAGATGGTGGTCGACGACGTCGGCTTCCGCTATCCGGCCACCGAGACGCCGGTGCTGCGCGACGTGTCGATCACCGTCGCCGACGGCGAGCGGTTGGCGCTGGTGGGCCCCACCGGCGCCGGCAAGTCGACGCTGGCCAAGCTGATGGCCCGCCTCTACGACCCCACATCGGGCAGCATCTCCTTCGGAGGTGTCGACCTGCGCGACGCCACCCTGGCGTCGTTGCGCCGCCGGGTGGTGGTGGTGCCGCAGGAGGGGTTCCTCTTCGGCGGCACCATCGCCGACAACGTGCGCATCGCCCGTGTCGACGCGACCGATGACGACGTCCGGGCGGCGTTCGCCGCGATCGGCGCACTCGAGCGGTTCGAGGCGTTCGAGGAGGGGATCCACACCGAGGTGCGCGAGCGCGGGTCACGGCTGTCGGCGGGGGAGCGGCAGCTCGTGTCGCTGGCGCGGGCGGCCCTCGTGGATCCGGCGGTGCTGGTGCTCGACGAGGCCACCAGCAACCTCGACCCCGGCACCGAGGCGATCGTGGAGCACGCACTCGAGTCGTTGATGGGCGGACGCACCACGATCGTGGTGGCCCATCGCCTGTCGACCATCCGCCGCGCCGACCGGATCGGCGTGATCGACGCCGGGCGGCTCGCCGAACTCGGCAGCCACGACGAGCTCGTCGCTCTCGGTGGCCGCTACGCAGCGCTCGCCGCCGCCTGGGCGACGAGCCAGCCGACCGTCTGACCCGTCGCTCGTTCGACCCAGCAGCTCACCCGACACTCCGGCACTCCGAGACCCCCGAAACCCCGAAAAATGCCCGATTCGTAGCGCCAGGCGCTACGAACGAGGCATTTTTCGGATGTCAGGGGCGCTCGAAGACGAGGACGAACTCGACGAGGCCGTTGTCCTCGGTGGTGATGGCGCCGAACGACGGGTTCGGGATGCCGTAGTCCTCGAACACGACGGGGATCGATCCGAGCACGCCGATGCGGTCGCCGGTCGCCTCGGCGGTGACCTCGAACTCGACCGGGTTGGTGGTGCCCCGCAGCGTGAGTTCGCCGACGGCCTCGGCCGTCACCTGCTCGCCGGGCGGCGGGATCTCACCCAGCTCGATGGGTTCGGTGATCGCGAAGTCGGCGGTGGGGAACTCGGAGGCGTTCATGATGCGGCCGCGGAACTGGCCGTCGCGGCGGCTGTCGTCGCTGGTGATGTTCTCCACGAGCACCTCGATGTCGACCACCGTCACCTGCGTGCCCTCGATGGCGAGGAGGCCGTCGATCTCGTTGCTGCGGCCCACGGCGGTGACGTTGACCCCGGCGATGACCTCGTCGACGCGGTAGCCGAACTCCGACGCCGTGGTCGGCACCCAGTCGCCGTCGAAGCCGTCCGGTGCAGGCGCGGCCGTGTCGGGTACGGCGGTGTCGGGCGTGGTGGCGCTCGTGGCCGGCGCCTCGCTGCCGGTCGGTGCCACGGTCGTCTCCCCGGCGGGGGGCATGGTGGTGTCCGCTCCGGCCGCTGTGGTGTCGGGGCCCGCCGTGGTGGCGGTGAGGGCGTTGCTGAGGTCGCTCGCATCGAGTTCGTCGGGCGAGTCGTTGATCACGTTCGCATAGATGAAGATGGCGCCGTACACCAGCACCACCAGCCCGACCACGCCGAGCAGCGCCCACACGATCCACCGCCGGGACGAACCGGTTCCGGACGGGTCGGTGCCGGACGGGTCGGGGTCGGACGGGTCGGTGCTACCGGTGGAATCGTTCACCACGCAATGATTGCAGATCGCTCGCCGTCTGCCCCGTCGAGCACGGTCGCCGATGAGCGACACCACCGGATGGTGGGGTTTCGCTCATCGCGATGTGGGTGTGGGCGGGCTCCTAGAGGATCTGTGAGAGGAACAGCTTGGTGCGGTCCTCCCGCGGGTTCTCGAAGAAGTGTTCGGGGGTGCCGACCTCCACGATCTGGCCGTCGGACATGAACACCACCCGGTCGGCGACCTCGCGGGCGAACCCCATCTCGTGAGTGACCACGATCATCGTCATGCCCGACCTGGCCAGCTCCTTCATCGTGTCGAGCACCTCGCCGATCATCTCCGGATCGAGCGCCGACGTGGGCTCGTCGAACAGCATCACCTTCGGCTTCATCGCCAACGCCCGGGCGATCGCCACCCGCTGCTGCTGCCCACCCGACAGCTGCCCCGGGTACTTCTTCGCCTGCTCGGGGATCTGCACCTGCTCGAGCAGCGCCATCCCCAGCTCGTCCGCCGTGGCCTTCGGCAGCTTGCGCACCTTGCGGGGCGCCAACGTGATGTTGTCGAGCACGCTGAGATGCGGGAACAGGTTGAAGCTCTGGAACACCATGCCGGTCTCGCGGCGGATCTCGGTGATGTTGCGGATGTCGTTCGACAGCTCGATGCCGTCGACCACGATGCGTCCGGCGTCGTGCTCCTCGAGCCGGTTGATGCAGCGGATCATGGTGGACTTGCCCGATCCCGACGGGCCGATCACCACCACGACCTCCTGGCTCGCCACCTTCAGGTTGATGTCGGCCAGCGCCTGGAAGTCGCCGAAGAACTTGTCGACGTGCTCCAGCTCGATCATCGCCGAGCCCGAGCCCCTCATCGCCGTGGCGTCGGCGTACACCGAGTGCGTGTCCGGATCCGTGTGGTCGGTCATCTGACTCCTACTCCCAGTCGCTTCTCCAGCCGCTGGCTCTCGCGGCTCATCGTGTAGGCCACCGTCCAGAACAGCAGCGCCGTGAACGTGAGTGTCTCGCCGATCAGGCCCTGACCCCGGAAGTCCTCCTGGGCGGTGATCGCCTGCGACACGTTGAGCATCTCGAACAGCCCCATCGCGATGCCGGCCAGCGTGGTGTCCTTGAACAGGCTGATCAGCTGGCCGATCTGCGCCGGGATCACGTTGCGCAACGCCTGCGGCAGCACGATGTAGCCGGTCTGGCGAACCGGGCTGAGCCCCACCGCCTTCGCCGCCTCGAACTGGCCCCGCGGCACCGACTGCAGCCCGCCACGGATGATCTCGGCCATGTAGGCCGCGGTGAAGAGGGTGAACACCACGATCGCCCGGGTGGAGGTGGACGGCGCCAGCGTGTCGGGGACGAAGAAGCCGAGGGCGACGTTGGCGAGCAGCAGCAGCACGAACAACGGGGCGCCGCGGACGAGCTCGATGTAGGCGGTCGCCACCACCCGTACCAGCGGCAACGCCGACCGGCGGCCCAGCGCCAGCAGCACGCCCAGCGGGAAGCACAGCACGATCGAGCAGACGGCGAGGAAGATGTTCAGCATGAAGCCGCCCCAGTCGTCGAAACCGACGGCCGTGACCACGTAGAAGTACAACACGATCGGGACGGCTCCGAGTGCGGTGAACAACGCCGCAGTCGCCACGGTGCCGAACGTCTGCCGGCCCAGTGCGGGGCCGATGAGTCGGCCCGCCACCGCAGCGACGACACCCAGACCGGCGGTGATCCACGGCCCGGGAGTGCCCGACAGCAGCAGCAGCAGCAGGATCACGACGGCGGGCAACCAGAGCCGCTCGGCGATGTCGGCGGCGCGGCCGAGCGTGAAGCGATCGTCGGCCGGCACCTTCCCGCTGCGCACCTGGCGGCCGCGCACGAACCCGGCCAGCAGACCGACCCATCCGGCCAGGGCCACCATGGTCACGGCGATCCGGAGCACGTGGACTTCGGGGAAGCGGCCGATCATCAGCAGGCGCAGGTTGACGCGGATGATGTCCCACCGGCCCGTCACGAAGATGAACGACAGCGTCTTGTAGAGCAGCCAGATGCTGATCGCGCCGAACACGACGGTGAGGACACCGTCGAGCGGGGTGCGGAACAGGTTGCGCCGCAGCCACACCCTGGCGGTCGGGCGGCCGTGGGCGTGCGATGGTTGGCGCAGCGGTCCGCCCCTCATCGCTCCACCAGTGCCATCCGACGGTTGGCGTAGTTCACGATCACCGACGTCACGAGTGAGATGGAGATGTACAACAGCATGGTCAGGGTGAACACCGGCACGGCGGGCGAACCGTTGCCCACGGTGGTCTGGGCGACGAGCGTGATGTCGTAGTAGCCGATCGCCGCACCGAGCGACGAGTTCTTGATCAGGTTGAGATACTGGTTGCCGATCGGCGGGATGGCGATGCGGAACGCCTGCGGGAGCACGACGTACCACATCCGCTGGAACCCGCTGAGGGCCACGGCGTCGGCGGCTTCACCCTGACCGCGCGGCACGGCCTGGATCGACCCGCGCACGATCTCGGCGATGTGGCTCGCCGTGTAGATCACGAGGGCGAAGAAGAGTGCGAAGAACGACGGGTCGACCCGCATGCCGCCCACCGTGCGGCGGCCGTCGAGTTCGGGCAGCGTCCACGAGTAGCCGAACGCGAACCATCCGATGGTCATCACCAGCAGGAGGGCGCCACCGGCCCACAGCCCGCTACGGGCCAGGGCTCCGGTGCGATCCGACACCGACCTGCGCCAGCGGGCGACGGCCAGCCCGGTGACGACGCCCACGAGCGCGAACATCAACAGCCCGTAACCGGCGCCGTCGAACCAGGGCACGGCGACACCGCGATTGGAGACGATGACGAGGCCGCCGAGATCCCAGGCCTCCTGGATGGTCGGGAAGACGCCGAGCACCACCACCAGGAGCCCGGCCACGAGGAACAGTGCCAGCGGCACGTTGCGGACCGCCTCCACGTACACGGCTGCCAGCTTGCTGACGAGCCAGTTCTTGGACAGCCGAGCGATGCCGATGATGGTGCCGAGCAACGTGGCGGCGACCACGCCCACCACCGAGATGCGCAAGGTGTTCAGCAGGCCCTCGTAGAGCGCGTCCCGGACGGGAGCGTTCTGGGAGAGCGGGTTGCCGGTGATCTGGAAGTTGGCCGGGTTGTCGAGGAACCCGAGATCCGTCGGGATGTTCTGCTCGGCGGTGTTCTCGACGTAGTTGCCGTAGAGCCACACCAGCAGTGCGGCGACGAGCCCGACGACGGCGAGCTGCAGTGCCCACTTGAGCACCCTCACGTCCCGCCAGAGCGGGACGCGGGCGCTGACCACGCCGGTCACGAGGGGCGGGCGGGAGCCCGCCGGCCTCGCGACCGGCGTCGATCAGACGGCATTCGTCAGCGGTACGGCGGCGAGTAGAGCAGGCCGCCCTCGTTCCAGAGCGAGTTGAGCCCACGCTCGAGACCCAACGGAGCGAGGTGCGCTTCGAAGATCTCGCCGTAGTTGCCCACCTGGCTCACGACCTGGGCGGCGAAGTCGGTCGGCAGACCGAGGCCCGGGTCGAGCACCGCGGCGCCGTCGTCACCTTCGACCTCGAGGCCGAGGAAACGCTGGATGCTGGGGTCCGTGGTGTCGGAGAACGTGTCGACGTTGGTCGAGTCGATACCGAACTCCTCGGCCTGGATGGTGGAGAGGATCGCCCAGTTGACAGCCTGCGCCCACTCGGTGTCACCATCGGCGACGGCGGGTGCGAGCGGCTCCTTGGAGAACGTCTCGGGCAGGATGGCGAGGGCCTCGGGCCCGTCGGGGAACTCGCTGCGCAGGGCGACGAGCTGGCTGCGGTCGGACGACCAGGCGTCACACTGACCGGCGATGAAGGCCTCCTGGATCAGGTCGGTGCTCTCGAAGGCACGGACCTCCCAGTCGAGCCCGAGCCGGGCGGCCTCGTTGGCGGCGTTGCCCTCGGTGGTGGTGCCCTGGGCGACGCACACGATGACGCCGTCGAGATCGGTGATCGTCTCGAATCCGCTGTCGGCGCCCACCATGATCCCCTGACCGTCGTAGAACGTCGTGGTGAGGAACGTGGCGCCCTCGGTGCCGTCGCGGCTGGCGGTCCAGGTGGTGTTGCGCACGAGGACGTCGATCTCGCCCGACTGCAGTGCGGTGAAGCGGTCGGCGGTCTCGAGGTCGACGTGCTCGACCGCTTCGGCGTCGCCGAGCACGGCGGCGGCGATCACGCGGCAGAAGTCGCTGTCGAAGCCGACGTGGTCACCGTCCTCGGTGAGCACGGCGAAGCCGGGCAGAGCGTCGCGGGTACCGCATCGCAGCACGCCGGCGTCCTGCACGGCCTGCAGCGTGGAACCGTCGCCCTGGACCACTTCGACGGTGTCGTCGGGTGCCTCGGTGTCGGCGGGTGCCTCGGTGTCGGCCGGTGCCTCGGTGTCGGCGGGTGCCTCGGTGTCGGCCGGAGCGTCGGTGGTGGCGTCGTCGCCGTCGTCGCTCGTGCATGCCGCGCCGAACAGTGCCAGCGCCACCAGCGGCACGAGCGCCTTTCTGGTCGTGATTCGCATCGTTCCCCCTTGCAGCGCCTGTGGCGCTGTTCGTTTCCCTTGCGGCAACCTGACGGTCACCTGACAGGAAGCTAGACCGCGGCGCGAGTCGGGGCAAGAGGTTGGTGTCGAGCGACCTCCCATCAGCCAGACTGGTCGACCATGACTGATGCCAGCGTTGCCCTGTCCGCCGTCGACGTGTCGACGGCTCGATCCGTCCCCAAGGCCGCCACCGCCGTCGGTTACGCAGTGGCTCCGAAGGGGGCCGTCGCGCGCCAGCTCGGCATCAGCCGTTCGGCGCTGGAGGCGAACGGGTTCACGGGCAAGCTCGGCCAGACACTGGTGGTGCCGTCGTCCGACGGCGTGGCGGTGGCCGTCGGCGTGGGCGACGACCCCGACGCCAACGCGCTGCGCACCGCTGCTGCGTCGTTCAGCCGAGCCGCCTCGCAGCACGCCCGCCTGGCCACCAACCTCGCCGACGTCGACGGCGTCGACCCCGGCGCTGCCGGCCAGGCCGTCGCCGAGGGAGCGCTGCTGGCGTCGTACCGTTACGTCGGGCTGAAGAACGACGCCGACTCCGGGTCGAAGCTGAAGGCGCTCACGTTGGTGGCCGGCGGCAAGCGGGCCAAGGCCGTGGAGCAGGGTGCTGCCCGCGGATCGGTGATCGCTGCCGCGCAGGGGCTCGCCCGCGAGCTGGCCAACACGCCGCCCACCTATCTCAACGCCAAGGACATCGCAGCGCGCGCCGTCGACCTCGGGTCGGCGAGCGGCCTCCACGTGGAGGTGTTCAACCGGGACCAGCTCGAACAGCTCGGCTGCGGCGGTCTCCTCGGCGTGAACCGCGGGTCGACCGAGCCGCCGCGGATGGTGAAGCTCACCTACTCGCCCCGCAACCCCGTCGGTCACCTGGCGCTGGTGGGCAAGGGGATCATGTACGACTCGGGCGGCATCTCGCTGAAGCCGAGCGACGCCTTCCACCAGGTGATGAAGATGGACATGTCGGGAGCGGCCGCCGTGCTGTCGACGATGTCGGCATTGAAGGACCTGAAGTGCCGGACGAAGGTGACCGCCTGGCTGATGTGCACCGACAACATGCCGTCGGGCAGTGCGCTGAAGCTGGGTGACGTGCTCACCATGCGCAACGGCAAGACGGTGGAGATCCACAACACCGACGCCGAAGGGCGGCTCGTCCTCGCCGACGGGCTGTCGCTGGCCGTGGAGGAGGAGCCCGACGCGATCGTCGACATCGCCACCCTCACCGGTTCGGCGCTCGGGGCGCTCGGCCCGCAGATCGCGGCGCTGCTCGGCAACGACCAGGGCCTCGTCGACCAGGTGAAGGAACGCGCCGACGCCATCGACGAGCCGGTGTGGCAGCTGCCGCTCGAGAAGCAGCGGTACCGCAAGCTCCTCGACTCCGTGGTGGCCGACATGCGCAACATCGGCGGGCCCTACGGCGGCACGATCACCGCCTCGATCTTCCTCAGCGAGTTCGCCGGCGACGTTCCGTGGGCGCATCTCGACATCGCCGGCCCGATGAAGGTCGACGGCGACGAGGGCATCCACTCCAAGGGCGCCACCGGGTTCGGCACCCGCCTGCTGATCGACCTGGCCTGCAACTTCGCCCCGCCGGCGTGACGGCCGCAGTGACCGCCACGGCGACGGCGTCGGCCACGGCCCCCCGTCGAGGGCGGCGATGACCGCCCCCGCACGCCCGAACCTGCTGTTCGTGATGAGCGACGACCACGCCGCCCACGCGATCTCGGCGTACACCACCGGCGACCGCCCGGCTCGGCCGGCCCGCCCGCAGATCAACCACACGCCCCACCTCGACCGCATCGCCGAGGGCGGGATGCGGTTCGACTCGTGCTTCTGCACCAACTCGATCTGCACGCCGAGCCGGGCGTCGGTGCTCACCGGCACGTACAACCACGTCAACGGGGTGACCACCCTGGTCACGCCGATGGACAACACGCTCGACACGTTCCCCAAGCGGCTGCAGGCCGCCGGCTACCAGACGGCGCTGTTCGGCAAGTGGCACCTCGGCCACGGCCCCGACCACGATCCGACCGGCTTCGACCGCTGGCGCGTGCTCCCCGGACAGGGCCACTACCACAACCCGGTCATGCTGCAGCCCCGAGCCGACGGCCGCGGCCACGACGTGGTCGAGCGTGGCGGATACGTCACCGACCTGATCACCGACGACGCGCTGCGGTGGCTCGACCGCCGTGACCCCGACCGGCCCTTTGCGCTGCTGGTGCACCACAAGGCACCCCACCGGTCGTGGGAACCGAGCCGCGAGCACTTCACGCTCTTCGACGACGTCGACATCCCCGAACCCGAGACGATGCGCGACGACCACCAGGGCCGGGCCGAGGTGGTGCAGGCGATGCGCATGCGGTTGATGGACCTCGACCCGGTGGTCGACCTGAAGGCCACCGTGCCGCCGGGGCTCACCGAGGACGAGGAGGTCCGCTGGCGGTACCAGCGCTACATCAAGGACTACCTCCGCACCATCGCCTCGGTCGACGACAACGTCGGCCGGTTGCTCGACCGGCTCGACGACGAGGGCATCGCCGACGACACGATCGTGGTGTACACGTCGGACCAGGGCTTCTTCCTCGGCGACCACGGCTGGTTCGACAAGCGGATGATGTACGAGGAGTCGGTGGCGATGCCGCTGCTGGTGCGGTACCCGCGTGCGGTGGCTGCCGGCAGCGTGTGCGACGACCTCGCCCTCAACGTCGACTTCGCGCCGACGTTCCTCGAACTTGCAGGTGTGGACGTCCCCGACGACATGCAGGGCACCAGCCTGGTCCCGCTGTTGGAGGGAGAACGGCCCACCGACTGGCAGGACTCGATGTACTACCGGTACTGGATGCACGACGACGCCATCCACCGCGTGCCCGCCCACTACGGCGTCCGGACCCGCACCCACAAGCTGATCGGCTACTACAACGACCCGCTCGAGCAGGCCGGCGCCCGCGGGCCCGCCGGCACTCCCGAGTGGGAGCTGTTCGACCTCGAGGCCGACCCGTGGGAGCTGCACAACGTGATCGGTGATCCGGCGTACCGCGACGTGGCGCTCGAGTTGCAGGCCGAGCTGTCACGGCTGCAGGCCGAGGTGGGCGACGAGGGGCATCCCGTCGCCGACGCCGAACTCACTCGGCTGCTGTCAGCCGGCTGAGGTTGTCGACCGCTTCGGCGGCGACGACGTCGCTGACGCCGAGTGCGACGAGGCGGTGTTCCACGATCCACGTCTCGTCGCCGGTGTCGTGCAGCACGCATGCCAGCTGGTGCGCCCGGGTGAGTTCGTCGAGAGTCACCGTGTGGTGCACCCACCGGTCGTGGTCGGCGCGCAGCTCGTCGGGCATGCGCTTGAGGTGACGCAGGCTCACGGGCGGCAACCGGCGGCGGACGGCCAGCCCGTTACCGGTGTGGTGGGCGACGCCGAACATCACGCACCGGTCGAGCGACCTGGCGAACGGCGAGTTCCTTCCCGGGTGGAAGCCGAGCCCCATCGAGCGGGCCGTGGCGCGCAGGTCGAGCTCGTAGCCGTCGGGCGCCTGCTCGAGGCCGGCAACGAAGCGCCGCACCAGCCACGTCGCCGTCGGGCCGAGCACGCCCAGCCAGTAGGTCTCGACGTAACGGCTGCGCGGGTCGTACCCCGACTCGTCGACCACGGGGTCGATCCAGGGCGTGATCGTCATGAGCGCCGGTTCGACCGTGGTCGCTCGATCGGGTGGGTCGATGGTCTCGGACATGTCCCACGGTGGGCGCCCAACTGCGCTGACCGGAACCAGGCCCGCCGGCAATGCGAGGCCCGGTTTCGCACGGTCCGGTGATGGGTACGCAGCGGTCGGTGCCGGGATCGGGGCCCGGCGCCGCACCGGCCGAACGGACGGCTCGAACGCCCCGACAGGAGAAGGGATCCGCCGATGAGCGATCGAGATCAGTACCCCGAGAGCGACCCCCGCCATCACACGAGCAGGCTCAAGTCGATGCTGCGTGACACGGCCGACCATGCGCGAGAAGACGTCGGCAAAATCGACGACCCGAAGGCGGAAGCGCTCTTCGAGACCACGGCGGAAGTGCTGGAAGGGCTCGAGAAGGCGTTCGAGCACTACGAACAGCGCTCGGAGGCGGCCTGGAGGTAACGGGTGTCGGGCGGCCCGCCGAACGGTCACCGACCGCAGCCGGCGACGACGTCAGACTGGGGTGATGCTCACCAAGATCAGGGTCTGGCAGCACCTCGTGGTGGCGCTCGCGATCGCCGCGGTCACACTGCTCGCCGGCTTCCGGGTGATCGGAGCGGGCGACGACGCCCTGATCCGCCCCGAGCACTTCGACGCCAAACAGGTCACGGTGCAGCCGGTCGACGGCGCCGACGGTGGCGACGGCGTGCGGATCCGGGAGGTGGTCGACGTCGACTTCGGTCTGACCCGACGGCGGGGCTACCAGCGCATCGTGCCGAACGACTTCGGCGTCCCCGCCGACGTGACCGCCAGCTCTCCCGACGCCGAGGCCGGCGTCGACGTGGTGGTGTTCGGCGACGAGACGCGCATCCGGGTGGGAGATCCCGCCGTCACGTTCACCGGTCGCCACCGCTACGTCCTCGAGTACACCCTGCCCGAGGCGAACCTGTCGAGTGGCCGGTTGGCGCTCGACATCATCGGCAACGACGAGACCTTCGAGACGCAGCGGTTCGAGGTGGTGCTCACCGGGTTCGAGTTCGACGGGACGACGTGCAACGTCGGCTCGCGCGGCACGTTCGGCGGCTGCGAGCTGGAGCGCAACGACGCCGGCAATCACGTGGTGGTGATCGAGCCGTTGGCGCCGGGCGACGGCATCACGGTCGAAGGAACGGTCACCGGTTTCACAGAACCGTCGCCACCGGCGATCCCGGAACCCCCCGCCCCGCGCGGCTCGGGTTTCCGGCCGTTCGGGCTGCTGATGGTCCCGCTCGGCGTGGCCGCCGCCGGTGCCGTGTTCGTGTGGGGTCGCCGGTACGGCAGCAACGAGGTCGCGGGCGCGGGCGGGGCGGCCGACGCCGCCTTCGGTGATCTCCCCGTTCCGGGCAGCGGTGACGCTGTGGCCGACGTCGGCACCTATCGCGTCCCCGACGCCCGACTGGCCGAGATGGCGACCATCGAGTTCTCCCCGCCCCGCGGGCTCGAGCCCTGGCACGGTGCGGTGCTGCTGCGCGAGTCGGTCGACGACGAGTCGACGTCGGCCTGGTTCTCGGAGATGGTGGCCCGCGACGCCATCGTCGTCACCACGAACGACGGCGACCCCACGATCTCCCGTGGTCCCGGAGTGATGCGGCTCAGCGCGCTCGACCAGGCGCACATCGCACGGCTCTTCAGCGAGCGCGACGAGGTGCCACTCGGCACCTACGACGAGAAGTTCACCGCAGTGTGGAAGACGGTGCAGCGCGAGCAGCGCCGGTTCGCCGGCGCCGCCGGCTGGTGGTCGCGCGGTGGTCCGGGCAGCTCGGGAACCGCCCCGGCGAAGGTCGCGGTGGCCGTGGCGCTGGCGAGCGTCGCGGTGCTGGTCGCCGCCGTGGTCCTCGGCACCGACACCGCGTGGCGGATACTCGCCTCGCCCGCGGTGGCGATCGGTATCGGGTTCGTGGTTCCGCTGCTGGTGGCGGCCGTCGCCTACCGCAGGCTGTTCCCCGCCAGGACCGCCACGGGATCGGCGCTGACGCTGCGGACCGAATCGTTCCGCCGCTTCCTCGCCGCCAGCGAGGGCCGCCACGTCGACTGGGCATGGGAGCGGGGTCTGGTCCGTGAGTACAGCGCCTGGGCGGTGGCGCTCGGCGCCGCCGACGCCTGGACGCGGGCGATCGAGTCGTCGAACATCCCCGACCCCGACGTGGCGCTCGCCGGTCCGCTGCTCGTGTACACGGCCGGTTCGGCGTTCCGTGCCTCCCACACGCCCCCGTCGAGTTCCGGTGGTGGAGGCGGCGGCGGTGGGGGTGGCGTCGGTGGCGGAGGTGGCGGCGGCAGTTCCGGGTCGTGGTGACCGGCCGAGGTGGGCGCCGGCGCCGTACTCCTCGATCAGCCGGTCTCCTTCGTCGCATGGTCTGGTCGCCCGAGACCGTACTGCGGTGTCGAGTGCAATGTGGCAACGCCGGTGTCGGGTCCGGTCACGGTGGTGCTCGATACGACGCGTCGACACGACGTGGTGGATCTCACGATCGTGTTCACCGACATCGTCGCGTCCTCGCAGCGCTGGGAGTCGAATCCCGACACGATGCGCGAGCTGTTGACCCACCACGACGCTGCCACCGAACAGTCGGTGGTCACCACCGGTGGCACGGTGCACAAGCACACCGGCGACGGCGTGATCGCCGTGTTCACCGATCCGCTGGCGGCGCTCGACGCCTGTGTCGCGATCCATCGTCGGTTGGCGTCGGGTCCCGCCGACCTGGGCAGACGCGACGTCGAGCCGCTCGCAGTTCACATCGGCGGATCCCGCAACGGCACGGGCGAACATCGACCGGGCGGTCCGCTGGTCGGACGACGCTCGCACGGCCTTCGTCTGGCTGCTCGAACAAACACCATCCCGACGAGGCAGCGGAGTTGGCGCTTCGCCTCACCGACGTGTGGACCACGCGTTCGATGGGTGCGGAAGCCCGCGACTGGTTGCAGCGATGCGACGTCGCCGAGGTGTCGCCATCACTGCGGACGAGGGTGCTGGGCTGGCTCGCCAGCGCCGACTGGCTGGTCGGCAGGAACGAGGAGTCGGAGGCCGCGGCACGCGAGGCGATCCGCATCGCCGAGGAGCACGGGCTGCCCTATCCGGCCTACGCCGGCGCACGGCTCGCCCTCCGTCTCTCCTTCAGCGGCAACGTCGAGGAGGCCGACGAGCACCGCCGCAAGACGATGGACGCACTCGACTCCGACGCGTCGGAGGCATCTCGCCTCTACGGGATCCTCGGCATCGTGCACGCGATCGCCGACGACGAATCGGCAGCGGCGGCGATCGGTGACCGGGGCGTGGTGCTTGCCCGCGAGGTCGGTGCCGTGCACACGATCACGGCGCTCGTGAACCGGATGATCGCCACACCCGGCGCGCCGGAGACGTTCGAGATGGCTCGTGAGGTCGGGGACCTCTCGGTGGCCATCAAGCGACCGTCTGCCGCCGGGTACGCACTCCTGGGCATCGCGCATCTGCACGAGGCGGCCCACGACGATGCGGCGCAACTGCGCAGCCTCGCCGATGCCTGCGACATCATGCTGTCGGCCGGCATGCGGACGGCCACGGTCAACTTCCTGGAGTTCGCCCACCGGCCGATGGCGCGCACGCACCCGCGCGAAGCGGCGGCGATGCTGGCGGCGCTGCGGGCGTTGAGCGGGGAGCTCGAACAGGGTGGCTTCGGCCGCGTGTTGTCGCTCCGCGAGGCCACCGGCGAACGCCTCCGACGTTTGT
>Ga0102937_1000155_pt1 | contig 28918 bp, 26 predicted proteins | sample SalPonR2_B_D1_MG_FD_78213 | JGI IMG/M metagenome (GOLD analysis project Ga0102937, IMG submission 78213) | Salt pond soil microbial communities from South San Francisco under conditions of wetland restoration - Salt Pond MetaG R2_B_D1_MG | ecosystem: Environmental > Aquatic > Marine > Intertidal... | reverse complement strand
GGCAATGGCATCATGCTGGACCGGGCTATTGATCAGGCCAGACATCTCGGCACACGGATCACGGTGGTCACGGGTGGCGGGTATCCGCTGATCCGTTTTCGTTGTCAGCGGTCGGTGTCGGCCTGGCATTACGCATCACACTGGGAAGAGGGCATGGCCGCTTCCCTGCGCTCGGGCATTGAGTCGCTCGGGCCCCGGGCCAGGGGTGTTTTCATTGTGTTGCTGGACCAGCCGCTGATCACCGGCGACGATCTGGCGCATCTGGCCAGGGCAGCGAGAAAGGCGCCGGGGGTTCCGGTCGCTGCGGACATTCATGGCCGGCCTGCCGCTCCAGCCTATATTCCGCGATATCTGTGGCCTGAAGTCCTGCAGCTAGAGGGCGATCGCGGTGCTGCCGGCGTACTCGCACGTCATGGTGCAATCACACTTCCGGTCGCCGGCGCAGTCAGTGATGTTGATACACCGGATGACTGGCGCCGGTTAGCGGTGCGTTATCAGAACCAGTTCAGGTAACCGGGAGTCGGGCCTGCCGGCAATGCCGGACAAGTCACACCCGGTCCGGGAGCTGATCATGGTTAAGCTGCTCCCACGACCGCATATAGACATCCGCTTCGTACTCGTAAGGTGATTTGAAGGGCGTCAGTACGAAGTCGAACACCAGAAAGAAGAAGCCGATGGAGGCCCAGGCAATGGCGACCGTACTCAGAGCGTTGGCCTGCTCCTCGGGATTGGCCTGCACGAATTCCTGCAGGATCGGGATCAGATCGCTGGCCATGACCACCGGGTTGAAGCTGGAAAGCACAAACGGCAGCCAGAAAGCGATGAACACCGGAAAAAAGCCGAACGACCAGAGCACCCGCCGCAGCAGATAAATGCCCATCTCCCGCCAGAAGCGTTGACGAATCTCTGGCACTTTGCGGATTTTCTCCAGGTAATGTCTCCGTTCGGCCCAGTAAGCGGCCACTTCCGGTGCATGCAGCTTCTCGTGCCGGCTTGCTGCAGCGGACGTATTGGCTGCGGCCGGGGTTGATCCGGATGATTCGTCTGGCGTAATACTTGTCATGGCATCTGGCACCAGTGTGTTGCTTCGCGTTTGTGCATGATAGTTGAAACTACGTGTTACTCTACAAATCCTTTTTCAGTAAAGACAGGACATCAATAAATGGCTGCAGTTATCGGGAGTACCGTCGGGGGTAGTGGTAGTGTCGAGCATAAGGTCCACCCGGCCTTTGAACAACTCCGGAGCCACCGTATAGAGACACTGAATATCACTGTCGAAGAGTATCGTCACAGAAAAACCGGTGCCCGCCACCTTCATCTCGCCGCCGACAACGATGAAAACGTGTTCTTTGTTGCGTTGCGCACTTTCCCGATGGATTCCACCGGCGTTGCTCACATTCTGGAGCACACGGCGCTTTGCGGCAGTGAACGGTTTCCGGTTCGTGATCCGTTTTTCATGATGATTCACCGGTCTCTCAATACCTTCATGAACGCATTTACCAGCAGTGACTGGACGGCCTATCCGTTTGCCAGCATGAACCGCAAGGACTTCGATAATCTGCTGACGGTCTACCTGGATTCGGTGTTCTTTTCGACGCTCGACCCCCTGGATTTTGCCCAGGAGGGTCACCGGCTGGAGTTTGATACCCCGACGGATCCGGCGACCGATCTGGTCTACCGCGGTGTGGTGTACAATGAAATGAAAGGAGCCATGAGCTCGCCCACGTCCCAGTTGTGGCAGAACCTCTCGAGTCATCTGTTTCCGACCACCACCTATCACTACAACAGTGGCGGCGAGCCTGACCAGATTGTGGATCTGAGCTACCAGGACATGCTCAGCTTCTATCGTCATCATTACCATCCCAGCAATGCCACCTTTGCAACTTACGGCAATATTCCGGCCCATGAGCACCATGCGCGTTTTGAAGAGCTGGCCCTGAAACGCTTTGACCGCCTTGAAATCGAGCTGCCGGTGCACGATGAAAAACGACTGTTTTCGCCGGTACGGGTAGAGCAGGGGTATGCCATCAGCGAACAGGAAGACACGGCCGGCAAAACCCATATCGTAATGGGCTGGCTGCTGGGCCACAGCTTTGACCTGCAGGAAAATCTGGAAGCTCAGCTGCTGGCCAGCGTGCTGCTGGAAAACAGTGCATCGCCGTTGATGAGGGCGCTCGAAACCACCGATATAGGCCACGCGCCATCACCTATGTGTGGCATCGAGGATTCCAACCGGGAAATGACCTTTGTCTGCGGTATAGAGGGCAGCGAACCCGGTCAACAGGGCGCCCTGGAGACGCTGATTGAAGAAACCCTGGCACGGGTAGTGAGCGAGGGTGTCAGCGAGGAACGTCTGGAGGCCATCCTGCATCAGCTCGAACTGCAGCAGCGGGAGATCGCCGGTGATCAGTTTCCCTACGGTCTGCAACTGATCATGAGCGCTATCTCGCCGATGATTCACGGTGGCGACCCGGTCGAGCTTCTGGACCTGGAGCCCGTGCTGGAAAAAATGCGTGAGAAAATCCGCGACCCTGGCTATGTGCCAGATCTCATCCGCCGCAAAATACTGGAAAATCCCCACCGGGTAACGCTGACTCTGCGTCCCGACGACAAACTCGAACCCCGGCGTCAGCAAGCCATCCGCGAGGCGCTTGCCCGTCGCAAAGCGGCCCTGACCGAACAGGAAACGCAGGAAATCATTGACCGGGCCAGGGCTCTGGAAGATCGTCAGGCCCGCAAGGATGATGATTCCATGCTGCCGAAAGTGGATCTGAGCGATGTACCCCTGCAGCTGCCAGAACCGGAATGTCGCTACGATGGCGACTCGTCGACATCACTCTATGCCCGTGGCACCAACGGACTGGTCTATGAACAGATCATAGTGCCGGTGCCGGACCTTTCCCAGGACGATCTGGTGCTGCTGCCATACTACACCACCCTGATTACCGAGGTTGGCTGTGGCGACCTGGATTATCTGGGGATGCAGGACCGCATTTCTGCCGAGTCTGGTGGTATCAGTGTGTCATTTTCCGCCAAGGGCGGGATTGATGATGCCCAGAACCTCAGTGGCTATCTGGTATTCAGCGGTAAAGCCCTGGCCCGTAACAGGGCGGAGCTGACCCGGCTGCTGGCCGATGTGTTCAACAGCGCACGCTTTGATGAACAGGAGCGAATCCGGGAACTGGTTGCCCAGGTACGTACCCGTCGTGATCAGGCCGTCACCGGAAGCGGCCACAGCCTGGCCATGGGCGCAGCATCCCAGGGTATAAGTCCGGGTGCATGGCTCGCATTCCGCCTTGGCGGGCTGGAAGCAATCCGTGGCGCAAGGGTGCTGGACAAGTCACTGGACGACCCCGAGGATCTGGCGACATTCTGTGACAGTCTGGCCAGGCTCCATGGCAGAATCAGGCAGCAGAGCCGTCAGTTTCTGCTGGTCGCGGAAGACGAGCAGCTTGAGCCCATGCTGGATGACGTCAAAGAGCTCTGGAGCGGCCAGCCAGCCGCCACCGGTGAGCAGTGGAGACTGAGCCACAGGCCCTATCAGGTGCACCAGGCCTGGCTGACCTCGACCCAGGTCAACTTCTGTTCAAGAGCGTTTCCGACCGTTGCCGTGGATCATCCCGATGCGGCGCCACTGAGCGTTCTTGGCGGTTTCCTGCGCAATGGCTACCTGCATCGCGCCATTCGGGAGAAGGGTGGTGCCTATGGTGGTGGCGCAGGTCAGGACAGTGTAAACGGCACCTTCCGGTTCTTCTCCTATCGCGACCCGAGGCTCAGCGAGACCCTGGATGACTTCGATCAGTCACTGCGCTGGCTGGAGGAAGAAAATCATGAAGCGCAGGACCTGGAGGAATCCATTCTGGGGGTTATCGGCCAGCTCGACAGACCCCGATCCCCGGCTGGCGCCGCCCGCCACGCGTTCCACAACCGCCTGTTCGGTCGTACGCCGGAGCAGCGTTCGCGTTTCCGTGAGCGGGTGCTGGCTGTGACCATTGCCGACATGCAACGGGTGGCCCGCACCTGGCTGGCCCCGGAGAACGCCAGTACAGCGGTCGTCACCAGCCATGACAACCGGGAACTGGCCCAGAAGCTGGGGCTTGAGCTCAGGGAGCTGTAAGCGCCGAAGCTATCGGTTTCGTTTCAGCCCGGCGCTCATCATGATCCGGGTTGAAATTTCTTCCACTGAGTAGTCAGTGGTGTTCAGGTAGGGAATCCGCTCGCGCCGGTACATCAGCTCGATTTCCTCAATCTCGTGCATACACTGCTTGGCGGATGAATAGCGGGAGTTGGGTTTGCGCTCATTGCGGATGGTTGCCAGCCGCTCCGGATCAATGGTCAGCCCGAAGATTTTCTGTTTGTGGGGGCGCAGTACTCCCGGAATACTCTGGTCATTCAGGTCCTCTTCCGTTATCGGGTAGTTGGCCGCCTTGACACCGTATTGCAGCGCAAGATACAGGCAGGTAGGGGTTTTGCCACTGCGGGAGGCACCGACAAGAATCAGGTCTGCTTCATCGTAATGGCGGGTCCGCGCACCGTCATCATTATCAAGGGCAAAATTAACGGCGTGGATGCGCTGTTCATAGCGTCCTGCATTGTTGATGGCATGGGATTTCCCAACCGAGTAGGACGAAGACGACTGCAGCTCCTGCTCCAGCGGACTCAGAAAAGTGCCGAAAATGTCCACCATGAAGCCGTTTGCACCGGCAATGACCTCCCGGATATCACTGTTGACGATGGTATCGAATACCAGTGGCCGGGCGCCGTCAGTTGCCTCGGCCTGATTGATGCGTTTGGCCATTTCCGTGGCCTTGGTGGTGTCGTCAATATACGGCACGGTGATCCGCTCGAAATCGATTTTCTCGAATTGGGCAAGAAGGCTGTGTCCGAGCGCTTCGGCGGTGAGGCCAGTGCCGTCGGAAATGAAAAAGGCGGTACGTTTCATGGTGTCTGTTGAGCCTCCGTAATTGCCGGGTTCCCCTAGGTAATTTTCACAGGTTACAGTATCATGCTGGCGAAGTCCGATAGCTCGCACTGCAATGAATCAAGGGAGACCTGCTTTGGAAGATTACATTATCTGGTTTGATCACCTGGGAATGTCTGACGTGGACCGGGTTGGCGGTAAAAATGCCTCTCTCGGCGAGATGATCAGTAATCTTGCCAATGCGGGTGTGACAGTGCCCGGCGGTTTTGCCACCACTGCCCATGCCTACCGGGAATTTCTGGAAAAGGATGGGCTCAGGGAGAAGATCGATGCGACCCTCGACGAGCTTGATGTAAACGACGTCAATGAGTTGGCAAGGGTTGGTGCCCAGATCCGTCAATGGATAATCGATATGCCATTCCCGGAGGCGCTGGCAAAGCCGCTGGAAGATGCCTATATGGCGCTCAGGGCCGGCAACGACAACATGGCCGTTGCCGTGCGTTCGTCCGCCACAGCCGAGGACCTGCCTGATGCGTCGTTTGCCGGTCAGCAGGAAACCTTTCTGAACGTTGTCGGCCTAGAGCAGGTACGCACTTCGGTGAAAGAGGTATTTGCCTCACTGTTCAATGACCGCGCTATTTCCTACCGGGTTCATCATGGTTTTGACCACAAACTGGTGGCGCTTTCCGCCGGCATCCAGAAGATGGTCCGCAGTGAAACTGCAGCCTCCGGCGTGATGTTCACCCTGGACACCGAGTCAGGTTTCCGGGAAGTGGTGTTTGTCACTGGCTCCTACGGACTCGGTGAAACAGTCGTCCAGGGCGCGGTCAATCCCGACGAATTCTATGTCCACAAGCCGACACTGGCAGCCGGGCGTCCATCAGTGCTGCGCCGCAATCTCGGTAGTAAAGCCATCAAGATGGTTTACCAGACGGACCCCTCGGCGGGGCAGTTTGTGGAAACGGTGAAGGTTGATCAGGAAGACAGAAATCGCTTCTGCATCAGCGATGCAGAGGTGGAAGAGTTGTCCCGGCAGGCAGTTATCATTGAAAAACACTACCAGCGTCCGATGGATATCGAGTGGGCAAAGGACGGTGACGATGGTCGTATCTATATCGTGCAGGCCCGCCCGGAAACGGTTAAAAGCCGGACCAGCGCCAATGTCATGGAACGCTATCTGCTGAAAGAAACCGGCAAGGTGCTGGTGGAAGGGCGAAGCATCGGCCATAAAATCGGCAGTGGACCGGTGAAAATCGTCACCAGTATCAAGGAAATGGACCGGGTCCAGGCTGGCGATGTACTGGTTACCGACATGACCGACCCGGACTGGGAGCCGGTCATGAAACGGTCGTCCGCCATTGTGACCGATCGCGGCGGGCGCACCTGTCATGCCGCCATTATTGCCAGAGAGCTTGGTATTCCCGCGGTGGTTGGCTGTGGCGATGCAAGTGAACTGCTGAAAGACGGTCAGGAAGTTACGGTATCCTGCGCCGAGGGTGATACCGGCCTGATCTACGAAGGCAATCTTGATTTTGAACTGAAAGAAAACACCGTTGAATCCATGCCCGCGATTCCGTTCAAGATCATGATGAACGTGGGCAACCCGGACCGGGCATTTGATTTCCAGAGCCTGCCGAACGAGGGTGTGGGCCTTGCCCGGCTTGAATTCATTATTAACCGGATGATCGGAGTGCACCCGAAAGCGCTGCTGAACTTCGAGGGCTTGCCGCGGGATGTCCGCCAGACCGTTGAAAAGCGCATTGCCGGTTACAGCTCGCCGGTCGATTTTTATGTCGACAAGCTGGTCGAGGGCATCTCCACGCTGGCCGCCGCTTTCTGGCCGAAGAAGGTGATCGTCCGGCTGTCCGACTTTAAATCCAATGAATACGCCAATCTGATTGGCGGTACTCTTTACGAGCCGGACGAAGAAAACCCGATGCTCGGGTTCCGCGGCGCTTCACGCTATATCTCCGAGACTTTCCGTGACTGTTTCGAGCTTGAATGTCGTGCCCTGAGGAAGGTCCGTAACGACATGGGCCTGACCAACGTCGAGATCATGGTGCCGTTTGTTCGCACCGTGGGTGAGGCTGCACAGGTTGTGGAGCTGCTGGCGGAGAATGGCCTGAAGCGGGGCGATAACGGGCTGCGGGTGATCATGATGTGCGAGCTGCCGGCCAACGCCCTGCTGGCGGAGCAGTTCCTTGAACATTTTGACGGCTTCTCGATCGGGTCCAACGATCTGACCCAGCTTACTCTGGGGCTGGACCGGGATTCCGGCATTATTGCGCACCTGTTCGACGAGCGGAATGAGGCCGTTAAAGCACTGCTTGCCAGTGCGATTCAGGCCTGCAGGAAAGCCGGAAAGTACATTGGCATCTGTGGCCAGGGGCCTTCTGATCATCCGGACCTGGCCAAATGGCTGATGGATCAGGGTATTGATACTGTCTCGCTCAATCCGGATTCGGTGCTGGATACCTGGTTTTTCCTGGCGGACGAAAAAATTGATTAATCACAGACCCGTAGGAGGGCCGCTATCGTGCCTGTCGTAACTCCCGACCTTTGTGATGAGTATCCTGAAATACTGGCTGTCGATCCCGGATTCCAGAACTTTGGCGGCATCGACAACTTTGGCGGTGAAATAGTTACCGTCAAGTGCTTCGAAGACAATTCTGTGGTCAAAGAGCAGGTGGCACTCCCGGGCCAGGGCAGGGTCATGGTTGTCGATGGTGGTGGGTCAAAGCGTGCCGCTCTGCTGGGTGATATGCTGGCGGAGCAGGCGGCCAGTAATGGCTGGGCGGGCTTGATTATCTACGGCTGCATTCGCGACGTTGATGTTATCGGCAGGACGGCGCTTGGCGTGCAGGCGCTGGGCACTCACCCCAGAAAAACCGAAAAACATGGTGTAGGCCAGTTGAACGTGCCGGTCACGTTTGGTGGGGTGACCTTTTACCCGGGCCATTACGTTTATGCCGACAATAACGGCATCGTCGTTGCCGGCAAACCTCTTGAAACTGATTAAGCCGGCTTCAGGGGCCGGTCAGCGCTTGATTTCCACAATTTCAACGCCCAGCAGATAACCTTCGGGTTCCGGGTCGCACCTCAGAACCCGGCACAGGGCGTCGAAAGGCAGACACTGGTCACTGCCTGAGGGCAGATGGGCATGAATTTCGTCGCCCTGTGCAAACTCCCGTTCAACGAAAATCCGCATGCCGGTGCCACTGAGGTCGCGGCAAACGCCGGCGAACGTGACGCTGTCGCTGTCCGTCAGCTCCATCTCGGAGTTCATTCGCATCCGATGGAAATCCCGTTTCTCTGAGTAGTCCTTCATCGTGGCTAGTGTCCCGCCCGCTGTTTTGATATTTATAAAACGTCCGGGCCCGGTCGTCAAAGAATTAATCAGGCCCAGTTGTCTGTTTTTCTGGTTGGTTTCAGCGCCGGAACGACCAGTGCGAGAATGATGCCCAACAGCACCAGGCCTGCGCCGATAAGCATGAAATCGGATTCCTTGTTGGCTTCAAGCCTTTCCTTCTCCGCAGTAAGCACTTCCAGGTCATTCCGGAGCTTCTGGTTCTCGTTGTTCAATTCCTCATTACGCCGTTTAAGGTTGAGGGCATCAGCCGCAACAGCCTTGATCTCTCTGAGCTCCTCGCTCAATCTTCCGGCTCTGGCCTCAAGATTTGCTTCCGAACTGCGCAGGGTGTTCCGCTCTTCAGTGAGTTCCGCCACCTGGCTGCGGAGCCCGGAAACTGTCTCTTTGGCCTGAGCAAGCTGGCGAGTGGCACTTTCAAGTCGCTGTCGGGCGATCGGGGTATCGGTCAAATAGCGGGAGACCATCCATCCCTCTATGCCGTCCGGCGTCCGCACCCGGGAATAGCCGGATTCGGAGCGTTCGATCAGCTCCAGTGCGGTACCACTGCGGACACCAGAATGGAGTATACGGTACTGTGTGCCTTCGCCACTGCGGATGGGCGCATACAGGACATCGTCCACGTAAACAGTTTCCGCAGACGCGGATGCAGCGGTTAAGACCAGAAGTACCCCACCAAGTAATAATCGAAAATACAGCACCGGTATTATTCCCTTAAACAATATTTTAGCGCGCAATTCTGTCACAGTTGCCTGTCTATACAAGGCTGGTTTCATTACAAAACTCTCATTCAGCGATATGGTTTCAGCCACGGCGGTAAAGGTCAGGGAAGTACCGCCTTGAAGGGCTTTACGGTCACCTTCCGGTAGACACCGGCTTCCACGTATGGGTCAGCATCCGCCCACGCCTGTGCCGCGTCCAGCGAATCGAATTCGGCAATGACCAGGCTGCCGGTAAAGCCGGCGTCGCCCGGCTCCGGGGTATCAAGCGCAGGGTGTGGTCCGGCCACCAGTAGCCGGCCTTCATCCTTTAACCGGTTGAGTCTGTCAATGTGCGCGGGGCGCGCCTGTGCCCGCAGTGGCAGGCTGTTTTCGATGTCTTCACTGATGATGGCGTAGTACATCCTGTTCTCCGTCTGGCATTCGTGTGGAAAGGCGCCGACTGGTATGATTGAACGTGTATTTGCCGAGCTTCCGGAATCCTCGTGACTATAACCCAAGAAACCGATTTCTGCATTGATCTGCACTGCCACAGTACGGCTTCGGACGGTGCGCTCTCGCCACAGGAACTCGTGGAGCGCGCCGCGACCCAGGGTGTCACCCATCTGGCTCTGACCGACCACGATACCGTGGCGGGCTTGTCAGCCGCCGCGCTTTCGGCCGCGCAGAAGGGGGTTACCCTGATTACCGGAACAGAGCTGTCCTGTGTCTGGCGCAGCCATACCATTCACATCGTGGGTCTGGATTTTGATCCTGAGAACCGGGATTTCCGGGACGCTCTTGCGGTGCAGAATGCCAATCGCTGGGCAAGGGCCAGAGCCATAGCAGACAAGCTGGGTAAAACGGGTGTTGATGACCTGCTGGGCAAGGCCACCGCAAAAGCAGACGGGGATGTTCCAGGGCGGCCACATTTCGCCCGTGTGCTCATGGATGAAGGTGTGGTCAGGGACTCGGCACAGGCATTCAAGCGCTATCTGGGGCAGGGCAAGCCCGGCGATGTCAGGGCCTATTGGCCCGGGCTTGGGGAGGTCGTCCAGTGGATTCTGGGCGCCGGTGGTGTGGCCGTGCTGGCCCATCCGCGAAAGTATAAAATGACAGCCAGCAGGCTGAGCGCACTGGTGTCGGACTTCAAGCAGGCGGGCGGTAAGGCCATGGAAGTTTCAACCTCCGGCCAGTCCAGTGGTGATCTGGGATTTCTTGCCGAGTTGTGCCGTCGGGAGAAGTTGCTGGCTTCCCAGGGCAGTGATTTTCACTTCCCGGGCGCGCCCTGGTGTGAGCTGGGCCGTATTGCAAAGATGCCAGACGGTATCGAACCTGTCTGGCATCATTTCAAAAGCCCGGTGGGACACTAGTCTGCTGAATGGAACAGCAGGTAAAGATCGGTCAGGGAATCGGGAATGGCGGCGGCCATCTGGCCGGCCAGCGTCTCGTCATTCCGCACTTTCTGAAAGTCTTCGTCCTCGAACAGTCCGGACAGTGTCAGCATGGGAACGAGGAGGTCTGCCGCTTCTTGCTCGTCGACTGCCAGCCAGGCATCTTCATGTTCGATGAAGGTGTCCACGAAACCCGCGCACCAGTTTTCCAGTGCGCTCATCGGATCGCCGTCTTCGGGCTCGGGAAGTTCCAGGGCCTGGCCCATATCCAGTGCCCGGGCCATTTTCCGGGCCAGTTGGTCCACTGATGCCCTGAAGGCTTCTGGCGTTTTCACCGCGGATGTCGGTTCAACCCCGGTCGCCAGGGCGAAAATATCATCCGCATCAAGTGCAACCGGGCCAACCACGCTGGCGCAGACAATCCCGTGGAAGCCGAAGAAATCAACGGCCTCATCACCCCAGGGCTCCGCAAACAGAATGTCTTCGAGTGCCTCAATATCCGGATCGGAAAGCATTAGTTAATTGCTCCCGGCGGTTTTCTGGGCCTCTTCCGCCGCTCGCTGACGTTTGCGAACCTCGCGCGGATCATTATAGGCCCGGCCTGGCGTTACCGGCGCTTCGGTTGGCTCGGCTGTTTCTGTTTGCTCCGGCGCCACTGGTTGAGCACTGGCTCCCTCCCTCGCCGGTGCCTCCCGGGCAGACTGCTCGGGCTCGGGCTGAGGCTGAGGCTGAGGCGTCTCCGGTTCCGGCTTTGCTGGCTCCGGGATGGATTCCTCAACTGCTGACGGCGTCGCCTCTGCTGGCGCAGCCGACTCTTCGGGCTCCGGCTTTTCTGGCTGCTGCTGCAGTTCCCGGGTCTCCGGCGTTTGTTCTGCCGCAGGCTGATCGGGTGCTGTCTGCGGTGCTTTGCGGGCCGATGTCCGGCGAGGTCTGGAGGGTCGACGCTCGTCGGTGGAGGGTACAGGCTCTGGCCGGTTTCCGGCATTCTCTGTAGCCTCTGTAGCCTCTGTAGCCTCTGCTGTCTCTGCAGGCTCCGCAATCTCCGGATTCTCTGCAGTCCCGGTATCCTCTGTACTTTCCGGACTTCCTGCTGCTTCGCCTTTTTCCACGTTGCCGTCGTTCTCAGCGCGCTCGGAAACTGCCGGCGATGACACCACGGGCGTGGGCTCTGGCGAATGGCCGTCGACGGACTCCGACTCTTCCGGAGATGGTGAGGCTTCCGGCAGGATATCCGACGCTTTTACCCGTGGCTTTGCCGGTTCGCTGCCGGCTTCGGCCGTTGCCTCTGCCTTTGGCTCAGTCGTTGCCTCTGCCTTTGGCTCAGGCGCTGCTTCAGGCTCCCGGGTCGCCGCCACTCCGGGCCCTTCTTCAGCGGCGACAGCCGTTACTGACCGGGCAGAGGTCCCGGCACTTTCTTCCGGCTGGGTATCTTTCTGGTGGCGCTCGCTGCGGGCATCTTTCCTGCCTGCAGGTGTTGTGGTCGGTGTTTCGGCAGCAGATCCGTCACGGTTGCGGCTGCGCCGGGGTTTGCGGCGTTTTTCGCCGCCACTGGTTCTGTCCTGGGTAGTATCGGATTTTTCCGGGCTGCTGACGCCGCTTTCCCGGGCTGGCGCTTTCTCTGCAGTCTGCGGCTTATCGGCACTCTTTTCAGCGCTCTTTCCCCCAGCCTTCGATTGCGTTACATCGCTATCGTCCCTGGCATCGCCGGTTTGCGGTCTGCCGCGTCCCCGTGCCGGTGTCTGGCCTTCTTTCCTGCCATTTTCCCTGCGGTTGTCGGTTCCGGCACCGGACTTCTGGCCGCCATCAGCCGTTTCGCTGTTGCGGTTGCGGTTGCGATTGTCACCGCGGTTACGCCCGCGATTATCGTCTTTGCGGGCCTGGCCGCCGCCCTGGCGCCGATCATTGCCGGAACGGTTTCCGCCATCGTCCGGGCTGTTATCGTCCCGCGCGCCATTGGCTTTGCGACGATCCTGCGCCCGGCGCTGGTCATTCCGTTGCGGGCGTTCGGGGCCCTGCTGATAGGGTGTGGGGTCGCCGATGATTTCTTCGCCACTGAAGAACTCGGCAATTTTGCGACCAAGTCTGCTGAACAGGCCCTCAGTCTGCTCTTTCGGGGTGTCATCTGCCTGCACTGCCGGCCCCTGAGCGGGGACCGGAGCCGGCGCCGGGGCAACCGGACGAATGGCTTTCACCGCGGCCTGTTCCCGGGCCGGTGGCGGTGTTGCGGGAGCCTCCAGGATTTCCTCCTCGCGCTCGCTATATTCCTGGGCAACCTGATAGCTCGAGACATGTTCAGCGCCGGTTTCATCGTCACGCATGCGGACGATTTCAAAATGCGGCGTTTCCATATGCGGCGCCGGTACAACCACTACCTGAACTTCCTGGCGGGCTTCGATGTCTGCAAGCTGCTTGCGTTTTTCGTTAAGCAGGAAAGTGGCGACCGCGACCGGCACGATTGCCCGAACTTCGCCGGTTTTTTCCTTGGAACACTCCTCGAAGATCAGGCGCATAATACTGAGCGCCAGCGATTCGATGCCACGGATGGTGCCCTGCCCCTCACAGCGGGGGCAGACTTCGCTGCGGGTCTCGCCCAGCGACGGACGCAGGCGCTGACGTGACATTTCCAGCAGTCCGAAGCGGGAAATTTTCCCGACCTGCACCCTGGCCCGGTCTATTTCCAGCGCTTCGCGAACTTTCTGTTCAACTTCCCGCTGGTGTTTTGCCGGTGTCATATCGATGAAGTCGATGACAATCAGGCCGCCCATATCCCGGAGGCGAAGCTGGCGGGCGATTTCCTCTGCCGCTTCCAGGTTGGTCTGGCGTGCGGTTTCCTCGATATCCTGGCCCTTGGTTGCCCGGGAAGAGTTGATATCAATGGATACCAGCGCCTCGGTGGGGTCAATCACAATGGAACCGCCAGACGGCAGCTTCACTTCACGCTGAAATGCTGTCTCGATCTGCGCTTCGATCTGATAACGGCTGAACAGGGGGATTTCGTCCTTGTAAACCTTGATTTTGTTCTCAAACGTGGGCATGACCGCCCGCACAAAATTGAGGACATCTTCATAAACCGTGTCTGCATCTATCAGCACTTCGCCGATGTCCTGACGCAGGTAGTCCCGAACGGCCCGGATGATGACGTTACTTTCCTGATGAATCAGGAAAGGTGCCTTGCGCTCACCGGCGGCCTGGGAGATGGCTTCCCAGAACTGGACCAGATAATCGAGATCCCATTGCAGTTCTTCAGTGGAGCGGCCGATCCCCGCGGTACGCACGATGATTCCCATGGATTTCGGGACATGGACATCGCTCATGGCTTCCTTCAGGTGGGCGCGCTCGTCACCTTCGATGCGGCGGGAAATACCACCTGCGCGCGGATTGTTGGGCATCAGTACCAGATAACGACCCGCCAGCGAGATAAAGGTTGTAAGCGCAGCCCCTTTATTGCCGCGCTCTTCTTTATCCACCTGGATGATGACCTCCTGACCCTCGGCGATCACATCCCGGATGTTGACCTTGCCTTCAATCTGGCCGGGGGACTTCTTGAAGTATTCCTTGGAAATTTCTTTCAGGGGCAGGAAGCCATGGCGCTCGGCGCCGAAGTCAACAAAAGCGGCTTCAAGGCTGGGTTCAACGCGAGTGATACGGCCTTTGTAGATGTTGGCTTTTTTCTGTTCCCGCGAGCTGGACTCGATATCCAGATCAAACAGTCGCTGTCCGTCGACCAGAGCTACGCGCAACTCTTCGGGGTGAGTTGCATTTATCAACATTCTTTTCATGGGAAAAAAAGGTTCCTGTCGTTTTGTGATGACAGAAAACACGGGGGAACTACATCAACGAAGATCAGCGAAGCAGAACGTGCGTGCCGTGGGGCTCCCTGTTGAGAAGCAGGCCGACGGCCAGACAGATCAGATCCTGACAGGTAAACTTCCTGTCAGTCCGGGTCTACCGCCAACGCTTCGACTGCGATAAGTGCAGGGAAGGGTCGGAAGAGGTCGATGTCTGTAGACGCATGTTATCCGTTTTCAGGTTCACGCTGGCGCCTTGGGTCTCACGTCGTATTCGTAAGCTGGACGGCCTGGCCCTGCGTGCTGGCAAAGGTTTTTCGCGATGTCGCCCTACGGTTTTCCGTACGGTTTCAAGTCCCGACTGGCTCTGGCAATCGTTTATGAGGCAATTCCCCTGAGCCCGCCAGGTTATTTTCAATCGCCGTGCCCGGTTAATGTTCGGGCCAGCGGCGTTCAAACTGTTCAATAGTGTCGGTATACTTCTGTCGCTCCGGCTGCTGGCATGTTGGCCAGGCCGTAGACAAACGGCAGAGCGTCGGAATATAACAGTATTGCTCCAGCCGTTCAATCCCGCATGTTATTCAGCACCAGAGGCAGTATATGTCACGGTCTTCAGGACACAGGCGTTCTTCTGCAACCGGGCCCGACTCGCCCGCTGCACCGGCCGCCAATTCAGGATCAGCAGCCGGGGTACGGCAAGGGGTCCGGAAGGTGGTTGTGGATGAAGACAACGCCGGACAGCGAGTGGATAACTATCTGATGGCCCAGGTTCGCGACCTGCCGCGCAGTATTGTCTACCGCATCATCCGCAAGGGCGAGGTGCGCGTAAATAAGGGCAGGGTCAGGCCGGACACCCGGCTGAGAGCTGGCGATGAAGTTCGTATTCCGCCGGTTACCCGGAAGCCAAAGCCGGATCAGGTGGTTCCCGGGTCCCGTGTTCAGAGCGTAATGGAAAATGCGGTTGTGTTTGAGAACGACCAGATGATGGTGGTTAACAAGCCCTCGGGTATTGCGGTTCACGGTGGCAGTGGTCTGAATTTCGGTCTGATTGAGGTGCTTCGTGCCGCGCGACCGCAGGCAAGGTTTCTGGAGCTGGTGCATCGGCTGGACCGCGATACGTCGGGCCTGATCATGGTGGCCAAAAAGCGGTCGGCGCTCAGGTTCCTGCAGGATGAATTGCGCCACAAGCGGATACGCAAGCACTATCATGCGCTGGTTTCCGGCCAGTGGAGTCAGGAACTTGTCAGGGTCAAGGAGCCGCTGCTGCGGTTTGAGCTCAGGTCCGGCGAGCGGAGAGTCAGGGTGGATGCGGCCGGCAAGGAGTCGCTGACCCTGTTCCGCTGCCTCCGGCAGTTCGGCGGTTACAGTCTGGTTGAGGCCTCACCCGTGACTGGCCGCACCCACCAGATAAGGGTTCACAGTTGCTGGGCCGGTCATCCGATTGCGGGTGATGACAAGTATATGGATGATGTCAGCCTCAAGGCGTTCCGCTCCGTGGGCGGTGACAGGTTGATGTTGCACGCCCGGGCGCTGGACTTCACCCTGCCGTCGACGGGAGAGGCGATGCACCTTGAGGCACCTTATGATGAAGCCTTCGCCAGGATTGTGGCGAAACTGAGCGCCAGGCTCGAGACTTCCGGCTAACCGGTGAGTGTTTACAGGCCACCCGGGCGTGGGTGGCGACCATCTGTCAGGACCAATTCCATGGACATAAAGGTAGTGATTTTTGACTGGGACGGAACACTGATCGATTCGGTGGAGCATATCGCTGAAAGCCTGCATCAGGCAGCCACTGATCTGGGTTACCCCCGGCTTGAGCGGGAAGCTTACCGGGACATTATCGGCCTCGGGATGGTAGAGGCGCTGGACAAACTCTACCCGGGAATCAGTCACGACGAGATGACGCGGATTCGTGAGGGTTACGCCAGCTACTTCTTTGCCAAAACAACCACGCCCCAGAACGTGTTTGCGGGAATGGCGGATGTAATAACGGACCTCCGCGGCGCTGATCGCGGCTGTTCGGTGGCCACCGGCAAAAGCCGCAGGGGTCTTGATGGCGCTCTGGTTTCCAGTGGGCTGGGTCCGCATTTTGATACCACCCGTTGCGCCGATGAAACCCGGTCAAAGCCGGACCCGCGCATGCTTTGTGAAATTATCGAGTATTACCGGATCCGGCCGGATCAGGCGGTGATGATCGGCGACACCCGTTATGATCTGGAGATGGCGCAGCGGATCGGCATGCCTGCCATCGGAGTCGAGTGGGGGGTGCATCAGCGCGACGTGCTCCGGCATTATGATCCTCATGCCATTGTCGACACGGTGGCGGACCTTCGCGATGTTCTCGGTATCTGATTTTTCCGACCCCGCATCCAGTTAACAAGAGGCAGGACGTTTTAATGAGTGAATGGGATCCAGATCAGCAACCGCAGTGGGGCGATGAGCCGGTCAAACGTGGTGAAGCGCCGAAAGCCGGACGCCGATCACCGGTTATGCCGCCCGAGTCCTCCCGGGACTGGAAGCTCATCGAAAAACTGGTCATGTCGATGCAGTCGGAGCAGCGCAAAAGCCGCCGCTGGGGCATTTTTTTCAAACTTCTGACATTCACCTATCTTTTCGCCCTGTTTTTCATGATCCAGTTTCCGATTTCATCCGGCCTTGAAGGTGCTACCGGTAAACATACCGCAGTGGTTGAGGTGAGGGGCACCATTGCCGCGGACGAACTGGCCAGTGCCGATAACATTGTCGGGTCGCTGCGCCGTGCATTCGAGGACGATAATTCTGTTGCTGTGATCATGAGAATCAACAGTTCCGGTGGCAGTCCCGTCCAGTCCGGTTATGTGTATGACGAGATGCTGCGGTTGAGAGACAAGCACCCGGACAAAAAGCTGTACGCGGTGATCTCCGATGTCGGAGCCTCGGGTGCCTACTATATTGCCGCCGCTGCCGATGAAATATACGCGGACAAGGCCAGTCTTGTGGGTTCGATTGGCGTTGTGGCCGGTGGCTTCGGGTTTACCGGTGCCATGGAAAAACTCGGCATTGACCGACGCCTTTATACCGCTGGCGAAAACAAGGCCTTTCTCGATCCTTTCTCCCCCGAGGAAGAGCAGGAGGTGCAATTCTGGGAGGATGTGCTGGAAACCACCCACCGCCAGTTCATCGAAAGTGTTCGCGAGGGTCGGGGTGATCGCCTTGCGGATGACGAGCAGCTGTTTTCGGGTCTGGTCTGGAGCGGAGAGCAGGCACTGGAGTTGGGTCTGATCGATGGACTGGGCAGCACGTCCCACGTTGCCCGGCAGATTGTCGGTCAGGAGGAACTGGTAGACTACAGCCACCGCAGGTCAGCGTTCGAGAACATTGTTGACCAGTTTGGTGTTTCGGTTGGCAGTGGTATCGCCGATTACCTGATGGAATCACGACTGCAACTTCGTTAAGGGACACTAGCAACTCCTGAATCGCCTCTGCGCGAGCTGCACGTTGCATCTGCGGCGTTGCCGCGCGCCTTGAGTCAGCAGCCCGCTTTTGCGGCCAGCAGCGGGTTCAGGCCCCAGTTGCGCAGCATGTCGGTCAGCGCAATCATTGGCAGACCGACCAGGCTGTCGGGGTCTCTGCCCTCAAGAAAATCGAACAGGGCTATGCCCAGACCTTCCATTTTAAAGCTGCCAGCGCAATCGAAGGGCTTGTCGGCTCTCAGATAGTGGTCAATTTCCTCCACTGACAGTTCGCGGAAATGGGCATTGAAGATCTCGCAGTGAGTCTGGAGCTGGCCGGTGTCCGCATTCAGCAGCGCCAGGCCGGTAAAAAATGTAACGGTCCCGCCACTGCTGCGGGATAGCTGGTCAAAGGCCGTGGCGTAATTGCCGGGTTTGGACAGGTTTTCGCCATCTGCCAGGCTTGCGACCTGATCAGAGCCGATAATCCAGTGGCCGGGCCAGGCAGCTGCAAGCGCTGTTGCTTTTTCCCGGGCAAGCCGCAAGGCCAGCTCCCGGGCGGTTTCCCCCGGGGCCGGGGACTCATCGATATCGGGCGATGCCATTCTGAAAGGCAGGCCAAGCTTTGCCAGCAGTGTCTGTCGATAGGGTGATGATGAGGCCAGTAATATGGGTGGATGTACCATTGTCGGCTCCTGCTGTTGGGCTGTTGCAGGATACACCGGTTGGTGTGTCTGAATCAGCCCAAAAAGCCGAGGAAATCTTTGACAGTGGCGGGCCGGGCCCCTAGAATTGCGCGCCTATGTCAAAAGCGCCGATTGCCGAACTACCCAGATCCGTCGATCCGTTCAAGCTGGCGGAGCAAGCCGTCGTTCTGGAGGGAGAAGTTCCTCTGATGGCGTTGTCCCGGTTCAGGGATGCAGTGCATGCTTTGGAAGAGACCAGCCGGTGCCGGGTAAAGTTGTCGTTCTCGCTGGACAGTGAACGGCGTCGGATGGTGGCCGGCGAGCTTGAAGCACCGGTTATTCTGGAATGTCAGCGGTGCATGGGCCCGATGCCTTACACTCTGGTGTCCCGGTTTGCCCTGGGGCTGGTGACCAGTGACCGTCAGGCCCAGCAGTTGCCAAAAGAGCTTGAGCCGTTTCTGACCGATGACTTCAGCGCTGATCTGTGGTCAATGACGGAAGATGAACTGCTGCTGGTTCTGCCGCCGTTCCCGTTGCATGACAGGAGTGAGTGCGTCGCCTCGGAGATTCTGGCAAGTCTGGAATCCGGGGATGAGGTCGAAGAGCCGGCACAGGCACCCGGGGATAATCCGTTCAGTGTGCTGGCGGACCTCAAAAAAAAGAAACACTAAACCGACGTGGCCAGAAACTGGCAGGCCACGTGTTTTTCGAATATACGAAGACCAGGTCAGGAGCAAAACCATGGCTGTACAGAAAAACCGAAAGACCCGCTCAAAGCGCGGTATGCGTCGTTCACACGATGCCCTGAGCACGGGGGCACTGTCCACCGATACCACCACCGGTGAAGTTCACCGCCGTCATCATGTTTCGCCTGACGGTTTTTACCGTGGCAAGCAGGTGATTGAAGCAGGCGACGAATAAACGTCAGCGAGCGAGGTCCCCGTGAGAGTCCGATAATGTCCGATCAGGATGGCGGAGCGGTGCAACCGGTCACCATCGCGATTGATGCCATGAGCGGGGATCGCGGGCCTTCTGTGGTTGTCCCGGCGGCACTGTCTGCGGTGAATGAAAACGAAGCCTTGACGATCGTTCTGGTGGGTATCCGGAGCGAAATCGAGGCTTTGTTGCGCCAGGGCCATGAGCGCATCCGTATTGTTGAAGCGGCGGATGTGGTCGGTATGCATGAGCGCCCGTCCCACGCACTCCGTCACAAACGTAACTGCTCCATGGCGATTGCGCTGGGGCTGGTGCGGGACCAGGTCGCACAGGGCTGTGTAAGCGCGGGTAATACCGGAGCGCTGATGGCCTTCGGGCGTTCCGTTATTCGTATGTATCCCGGCATTGAACGTCCGGCCATCGCCAAGCTGATTCCCTCTCTGCGAGGTCGCTGTCACGTTCTTGATCTCGGCGCGAACGTTGATTCCTCGGCAGAAAATCTTTACCAGTATGCGCTTATGGGTTCGTTGATGGCCTCGGCCATCTGCGATCAGGCCGAGCCCAGGGTGGCGCTGCTGAATGTGGGGGAAGAGGAAATCAAGGGCAATGAGCAGGTGCGACTGGCATCTCACCTGCTGGCCCAGTGCGACATCATTAATTACATTGGCTACGTTGAGGGCAGTGACCTGTTCCGGGACGTGGCAGATGTCGTGGTCTGCGACGGATTTGTGGGGAATATTGCGCTCAAGACCGGCGAGGGTGTGGCGGGGCTGTTAATCGAGCTGCTGGAACAGGAGTTCACCAGAACCTTGTACGGCAGGGCCATCGGTTTTCTGGCACGGCCGATCATGGGGCGGCTGTTACGTCTCATGGATCCTTCACGTCATAACGGGGCCAGTTTGCTGGGGTTGCAGGGGGTTGTTATCAAAAGCCACGGTAACGCCAATGAGCGGGCCATGCTCGCGGCTATCCGGCAGGCCGTGTGCGAAGTTCAGCGGCAAGTTCCGGGGCGGATTAACGAGCGCCTCGATGATCTGACGTACTGACATGGTTCGGGGCGGCAAATAATTGCACAACCCGCTGCCATCAGGTGGCAGGAACATCAATTTCCGACTAGAGTCGGCACCATACTGAAGTTCGTGATTGGCCCCCAACCAGGGCGGGTTGTACTATTGGCTAATCTCAAGTCATCCGGTTAAACGGTAAGCTCTTTGCTATGAAAACAGCGTTCATTTTCCCTGGCCAGGGTTCCCAGTCTGTTGGCATGCTTGCGAAAGCGGCTGAGAGCTGGCCGATGATCGAAAAAACCTTCGCAGAGGCCTCGGCATTGCTGGGCTATGATCTCTGGCATCTGTGTCAGCAGGGTCCGGCGGAAGAACTTAACCAGACTACGGTAACCCAGCCCGCAATGCTGACGGCCAGCGTGGCGCTCTGGCGCCAGTGGTTCCAGGAAGGTGGAAGCGCACCGGATTTTCTGGCTGGCCATAGCCTGGGTGAATACAGCGCACTGGTGGCGGCCGAGAGTCTGAACTTTTTCGATGCGATCAGACTGGTCAGGTTGCGCGGTGAGCTGATGCAGACCGCCGTGCCGGCGGGTTCTGGCAAAATGGCCGCAATCATTGGCCTGGAAGACGCCCAGGTCATAGCAGCCTGCGAGGAAGCCGCCGAGTCCGATGTGGTATCGGCTGTCAACTTTAACGCGCCAGGCCAGGTTGTGATCGCGGGTTCCACTGCCGCGGTCGATCGCGCTATTGAGGCCTGCAAGTCAAAAGGCGCGCGCAAGGCCATGCCTTTGCCGGTCAGCGTGCCGTCTCATTGCGCATTGATGAAGCATGCCGCTGAAGAACTGGCAAAAGAGCTGGACGAGGTTGGGTTTGGCGATGCGGTCATCCCGGTCGTTCAGAATGTCACGGCGCAGCCGGAAACTGACAGCGCCAGACTGAAGGCAAATCTGGTCAGGCAGTTATATTCGCCGGTGTTGTGGACAGATTCAGTGCGCACGATGTCCGGGAAATCAGTAACCGTGGCAGTGGAGTGTGGCGCAGGCAAGGTACTTGCTGGTCTGGTCAAGCGTATTGATCGTGACCTTCAGGTCTATGGTCTGGAAGATCCTGAAGCGCTGGCAAAGGCTCTTGGTGCCTTCTAGTATGAAATGGCCGACTGTGATAGCTGCAACTGCATCGGGTACCCATATTTTCCGCAAGATCAGGGGAGTGAAACATGTCGCTTTCAGGTAAGACTGCGTTAGTTACCGGGGCCACGCGAGGAATTGGCAAAGCGATTGCCATCGCCCTGGCAGATCAGGGTGCGACGGTTTTCGGCACGGCCACCAGTGAACAGGGTGCCGAATCGATTGCGGCAGACCTGAAGCCATCCGGCGGCTTCGGGCTGGTTATGGACGTTTCCGATCCGGCCAGCATCGAGGCCGGTCTCAAGCAGGTTGCCGAGCAGTCGGAAGCGCCGGTCATCCTGGTCAATAATGCCGGCATCACCAGGGATAACCTGCTGATGCGTCTGAAAGATGATGACTGGGAATCGGTTATCGAAACCAATCTGTCCAGCGTTTACCGCACCAGTAAGGCGGTGTTGCGTGGCATGGCCAAGGCCCGGTGGGGACGGATTATCAATATCAGTTCAGTGGTGGCCGGAATGGGGAACCCCGGCCAGGCCAATTACTGTGCTGCAAAGGCTGGCATTGAAGGATTTACCCGGAGTCTGGCCAAAGAGATGTCAAACCGGGGTATTACGGCTAACTGCGTAGCTCCAGGTTTTATTGACACGGATATGACCCGAAAACTGGACGACAAGCAACGCGGGGCTATGATGGAAGTCATACCCGCGGGTCGCCTGGGTGAGCCGGAGGAAGTGGCAGCGGTTGTTGCGTTTCTGGCCTCGGATGCGGCTGCGTACGTGACAGGTGAGACAATAAACGTAAACGGCGGCATGTACATGGGCTAACCCTGTCGGGGTGGCTGATTTCCTGGGCCCTTGTTGGGCAAGGTACCAAAGGATCCCTGCTTGTTCGCAGGTTGGGTTTAAACTAGACTGGCAGCATCAAGGTTGCCTGGTTGACACAAAAAGTGAGGACATTATGAGTACAGTTGAAGAGCGCGTTAAGAAGATTGTTTGTGAGCAGTTGGGCGTTAAAGAGTCCGAAGTTCAGAATTCATCTTCTTTTGTAGAGGATCTTGGCGCTGACTCACTGGACACCGTTGAGCTCGTCATGGCACTGGAAGAAGAGTTTGAAACTGAAATTCCCGACGAGGAAGCTGAAAAACTGGCCAGTGTCCAGGATGCGATTGATTACATCGTCGCGCACACCTGATACTCCGAACAGTCTGTAGACCAGGCAAAGAGCCGTCCATGTGAAAATGCACTGGGCGGCTTTTTTAATGGCTACGCTGAAACCAGTAACGCCGCTTCAGGTGAGGGACTATGGCAAAACGACGGGTTGTGATCACCGGCATGGGAATGCTTACGCCCCTTGGCAATGACGTCGTATCCTCCTGGGATGCCGTCATCAAGGGCAGCAGTGGGATAACGGCCATCGACCGTTTCGACACCACCGGATACAGCACCCGTATCGGTGGAGCTGTGCGTAATCTGGACCTGGAATCCTACCTGACTGTCAAAGATGCCAGGAAGCTGGACGCGTTTATCCATTACGGCCTGGTTGCCGCTGAACAGGCGGTTCAATCAAGTGGCCTGGGCGAGTTTTCCGAACTGGACAAGGAGCGCGTGGGTGTAGCCATCGGGTCCGGAATCGGCGGCCTGGAATTTATCGAAAAGAATATCATCAATATGGAGAATGCCGGCCCGCGAAAGGTGTCGCCCTTTTTCGTGCCTGCGTCAGTGATCAATATGATCTCTGGCAACGTGGCGATCCGGTTCGGCTATCAGGGTCCGAATATTGCGATCGTCACTGCCTGCACCACCGGCACCCATAATATTGGTTATGCCGCCCGCACCATCGCCTATGGTGACGCCGATGTGATGCTGGCGGGTGGCTCGGAAATGGCCACCACCCGCAGTTCCATTGCCGCGTTTTCCATGGCCCGGGCACTGTCTACCCGTAATGACGAACCGGAAAAAGCCAGCCGCCCCTGGGACAAAGGGCGTGATGGCTTCGTGCTGAGTGATGGTGCGGGGGTAGTGGTACTGGAGGATCTCGAGCATGCGCAGCGCCGCGGTGCGACGATATTGGGCGAGGTAGTGGGTTTCGGCATGAGTGATGACGCCTTTCACATTACCTCGCCACCTCAAGACGGTGCCGGTGCGGCCCGCTCAATGGTTAATGCCATTGCTGATGCCGGCCTTTCACCAGCGGATATTGACTACATCAATGCCCACGGGACCTCCACCCAGGTAGGTGACGTGGCCGAAGTTGCCGCCGTGAAATCGGTTTTCAGCCAGCATGCTTCCAGGCTGGCTGTCAGCAGTACCAAATCAATGACGGGGCACCTGTTGGGCGCGGCTGGCGCTGTGGAAGCAATTTTCTCAATACTGGCAATCCGTGACGGGGTTCTGCCACCCACCATTAACCTGGAAAACCCGGAAGACGGTTGCGACCTGGATTTCGTTGCTGACGGCAGCCGGAAAGCCGATATCCGTACCGTTCTGTCCAATTCCTTCGGTTTTGGTGGCACCAATGGAACGCTGATTTTCCAGCGCTTTGAGGGCTGACTGCCGCCGTGCTGAAAGTCCTTTATGCGGATCGGGAAGGTGTGCCTGCCACCGATCGTGGCCTGGCCTATGGCGACGGGCTGTTTGAAACCATCCGGATGTGTGGACCCAAGGCTGTGCTCCGCCGTTACCACCTGAATCGAATGGTGTCTGATGCGGAGCGCATTGGCATCAAGGTTGGCTACGCGGAACTTGACCAGGAGCTGACCCGGGCGACTTCCCGGCTGATGCCGGCAGGCAGGACTGATGCCTGGATCCTGAAGATGATTCTGACCCGTGGCAGCGGTGGACGTGGCTATCGCCCGCCCGGCTCGGCGCAGCAACACCTGGTTTTTGCTGCTGCCGCGATGCCTCCGATGCCCGAGCCGACTGGTGTGGTGGTGCGGCGCTCCCGCTTTCCATTAACGGTCAATCCCCGGCTTGCAGGCATCAAAACCCTGAATCGCCTGGAACAGGTTATGGCCAGTAGCGAGTTCACCGGTGAGGAGTGGGAGCTGATTATGTCCGATACCACCGGCGATCTGGTGGAAGGCACGCGTACCAACCTGCTGGCCCGGGTGGGTGATGAATGGCTAACGCCTCCGGTCAGTTCGATTGCCGTTGCCGGAGTCATGCGTCAATACGTCCTCGAGTGCCTGCAGAAGGTCGGTGAAAGGGTGGTAGAGCAGACCCTGCCCACCGCGATAGATTCTTTGCCCGGATTTCGCGGCCTGTACCTGCTGAACAGCGTTTTTGGCATCGTAGCTGTGCGCTCATTCGATGCCCACGATTTGCCAGTTGACGACGCACTTGCGACAATCTGTGACCCTATCGAAACCTTGGAATAAATCGCTTGTTCAAGAAGTTACTTGTCATTATCGCTTCGTTTGCCGTGCTGGTCGGTTCCGCTCTGGGGATCTGGCTCTGGCAGGGGCTGCAGACCCTTGAGCAGGCGGTTTCCCTGGAGGAGCCTGTGCTGTTCGTTGTGCCAGCCGGGGCAGGGTATGACCAGGTTGCGCGTTCGCTGGAGCAGACCGGATATATCGAGGACAGTCTCTGGATGCGCATTCACGGGCGGCTGAACCCGGAGCAGATGCGCCTTAAGGCTGGAGAGTACGAATTTACGGATGGTATGTCACACCTCCAGATGATTCAGCAGATGGCATCCGGCGACACCAAGCAATGGCAGATCCAGTTTATTGAAGGCTGGACATTCAGTGACATGCGGCGTGCGATCGCTGACAACCAGCGGCTGGAAAAGGTCGTTACCGCAGACTGGACGGATGCCGACATCATGGCCGCTGTGGGGGCAGAAGGCATGCACCCTGAAGGTCGTTTTTTCCCCGATACCTACCTTTACACCAGCCTCGAAACGGACCTGGATCTTTACCGGCGCGCCTTCTCGAGAATGCAGCGGGTGCTTGCGCAAGAATGGGAGAACCGATCAGAAGACCTGCCCTATGACAGCCCCTACCAGGCACTTATCATGGCTTCGATTGTCGAGCGGGAAACCGGTGCGCCCCATGAGCGCGACGAAGTGGCGGGGGTATTCGTCAGGCGACTGAACAAGGGCATGAGACTTCAGACTGATCCCACCGTTATCTATGGCATGGGCGATAAGTATAAAGGCCGCATTACGCGCCAGGATCTGCGCGCTTACACGGATTACAACACCTACAGAATCAACGGATTGCCGCCGACACCCATAGCCTTGCCGGGCCGCGAGGCTATCCATGCCTCCCTGCATCCGGCAGCGGGCGACACCCTCTACTTTGTCGCAAGGGGAGACGGCACTCACAAGTTTTCAAGGACTCTGGACGAGCATCAGCAAGCGGTTCGTGAGTTCCAGTTGAACCGGCGCCCGGATTACCGTTCATCGGTCGCGGTTCCAGAGCCCGACAGTGAACCCGGCGAGCAGGATAAACCATGAGTGCACGGGGCCAGTTCATTACCTTTGAGGGCACTGAGGGCGTTGGTAAATCCACCCAGTTGCGAAATGCCGCGATGGTGCTGCGGGAAGCGGGCGTGGAAGTCATTGTAACCCGTGAGCCCGGCGGAACTCCGATGGCCGAAGCAATCCGCGAGCTTCTGCTGGCGCCCAGAACAGAACCAGTGAACGACATTACTGAACTGTTGCTGATGTTTGCCGCAAGGGCCCAGCACCTGCACTCGCTCATTCTCCCCGAGCTGACTGCCGGGCGCTGGATACTCTGTGATCGTTTCACGGATGCAACCTTTGCCTATCAGGGCGGCGGCCGTGGTGTCCCGGCGCAGACCATTCAGACGCTGGAAACCCTGGTACAGGGGCATGTACGTCCGGATCACGTGGTTCTGCTGGATGCGCCGGTAGCGACCGGAATGGCAAGAGCAAGGCACCGGGGCGGGCTGGATCGCTTCGAGCAGGAGGCCTTGGCTTTTTTCGAGCGTGTCCGGCAGATCTACCTTGAGCGGGCCGCTGAGATGCCCGCGCGCTATCACATTGTAGATGCATCGCGAACCGAAGAGCAGGTCAGCGAAAGTGTATCAGAACTGCTCAAAACTCTGGTCGGGCGTTGACGTGCCAACAGGACTGTCTCCGCGCCCGGGGTTTGCAAAAAATCTCCGGTTTGTTGCCGGCCAAACTGGCTGCCGCAAAAATTAAATTCGTGAAATACCTGAAAAATGACGATGTTGCACTATCCTTCAGGTAATCCGATACAACGAGGCCTGATCCGTAGGTCCGGAATACCTGCTACGCTTCAGGTCATAATGAATATAGCGAACAAGACAAACGGCAGTGGGAGGCAACGCGTTTTGTTGTCTCCGGGTATGGAACACGATTAAAGCACTCAAGGCGCTGGGAATGCCGTCAAATAACACTGGAAAAGTAAGGAGGTAAATACTGAGCAGTGGGGCTGAATTTAGTGAGGTCCGAAACCTGGTGCAGGAGTCGGAAAAAGAGTCAAGAAAAACAAAGAGTGCGACCGCCGGCCATGGCGCGGTGAGCGTACCAACAGGTCGGAATCGATTCCGGCCCATAGTACTGGAGGAATTTCATGGCTATTGGTGTTTGGATTAGTCTTATTGGTTACTTTGCGCTCATGATCGCCATCGGTGTTTATGCCATGCGCACATCGACGTCGTCATCTGAAGACTATATGTTGGGTGGTCGATCTCTCAGTCCAAAAGTAGCAGCTCTGTCGGCTGGTGCTTCGGACATGAGTGGCTGGTTGCTGCTGGGCCTGCCCGGGGCAATGTTTGTATCTGGCCTGGGTTCGGCCTGGATCGGTATTGGCCTCCTGGTCGGTGCGTTCTTCAACTGGACGCTGGTCGCACCACGTCTTCGTGAACAGACCGTTCATTATGGCAACGCCATTACCATTCCGTCCTTCCTTGCGAACCGGTTCCCGACCCAGGCGCTGTCTCTGCGCACGGTGTCAGCTATCGTTATCGTGATTTTTTTCGCGGTTTACACCGCATCCGGCCTGGTTGCTGGCGGCAAGCTTTTTGAAAGCGCCTTTGCCGGTATCTTCAATTTTGGTGGCCTGAGTGACTATGCAGCAGGTATTTCCATTACTCTGGGCGTGGTTCTGATCTACACCGTTGTAGGTGGCTTCCTGGCTGTGAGCATGACGGACTTTGTCCAGGGCTGCATAATGATGCTGGCACTGGTCATCATGCCGGCGGTTGTTCTCTTTGGCGAAGGTGGTGGCGGTTACGCTCAGGCGTCACAGACCCTGAATGAAGTTGATCCCACCCTGTTGTCCTGGACGGAGGGACTGACCTTTATCGGCTGGTTGTCTGCGGTTACCTGGGGCCTGGGTTATTTCGGTCAGCCCCATATCATCGTACGATTCATGGCGATTCGTACTCTGAAAGATGTGCCTATTGCCCGTAACATCGGCATGAGCTGGATGCTGATCTCCCTGATTGGTGCTGTTTCTCTGGGCATCTTTGGCCGCGCTTACGCGGTCCGCAACGGTATGGATGTCGCGGATCCGGAAACCATCTTTATCGTTCTGTCTAACCTGCTGTTCCATCCGCTGATCACCGGTTTCCTCTACGCTGCGCTGCTTGCCGCTGTGATGAGTACCATTTCCAGTCAGCTGCTGGTGTCGTCTTCCTCACTGACCGAAGATTTCTACCGTCTGTTCCTGCGTAAGGACGCAACTGACAAGGAATGTGTGACCGTAGGCCGGGTCTGCGTAGTGTTGGTTGGCATTGTTGCAGTAATCATTGCCTCTGATCCGGACTCGCAGGTTCTGGCTCTGGTCAGTAACGCCTGGGCAGGCTTTGGTTCGGCATTCGGCCCGCTGATTATCCTGTCGCTGATGTGGCCGCGCACCAACGGCGCTGGTGCTATCGCAGGTATGGTTGTTGGTGCTGCCACAGTCATAATCTGGATTTCACTGGGCTGGAATGGTTCGTTCATGGGTGGCCCGGGAGTTTACGAGATCATTCCCGGCTTCATTCTTGCCTTCATTGCGATTGTGCTGGTAAGCAACGTGACTGCCGACGCTGGTGAGTATCAGCATATCACCCGGTAAACAGGAGCAGGAACACTGCTCTGATGAGTGACAGGGGCTCCTTCGGGAGCCCCTTTTTTTGTGCGCCCGGCACGGCCCCGGGGCAACAAAAAAGCCAGCCCTCGGGCTGGCTTTTCATTCAGGTGAACGCAGAAGGTCTGTTCTTAAGCAACGCTCGCTTCAGACGCCTTGCTGGTGTAGTTCTCCATCTGGTCGAAGTTGAGATACTTGTAGATCTCTTTCGACATGCTGTTCAGGTCCTTGGCGTACTCCATGTATTCCTCGGCGGAGGGGAGTTTGCCCAGTACCGCACCAACGGCCGCCAGCTCCGCTGAGGTCAGGTACACGTTGGCACCGTCGCCCAGACGGTTGGGGAAGTTACGGGTGGACGTGGACAGCACGGTGCTCTTGGCGGCAACACGGGCCTGGTTACCCATGCACAGGGAGCAGCCCGGCATTTCGGTGCGTACACCGGCTGTACCGTAGATGTTGAAGTAACCTTCTTCCATCAACTGGGCCTGGTCCATCTT
>Ga0102937_1000140_pt1 | contig 30342 bp, 26 predicted proteins | sample SalPonR2_B_D1_MG_FD_78213 | JGI IMG/M metagenome (GOLD analysis project Ga0102937, IMG submission 78213) | Salt pond soil microbial communities from South San Francisco under conditions of wetland restoration - Salt Pond MetaG R2_B_D1_MG | ecosystem: Environmental > Aquatic > Marine > Intertidal... | reverse complement strand
GCCGAGTACGTCCATCACCTCGTCGCGGGTCGGTGGGGCGCTGGTGGCGGGGGTCACGACCGTCGGGTTCATGACAGCATTTTACCGGCGGACACCGTGTAATCTCCATGTCGTGGAACGCGAAGCCGCCGAGCGGTCCCGACTCGATCTGTTCAAGACGCTCGGCGACAACACGCGCTACGCCATCTATCTCGAACTGGCGCGCTCGCCCCGGCCGCTGGCGACCGCCGACGTGTCGGAGTCGCTCGACCTGCATCCCAACACCGTGCGACCGCATCTCGAGCGCATGCGCGAGGCAGGACTGCTCGACGTGGAGGTCAGCGGCCGAGGTGACGTCGGGCGTCCACAGCACCGCTACTCGATCGCCAGCGACGCACCGTCGCTCGGTCTCGAACCCCCCACGATGCCCGTCCTGGCCCGGATGGTGCTGGCGATGGCGACGCGGTTGCAGGCCAGTGCCGACGACGCCGAAGCGGTGGGAAGGTCGGAGGGCACCTCCCGCGCTGCTCGGTATCGCGAGGCGCCCTCCACCCTCGAGGCGCTGGTGGCCGACCTCGACCGGCTGGGGTTCGATCCGATCGTCACGGGTGACCCCGATGCCGACGCCGACGACGCCGATGCCATCGTCGCCTTCGCCCACTGCCCGTTCGCCGAGCTCGCCGAGCAGCACCCCGAACTGGTGTGCGGCCTCCATCGAGGTCTCGTCGCCGGGTTCGTGGCCGAGATGGGCGACGCCGACACCCGCAACTTCTGCACACTCACCAGCCGGACCCCGTGTCGGGTCACGGTCGCGTCCCGTTAGAATTCACCCACTGCAACTCAGGAGGTTCCATTGATCACCCTCACCGATTCTGCTGCCGTCAAGGTCCGTCAGCTGCTCAGCGACGAAGGTGCCGAGGATCTGGCCCTGCGCGTCGCCGTCCGCCCCGGCGGATGCAGCGGCTTCTCCTACGAGATGTTCTTCGACGGCGACATCGCCACCGACGACACCCAGGCGAGCTACGCCGAGGGCAGCGTCAAGGTGGTCGTCGATGCCGCCTCGGCACAACTCCTCGAGGGCGCCACGCTCGACTACAAGGACGGCCTCGACCAGTCCGGGTTCGCCATCACGAACCCCAACGCCTCACGTACGTGCGGCTGCGGCCAGAGCTTCTCCTGACGGGGGCAGTCACCCGACCGTCCGCCGGCGCCGCGCCGGGTGGGGTGCCGGGTCGTTCCACCGACCGTCTCAGCCGGCGACGCGGCTGAGCACCTCGACCAGCTCGGTCCGGTCCCACACCGCATCGAGGCGCTCCACCACGTTGCCGTCGGCACCGGTCACGAACAGCGCCGGCTCGTAGGTGAGCCCCGCTGCGTCCACGGCCGGCGCCGGGATGGTGGCGGTGTCGTCGGTGTACACCTCGGCGTGCACGAAGACGAACGTGTCGCCGAAGTCGTCCTGCACGTCGATCATCGCCTCGAGCGCCGGGGCGCACGAGCCGGTGGCGCAGAAGGCCGGCGTGCCGACGAGATAGGCCACCGGTCGTCCGGTGGCGAGTGCCTGGGTGAGCGTGACGTCGTGGAACGGACACGGCTCGGGTTCGCGGGTGCAGATCGGCTCCACCCCGCGGGCATCGTCGGTGGTGGGGGTGTCGAACGGCTCGAGTGCCTCACCGGGTTGCGGCACCGCCGCCGTGCCGGGCGCCATGATCTGGAACGCCGCACCCTGCTCGGGGCCGCCTGCCACGACGAGGTAGTAGACGCCCGGCTCCCCGACCGTGGTCCGGAAGTCGTAGTAGGGCCCCGGGGCCACGTCGCGGCGCGAGGCGGTGATCGGCTCGCCGATCGGGTTGCCGTCGAGGTCGGTGATGCGGGCGTCGAGCGTGTCGGGGCCGTCGGCCACGAGCTGTGCGTTTCCGGTGGAGAGGCTCATCGGCAGCCGGACCGGTCCGGGCACCTGCACGTCCTGCGGAAACCGCTGCACCAGCGTCCAGGTGCCGTCGCCGCTGCCGGCGGCGGACGTCGGCGAGCTGTCGGTCCCGTCTCCGGCGCCGTCGGCTGTTCCGTCGTTCGACTCCGAGCCGCAGGCCACCAGGAGGCCGGACACCGCCGCACCCGCCAGCAACGTGCGCCGGGAGACCGGCGCGGCAGAAGATCCTGGCCGCACGGGGGAGGGGTTGGGGTCCGTGGTCATGGGGGCTGTCCGTCCTTGGGGGTGAGGGGTGGGAAATGCAGGGCTGATTGCAGCGTCACCCGACAACGTGAGAACGTGGTGTCGCAATGAGCGGACGAGCGGGCGACCAGCCACGTGGACGATACCGCCATGGCGTGGTCCGGTGGGTCGCGGCAGGTGTGATCGTGCTGGCGCTCGTCGCCGCCGTGCTGCCCAGTTTCGGTGCCGTCCCGGGCGACGCCGACGGCGCCACCGTATCCGTCCCGACGACGTCGGCGACCGGGTCGACGGCTCCGCCGCCGTCGACCGTCACGACCCTCGAAGCGGCACCGACCACGTCCGGGAACGGCGCCCCCGAGGACACCGACACCGACGTGCCGTCGTTGTACGAACTGCTCAGCAACGACCCCCAGTTCTCGTCGGTGGAGAACGCGATCGAGGCCGCCGGGCTGTTCGACGACCTCGAGAACGGTGGGCCGTTCACTCTCTTCGCTCCGTCGAACGATGCCTTCGAGGCGCTCGACCCGGCATTCGCCGGCGCGTTGAACGCCGATCCCCGGTTGCTCGAGGACATCTTGTTCCACCATGCACTGGCCGGCATCCACGACAGCCGCGAGCTGCGCGAAGGCTCGATCGAGATGGTCGACGGATCGAGTGTGGAGATCGACATCGGTCCCGACGGCATCACCCTCGTGAGCGGGGTCACGGCTGCCACCGTCACCGACGCCGACCTGGCCGCGTCGAACGGTGTGCTCCACGTGGTCGACGGCATCCTGATCCCGCCCGGCATCGACGCCGTCGTGGATGACGACGCGGCGGTGTCGGTGTCGGTCGCTGCCGGTGGTGTCGTCCTGACCGGAGCTGTCGGCGACGCAGCCCAACGGGCCCGGCTGCGGGAAGCGGTGGAGGAGGCGGTCGACCCGGCCAGCGTCGACGACCGGCTCGTCGTCGACCCCGCAGCAGCCGCCGGCGATGCCCGGCTCGACGACCTCGCCGCAGTGGGCGGCCTCCTCCCGATCGAGTTCGTCGACGGCGACGCTCGTCTGGCAGGCGAGGCGATCGCCGTCGGCGGAGTCGTCGTCGACGACGCGGCCCGTCGACGCCTCGAGAACCTGGCCGCCGAGCTGGACACCGACGTGCTGCTCGATCTCGAGCGCCGCCCGACGGCCGACTCGTTGCTGGCTCGCACCATCTCCGCAGAGATCGAGCGGTTGCTCGCTGCGAAGCCGCTCCGGTTCGTGTCGGGCGTCAGGTTCGCCGACCCGTCGGCGGGTGCCACCCTCGATCGGGTGGCCGGGCTGGTGAAGGCAGCGGACGGTCTCGTCGTCGCCATCGTGGGCTTCACCGACACCGGCGGGAATGCGGCCACCAATCTGCGGATCAGCCTCCTGCGTGCCGAGGCGGTCGAGAACGAGCTCGTCCGTCGGGGCGTTCCCGCCGATGACCTGGCGACGGCCGGCTTCGGGGAGACGGCACCCGTGCTGGTCGACGGAGTCGAGGACGCCGCCGCGAGCCGTCGTGTCGAGGTCGCCGTGCGCCTCTCCGAGCCGACGCCGTGAAGCCGCTCCGTCCAGGTGGATCGGGCGAACGTTGATCGAGTTCGAACTGAACGGCCGGACCGTGGCCGCGCCGATCGACGGGATCTCGCTGCTCGAGGCACTTCGTGACCATCTCGGTGACCGGTCGGTGAAGGACGGGTGCAGCCCGCAGGGCCAGTGCGGCTGCTGCACGGTGTGGGTCGACGGCAACCCCCGTGTCGCCTGCGTCACACCCGTGGGCCGCGTGCGGGGACGGCGGGTCACCACCGTGGAGGGCCTGGACGATGCCGGTACGTGGGCCGACCGCTTCTGCGAGGCCGGTGCGAGCCAGTGCGGTTTCTGCACGCCCGGGATCGTGATGCGGCTCGCCGCGCTCGACAGCGGTGCCCGCGCCGATCCCGATGCGGTGAATCGGGCCCTGCTCGCCCACCTGTGCCGATGCACCGGCTGGCAACCGATCGTCGAGGCCTGCCGAGCGACGTCGACGCCCTCCGGGGCGGTACCGGTGCGGTCGCTCGACGACGCTGCCCGTCGGGCGGCGCTCGAAGGTGGGACATCGCAGACGGTCGGTTCCGGAGTGGCCCTCGGGCGTGGCGGATTCGCCGACGACTCGGCGCCCGACGACGCGCTCGTGGCGATGCTCGGTGCCGACGGCGACTGGGTGGTGGCCGAGTCGGTCCGTGAGGTGCGCCGGGCGGCCGGCAAGATCCAGGGCCGCCGGTCCACGGCCCCGCTCACGTGGCCGATCGACCTCCGCGACGCCCTCCACGACCGTGACGACGACGGGTTCGTCGCCAGGTTGCACACGACCTGGGTCGAGCCGGCCTACCTCGAACCCGACGCATCGTGGTGTGCGCCCGGCGCCGACCCGGTCACGCCCCTCGCCAACGGCGGGGCCTTCGGTGGCAAGGTGACCTCTCCGGTGGCTGCTGCAGCCCGCCGGCTGGCCGACCTCCACGGCCGCCCGGTGCGGGTGCTGCTCACCCGGGAGGACACGGTGCGCATCGGTCCCAAGCGCCCGCCGGTCGCCGGCGGCATCCGCCCCGACGGCACCGGGCTCCTGCGGATCACCCGACCCGCCGAGCCTGCCGACGAGGAGCTGCTCCGCACCGGGATCCTGCAGGTGGCCCCGGGTCTCGACGTCGAGTTCGTCGACGTGGTCGGCCCGCCCTCGTCGGCGGCGATCCGCGCCGCCGGCTGGGCCGAGGCGGCACTCCTGGCATCGGCAGCCGACCGCGTCATGGGTGACGCCCCGATCACCGTGACGGCGCCCGGCGGAGGCTCGGCCACGGCCCGCCTCGACGACGACGGTGCGGTCACTGTCTCCGTCCGGTGTGGCACGCCGCTCGACCATGCAGTGCTGCGCTCCTACTGCACCGGCGCAGCGCACATGGCGCTCGGCTGGATCCGGTCGGAGGGCCTCGCCGTCGACGAGCACGGCGTGCCGCTCGATCTGACGATCCGGTCGTTCGGGATCATCCGTGCCGTCGACATGCCCCGGATCGACGTGCAGGTCGAGGCCGACGACGGACCCCCCGTCAACGGCAGCGACGCCGTGTTCGCCGCAGTGGCGGCGGCCGCGTGGCGCGCGGCCGGACGGCCGGAGCGGATCCCGACACGCAGCGGCCGAGCCGAGGCGGACCTGCCGCTAACGTCGCCGGCATGAGCAAGCCTCTCGGTCCCTACAGCCCCGTCGTCCGTGCCGGCGACTTCGTGATCGTCTCCGGCCAGGGCGGCATGGCCGACGGCAGGAAGGTCTCCGGCGGTGTCGCTGCGGAGACCGAACAGACGATGAAGAACGTGGCAGCTAGGCTGGCCACCGTCGGCGCCACCCTGGCCGACGTGGTGAAGACCACGTGTTTCCTCACCGACATGGAGAACTTCGGCGCCTTCAACGAGGCGTACGCCACCGCCCTGGGTTCGCACCGCCCCGCCCGTTCCACCATCGGCGTCGCCGCCCTCCCGGCCGGCTTCCTCGTGGAGGTCGAGGCCTGGGCCTACAAGCCCGAGTGAGCCCCGACCGCGCCACCCGCTGCGACTGGGCGCTCACGGGCGGTCCCGCCATCGGTGACGCCTACCTGCGCTACCACGACGAGGTGTGGGGTGTACCCGAGCACGATCCGCAGGTGCTGTTCGAGTTCCTCGTCCTCGAAGGTGCCCAGGCCGGACTGTCGTGGTCGACCATCCTGCGCAAGCTCGACGGCTACCGGGCCGCCTTCGCCGGCTTCGACCCCGCGGCCGTCGCGGCGTTCACCGACGGCGACGTCGAGCGGTGCCTGTCCGATCCCGGCATCGTGCGCAACCGGGCGAAGGTCGCGTCGGCAGTGCGCAATGCGCGGGCGTGGCTCGAACTCGACGACCCGGCGGGATTCCTCTGGAGCTTCACCGAGGGCGTGACCCTGCAGAACGAGTGGACCGACATGGCATCGGTCCCTGCCTCGACCGACAGGTCGGAGGCGATGAGCCGCGAACTGAAGCGGCGGGGATTCAACTTCGTCGGGCCCACGATCTGCTACGCGTTCATGCAGGCGACCGGCATGGTGAACGATCACGTGACGAGCTGCTTTCGGCGCGACGAGTGCCGCGCACTAGCCTGACGGTCATGGCCGGAGCCATCGCAATCGTCCTGGTGCTGCTCATGATCCCCGTTCTCGTGATCATGACCGGTGCCGTCGCGTCGGCAGTCGTCGGCGAGGTGTTCTACCGCGATGGTCGCTCCCGTCACGAGGGCAGCGAACTCCTCGACCTGCCCGACTGACCGGCCTTCGGCCACTCACGGGTCGCTCGCCGGCGCCGAACCGGGCCGCAACGGCCCGCACCCCGCAGGTGGCACACTGGCCCGGATGCATCTCCACGATCGAGAGACCGAAGTGCTCACCCAGGCGGTGGTGCGGTACGCCATCGACCGGATGCGACTCGATCCGCCACCGCTCGACCGGCCGCACACCCCTGCGGAGCTCCGTGCGATGGCCGGTGGCACCGTCACCCCGCAGGGCATCGGCGGGCTGGAGGCGCTGCGGGTGTTCGGCGACGTGTTCGCTCCCGCCTGCATCTCGATCGACCACCCCAAGTTCCTGTCGTTCGTGCCGGCTGCGCCCACGGAGGCGTCGATGCTGTTCGACCTCGTCGTCGGCGCCTCGAGCGTGTACGCGGGCTCGTGGCTGGAAGGAGGCGGAGCGATCTTCGCCGAGAACGAGGCGCTGCGCTGGATCGCCGACCTCGCCGGCCTGCCCGACTCGTCCGGCGGGGTGTTCGTCAGCGGTGGTACCGCCGGCAACCTCAGCGCACTCATCGCCGCACGCTGGCGGTGGAGGCACCGGGCGGCCGGCGCACACGACCGAACCCGCGGGCTGATGATCGCCTCCACCGGTGCGCACTCCTCGGTGGCGCAGGCTGCCCGGGCGATGGACGCCGACGTCGTCACCGTGCCGGCGGGTGAGCGGGGGCGGCTCTCGGGCGAGGCGCTGCGGTCCACCGTCGCCGCACTGCATCCCGACGATCGCGACCGCCTCTTCGCCGTCGTCGCCACCGCCGGCACCACGAACGTGGGCGTGATCGACGACCTCGACGGAGCCGCGGACGTCGCCGAGGAGTACCACACGTGGTTCCACGTCGACGGCGCCTACGGAGGGGCGGCCCTGGCAGCGCCGAGTGTCCGCGAGCTGTTCACGGGGGTCGAACGCGCCGACAGCTTCATCGTCGATCCCCACAAGTGGCTGTTCGCCCCGTTCGACTCGTGCGCACTGCTGTACCGCGAGCCGGAGATCGGACGCGCCGCGCACACCCAGCACGCCGAGTACCTCGACGTGCTGCACACCGACGACCCGGCGGTGGAGCCGTGGAACGCGAGCGACTACGCCCACCACCTCTCGCGGCGGGCCCGTGGGCTCCCGCTCTGGTTCAGCCTCGCCACCCATGGCACCGACGCCTACGTCGACGCCGTGGAAGTCACGCTCGACGTGGCCCGTGAGGCGGCCCGGCTGGTCGATGCGACGGCGCACACCGAATTGGTGATGGAACCCGAGCTCTCGGTCGTGCTGTTCCGGCGGGTCGGCTGGACGAAGGCGGACTACCAGGCCTGGAGTGATCGGGAACTGTACGAGGGACGGGCGTTCGTGGTGCCCACCTCGTGGCGGGGCGAGACCGTGTTGCGGTTCTGCATCGTGAACCCGCGCACGTCGATCGGCGACATCGGCGACATCCTGGCGACCCTGGCCGAACCGGCGCACGCCGGGGACGCGTCGTGACCACGACCGCCGGAGCGGCCGACGGCGCCGCCGACCTGGTGATCGTCGACGCCCGCTGTGTGGCCACCGTCGACGACGACCGCCGGGAGCTCGACGACGGATGGGTCGCCGTCACCGACGGGCTGGTGAGCGCCGTGGGCACCGGCACCCCGCCGCCCGCGCGTGATGTGCTCGACGCCACCGACTGCCTCGTCACCCCCGGCCTGGTGAACACCCACCACCATCTGTTCCAGAACCTCACCCGCGCCTTCCCGCCGATGACCGACAAGCCGCTGTTCGGGTGGCTGCAGTCGCTCTATCCGCTCTGGCGCGGGCTCGACACCGAGGCGGCGTACGTGTCGGCGTGGGTGGGTCTGGCCGAGTTGGCGTTGTCGGGCTGCACCACGTCGTCGGACCACCTCTACCTGCATCCGCACGGTGGGGGTGACCTGCTCACCGCCGAGATCGAGGCGGCCACCGACCTGGGCGTGCGGTTCCATCCCACCCGCGGTTCGATGTCGCTGTCGGAGAAGGACGGCGGACTGCCGCCCGACGATGTGGTCGACGACGACGACGACATCCTCGCGGCGACGGCCGAGGCGGTCCGCAGGCATCACGACCGTTCGTTCGGTGCGATGACCCGCGTGGCGGTGGCACCGTGCTCGCCGTTCTCGGTGACCGAGGCGCTGATGGTCCGCTCGGCCGAGTTGGCCGAGTCGCTCGACGTCCGGCTCCACACCCACTTCGCCGAGAACGCCGAGGACGACGAGTTCAGCCTCGCCACCTTCGGGTGCCGGCCGATGGACTACCTCGAGCGCACGGGGTGGTGCACCGACCGGACGTGGGTGGCGCACTGCGTGATGCCGAACCCCGACGAGATCGGCCGGCTCGGCGCCGCCGGCGTCGGGGTGGCGCACTGCCCGTCGAGCAACATGATCCTGGCGTCGGGGATCGCCCCGGTGGTGGCGCTGCGGGCCGCTGGGGTGCCGGTCGGTCTCGGCGTCGACGGGTCGTCGTCGGCCGACGCGGCGTCGATGTGGCTCGAGGCCCGCCAGGCGATGCTGCTGGCCAAGCTTCGCGACGGCGCCTCGGCGGGCACGGCCCGGATGTCGTTGGAGATGGCGACGCGTGGCGGTGCGGGTTGTCTCGGTCGTGTCGGCGAGCTCGGTTCGCTGCAGGTCGGGCAGGTCGGTGACGTCGCCGTGTGGCCGCTCACCGGGCCGTCGTTCGCGGGTGCGGTCGCCGACCCGGTGGAGGCGTGGGTGCGGTGCGGTCCGGCGGCTGCCCGACACACGGTGGTGCACGGCCGGCCGGTGGTCCGTGACGGCCGGCTGGTGTCGGCGCGCGTCGACGAGATGCTGGCCGCCCATGCGCGGATCTCCCGTCGCATCCAGGCGGGCTGACGCCCACTGCGACATGACAGGGGTGACACCAATTCCGCCCCCGCGATGACCAGACTGTTGCCGTGAGATCCCCCCTCCTCACCTGGTCCCTGCTCGTCATCGGCGCGGCTCTGGTGGCGGTCGGCTGTGGTGCGGCCGGGTCGGATGCCGGCGAGGTGCCACCGGCACCGCTGCCCACCATCGGTCTCGGGAGTGAGTTCGAGAGTCCGGGTCGGCCGGGTGTGATCAGCGGGGCCGCCGACGTGCGTGCGGCGGGTGCCGACGAGATCGACACGGTCGTGATGATCGGCGATTCGATCACGCGTGGCTCGACCCCCAAGCTCTACGAGCGGTTCGAGACGATGGGGATCGAGAACATCCTCATCGAATCCCAGAACGGCAAGCGCATCGCCGTGTCGTCGAGCGACAACCCGAGCGGTGCCGCGATCGCAGGGTTCCTCATGTCGGCCGAGGCCTCCGCCGACAGCGACGACGGTCTCGACGACGACCACTCGAACGAGATGTGGGTGGTGGCGCTCGGCACGAACGACGTCGGTCAGTACTCGAGCCCCGACCAGATCGCGGCGGCGGTCAACGAGGTGCTCGCCGCCGTTCCCGACGAGTCGCCGGTGGTGTGGGTGGACGTGTACTTCCGCGACCGACCGGAGCAGCAGGAACTGATCAACTCGATCATCGCCGATCGCCTGGAGCGCCGTGGCAACGCCGTGCTGGCCCCGTGGAGCTTCTTCGGCGGCGCCGAGGGGGTCACCGTGGGTGACGGCGTGCATCCGACCGAGTCGGGCAAGGACGCCTTCGCGTTCGTGGTGGCCGACACCGTCCAGGCCTTCCTCGACCGCTGACCCGGGCGTAAAAGGCCCGGATCAGCACGTTTGCGTGACAGAAATGTTGGGACACCCCAAGAAAACCGTCACGCAAACGTGGTGTGGTGTGGTGTGGTGTGGTGTGGTGGCGGGTCGGCCGCGGGTCAGGATTCCCAGCGGGACTGGCCGAAGCGGTAGCCGACCGACCGCACCGTCTGGATCAGGCCGGCGTGCTCCTCGCCGAGCTTGGCACGCAGCCGCCGCACGTGGACGTCCACCGTGCGGGCCCCGCCGTAGTACTCGTATCCCCACACGCGGCTCAGCAGGATCTCGCGGGTGAACACCTTGCCCGGGTTCTGGGCGAGGAACTTGAGCAGCTCGTACTCCATGTAGGTCATGTCGAGCGGACGGCCCTCGATCGACGCCTGGTAGGTCTCGAGGTTCAGCGACAGCTCGCCGTACTCCACGAGGTCGGCGCGTTGGAGGTCGACGTCGCCGGCGAGCAGGTGGCGCAGCCTCGCCTCCAGCTCGGCCGGATGGAACGGAGTGAGACAGAAGTCGTCGAAGAGTTCGTCGCGATGCTCGAGATCGCCGAGCTGCCCCCCGCCCACGAGGAGCATCACCGGCACCGGTGTACCCCCCTGCTTGCGCACGGTGCGCAGGAATGCCCACGCCGCCTCGGAGTCGGTGGTGGCGTCGACGATCGCCCCCGACCAGCCTCCCGCAGGCGCATGCTCGGCCGCCGAGTCGGAGGCCACCGCCTTCCAGGAGTAGCCCGCCAGATCGAGCGTCCGGGCGAGTTCGGGCGACGCCGGATCGGGCACCACGGCGAGCACCGGATCATGTGCGCTCATGTCGTCCCCGCTCTGGCTCGTCCACCCACCACGGCCCCTACAACGCCGCCAGGTAGCGGTCGCGTTCGAAGGCGGTGACCTGCGTCTTGTAGGCCCGCCACTCGCTGCGCTTGTTGCGCAGGAACCACTCGAAGATGTGCTCGCCGAGCGCCTCGCGCACCAGGGTGGACTCCTCCATCACGGCGAGAGCGTCGGCCAGTGACTGCGGGAGCTGCCGGATGCCCAGCTTGTCGAGCACGTCGTCGCCGATCTCGAACAGGTTGGCGTCGGCCTCGTCGGGCAGTTCGTAGCCCTCGCGCACCCCCCGCATGCCCGCCGCGAGCAACAGCGAGAAGGCCAGGTAGGGATTGGTGGCGGGGTCGGGCGACCGGTACTCGATCCGGGTGGCCATCGCGTTGTCGCGCTTGGGGATCGGCACCCGGATCAGGCCGCTGCGGTTGTTGCGCGCCCAGCTGATGTGGACGGGCGCCTCGAACCCCGGGACGAGCCGCTTGTAGCTGTTGACGGTCTGGTTCGTGACGGCCGTGATCTCCGCGGCGTGGCGCAGCAGGCCGGCCATGAACGACTTGGCCACGGGCGACAGCCGGTAGGCGTCGTCGCCGTCGAAGAAAGCGTTGTCGTCGCCCCGGAACAGCGACAGGTGCACGTGCATCCCCGAACCCTGGACGCCCTCCAGCGGCTTGGGCATGAACGTGGCGTGGACGTCGTGGTGGGAGGCCACCTCGCGTACCGCCAGGCGGAAGGTCATCATCGAATCGGCCATCGTGAGTGCGTCGGTGTGGCGCAGGTCGATCTCCTGCTGGCCGGGAGCGTCCTCGTGGAAGCTGTACTCCACCGGGATGCCCATCGTCTCGAGCGTGCGGATCGTGCGCTTGCGGAGTTCACCGGTGACGTCGCGGGTGGTGAGGTCGAAGTAGCCGCCCTGGTCGATCGGCACCGGCAGCTGCCCCGGTACCAGCGGCTCGAAGTAGAAGAACTCCACGTCGGGCGCGAGGTAGAACGTGAATCCGGCCTCGTGCGCGTCTTTGACGTGGCGGCGCAGCACCTGGCGCGGATCGCCCTCGAAGGGCGTGCCGTCGAGGTGGTGGATGTCGCAGAAGATGCGCGCCTCGGGTGCTTTCGGGTCGCCCCACGGGAGCAGCTCGAACGTGTCGGGATCCGGCATCGCCAGCACGTCGGCCTCCTGCACCCGCGAGAACCCGTCGATCGAGGAGCCGTCGAACGTCATGCCGTCGTCGAGCGCGTTCTCGAGCTCGGCCGGCGAGATGGCCAGGCTCTTCAGGCTGCCGAGCACGTCGGTGAACCAGAGTCGTACGAGGCGGACCCCGCGCTCTTCCACACTGCGCAGGACGTAGTCACGCTGGCTGTCCAGCATCTCGGTCATTCCTCGATTCTGACGCGTCTTCGGGGGAGAAAGCGACGGGGCGGGAGCCAGTGGCCCCCGCCCGTCACTCGGAACACTTCGTTCAGGGGCCCGCAACGGCCCCCGAACCGGTCATTTCATGGCGCCGCAGACCGTCTCCACCATCAGGCGGGCGACGATGTACGGGTCGATGTTGGCGTTCGGGCGCCGGTCCTCGAGGTAGCCCTTCTTGTCGACGGCGACCTGCCACGGAATGCGGATCGAGGCGCCGCGATCGGACACGCCGTAGCTGAACTGGTCATGGCGCTGGGTCTCGTGGGCGCCGGTCAGGCGGTCCTCGATGCCGGTGCCGTAGTTGGCGATGTGCAGCTCGGTCTTCTGGCCGAGCGCCTTGCACGCTGCTTCGATGTACTTGTAGCCGCCCTCTTCACGCATCTCCTTGGTGGAGAAGTTGGTGTGGGCGCCGGCACCGTTCCAGTCGCCCTTCGCGGGCTTGGCCTCGAGGGTGGCGGCGATGCCGTAGTCCTCGCCGATCCGGTAGAGGAGCCAGCGAGCGACCCACAGCTGGTCGGCGACCTCGAGCAGGCCGAGCGGGCCCACCTGGAACTCCCACTGGCCGGGCATGACCTCGGCGTTGATGCCCGAGATCGACAGGCCGGCCTCGAGGCAGGCGTCGAGGTGGTCCTCCACCAGCGGGCGGCCGTGGATCTCGTCCTCGCCGACGCCGCAGTAGTAGCCACCCTGGGGCTCGGGATAGCCGGCCGGTGGGAAGCCGTAGGGCCGACCGTCCTTCATCAGGGTGAACTCCTGCTCGATGCCGAAGATCGGCTCGTGCTTCTTGTACTTCTTGGCGGTGCGGGCCGCAGCCGCACGGGTGTTGGTGGGGTGCGGCTTGCCGTCGACCAGCATCACCTCGCACAGCACCAGCACGTCGTCGCCGCCACGCAGCGGGTCGGGGTAGCTGGCGACGGGCTTCAGGACGCAGTCGCTCTTGTCGCCGGTCGCCTGGTTGGTGCTCGAACCGTCGAATCCCCAGATGGGCAGCTCGGCGCCGTCCGGCAGGATCTTCGTCTTCGAACGAAGATGGTTGGTCGGCTCGGCGCCGTCGATCCAGATGTACTCAGCCTTGTAGACCACAGATGTCCTCAACTCTCTCGGGGGAACAGGTGCGCCCACCGTAGGGGCCCACCCGATGGCGAGCGGCATCGTCGCAGCGTCGGGTTGCGGAGTCGTTGCCCAACTGTGAACGGCGTGTGAACTGGCGGCGACGATGAATTCCCGACGCCGTCGCCGGCGAACTCGGGGGACGATGGTCCGGTACCGTTCACGAATGCTGTCCGACCGACCGCGCCTCGTCGCGATCGCGACGATCGCAGCAGCTGCGCTCGCTGCTGTCACCGCCGTCGTCCCCGCCCCGTCGCCGGCCGCGGCACTGCCGACCGGCTTCGCCGACACAGCCGTCGCAGGGATCTCCACGCCGACCGCGATCGAGCAGTTGCCCAACGGTGCGGTGGTCGTCCTCGAGCAGGACACGGGCCGCGTCCGCGTGATCGACCCTGCCTCCGGTGTCCTGTCGCCGGCAGCGGCGCTCGACCTGGCGGTCTGCCAAGGCAGCGAGCGCGGCCTGCTCGGCTTCACCCACGACCCCGATGTGGCTCGCACGGGTCGTGTCTACGTCTTCTACACGCGGGTGGCCCCGGAGTTCCCCGGCGGATGCGTCAACCGGGTCAGCGCCTTCACGATGACCGGCGTCACCATCGACCCGGCGAGCGAGCAGGTGTTGATCGACAACATCTCGTCGGTCAACGGCAACCACAACGCCGGCGACATCGAGATCGGCAACGACGGGCGGCTGTACGTGTCCACGGGCGACGCCGGTCGCGACCCCCGCGGCGACTCCGGCTCGGCGGGGTCCAACGACGCGGCCCGTGACCTGAGCCTGCTCAACGGCAAGATCCTGCGGCTCGACCGGTTCACCGGTGCGCCCGCTCCCGGAAACCCGCTCGCCGGGCCGGGCACCGTGCGCTGCGGCAGCAGGGGAAACACGCCGGCCACGCCACGAACGCAGTGCCGGGAGATCTTCGCCTGGGGTCTGCGCAACCCGTACCGGTTTGCCTTCGACCCCAACACGAGCGCGACGAGATTCTTCGTCAACGACGTCGGGCAGGGAGCCTTCGAGGAGGTCAACGAGGGCCGCGCCGGCGCGGACTACGGCTGGAATCTCCGCGAAGGGACGTGCCCTCGAGGCGTCACCGCGCCGTCGTGTGCGGGCCCGTCTGCCGGTCTCGTCGATCCGATCGTCGCCTATCGCCGCTCACTCGGCACCTACGTGACGGCGGGCGCCTTCGTACCCGATGGTGTGTGGCCCGAGCGGTTCGACGGTGGGTACCTGTTCGCCGACGGCGGGTCGGGGCGGATCTGGCTGCGTACGGGGGCGGGCACCGTCGACTTCGCCGCTCCGTTCGCGCGGGTGTCCTCCGGTCTCGCCGACATGGCGTTCGTGCTCGAGCCCGACGGCTACGCGCTCTGGTACACGCTCAACGGGTCGTCGCAGGTGCGACGCATCGCACCGCCGAGAGCAGCGCCGTCGCCGGCGAGCGGGCCCTTGGTGCTGCAGACGCTGCCCGTCCCGGTGCGGGCTTTCGACAGCCGTGAGACCACCCCCGTCGCACCGGTTCGCGGCGGCACCACCCGGCTGTTGGCGCTCGATGCGCCGGCGGGCGCCACGGCGGCGCTCGTGAATCTCACCGTCGTCCGGCCCGCCGGCAACACGTACGCCACGGTGTGGGAACCCCGCACCCGGCGACCGGCCAGTTCCAACGTGAACGCACCCGATGGTGGTGTGGTCGCCAACAGTTCGATCGTTCCCGTCGACGCCCGGGGTCGGATCCTCGTCAATCTGCGGACCACGGCCCACCTCGTGGTCGACGTGGTCGGGTGGTTCACCGATGCGCCGTCGTCTGCCAGGGCCGGCAGATACGTCGACGTCATCCCGTCGCGCCTCGTCGACACCCGTGAGCCGGCGACGACCACGAACGAGTACGCCCTGACGACGGACGGTGCCGTCACCGACATCGTCAACGTGCCCGTCTCCGGACGCAACGGCATCCCGGACAGCGGTGCGTCGTCGGTGGCGTTGGTCGTCACCGGCGTGAGCGGAACCCAACCGGAGCCGGGCCATGTCACCGTCTTCGCCGGTGGTGCCACGCCGCTGCAGGTCTCGCACCTCAACGTCAACGGACGTGCCGGAGGGGTACCCGATCGCCGCGCCAACCTCGTGATCGCGCCACTCGGCGCCAATGGCTCGGTCGACGTGCGACTCCGGACAGTCGACCACGTCGTGCTCGACGTCGTGGGCTGGTTCACCGACGCCACCGGGCCGCGCGGCACGAGCGGCCGATTCCGTCTCCTGCCACCGACGCGAGAGGTCGACACCCGGGTGCCATTCGGGTTGGGCCGGCTCGGCCCCGGGGCCACGGCGACGCTCGACCCACGGTCGGTTCCCGGATCGGCGTCGGCGATCGCCCAGAACCTCACGATGGCGCCGTCGTCGTCGGCCGGCTACGTTGCGGCGTACCCCGACACGGCGACCCGCCCGTTCGTGTCGAATCTGAACGCCACCGCACCCGGCCAGGTCCGTGCCGCGCTCGCCGTCACGCCTCTCGCGGGCGGGCGTGAGCGTCTGTTCTCACTCACGGGAACGCAGCTCGTGGTGGATGCCTTCGGATATTTCGAGTGAGAGTCGGAGAGCGGCGCTGCCCCGACGGGTGCGTCAGTCGCCCGTGACGGTGTACTCGCGCAGCTCGGGGTCGGCGGCGATCGCCGCGTCGGTGAGGGCGACGTCGCGCCAGTTCTTCTCGCTGAAGCGGACCGTCTGCGAATCGAGCAGCGGGGACGTGCGGTCGCCGGTCTGGCCGTAGGTGAGCAGCGCCCACGCCTGCGGGACGTCGCCCGTGAGATCGACGGCGAAGACGAAGCTGGTCCCGAAGTTGATGCGGTACCCCTCGCCGCGCAACGAGCTGCCCACGGCGACCGGTTCGCCACGCACCGGCACCGGCGCACTCGACGACGACAGATCCGACCAGTCGACGACGTTGGTGACGCCGTCGGTGCCGGTTCCGCCGTGCAACGGGATCCGCACGTCGGACCGTTCGGTGAACTGCGCGGCTCCCAGGGTGGAATCGACGGCGAAGCCGGCCGCGTCGAGCGTCTGCACCGCACGGGCCATCGCCTCGAGCATGGCGCCCTGGTTGGCGGTGGGCATGGCGGGGGTGCGGGTCGGGTTCGACGGATCGAACGGATCGGCGAACAACACGCCGGCGTTGCGGAACGCGTCGCGGTCGAACCGCCCGATCGTCTCGCGCCACACCACTGCGCCCGCGCGGTCGAGGTCGTACACGCCGTCCCAACCGGCCAGCACGCCGCACGCCTCGGTGAGGTCGACCGTGCCGGCCGGGAGGCTCTCGACGCCCTCGTCGTCGAGCAGGGCCGGCACGTCGATCCGAGGGAACAGCCGGCACGCGTCGACCGCAGCGTCCTTCAACAGGATCGCCGTGCGGCCGCTGTTGTCGAACGCGGCGTCGCGCAACTCCTCGCCCGTGAACAGCCCGTCGTCGCCGGCGAGCCCGGCCCGGTTGTCGTTGCCGACGACGGCGGCGTTCTGCCGGCTGCGCATCGACAGCGGCGTCTGCTGCTCGCCGTGCAGGATCGAGTAGTCGCCGTCGAGCGTGACACCTGCGTTCGGCACCCAGAAGCTGTCGTTGGCGTTGAAGACGTGGTCGGTGCGGCGGAGCCGGGGCATCTCGGCGAACGGCACCAGTCCGAGGTCGCGCGCGTCCGGTTCCTCCTCCCAGTTGGTCGACGCAGTCGAACCGTCGAGCAGCACGAGGCCGTTCGCGTAGGCGGCCCGGATAACCGGATCGGTCGTCAGCGTTGCCCGGAACGTGAACTCGGCCTCGTCGGTGAGGTTGGGCGTCGCCGACGAGTCCGCGTACCAGACGAGGCCGGTCGAGTCGGCGGCGACGGTGTTGAAGAACGGAACGCCCTGGTACTCGGCCTGGAGTGCCACGAGTTCGTCGATGCTCGTCACGCCGGGCATCCGGGCGTACTGCTCGACGAACTCGTCGTTGTCGATGTTCGCGTCGCGGAACGTGATCGCCGTGTCGGTCGTCCAGCCGAGGCCGGGAACGCTGATCATCGGGCCGAATTCGCTGCGCCACAGCGTGCGGGTCTCGGTGTCGACGGTGCCGTCGGCGCGCAGGATCTCGATCGTGTGCTCGGTGGGGGTCATGGCGGTGGGCACGCCGTCGACGAGATAGGAGGTGGGCGATGCCGGATCGAGGGTGAGCCGGTAGGCGGTGAGGCGGGTGCCGGCCGACACGGTGTGGCTCCATGCCAGGCTCTCGGTGAAGCCGATCCCGATGCCGGGGAGCCCCAGGAGGTTGGCGCCGTACACGTCGTACTCGCCGGGAACCGTGAGGTGCGCTTCGGCGAAGCGGAGTTCACCCTCCCAGGGGAAGTGCGGGTTGCCGACGAGCAGCGAGCCGCTGTCGCCGGTGACGCGGTCGCTGCCGATCGCCCAGGCGTTGCTGGCGGCGCTGCCGCCGTCGGCGAGGCCGGCGGCGGCGAGGGCGTCGCCGAACAGGTCGATGTCCGGCGCCGGGGAAGGAGCCGGTGACGGGGCGGACGCAGGGAAGGTGGCCGTCGAGGCGAAGCCGGACGCCTGCGCCGCTGCGTCGGCGGGGGCCTCGGGTGGCCGTGCCTCGGCAATGAAGTCGGTCAGCCTCGCACTGCTGGCGAAGAGGGCGACCGACCGTGCGTACGCGTAGATCTCCACCGGCTCGAGGGGACGGACCCAGTCCTCGCCGGCGCACCAACCGGGCACGTCGGCCACGCCGACATCGATGAGCTGGTCGTTCCAGCCCGTGGTGAACGCCTCGAACTGGTCGACGACGAGCGGCGAGGCGTTCTCGAAGTCGGCGGCGGCGATGCCCATGATGTCGATCGCCTTCCAGGCGAAGTCGCTGTCGAGGTTCTCCCCCTCGGCGCCGGGCCCCAGATGGCGCGACCGCTCGCCACGGATCTTGGTGACCTGGTCGGCGAGTGCGCAGGTGTGGTCCTCACCGCTGACCCAACCCTGGCCGTAGGCGACATCGCTCGTCGTCTCCCCGGAGATGTGGGGGACACCGTCGGTGGTGCGGCGGATCGTGGCCTCGTACCGCGGTGGCACCAGGGTGGTCGGTGGGACCGTCGTGGTGGTCGTGGTGGTGCTGGTGGTCGTGGTGGTGTCGGGCGAGGTCGGCAGCGGGATCGACTCGGGGCCCTCGCCGGGCGAACACGACGCCGCGATGGCGGCCGCGGCGACCAGCCAGGCAACGACGACGCTCTTGCGACCCACGTTGGCCATAGTGCCAGATCACCCACGGTGTGCCGCATCGGTATCCTCGGTGGCGTGACGGTGTTGCGGATCGCGCTCGCTCAACTCGACCCCACGGTGGGCGACCTCGACGGCAACCTCGCGAAGATGGTCGAGGCGTACGAGCGCGCCGATGCCGCCGGATGCGACATCGTGGCGTTCCCCGAGCTGTCCACCACCGGTTATCCGCCCGAGGATCTCGTGCTCAAACCGGGTTTCGTCGCCGACAACCTGGCCGTGCTCGCCAAGCTGGCGGCGCGGACCCGGCGGTGCGCCGCGGTGGTGGGGTTCGTCGACCAGGACCGCGACCTCTACAACGCCGCTGCGGTGTGCGCCGACGGCGAGGTCCTCGGCACGTACCACAAGCGGTTGCTGCCGAACTCCACGGTGTTCGACGAGGCGCGGTACTTCACGCCGGGGCACGGTTCCGACCCGCTCGAGCTGTTCGTGATCGGCGGGGTCAAGGTGGGCGTGTCGATCTGCGAGGACATCTGGAGCCCGTTCGGCCCGGTCGCCGAGCAGGCGGCCGCCGGCGCCGAGATCAACATCAACATCAACGCGTCCCCGTTCCACACCGCCAAGATCGACGAGCGCGAACGGATGCTCGCCACTCGCGCCACCGACGCCCACTGTGCGGTCGTCTACGTCAACCAGGTGGGCGGCCAGGACGAGCTCGTGTTCGACGGCGGCTCGGTGGTCCTCGACCACGAAGGCACCCTGCTGGGGCGGGCCCCCCAGTTCGTGGAGGATCTGCTGATCGTCGACGTGCCGGTGCCGCCGGTGTACCGCAAACGGCTGCTCGATCCGCGGGGACGGATCACCGAGGCGTTGCTGCCGGTCGTGCACGTCTCGGCGGCGCCGGTGGTGCGCGACGACCCTGCGCCCACCTCGGTGGCCGAACCGCTCGACGCCGACCGCGAGCTGTACGACGCCCTGGTACTCGGCACCCGCGACTACTGCGGCAAGAACGGCTTCTCCGACGTGGTGATCGGGCTGTCCGGCGGGATCGACTCGACCCTCGTGGCGTGCGTGGCGGTGGATGCCCTCGGCGCCGACCACGTGCACGGCGTGTCCATGCCGTCGCGTTTCTCCAGCGACCATTCCAGATCGGATGCACAGCAACTGGCCGACAGCCTCGGGATCGACATGCGCACGATCTCGATCGAACCCGCGTTCCAGGCCTACATCGACATGCTCGCGCCGTCGTTCGAGGGTCGCGAGCCCGGCCTCACCTACGAGAACATCCAGAGCCGGTGCCGCGGCCAGCTGCTGATGGCGCTGTCGAACGAGTTCGGCTGGATGGTGCTCACCACCGGCAACAAGAGCGAGATGGCCGTCGGCTACTTCACGATCTACGGCGACTCGGTGGGCGGCTATGCCGTGATCAAGGACGTGTTGAAGCTGCGGGTCTACGACCTGTGCAGGTACGTCAACCGCCGTGCCGGTCGCGAGGTGGTGCCCGAGGACGTGATCACCAAACCGCCGTCGGCCGAGCTGCGACCCGATCAGCGCGACGACCAGAGCCTGCCGTCGTACGACGTGCTCGACCCGATCCTCGAGCTCTACGTCGAGCACGACCGCACCGCCGGCGAGATCGTCGAGCTGGGCCACGACGAGACCCTCGTGCGTCGGATCACCCGGCTCGTCGACATCGCCGAGTACAAGCGGCGCCAGTCGCCTCCGGGCGTGCGCGTGAGCCGCAAGGCGTTCGGCAAGGATCGGCGGCTCCCGATCACCAGCGGATACCGCGGCTGACTTCGGCCCATCCGCACGAGAGCCCGACAGGAAGCACGAATGCCATCAGCGCACGCCGACATCCACCGCACGGTGAGGGACCTCCTCGACCAGCACGACCAGCGGTACACCGCAGGTCGTCGGGCCGTGGTGGCGGCGCTCGCCGACGCCGGCGGCCCCGTCACGCTGCCCGAGCTGATCGACCGGGCCCCGCAGGTGGCGCAGAGTTCGGCGTACCGGAACCTCGCGGTGATGGAGGAGGTGGGAGCGGTGCGCAGGCTGGTGCACTCCACCGAACACGCCCGCTACGAACTCGCCGAGCATCTCACCGAACACCACCATCATCTGATCTGCGAGTCGTGCGGTTCGGTACGCGACGTCACGTTGACGCCCGAGCTCGAGCGCCGTCTCGACGACGCATTCGAGGCACTCGCGGCGGCCGAGGGGTTCACCCCGACTCATCACACGATCGACCTCTACGGCCGTTGCGCCGACTGCACCTCGAGCGCCTGATCCGGTTCCGTGATTCCGTTCGCCGCGCGGCGGCGGGGCCGACGGCGGATCGAGGTGACGGCCAGCACGAGGAAGAACAGCATCACCGAGCACAGCGCCATCGTGGCGCCCGCAGCGCTGCCGTGGTGGTAGCTGAGCAGGATGCCGACGTAGGTGGCGACGATGCCGAGCAGGACCGAGAGGGCCATGATCACCGGAACCCGTTTGGCCAACAGCGTCGCCGCGGCCGGCGGTGCGATGAGGAAGGCGAACACGAGCAGGTTGCCCACCGATTCGAACGACGCCACGATCGACACGGCGAGCAACGCCAGCAGCACCGCCTGGGCGAGGCCCGGCCGGAGACCGAGCATGCGGGCGAGCGTGACGTCGAAGGTCATCACCACGAACGCCCGGTAGAACACCGTCACACCCACGAACGCGATCGCCGCGGCGATCGCCTGGCGGAGGAGGTCGCTGCTGTCGAGACCGGTGATCGACCCGAAGAGGAAGCGGTTGAGGTCGCCCGTGTACGACGCCTGCTGGCTCGACATGATCACCACCGCCAGCGCGAGGAAGCCGACGAACAGCACACCGATCGACGTGTCGTCGGGCAGCGGTGAGTGACGCCGGATCAGCGAGATGCCGCCCACCATCACCCCGGCTGCCACCAGTGCGCCGATCGACGTGTCGACGCCGATGATGAACGCGATGGCGATTCCCGGGAGCACGCCGTGTGCCAGTGCGTCGCCGAGGAAGCTGAGACCGCGCAGCACCACCCAGGTGCCGACGAGTGACGTGGTGATCACCGTGAGGATCCCGGCGACGAGTGCGTCGCGCATGAATTCGTTGTCGAGGAACGGACGGAGCCACCAGTCCCACGGATCGGTCAGGAACTGCATCAGGACACCATGATCACACGGATCGCCCGGTGCGCCGGCGACGGCCGGAGGGAGGCCACGGTGTGCGCAGCCGCGTCAGCCGGCCAGTGCCTCGACGACGGTGGTGGCCGTGCCGTCGAGCCATCCGATGTAGTCGCCGCCCGGCGTGCCGGGCTCGTCGAGGGTGCCGGTGCGCAGCTCCACGATGGTCGCGCCGACCCGATCGGCGAGGGCCTCGGCATCGGCGGACGAGTGCTGCGTCTCGGTGAAGATCGCCGGTACGCCGGTGCGCTCGATGGTGTCGGCGAGCGCTTCGAGGTCGGCGGGGTTGGCCTCGGCGAGTGAGCTCGACGACGGGATGACCGTGCCGACGACCTCGAAGTCGTAGCGGTCGGCGAAGTACCCGAGGGAGTCGTGGTTGGTCACGAGCAGCCGTTGCTCGACGGGCAGCGCCGACACGGTGTCGTCGATGGTGCTGTCGAGTTGCGTGAGCCGGTCGGTGTAGTCGGCGACGCAGGTGTCGAGGGCGTCGGCATCGACGCCGACGTCGGCGAGACCGTCGGCGATCGTCGGGAGGGCCTGGATCACCCGGTTGGGGTCGAACCAGACGTGCGGGTCGCCGCCTTCGTGGTCGTGGTCGTCACCGTCGCTGTGCTCGTCGTCGGCGTGTTCCTCGTCGCCTTCGTGCTCGTCGTCGGAGTGTTCCTCGTCGGAGTGTTCCCCGTCGCCCTCGTGCTCGTCGTCGTGGCCCTCTTCGCCCGTCAGCACGTCGACGGCATCGGCGGCGTACACCACGGGCACGCCGCGCCCGGCGACCGCATCGATCGTGTCGGCGAGACCTTCCTCGAGGAACAGCCCGTTGGCCACGATCAGGTCGGCGCCCTCCATCGTCTCGCGGTCCTGCAGCGAGGGCTCGAACGAGTGCGGGTCACCCCCCAACGGCACGATGGTGTCCACCTCCGCCAGCCCGCCACAGGCGACGTTGCGGGTGATGTCGGCCCAGATGCTGGTGGAGGCGACGACGAACGGCGACTCCGCGGCCGGTTCGGCGGTGTCGTCCGATCCGCACGCGGCCAGCACCAGGGCGACGACGGCAGCGGTGGCGAGAGAGGAGGAGCGCATGCCCGTCATCATACTGAGAACGATTCTCATTCCAACCGCCGTCCGACACGGATACCCTCCGTGCGGTGACCGCCCCGCCCATCTCACCGACGGCGCGTCTCGACGACGTGTCGGTGCGCTACGGCGACCTCATCGCTCTGGATCGCACCACCACCTCGTTCGCGCCCGCATCGTCGGTGGCGCTGGTCGGCGCCAACGGCAGCGGCAAGAGCACGGTGCTGAAGCTGCTCGGCCGGCTGATCGAACCCACCACCGGGTCGGTGGAACGGGCACCGGGCGTCGAGGCGTCGTTCATCTCCCAGCAGCACGGCCACCACGACTGGATGCCGCTCGAGGTCGACGACGTCCTCCGCATGGGCTGCTATCGGCAGCGCGGCCTCGTCGGCAGGATCACCCGCACCGACCGTGAGGAGATCCGGCAGGTGGCAGCTCGACTGGGAGTGACCGACCTGCTCCGGAGGTCGTTCAGCGAACTCTCCGGTGGTCAACGTCAACGGGTCCTCGTGGCCCAGGCGCTCATCGGCGCACCCGGTCTGCTGTTGCTCGACGAGCCGATCACGGGTCTCGACATCCCCAGCCAGGAGACGATCCTCGCGATCGTCGCCGAGGAAGTGGAGCGTGGCGCCACCGTGGTGTTCTCCACCCACCACCTCGAGGAGGCGGCGCGGGCCGATCGTGTGATGCTGCTGGCCGGTTGTGTGATCGCAGACGGGCCCCCGGGTTCGGTACTGCAACCGCATCATCTCGCACATGCCTTCGGAGGCCGCATCGTGGAGATCGCGGGCAGCAAGGTGTTGGTCGACGAGCACGGACACGGCCACAGCCACGACCTCGGCGTCGACGGCAGCCATGCCGACGCCGGACACCGTCACCTGCACGACCCGGCCCACGTCGCCGAGCACGCACCCGGACCGGGCGACGCCGATCCGGGACGTGCCGACGGCCCGTAGATCCCGTCCGGCCGGGGGAGCCGGTGCCACCGCCGCCGGGCCCCGGTGGATCACACTGGGACGATGGCTCACGGGCACGCGCACGGCAACGACCAGTCACTCGACCAGTACGTGCCGCCGACCGTGCGACGCAACATGTGGATCGCGGTCGGTCTCTGTGCCGTCGTGGTCGTCCTCGGCCTGATCCTGCTGTGGCCGAGCGGCGACAGTGACCGGCTCGACCCCCTCGGCCTGGAAGGCGATCCCATCCGTGCCACGGTCACGTCGGTGGAGGAGGTGCCGTGCTCGTTCGACCCGTTGCTCGCCTGCACCCTCGTGGAGGGCACGGTGACCGAAGGCGACCGCAGCGGTGAACCCTTCACGCTCGAACAGCCGCTCGGCAGCACCATCTCCGCCGGCGACGGCATCCTCGTGGAGATCCAGCAACTCGGTGACGGCACCGAGCAGGTGGTCTTCTACGACTTCCAGCGCGGCACGCCGATGCTGCTGCTCCTGGTGCTGTTCGTGGCGGCGATCGTCGTGCTCGGGCGATGGCGGGGCGTCGGGGCACTCGCCGGCCTGGCCATGAGCCTCGTCGTCATCGTGGTGTTCGCGCTCCCCGCTCTGCTCGACGGGAGCAGCGCCGTCGTGGTCGCTCTGGTGACCGCCGGCGCCATCGCCTTCGTGGCGCTCTTCCTCGCCCACGGTGTCGGTCTCGCCACCGCCGCCGCACTGCTGTCCACGTTCGCCAGCCTCGCCGTCACCGGCGTCCTCGCCTGGGTGTTCCTCGCCGCATCGAACTTCACCGGGTTCGGCGACGAGAACGTCGGCTATCTCGAGGCACTCGGCTCGCAGATCGACCCACGCGGCCTGCTGCTCGCCGGGATCGTGATCGGGTCACTCGGCGTGCTCGACGACGTGACGGTCACCCAGGTGTCCGCAGTGTGGGAGCTGAAGCGGGCCGCACCGGCAGCGGGCTTCTCCGAGCTCTACGGGCGAGCCCTGCGGATCGGCCGCGACCACATCTCGTCGACCGTCAACACGCTGTTCCTCGCCTACGCCGGCGCGTCGCTGCCCCTGCTGCTGCTGTTCAGCGAGTCCGGCCAGAGTGTCACCTCGGTGGCCACCCGTGAGATCGTCGCCGTGGAGATCGTGCGGGCGCTCGTCGGATCGATCGGCCTGGTCGCTTCGGTGCCGATCAGCACCGCGCTGGCTGCCAAGGTGTTGTCATCGACGACCGCGACGCCCAGCGACCCCTCCACGGCTCCCCCGGAACCGAGCAGCACCGACCCGATCGGCGCGCCGTCGGCGGACACACTGCCGGAGAACCCCTCGAGCTGACCGATCGGCTCCGGAGCACGATCACCGACCACCTGAGCCGGCACGATCGGCTCGAACTGCCGCTCGACGGCCGTCGGCACGCCGCCGTCGCGATCTTGCTGGTCGACTCCGACACGGGGAGCGATCTCGTCGATCCGCACGAGGCGACGGCGGAGGATCTGTCGGTGATCCCGTCCGACGTGTCCGGGCTCGACGGCGCGATGACGGGCGTCGCGGGTGGGGCGTCGTTCGTGCTCTGCCGGCGGAGTGCCGGGCTCAACCGTCATGCGTCGCAGTGGGCGCTGCCGGGTGGCCGCCTCGACCACGGGGAGGCGCCGATCGACGCGGCGCTGCGCGAGACCGACGAGGAGGTCGGGGTGCGGTTCCCCGAGTCGGCGGTGCTGGGCCTGCTCGACGACTATGCGACCCGCTCGGGGTACGTGATCACGCCTGTGGTGGTGTGGGGCGGGGCAGGCGTGGAACTCCGTCCCGACCCCGCCGAGGTGCTGGCTGCGTACCGGATCGGCCTCCACGAACTGGTCCGTCCCGACTCGCCGCGCTTCGTGGCGATCCCCGAGAGCGACCGGCCGGTGGTGCAGGTGCCGCTGGGCGGGGACCTGATCCATGCCCCCACCGGCGCCGTCCTCGTGCAGTTCCGCTGGGTCGGCCTCGACGGTCGACTCCACGAACGCGTCGTCGACTTCGAGCAACCCGTCTTCGCCTGGGGCTGACGGGCCGAACCCACGGGAACTCGCCGGGGTCAGCGTCCGGAGTGGCCGAAACCGCCGCCGCGGTCCACGCCGTCGAGCGAGTCCACCACCTGCCACGCCACCGACTCCACCCGCTGGATCACCAGCTGGGCCACACGGTCACCGCGGTGCACCTCGTAGTCGGTATCGGGATCGGTGTTGATCAGGATCACCTTGATCTCGCCACGGTAGGCGGCGTCGATCAGGCCGGGTCCGTTCACCACGCTGATGCCGTGTCTCACGGCCATACCGCTGCGCGGCAGGACGAATCCGCCGTGACCCATCGGGATGGCGATGGCGATCCCGGTCGGCACCAACGCCCGGCCGCCGCCGGCGGCGAGCGTCACCGACTCGCGGGCGTACAGGTCGAGGCCGGCGTCGCCCTCGTGGGCGTACTCGGGCAGCGGCAGGTCGGGATCGAGCTGGACGATGGGAACGGGGAGCGTCACGACGCCGAGCGTAGGTGTCGCATGCGTCGCGAGGCGCAGCCGTCGGTCGTCACGGTTCGAGGACCACGATCTCCCAGTCCTCGAGCGCGTCGGTCGGGCACGATCCGACGGTGGTGACGAGGATCCGGTCGTCGGCCTCGCCCGCCTCGGTGAAGGTGCCGATCCCCTCGAACGAGCACGGAGCGAACGGTGTCACCCCCGAGAACTCGAGTTCGGGTTGCCAGGAGTGCAGCAGCTCGGCACTGCGGCTCTGGCCGTGAGCGAGCGCGAATTCGCTGCTCGACCGGTCGTCGATGCGGTCGAGCTCGCGTTGCACGTCGCCCCACACCGGCTCCATCGGATTCGACGAGTCGACGAACACGAAGACCTGGGTGGTCTCCCGCAACGACGACGCGATCAGCGCGTAGGCGCCGAACACGACCACCACGATCGCCAACCAGATCGCGAACGGCTTCACGGTCGACGCTCTCGTGACCGGGTCGCCGCGGCCGGTGCCGGCGACCGCAGCGGGTCAGCCACCGGCATTGAAGAGTGCTGCGATCTTGAACTCGACGTCGGACTCACTGGCGTCGATGCTCGCCGCCTCGACCAACGACGACACTCGGTCGAGCTCGTCGAGGTCGGCTTCGAAGCCGACGGTGTAGACGGGGATCCGCAGACCCTCGATCACGTCGTCGACCTGGTCGAAGGTGATGCCGTTGGTGGTCTCGCCGTCGGTGAGCACCACCAGGATCGGCTTGCTGTCGCCGTCCACCTGCCGCTGCTGGTCGAGCATCGACAGCCCGAGCACGATGCCGTCGTACATGGCCGTGCCGCCACCGGGACCGAGGTCCTCGGCGATGGCGGAGTACCGGCCCTGCTGGTTGAGGTCGAACTCGCCGATGTCGAGCCGTTTCATGGCGATGTCGTTGAACTCGACCACGCCGACGCTGGTCTCCGGCTTGATGAACTCGCGGGCCGAGAGCATGGCCCTGCGCACCGACTGGATGCGCGTGCCCTCCATCGAACCGCTCACGTCGACGACGAACACGGTGGACACCGGCCGTCCGCCGTCCTTCTTGTCCTTCCACACGTTCTGGGCCCCGATGAGGCTGCTCCCCGGGGGTGTCTCGATGTCGGGCGTGTACGGCGCCGGGTCGAAGCCCGCGTCGGCGGCACGTTCCTGCCATTCGGGCTCGGCGACGAATGCGGCGAACAGCTCGAGCGCCTCCTGCTCGTCGGCCGACAGGTCGCCGATGCCCACGAGCGGATTGTCGTGGCGGACACCGAACGGGACGAACTGGAACCCCGAATCGAGCGAGTCGGTGTTGGTGTAGGTCTGCCACTCCATCACGAACGTGTCGAGGGTTCCCGTGTCGTTCTCCACCGAGTCGCGCATCTGCAGGGTGGTGAGCGCCACGAACGGCACCTGACGCTGGAACTCCTCGAACACGCTGGCCACGTCGTCGTCGGTGAGGCGTGACTGGTCGCCCTCGGCGATCGTGTCGAGCACCGTGACCAGGAAGTTGAGCCCGGTGCTGGAGGCGAACGGGTCGGTGTAGCCCATCACGAGATCACCAGCGATGACGGCGTCGACGAGGTTGGCGGCGGTGAGTTCGCCGTAGCCGGCGACCAGCTCGTCGGCCGTGGCGTCCTTCATCACGATGCCGGCCACGTTGGCCACCGTCTGCTCGGCCACGGGGGTGACGGTCTGGAACTCGGCGGCCATCTCCACCCACAGCCGGTTGGACGGCGTGAAGCCCTGGGGCAGCTCCTGGCCGCGGGCGATGAACTGGTAGCCGGTGCCCGACGCGATGCTGCGGAGGTCCACGCCCGCGGTGCTGCCGTCGGCGAGCGTGACGCCGGCGTCGTTGAACGCCTGTGCGGCCTCGGTCATCCAGCCGTCGGTGCCCTCACCCGACTTCTCGGTGGAGGACCACACCTCCACCACCTGGTCGGCCCCACGGGACCGGACCACGACCGGGAACTCGTCGATCGGAGGCAGGGTGTCGGCCAGGTTCGCTCCGGTCGGGGGCGGGATGGACGCACTGCGGGTGACCGGATTGTCGACCCACCCGATGTCGTCGGCGAGCTCGTCGAGACGCTCCGACGCCTCGGCCGGTTCGAGCGGTTCGCCGCTGCCCTGGTCGAGGGTGCCGCACGCGGCGGTGCCGAGCGCGAGCAGCACGAGCGGGACGCCGAGGCGACGCAACGTCGAACGGGGTGAGAACGCGCCGCTCATCGGCCACGCTCCTCGTTGCCGCTCGAACTGATCTCGCCGAGGTCGGTGGGGTCCAGCGTCGCCGTGGCGGCACGGCCGCTCTCCATCCGCTCGATGGCGGCCTCGCTGTCCTCGGTGAGCTGGTCGAGCTCGATGATGTTGGCGGCCATCGTGGGCAGTGCCTCGCGCCGGTACGTCGAGATCTCCTCCAGGGCGATGTCGATGTCCTCGAACGCCGAGCGCAACGCATCCATGTCGAGCATCGTGCTGGTCGCCTGCTTGTGGATCTGGGTGCCCTGCGTCTTCAACCGCTCGGCGGTGCCGGCGATCATCTCCGACGTGGTGGTGTTGATGGCGTCGATCTTGTCGAGGACGATCTTCTGGTGGGCGAGGGCCAGGGCGACGGTGACCGCCACCTGCAGTGCGCTGACCGTGACGTCGAGCGCACGATCCACCCCGCGGATCAGTTCGCGGTTGTTGCGGATGATCAGCTCGGTGGCCAGCACGCCCTGCTGGTTCACCGCCAACTGCTGCTGCAGGTCGAGCGTGCGCTGGCGGATCGTGAACAAGATGTCCTCCTCCACGAACTGCCGTCGGGGGTCGTCGGGTCCGATGTCGGTGGCCAGCTTGTCGACCACCGCCTGGTCGAGTGCCTGTGCCAGCGCGATCTGGTCGGCCAGCGACACGGTGAGCTCGCGCATCTTCGCCTGGTCGTCGCCGAGGGTGACGTTGTCGCGCTTGAGCTGGTCGCGCCCCTGTTCGAGCGAGTGGATGATCGCGTCGATCTGGGTCTGGGAACTCTCGTAGCGCATGAAGTAGCGCTTGAGCGGAGTGCCGACACCGGGGATGCGGCCCACCAGACGCGTGAACCAGCCCGCCTCGGTGTCGAGACCGGCCGGGTCGAGCTTCTCGACCTCGATCCGCAGGTCGGCGAGCGACTTCGCCACCGGGCCACCGTCCTCGCTGGCGTGGGCGATGTCGCGCATCGGTGCCTGCAGCATCTTGCTGCGCGTGGCGGCGCGTTGTTGCAGGTCGCGACCCATCGACTCGACCGCTGACCTGGCCGCGTCGCGGGCCTCCTGGTCGTCGGGGTCGACGCTGACCAGCTGATCGACCTGTTCGTGGGCGCGGGCACGCAGCTCGTCGGTCGGGTCGGGTTCGGGCATCGCCAGCTCGGTCTTCGCCTCCTCGACGTCGAGGCGCAGGTCGAGGGCCGTGGAGGACGACGTGCTCCCGGTCGGTGTGCTTGTCGGCGTGTCGGTCATGTTCGTGCTCCTGTCGGTGTGCCGATCCGCTCGGCAGGGTTGGCGATCGTGGGTCAGTCGGCGTACTGGCTGGCGCGGTCGGCCAGTTCGTCGAGGGCGGCCATGGCGGCGTCGGCGTCTTCGGGACGTTTGCCGATCGGCACGTCGGCGAGGGCCGTGGTGGTGCGGTTGAGCGCGGTGAGGGCCGATTCGTTCTGGGCCATGAGACGAGCGATCTTGCGGCGCTGGGTGTCGCGCAACTCGAGGCGCCGCTCGAGGGTGTCGCGTTCGCGGTCGGCGGCAGCTTCGTCGGCGTCGTCGTCGCGCAGCTCGGCGAGGCGGCGCTGGATGTACTGCTCGTCGATCGTCCTGATGCTCTCGGAGGCCACGGCCACCTCGTGGAGGTTGTCGAGCGCCGACGCGTACACCTGCTGTGCGGTTGCCAGATAACGCGAGTAGGTGAGCTCGCCGGCG
>Ga0102937_1000139_pt1 | contig 30360 bp, 25 predicted proteins | sample SalPonR2_B_D1_MG_FD_78213 | JGI IMG/M metagenome (GOLD analysis project Ga0102937, IMG submission 78213) | Salt pond soil microbial communities from South San Francisco under conditions of wetland restoration - Salt Pond MetaG R2_B_D1_MG | ecosystem: Environmental > Aquatic > Marine > Intertidal... | reverse complement strand
GCCGCAGACTGTTCACGCGTTGCGCGTTCCGGCGACGGGTTCGGCTCGTAGCCTGTCGGCATGCGCATGGAAGTCGGGCTCGGAGTCGTCCATCTGTTCGGAAAGCCGAAGAAGTCGGTCGACCGAGACGCGGTGATCGCCGCCGTGAAGGCCGCAGAGGCCGACGACTGTCAGGTCATCACCGCGGCGCTGCTCGGCCACAAGGCCGATGTCGCGTTCATGGCGCTCGCCCCCGATTGGCTGACCCTGCGCCGGTTCCAGACCGCATTGCAGCTCGCCGGCATCGACGTGGTCGACAGCTATGTGTCGATCACCGAGGTCAGCGAATACGCCAAGGGCATGCCCGAGCACATGCTCCAGGCCCGGCTGTATCCGCAGCTGCCGCCCGAGGGGTTGAACGCGTTCTGCTTCTATCCGATGAGCAAGAAGCGCGAGGGCCACGCCAACTGGTTCGCCACGCCCTTCGACGAGCGCAACGAGATGATGATGGAGCACGGGAAGTCCGGCCGCACCTTCGCCGGCAAGGTCGTGCAGCTCGTGACCGGCTCGACCGGCCTCGACGACCACGAGTGGGGGGTGACGCTGTTCGCCGCCACCCCGGACGTCGTGAAGGACGTCGTCTACACGATGCGCTTCGACAAGGGGTCGGCGCTCTACGGCGAGTTCGGCACCTTCTACGTCGGTTACCTCGACTTCGTCGACAACATCGTCTGACCGGCCGAGGGCACCAGATCTCAGGTGCCGACCACGAACGTGCGCTGCAGCTGGTCTCGTCCGTTCTCGTCGAACGTGAACCTGTCGAACGTGGCGCGCGCCGGGTCGCCCCGCCTCACGAGCAGCTCCGTGACGCCCGAGGGGCCGTTGTAGTCGATCTGCAGGCCGCTCTCGAGCGCCACCAGGCAGTCGGCGTACGTGCGGCAGACCGAGCCGCTGGCGCTCACCGACGCCATCTGTCCGGCGATGTCGCGTGGCGCATCCGAGCCCACCTTCTGCGCGGCCAGGGCGATGAGGTTCACGCAGTCGTAAGCGTTGGTGGCGAACGGGCCGGCCGGATCGAACGGTTCCGGTGTCGACTCGGCCTGGGGGCCCACGCCGATGATCTTGGTCCGCAGCGTCGGTGAGAGGGCGGCGATCCGTTGCGCCGTCTCGCCCGAGCGGATCGCGTCGTTGGTGATCACGGTGCTCAGGGCTCCGTCGACGGTATCCAGCGCCTCGAGGAACCGGGTGGACGTGGTGGAGTCGGCGAGGATGATCACCACCTGGGCGTCCGAGCCGGCGATGCCGCGTACCTCGTCGGTGAAGTCGTCGTCGGCGGGCGAGAGTGCGACCGAGTCGGAGATGGTGATCGGACCGCTCGCCAGTGCGTCGCTGACCGCCTCGTCGAGGCCGCGTCCGTAGGCGTCGTCGGCGTGCACGATCGTGGCGCGCTGGGCGCCGGTCTGGTCGGCGACCTCGGCGATCGCGGTGGCCTGCAGCGAATCGCTGGGCACCGTGCGGAAGAACAGTTCCTCGTCGGGGTAGTCGTCGAGTGCGAGCGCGCTCGCCGTGGGCGAGCAGGCAACGATGCCGGCCGACACGATGTCGTCGAGCGTGTTGAGCGCGATCACCGACGACGAGGGCCCCACGATGGCGTCCACGTCCTGGTCGAGGAGCGTCTGGATCGCTCCCGATGCCGTGGCCGCGGACGTGCCCTCGTCGACCACCACCGAGCGGATGGTGCGGTCGAGGACGCCGCCCGCGTCGTTGATCCGTTCGACCGCCAGCTCGGCGCCCTCCACGAGCGACATGCCGAGCCCCGGGTCGTTCACGGGCAGGAGGAGACCGATCACCAAGCGGCCGTCTCCGGTGGCCGGGGAAGTGATGGTGGTGGTCGTTGCCGTGACCGTGGTCGGCGGCGCAGCCGCGTCGTCGGACGAGCAGGCCGCGGCGATCGCCGTGGCGGCCGCCACCAGGGCGAGCAGTCGGCGGCGCGTCGGTCGGGTCACGTCCGACACAGTAGAACCCCACCTCCTCCGATTGCCGCCGGGCCGTCCCGGCCACCGGACAGGCGCACACGGTGACCGGTCGGACACCGCTCGTGGTATGGCGATCAAGAGTTCGTCTTGATCGACCGGATTCGGAGAGTGGTCGGCCGACCGGGTGCGAATCTTGCCGGTGCGGGCGGGCGGGCGGCACATGGTGCCCGGGCTCACCCGTCGGGTACGACGTCGATGATCGGCCCGCACCCGGCAGCAGCCGACCCGACCCCGAGCGAGACGACCACCCCGGATGGCCGACCACGGTCCCGTTCCGAGTGACCGGCAACTGGTGGACGCCACGCGGGCGGGTTCGGACGGGGCGTGGCCCGAGCTCGTCCGTCGCCACGCCGCCACCGTGCAGGCAGTGGCCGACGCCACCGGCCGACCGGCTCCGGCCCGCACGGCCCACGCCGCGTGGAGGCGCGTGCATCGCGAGATCCTGGGCGAGATCGCGGGTCGGGAGGGACCGGTTCGCGCCGTGCGGGCGCGGGCGCTGGCGGCGATCGTCGACGGCACCTACGCCCCGGTCGCCGCCGGTGAGTCACTGCCGGCGCCGATGGCGACCGGCGCCGGTGTGCCGACGGTCGTCCCAGACGACCGCTGCGGAGCTGTCGACGCCCCGTCGGCCGGAGCACCGGCGCCGACACAGGCCGAACTCGAACGGATTGCCGCAGCATTCGGGTCGCTGCCCGACGACTGGCAGACCGTGCTCTGGCACAGCTGGGTCGACCTCGAGCCGGCCGCCGTCGTCGCATCGCACCTCGGACGTTCGGTGGCCGCCACGCGGGCGCTGGCGGTCGTGGCCGACGCCGGTCTGTGCGAAGCGTTCCTCGCCGCCGAGCCTGCCGTCGGCATCCGGCCGTCGTGCCGGGACATCGTGCCCCTGCTGGGCGGCGCCCGGCGCAGCACTCTGTCGGCCACGCACGGGCGCATCGTCGAGGCGCATCTGCGCGGTCAGACTCGACACGGTGACCCGACGCCGTGCGCCGACTGCGGCCGACGTCTGCGGATCGTCGACAACCTCGCTGCGCTGGTGCCGCGGGCGGTGGTGCCGGGCGTCACCGGCCTCGCCGTGACGCGCTACCGATCCCTGGTCGGTGGAGGCACCGACGCCATCGGAGTCGATGCGTTGACCGAGCAGCGGACCGAGCGGGTCTCCCAGCTGACCCGGCTCGGTGCTGTCACCGCGGTGGTGGTGGCACTCCTGGCCGCCGCGTTCTTCATTCGCGCCCCGGATCTCCAGCGTCGGATCGCGGACCTCGCCGAGCCTCCCGACCGGATCGAGCTGCTCTTCCCGGGTGTGCCGCAGGGGTTGCTCCGGGAGGCGGACGGGGCGACACCCGACGTGGGTCTGGAGCTGTCGGCACCGGCGCCGGTCTTCGCCGGCGGTACCGGCACGGTCGACGCAGCCATCACCAACAACAACGGCACCGACCCCGCAGCGGTGGACTTCGAGATCCGCCCGTCCGCCGGGCTGTCGTTCGACCGGATCACCGAGGGGCCCGCGTCCTGCCGCCGGGTGGGCGAGACCGACGCGTCATGCGTGCTGCAGCTCGGCCCCGGCGAGACGGAGTCGTTCTCGTTCCGCTTCACCACCGCCGCCGACGTCGGCAGCCGTCTCGTGGTGGTGCCGAGCATTCGGTCGGCGTCGCTGGAGGTGCCGGTGGAGCCCGTACCCGATCTCGTCGTCGCGCAGGTCGGCCGCAGTGACCTGCTGCTCGTGGGCAACAGCCTCGGACGCTGCACCGCCGCTGATGCGGGGTGTTCCGACGGGATGCGGGAGTCGTCGTCGGGTGTGTTGGAGCTGCCCTCCGGAGCGGCGGTCGAGACGGCCCATCTGATGTGGGACGGCGGCGGGACGGGCTGGGCCGGCGAAGTCACGGTGGAGGTTCCGGGTGACGGATCGGAGGTGACCGTGACGACGCAGCACGGTCTCGGGGGAGCGTCGACGCCGTCGGGTGTCGATCCGGACGGGTTCGCGTCGATCGCCGACGTCACCGACCTCGTCCGGACCGCAGGTGGCGGTCGCTACACCGTCACACGTCGGGCCGGAGCCCGGGGAGACGGAACGTGGTCGCTCGTGGTCGTGACCGACGACTCGTCGCAGCCCCGCCGCCTGGTGGTGGTGACCCGTCCGGTCGTCGGTGTCGAGCCCGAGCTGTCCGCCACGACCGCGGTGCCGCTGGACGGCACCGACCCGCCACGGGTCGGGTCGGTGCGGTCGCTGATCCTGCGCTTGCGGGCAGCGGGATCCCTCGGCGAGCACGCGGTGACCGTCGACGGGGTTGCCGTGGGCGGGGCCGATCCGTTCCGGTTGGCGGGGCGTCCATCGGGTGTGGCTGCCTATGATCTCGACATCGAGAACTCCCCCCTCATCATCGAAGCGTCGTCGGCGGACGGCGCGGTACGCGTGTCCGTCGTCGGGTTCGCCGTCGACGTCGTGTCGTGACACCGGCCGAGCGCGGACGCCAGATCGAGCGGGCCGCCGATCAGTTGAACTCGGGTGAACGCGGCCCCGGGGCCCCTGGTCCGGGGCTGGCGTCCTGCCGTCTGTTGGCCGAACTCACCGACGAGTGGATGTTCGACGTGTTCGACGCTGCCGTCGCCGCGCATCGACCGTCGTGCCGGGTGGCGTTGTTGGCGATCGGTGGGTACGGCCGCGGCGAGTTGGCGCCGCAGAGCGACCTCGACCTGCTGCTCGTGCACGACGCCAAGCGCAAGAAGGTCTCGTCCGAGATCGAGCCGATCGCCAGCGCCGTCTGGTATCCGCTGTGGGACGCCGGCGTGAAGCTCGGCCACGCTGTTCGTCGCCTCGACGAACAGGTCGAGCTCGCCCGCGACGACCTCGACTCGGCGACCGCCCTGCTCACGGCCCGGCCGCTCGCCGGCGACGACGAACTGGCCGCCGAGGTGGTCGCGGCCGGGCTCGACCTGTGGCGTCAGCGCGGCGACCGGCACCTCGGCGAACTGCGTCGCCGCGTGAGGGAGCGCCAGGAGGCCGCGGCCGACGTGGCCTACCGGCTCGAACCCGACATCAAGGACGGCCACGGCGGGCTGCGCGACGTGCAGTCGCTGTGGTGGGCGCGAGCCGCAGGTCTGTCGATCTCGGGCGCCGACCTGGTCGATCTGGATCTGGCGTACGACCTGCTGTTGCGGGCGCGGGTGGCTCTGCACGTCACCAGCGGCCGACCCGGTGACGTGCTGCGGCTCGAGGACCAGGACGCCGTGGCCACCACCGGCGGATGGTCAGACGCCGACACGCTGATGGCCGACGTCGCGGCGGCGGGCCGCTCGATCGCCTGGCTGGCCGACGAGAACTGGGAACGTGCCGTCGCACCGCCCACCACCGAGCCCGAACGGGCCGTTGCGCCCGGCATCGTGCTGCGCGGCGGGGAGATCGAGCTGGGAGACGGCGCCGACCCCGTCGCCGACCCCACGCTGGTGTTGCAGGCCGCGGTGGCCGCCGCCCGGCACCGTGTGCGCATCGGCCGGGGCACCCTCGACCGGTTGCACGACGAGATCGCCCCGTGGCCGGGAACCTGGCCGGTCGGTGCCACCGACGAACTCGTGGCACTGCTGCTGGAAGGGCACCGTGCGATCGACGTGCTGGAGGCGCTCGACCAGCGCGAGCTGTTCTCACGGTTGCTTCCCGAGTGGGAACCGGTGCGGTCGAAGCCGCAGCGCAACGCCTACCACCGCTTCACGGTCGACCGGCACCTGTGGGAGGCGGCGGCCAACGCCGCCGCGCTGGCCGGCCGCGTGGCCCGCCCCGACCTGCTGGTGCTCGGCGCACTCCTGCACGACCTGGGCAAGGGGTACCCCGGCGACCACACCGAAGTCGGCATGGACCTCGTCCGAGCGATCGGCCCCCGGCTCGGGTTGGCGCCCGCCGACGTCGACACGCTGGTGGCGATGGTCGAGCACCACCTGCTGCTGCCCGACGTGGCCGTCCGTCGGGACCTCACCGACGAGGCCACGATCCGCCAGGTGGCCGACGCCATCGGCACCGTCGAACGGCTCGATCTGCTGCACGCACTGACCGAGGCCGACTCGGAGGCGACCGGACCGTCGGCCTGGGGCGACTGGAAGGCCGGGCTGGTGAGTGAGCTGGTGGCGCGTGTGCGCCACGTACTCGGTGGGGGCGACGTCAAGGAGGTCACCTGGCGCCTCTTCCCCGATGCGGAGACCCTCGCCAAGATGGCCACGGGTGAGTTCGACGTCAGCCGTCGCGGGGATCTGATCACCGTGGTGAGTTCCGACGCCGCCGGCACGTTCAGCCAGGTGGCCGGTGTGATCTCCCTGCACGGCCTCGACGTGCTGAGCGCCCGCGCCCACTCCGACGAAGGGGGAATGGCGGCGTCGCAGTTCCGCATCGCGGTCCCCGAGTCGGGGGTGGACTGGCGTGCGGTGAAGACCGACCTGACCCGTGCACTCGGTCATCGTCTGGCGCTCGAGGCCCGGCTGGTCGAGAGGGCGTCCACCTATCGACGCCGCCGGCGAACCCAGGCAGCGCCGCCCGCACCGCCGTCGGTGACCTTCGACGACGAAGCGTCGAGCAACGCCACGGTGATCGTCGTCCGCGCGGTCACGAAGGTCGGCATCCTGCACCGGATCACCAAGGCGCTCGGCGAAATGGGCCTCGACATCCGTCACGCCACGGTGCAGACGATGGGCATGGAGGTGGTGGACACCTTCTACGTGCGCACCGCCGACGGCGCTCTCGTCACCGACGGGTTCCACCGCAAGGAGATCCGGCGCGCGATCCTGCACGCACTGGCGTGATCGGTGACCCACCTCGCCGTCGATGCCGTAGTTTGATCCCGTGACCGTGAGTGGACGCGACCTGGCGCGCTGGAGTGAGTCGCTGGCAGCGATCGCCCGGACGGGGATGGGTTTCACCGACAGCCTGTACGAGCGTGAGCGCTACGAGGAGATCCTCCACGTCGCCGCCGACATCAAAGCGGCCGCCCGTGAGATGGACGCCACCGACGCCGAGCGGGTGGCCGTGCAGCGCGAGACCGACCACTTCGTGCAGGAGTGGCTGGAGTCGATCGGCGAGGGCGTGCCGGGGTACGTCACGCCGAAGGTGGCGGTGGGGGCGATCGTCGGTAACGACCGGGGCGAGATCCTGCTGGTGCAGCGCAAGGACTCGGGCATCTGGCTGTATCCGACCGGCTGGGCCGACGTCGGCTACTCACCCGCCGAGGTGGCGGTGAAGGAAGTGAGCGAGGAGACCGGCATCGACTGTGAACCGCAGCGTCTGCTGGGTGTGGTCGACGGCCAGCGCATGGGCTTCAGCCGGTTCGGGATGTACATGCTGCTGTTCCACTGCACGGCGGTCGGCGGCGAACTGGCGGCCCATCCGCTCGAGACCGCCGACGTCGGATGGTTCGCCCCCGATGCGTTGCCCGAGGCGACGGCGGGAGCCCAGTGGTGGGGTCCGATGGCCTTCGCGGCGATCGACGGGGACGAGTCGCCCGCCACGTTCGACTCCGTCCGGACAGAGGTGTGGCGCCACGAGTGACGTTGCATCCGGTGTCGGACACCGGATGCAACATTGCGCGGTGAGCGCCGGGTCAGTCGGAGTCGCGGTCGCGGAGGAACTGTTCGACTTCCTCCACGAGGGCGTCGGGATCGACCGGCGGGTCGGTGGCCATGTCGTCGCCGCCGGAGCGGGACTCCTCGTCGAGGTGTTCGTCGCTCAACTGCTCGAGCCGGGTGAGGTATTCGAGCATGTCGTCGTCGTCGCCGATGAGGGCGCCGACCTTGCCGTCGTACTCGGCGGCCTCGGACGCGAGCGCACTGAGGGGTGCCGGCGTGCCGATCATCGAGCAGGCGCGGTCGACCAGCGCCATCGCAGCCTTCGGCGAGGGGATCTGGGACGCGTAGCCGGGGACCGCCGCCCACAGCGATGCGGTGGCGAACCCACTGCGGTTGAGGGCGTCGTGCAGCACGCCGACGATGCCGGTGGGGCCCTCGTACTGCGAGCGTCGCAGCTCGAAGCGGTCGATGAGGGTGTCGTCGGTCGCTGTGCCGATGAGAGGGACGGGACGCGAGTGCGGCACGTCGGCGAGCAGGGCGCCGAGGGACAGCCCCATCGTGGCGCCGAAGCGTTCGGCGATGCCGACCAACTGTTCGCTGAACAGCCGCCAGCGCAGCGCCGGCTCGGGGCCCAGGACGAGCAGGACGTCGTTGCCCGGGAGCGACACCGACCACACCCCCACGGTGGGCCACACGATCGAGCGGTGGTGCTGTTCGTCGAGGCGGATCTGGGGACGAACGGTGGCGAAGTCGGTGAAGGCCTCGGGATCGATCTCTGCCAGCGCCGAGGCGCCCCACGACTCGATCATCGTGCGCAACGCCGTGGAGGCGGCGTCGCCGGCATCGTTCCATCCGGTGAAGGCGGCCACCATGACCGGCCGGGTCAGGGTCGGTTCCGCCAGCCAGCGGACGTGCTCGGTTCCCACGAAGTTCAACCTACCGGCATGGCCGGTGACGTCCGCGACGTCGCGGTAGCGTCGCCTCGTGAGCGAGCATCCGAACACCTCCGCGTCACCGGCGCTGCAGATCGGCGAAGCCGCCGTGGTCGACGACGAGCTCGTCGAGGCGTTCGCCCGGCTCGTGCCGCAGTTGTCGTCGTCGTCACCGCCGCCCACCCGCGAACAGCTCGCCGAGCTGGTCGACGGGCCCGACACCGTGCTGTTCGTCGCCCGTGTCGACGGCCGCATCATGGGCAGCCTCACGCTCGCCTTCTATCGCATTCCCACCGGCCTGAAGGCGTGGATCGAAGACGTGGTGGTGGACGACGACGCCCGCGGTCGTGGTGTGGGTGCGGCGCTGAACGAGGCCGCGCTCGCGGCGGCCCGCCGACGCGGCGCCAAGGACGTGAGCCTCACCAGCCGGCCCTCGCGCGAAGCGGCGAACCGCCTCTACCAGCGCATCGGGTTCGAGCGTCGGGAGACGAACGTGTACCGCTACACGCTCTGACCTGGCCGGACGTCAGCTCCGGCGAGGCCGGTCGTCGTCGCCGGCGGTCACCCGCCGGAGGTCCTCGGCCGCCTGACGTACCTGCCAGTCCCGGTCGGAGAGCGCCCGTTCGACGGTGGCGTCGACGTCGTCGCCGTCGAAGGGGGCGAGAGCCAGCACGGCGCGCCGCCGCACGGCCGGCTTGTCGGAGCAGGCGGCGATGATCGCCGGGACGCCACGCGGGTCGCCGATCGCCCCGAGCGCGGCCACCGCCGCCTCCCGCACGAGCGGTTCCTCGGCCGTGCCGGCGAGCACGATCAACGCCTCGACCACCTCGCGTCGGTCGGATTCGTGCTCACCGCACGCCCACGCGGCCATCTCGACGACTCGGACGTCGGAGTCGGCGAGTGCCCCGACGAGGTCGACGTCACGGTGCCGGGCGGCGACCTCGGCGGCCCGGCGGCGCACACCCGGATCGTCGTCGTGGAGTGCCGTGCGGACGTCGTCGGCGTCGAGTCGGCCGAGACGCTGCAGGGCACCGAGTGCCGTGGCTCGCACCGCGGCGTCGTCGGAGCGCAACCCGGCACGTGCGGTGTCGGCATCGCCCGTGTGACCGGCCACGGCCACCGCACGCCGCGACGGGGTGCTCACTGTTTCAGCAGGTCGGTGAGGGTGATGACGAGATATGCGCTCGTGAACGCGACCACGATGGCGAGGATGGCACCTGTCACCAGGGCGAGGCCCGAGCCGGCGATCACCGCCCAGATCCGTCGCAGCACACTCGGCCGCTTGTAGAGCGGCGCCGTCGTCTCGGCGATGCCCACCGGCTCCCAGGGGCGACGCAGAATCGGCTCCCTGCGTGGGATTCGCGGCGTGGCTCTGGCATTCTTGCGCCAGCCTGCGAACACGAGCGCCAAGATGGCGAGTCCGGCCATCCAGGCGGCCTGAGTGGTGAGATCCGTGACCGACACGACGACGAACAGCGTACCCGTGGCTCCTCCGCCACGCAGATGGGCCGTCGCGCTCGCCGTGGTGGCCATCACCGTGATCGCCGCCGTCGGGGTCGCTGCGATCCTGCCGTCGACGCTCGTGGCCGAGAAGGAGAACCAGCGCACCGGCGACATCGAGCCGGCGCCGTACGCGCTCACGCCGGCCTCGGCCGAGCCCGTCAATTCGCGCATCGTGTTCGGCGACCTTCCCGACGAGGTCGAGCGCTACGGCACGCCGAACGACTTCGTCTTCGTCACGGTGACCGCTCCGTCGCAGTCGGTGCTGTCGTGGCTCGTCGGCCGGGAGGATCCGGCGATCGACTTCCTCACGGAGGAGGACAAGTTCGGTGTGCGGACCCCGCAGCAGCGTCGTGAGTTCAATCTCCAGCTGATGCGTTCGGCCGAGCAGGAGGCGCAGTACGTGGCGCTCAGCAAGCTGGGTTTCGACGTCGACATCTCCCCTGGCGAGGTGATCGTGCAGGAGGTGATCTGCGCCGAGATCGGTGACGACGGCTCGTGCGAGGAGTTCTTCCCGTCCGACGAGCAGATCGATCCTGCCGACCGGATCCTCGAGGCCGACGGCCGGCCGCTCGGTTCGGTCGACGACCTGAGCGAGGTGCTGGCCGAGAAGCAGCCGGGTGACACGGTGGAGTTGCGCATCGACCGGCCGGGTGAGGGCGAGAAGACCGTCACGGTGGAGCTGTCGGCCTCGCCGGAGGATCCCGAGCGGACCATCGTGGGATTCGTGCCGTTCGACACGCGCGCGATCCAGCTGCCGTTCGAGGTGGACATCGACACCGGCGACATCGGCGGTCCGTCGGCCGGGCTGGCGTTCACGCTGGCGCTGATCGACGAGTTGTCGCCGGGTGAGCTGACCGGCGACCGTGACGTGGCGGTCACCGGCACCATCTCGCTCGACGGCTCGGTCGGCGCCATCGGCGGGCTGGTGCAGAAGGTGTCGGCCGTGCGCCAGAACGGCTTCGACGTGTTCCTGGTGCCCGCATCGCAGCCCGAGTTCGACGACCCGGAACAGGTGCAGCGTCTGGAGGAGGTGGCGGCCGGCGACGTGGAGATCGTTCCGGTGGCGACTCTCGACGAGGCATTGGTGGCCCTCGCCGAGCGTGGCGGGGACCCGCTGTCGCCCGTGACGTGACCGCCATGGCGGTGCCGTGGCGGAATCGGTGTGACGGTGACCACCGATTGCCACCATCTCAGGTGCTGGGATGCGTAGCGTTGGGCCATGGCCATGTCGTTCGCTCGCCCTGATCCGTCGTCGCCGGCGTCGGTTGCCGATGCCTCGTTCGGCACGAGCCGACGCGGCTTCGACCAGTCGCAGGTGCGTGACTTCCTGCGGATGATCGCCGCGGAGATGGGCCGCTTGCAGGAGCGCGAGCGCTTCCTCGAGCGTGAGCTGCGCACGGCACAGACCAACCCCGACCTCGAGTCGGTACAGCTCGACGAGCAGACGCTGACGCGCCTGTTGGGCGAGGAGACGGCCCGCGTGCTGAGCACGGCACGCGAGAGTGCCGCGGAGATCCGCGCCAAGGCCGAGCAGAGTGCGGCCCAGCTGTTGAACGAGGCCAGCGACGAAGCCGCCCGCCTGCGTGAGGAGGCCGAGGTGGAGGCGTCGCGCCGTCGGGCCGATGCCGCCGGCGATGCCGAGGCCGAGCTGCAGATGGCCAAGCAGCAGGGCCGCGAGATGGTGAACGAGGCGCGTGCGTACCGCGAGCGGGTGCTGAGCGAGCTGGCGCGGCGGCGCGAGCTGGCCCGCGAGCAGATCGAGCAGCTCATCCACGGGCGCGATCGCCTGATGCAGTCGTTCGAGCGGGCGCGGCTGGTGGCGGTGGACGTGGTGTCGGAGTTGCAGCCACTGGGTGAGCCCGACGAGTACGTGAACCTCACGCCCACCACCGGTCCCGTCCCGGTGATGGTGCCGAACCAGCGCCCCGAGGTGGACCCCGACACCCCGGTCGCCTCCGACACCGCCGCAACCGACACCGCCGCAACCGACACGGCTGCAACCGACACGGCTGCAACCGACGACGAGGTCGAGCCGGAGGTCGTCGCCGAGCCCGAGCCCGCCGCCGAGCCCGAGCCCGAGGCGGAGGTCGAGCCGGAGGTCGTCGCCGAGTCCGAGGCGGAGGTCGAGTCGGCGGTCGTCGCCGAGCCTGTCGTCGGGCCCGAGCCCGAGTCGGAGGCCGTTGTTGCCGCGTCCGAGTCCGACGTCGTTGCCGAGCCGGAGGAGATCTCGGCGCCGTCCGTCCCGGAGACCGAGCCGGAGGTCGACGAGGATGCGACTGCGGCGGATGGGCCCGAATCCGAGACCTCCCCCGACGAGTCGTCCGGTCGCACCGAGGAGCGCGACGACGTGGTGGTCGACCTCTTCGCCCGTCTGCGTGCGTCCACCGAGGCGACCGGCGACGACGACGCCGAGCCGCAGGCCGAGCCGCACGCCGAGGCGATCTCGTCGACGTCGGTCCCGGTTTCCGGAACGGAGGCCGACGAGAATGCTCCCGCCGCCGAGACGGAGACCGACACCGACACCGAGGCCGACACCGACACCGACACCGAGGCCGGGTCCGAGCCGACGGCGTTCGACCAGCGCCACGCCGACCTCACGCCGCTGATCGTCGCCAGCGCCAAGAAGCTCAAGCGGGTGCTCGCCGACGAGCAGAACGAGGTGCTCGATGCCCTCCGCCGCAGCGAATCGGTGCGTCACGTCGATGCGCTGCTGCCGTGGTCGAGCGAGCACGCCGGCCGCTATCGCGAGGCCATCGCCGGCGAACTCTTCCAGGCGGCCCAGGCGGGTGCGGCGTCGATCCCGGACGACCGGGGCAGGCCCACCAAGCTGCGCAAGGCCGACGCCATCAAGGCGTCCACCGCCGCCCACGAGGTGCTCGAGGAATGGTTGGTCACCCCACTGCGCGAACGGCTCGAACGCTGCGTCGCCGACGGTGACGGTGACAACAGCGACATCGGCAAGCGGGCCCGGTCGGTGTACCGCGAGTGGAAGACGCAGCACATCGACGAGCAACTCGACGACGTGTTCCGCACCGCCCATGGTCGGGGTGTCCTGGCCGCACTCGAGCCCGGCACGCTGGTGCGATGGGTCGCCGACCACGGCGCCCAGGTGTGCGCCGACTGCGACGACAACACCCTGGCGGGCACCGTTGCGGCCGGCTCGGCGTTCCCCACCGGACACGTGGCGGCGCCGGCCCACATCGGGTGCCGCTGCCTCTTGATCCCCGAGCTTCGGTAGTCTCGGCGCCAATGCGGCGCTCCTCTGACCTTCCGGTCGACTCGCCTCGCCGTCGGATCACCGGCCGCGGGCTCCTGATCGGCCTCGGTGCGGTTTTCTTGTTCATCCTCATCTTCGGGCGGGCGATCGCGCGCTTCTACGTCGACTTCCTGTGGCACGACGCACTCGATCGTGGCGACGTGTTCTGGGGGGTTCTCGGCGCCAAGGTCACCCTGTTCGCCGCGTTCTTCCTGGTCTTCCTGGCGATCGCTGCGATCAACCTCTTCATCGCCGACCGCGCTGCCCCGCAGTCGTTCCCGGCCAACGTGCATCCGTACGTGGAGCGGTTCCACGAGTTGTTCGGCCAACGGCTGCGACTGGTGCGCTACGGCCTCGCCGCCGTGTTCGCGCTGTTGCTGGCGTTGCCTGCGGTGTCGCTCTGGCAGGAGTGGCTGCTGTTCCGCAACGCCCGCGAGTTCGGCGTCGCCGACGCCCAGTTCGGCGTCGACGTCGGCTTCTACGTGTTCCAGCTGCCGTTCCTGTCGTTCCTCGTCAACTGGCTGTTCGCCGCACTGATCGTGGTGCTGCTGCTCACCGCGGCAGCGCACATCCTCAACGGCGGCGTGGTGTTCGTCTCGCCCGTGCCCGTCGTGCGGCAGGCCACCAAGGCCCACGTCGCCGTGCTGCTGGCGGTGCTCGCCGTGTTGAAGGCCGGCGACTACTGGCTCGACCGCTACGACGTCACCAATTCGCAGCGTGGCATCGTGCAGGGCGCCACCTATTCGGTGGTGAGGGCCCAGCTCCCGGCGATCATGCTCCTGATCCTCATCGCGCTGCTCACCGCCGGGCTGTACCTGTCGGTGGTGAAGACGGGTTCGTGGCGGCTGCCGTTGATCGCGTCGGCGTTGTGGCTGGTGGTGGCCATCGTGGGTGGAGTGATCTACCCGGCCGTGGTGCAGTCGCTCGTCGTCAACCCCAACCAGGAGACACGCGAGGCGCCGTACATCGAACGCAACGTGATCGCCACCCGCCAGGCCCTCGATCTCACCGACGTGGATGTGCGCCCCGTCGGCTTCGAGACGCTCACGGCGTCGGAGGTGGAGGAGGATCTCGCGCCGCTCGAGAACGTGCGGCTGCTCAACCCGGCAGCCATGGAGACGCGGTTCCTCGTCGACCGTGGCGAGCTGGCCGGGCTCACGATCCGCGACCTCGACGTCGACCGGTACCAGCTCGACGACACCACCGGTGAGGATCCCGAAGAGGTGCTGATCGCCGCTCGCGAACTCGACCTCGGCGGTGTCACCAACCGCAGCTGGCAGGGCCTGCACCTCATCAACACCCGCGGGTGCGGGTTGGTGCTGGCACCCACCGGACGGGTGCTCGAGAACCAGCGGCCCGACTACCGCACGGTGGAGCTCGAGCGGCCCGAGTTGTACTTCAGCCCGATCCTGTCGGGCTACGGGATCGCCAACTCCGACTCGTCGGAGCGTGAGTGCGACGAGCCGCACCAGTACGAGGGCACCCAGGGTGTCGAGATGAGCTCGTTCACCCGGCGGGCGGCGTTCGCTCTCGCATTCCTCGACTACAACGTGCTCGGTTCCGGCGCCATCAACAGCGACTCGCAGATGCTGTGGGTGCGTGGCGTGAACGACCGCCTCGAGAAGCTGGCCCCGTTCCTGTCGTACGACTCCGATCCGTACCCGGTGGCGCTCGACGGCCGGGCGGTGTGGGTGGTCGATGCCTACACCACCACCGGCAGCTACCCGTACGGGCAGCGCGTCGGTGACGTGCAGCGCTCGCCACAGTCGGGTCTGTCCGACAACGACAACTACGTCCGCAACAGCGTGAAGGCGGTGGTCGACGCCTACACCGGCGAGGTCACCTTCTACGTGATCGACGACCAGGACCCCATCCTGCGGGCGTGGCGCGGGGCGTTCCCCGACCTGTTCACGTCGCTGTCGGAGATGCCCGACGATCTGCGCGACAACCTGCGCTATCCCGAGGACCTGTTCCGGATCCAGACCGACATGTACTCCAAGTACCGCATCGACCCGGCGCTGTTCTTCCAGCGCGACGGCAACGCGTGGTCGGTGGCACAGGCGCCGGGCACCGAGCCGTCGGCATCCGGTGGCGGTACGGTGAGCCCGTCCGCTCCGGCGGCGGAGAACACCGCAGCCCAGAACACGTTCGCCACGGAGGCGGATTCGGCCCGGTTCGTGCCGTACTACCAGATGTTCGACACCGGCGTGGAGGGCGAGCGCGGCGACGAGACGTTCGTGATCCTGCGGCCGTTCGTGCCGTTCTCCACCGGCGACGAACGAACCCAGTTGCAGGCGTACATGGTCGCCTCGAGCGACCCCGAGACCTACGGCCAGCTGATCACGTACCTGGTGGAGGAGCGTGGCGGCACCCTGCCCGACGGTCCGCTGCGGGTGGCCAACAACGCCGAGTCGACCGAGGCGATCTCGCGCCGGATCTCGCTCGACAACGTGGGTGGCGGCGGCACCGAGGTGCGCTTCGGTGACCTGCAGCTGATCCCGGTGGCCGACGGGCTCGTGTACGTCCGGCCCTACTACGTGGCCAGCCCACAGGTGTCGGGCGACATCGACTCGGTCACCGAGTACCGGGGAGTGATCGTCACCTACAACGAGCGGTCCGTCCTCGAGGAGACGATCGGTTCGGCGTTGATCCGGCTCTTCCCGGGCTTCGAGGGAGAAGTCGACGAGGTGGTCGAGGCGCCCACCGAGCCGATCGGTCCCGACAGCCCCGTCGACCCGGGTGACGATCCCGACGATCTGCCCGAGCCCGACGAGCCGGATGTGCCGTTCGACGGCACGGCGTCGGAGCTGCTGGCAGCCGCCGACCAGGCGTTCGCCGACGCAGACGCTGCGCTGGCTGCCGGTGACCTCGGCGAGTACCAGGCCCGGATCGACGACGCCCGTCGGCTGATCGCCGACGCCGTGGCTCTCCTCGAACAACTCTGAGTCGAGCCTCCCCGAACCGGGCCGACGTTGCATCCGGTGTCAGACACCGGATGCAACACGCGCAGCGGGCGGTCCGGGTCAACCGGCGCCGGGGCGGCGGAGGCGTTCGGCGAGGTCGGCCAGGTCCTGGCGGAACTGGATCTGGTAGCGGGCCTGTTCGGCGGCGAGACGCTCGGTGCTGTCGTGGACCTCGTCGATCGCCACGTCGAGCCGTTCGGCGAGCTTCGCCTCGAGTTCGTCCGGGTCGACCGTTGCGCTCTCCCCGTCGGCGGCCGGCTGCCGGGCGAGCTGCTCGATGTCGTTGCTCAGCTCGGTGAGCTGGTTGGCGAGCTCGGTCGACACGTTCGTCACCCGGAGATCGAGGGCGTCCATCCGGTTGGTGACCGCCTCGAGCTGACTCCGCAGTCCCTCGAGGTGCTCGGCGGATTCGCCGCCCCCGGGGTCTGCGTCCTCGCCGTGTGGACCGGCGTCGACGAGTGCGGCCAGTTCGTCGAGGCGCGCGGCGAGGTCGTCGACGCGGATCATGCCGATCGGTGGCGTCTCGTCGAGCGACACGGGTGGCGGTGGTGTGGGGCTCGGAGCCCGCGGCGGTGGAGGGGCCGGTGGCGGCGTGGACGCCGGCTGCGTCTCGGTCGTCAACCGCTGCTCGGTGAGGTGTTCACCGAGTTCCTCCACCCGCTCCTCGAGCACCGCCTTGGACCGCTCCGACGCGTCGAGTCGCCGCTGGAGCGTCGCCATCTCCGCACGTAGCGACGCCAGCTCGGCCGGGTCGACGGCGGGTGCCGGCGGTGGGGTGTCGTGGTTCTTCTTGCGGAACAGTCCCATCGGGTCCTCGTTCGTCTGGGCGTGCCTGCACGGTACCTGACTACGGTGACCGGTTCATGGCTCCCAACGTTCCCCACAAGATCCTGCTCGAGGAATCGGAGATGCCGACCCAGTGGTACAACCTGGTCGCCGATCTCCCCGCGCCGCCCCCGCCCCCGCTGCACCCGGGTACGCACGAGCCGGCAGGTCCCGACGACTTCGCGCCGCTGTTCCCGATGGCGTTGATCGAGCAGGAGGTGACCACCGAGCGCTACGTCGACATTCCCGGCGGCGTGCTCGACGTGTATCGCCTGTGGCGACCGAGCCCGCTGTTCCGGGCTCGGCGTCTGGAGGAGCTGCTCGACACCCCGGCACGCATCTACTACAAGTACGAAGGCGTCAGCCCGGCCGGGTCGCACAAGCCCAACACGTCGGTGCCGCAGGCGTACTACAACCACCAGGAGGGCATCACCAAGCTCACCACCGAGACCGGTGCCGGCCAGTGGGGTTCGGCGCTGGCGTTCGCCACGTCGCAGTACGGGATGGAGTGCGAGGTGTGGCAGGTGGCGGCGTCGTACCGGCAGAAGCCCTACCGCAAGACGATGATGGAGGTGTGGGGCGCCACGGTGCATCCCAGCCCGTCGGAGCTCACCGAGTTCGGCCGTTCGCTGCTCGCCGAGGACCCCGACCATCCCGGGTCGTTGGGGATCGCCATCTCCGAGGCCGTGGCGATGTGCGTCGCCGATCCCAACGTCCGCTATGCCCTCGGGTCGGTGCTCAACCACGTGCTGATGCACCAGACGATCATCGGCGAGGAAGCACTGCTGCAGCTGGCGAAGGTCGACGAGACGCCCGACATCCTGGTCGGGTGCACCGGCGGCGGATCCAACTTCGGCGGGCTGGCGTTCCCGTTCCTGCGCGAGAAGCTCGCCGGGAAGATGGACCCCGTCATCCGTTGCGTCGAGCCGGCGGCCTGCCCGACCCTCACGAAGGGCGAGTACCGCTACGACTTCGGCGACACGGCCGGGATGACACCGCTGATGAAGATGCACACGCTCGGGCACACGTTCATCCCCGAGCCGATCCACGCCGGCGGGCTGCGCTACCACGGCATGAGTCCGCTGGTGTCGCACGTGTACGAGCAGGGTCTGGTGGAGGCGATCTCGATCCCGCAGCGTGAGTGCTTCGCCGGTGCGTTGCAGTTCGCCCGCACCGAGGGCATCGTGCCCGCGCCCGAGCCGACCCACGCGATCGCCGCGGCGATCCGGGAGGCGCAGGCGTGCAAGGAGTCGGGTGAGGAGAAGGTGATCCTCACGGCGCTGTGCGGTCACGGCCACCTCGATCTCGCCAGCTACGAGAAGTACCTGTCGGGGGAGATGGTCGACTACGACCTGCCCGACTCCGTCATCGCCGAGGCGATGGAGTCGGTACCCGTCATCGCCTGACATCACGATCGGGGTCTGACCCCGATCGTGATCAGAGGGTGAGTTCGTGGATGTTCGGGTCGGCGGCGCTGGGCGTGAACCCCACCCGCTGGAGATACGCCCGGTGCGCATCGGTGTCGGCGGCGCTGCGCAACACCTCGATGCCGTCGTCGCGGAACACGGCGGCGCCGGGGCCGTACAGCCATCGCCCGATGCGCGAGTCGCGGTACGGGCCGAGCACGTAGTCGAGGTCGATCGTCAGGACGTCGCCCGTCCGGCGGCCGACGAGCAGCCCGGCCGGCAGCCCCTCGCGCATCAGCACCAGGGTGACCACGTCGTCGCCGGTCGGCATGTGGAAGTCGGGCTGGAACCGGTGGATGTCGTCGAGGTGGAACGACACGAAGTCGGCCAGGAACGGCGAGTCCGGGCGGATGTGCGACACCCCGAGATCACGCCCCCGCCTCGTCCCGGGGGCGAACTCCCTGCGCAGGAACCAGACGTTGATGGCGGCGATCGCGGCGTTGGTGATGATGATCGGCGCCGACTCGATCAGGGCGCCGTACACCACGAACGTCAGCGAGCCGAGCAGCGAGATCACCCGCAGCCTCACCACCGAGGTCATCGCCAGCGACAGCACCACGAGCAGCGACGCCAGGTAGCCCACCAGCTCGGGCCCGCTCAGTTCGAACACGCCGGCACCGTATCCGAGGCGTCGCGTCACCACCGTCGGCGCTCAGTCGTGTTCGTCGGACCGGAGCAGGCCCGACTCGTGGGCGAAGACCACGGCGTGGACGCGGTCGCGCACCTCGAGCTTCATGAGGATCCGCTTCACATGGGTCTTCACCGTGCTCTCGGCGACGATGAGGTCCGACGCGATCTCCCGGTTGGACCGACCGTGACCGATCAGCACCAGCACCTCGCGCTCGCGCTCGGTGAGCCGCGACAGTCGACCATCGTCGAGCACCGGGCCACGGCGCTCGGTGCTCCGGGCGAACTCGCTCATCAGCTTCTTCGTCACCGATGGTGCGAGCAGTGCATCGCCGCCGGCGGCGACCCGCAGGCCCTCGAGGAGATCTTCGGGCGGGGTGCGCTTGAGGAGGAAACCGCTCGCGCCGGCCCGCACGGCCTCGTAGACGTACTCGTCGAGTTCGAAGGTGGTGAGGATGACCACCCGCGGGCCGTCGGTCTGCTCGTCGAGGCTGGTGGCCGACGTGATCCTGCGGGTGGCTTCGATGCCGTCGAGGCCGGGCATGCGGATGTCCATCAGCACCACGTCGGGCCGGAGCTGGATCGCCAGGCGAACGGCTTCCTCGCCGTCGCCGGCCTCACCCACCACGGCGAGATCGTCCTGTGTCTCGATCATCATGCGCAGCCCGGTGCGCACGAGTTGGTCGTCGTCGGCGACGAGGATGCGGACGGTCATCGCTGCTTGCCGGTGAGGTCGTGTTGCACGGATGACGTGCCGGAGCGTCTCGGTGTCGGCCGCCGTGGGAGTTCGCATCGGACCCGGAAGCCGCCACTGCGCCGGGCCTCTGCTTCGAGCCGGCCGCCCAGGACGCTGGCGCGTTCGCGCATCCCGACGATGCCCCGACCGGACCGCGACGACGCATCGGCGGCGGGCCCGACCCCGTCGTCGTCGACGGTGATCGTGAGGTCATCGTCGGTGCAGGTCAGCGTCACGTCGATGCGAGCCGGGCCGGCATGCTTGATGGCGTTGGTGAGGGCCTCCTGCACGATGCGGTAGGCGGCCGTACCCACCGACCGTTCGATGGGTGTGGTGCACTCGTCGTGGAGATGGACGTCGACGCCGGCGGTGCTCATCTCCGTCACCAGCCGGGCGATGTCGTCGGACCCGTGGACCGGTTCGAGCGGCGCATGCTCGTCACCGTGCAGCAGCCCCAGCATGTGGTCGAGGTCGTCGAGGGCCGACCGTCCCACCTGCTCGATCTCGCGCAGCGACGCCGCGGTACGGGGGTCGTCGGCCGACAGCCGGGCGGCCCCGGCCTGGAGCACCATCACGTTCACGGCGTGGCCGACGGCGTCGTGCAGCTCGCGGGCGATGCGGGCACGTTCGTCGGCCACGGCACGTTCGGCCACCACCTCGTTCTCGCGGCGCAGGTCGAGAGCCTCGATGGCCAGCCGATGGGCTCGTGACTGGTTGCGGCGGATGCTGAGGGCGACGAGCCAGCCGACGCCGACCAGCATGGCCATGACCGGTACGGCGAGCCATTCGGGGTCGCCCGGCCCGTAGAGCACCACGGTCGACAGCGCGATGGCCGAGACGGCGACGATCACACCGGAGGCGTGGGCGGGCCGGGTGATGGCGACGGAGTAGACGAAGAACGGGATGGCGAGCAGGGCGTTGCTGTCGCCCTGCCAGCCGCTGGCCAGCATGTACAGCACGGTGGCGAGGCCGAGCGTGGTGACGGGAGCGAGCCGGCGGGCCGGGAGCAGCAACGTCGGGGCGAGCGCCAGCAGCCATTCCCATCCCTCGAGGGCGCCGAACTCGTCGACGTAGGCGTTGCTGCGCAACGACTCCACGGCGATCCACACGAACACGAGGGCCAGCACGGCGTCGGCGGCGAACCACACGGGATCACGAGGTTGCCGCCGATCGGCTCGGAGCCAGTCGAGGGTCACGGTCGAACAGTACCGCCGGTGCGTCCGGCGGTCGTCCCCCGCCGGACGGCCTGGTTCGTCCCCCGGCGGGGGGAGACGTCGTGTGCCGGGGGAGGACGACCGCACGGCCCGGCGGGTTCACAGTGGACACCAGAGGTCCACGGCCTGTCCGGGGACCGCCCGCACGACGCCGTGCGAGAAGGAGGAGAATCCATGTCCGCCACCCGAACGAGCGGCCACCACCGTCACGGTGTCGTTGGCCAGGACCGGCACGCCGATCTCGCCATCGGTCACGAGCGTCCCGAGATGGCCTCCCTCCGACAGGGCTCGGAGCCGGTGTCGAGACGAGATCGTCTGCGTCTCGCCGAGGCCCGCCTCGCCGAGCGGCTCCGCCCCGTGTGGCAGGACCGGCGTGTCGGTCTGGCGGTCGCTGTCGCTGCGGGAGCGGCGTGGGGGCTGGTTGCCGGCGGGTGGATGCCGAGGAGCCCGCTGACCACGAGCCAGGCGGTGCTCTCCCTGCTGATCAGTGTGGTCGTCGGCGGCGTCGCCGGCCTGGTGGCGAAGTCGCGCTGGACGATCGTGATCGTGCCGGTGATGTTCGCCCTCGTGTTCGAGCTGTCACGGCTCGATCTCGAGGGGCCCAGCGTCGACGCCGTGGTCTTCAGCCCCTACGGCCTGCTCGCCTTCGCCACGGGTCGAGGTGTCCACGCCCTGCTGTCGCTGGTGCCGATGGCGCTCGGCGCGGCGGTCGGAGCCGGCGTGGCCAGGACCTTCGACGCCCGGCCGGCAACCGGTGACGATGCGACGGCCCCCGCCGGCGCGGGAACGACGGCCCGGGGCCGGCGCGGGCCGAGGATCGCCCGGCGGACCGTGGCGATCCTGACCGCCGTGGCGCTCCTCGCGCTCACCGCCGGGCTGTTGCGGCCGGCCGGCACCGACGCCATCGTCGACGCCGACGGCGACGTGGTGCCCGGCAGCATCGCCGAGCTGACCCGGGTGGACGTGAACGGCCGCGATCTGGGCATGATGATCCGCGGGCACAGCGTCGACAATCCGGTGCTGCTGTTCCTCGCCGGTGGCCCGGGTGGTTCCGAGTACGGAGCGATGCGGCGGCATCTCCCCGAACTGGAGGAGTACTTCACCGTCGCCACCTGGGACCAGCGTGGCGCCGGCACGTCGTACCCACAGCTCGACCCCACCGACACGGTGACGCTCGACGGGGCGATCGCCGACACGATCGCCGTCACCGAGTACCTGCTCGAGCGTTTCGACGACGAGAGCCTGTACCTGCTGGGCCAGTCGTGGGGGACGACGCTCGGCGTGTTCGCCGTGCAGGAACGCCCCGCGTTGTACGACGCCTTCGTGGGCACGGGCCAGATGGTGAGCCAGCGCGAGACCGACCGCATCTTCTGGGAGGACACCCTGGCCTGGGCCGAGGAGACGGGTCGGGACGGGCTGGCCGACGAGCTGCGCGACATCGGTCCGCCGCCGTACGACGAGATGCTCGACTACGAGACCGCCCTGTCGCACGAGCAGGAGGTGTACCCCTACGACCACAGCCCGAACTCGGAGGGAGCGGGCCAGATGTCGGAGAACCTGCTGGTGTCGGAGTACACGCTGCTCGACCAGCTGCACGTGCTGCCGGCGTTCATGGACACCTTCGGTGCTCTCTACCCCCAGCTGCAGGACATCGACTTCCGTGACACCGCCACCGAGTTCGCCGTGCCGATGTTCTTCGTGCAGGGAGCGCACGAGGCCGACGCCCGCGCCGAGCTGTTCGAGGACTGGTACCCGATGATCGACGCCCCCGTGAAGGACGTGCAGGTGCTCGACACCTCCGGGCACCGCCCGCTGTGGGAGCAGCCCGACGAGTTCGTCGACTACATGGTCGACACGGTGCTCGCCGAGACCACCGGTGACGTGGAAGGAGATTCGTGATGGGAGAGGGACTCGAACTGGTGGTGGATGGCGTCACCAAGAGATACGGCCGCCGCGCCGTGGTGGACGACCTGTCGTTCACCGTCACGCCCGGCCGGGTGACCGGATTCCTCGGCCCCAACGGCTCGGGGAAGAGCACCACGATGAAGGTGATGCTCGGCCTGGCAGCAGCCGACGGCGGCTCGACCCGTGTCGGCGACCGCGCCTACGCGGAGTTGCCCGATCCGAGCCGCACCGTGGGTGCTGCCCTGGAGACCAACGCCTTCCATCCGGGACGCAGCGGGCGCGATCACCTCCGGATCCTCGCCTGCGCCACAGGCATTCCCGGCCGGCGCATCGACGAGGCGCTGGAGTCGGCGGGCCTCGCCGATGCCGCCGACCAGCGCGCGGGTGAGTACTCGTTGGGGATGCGGCAACGCCTCGGCCTGGCCGCGGCGTTGCTCGGTGATCCGCCCGTCCTGGTGCTCGACGAGCCGGGCAACGGCCTCGATCCGCAAGGGGTGCGCGACCTGCGCGACCTGCTGCGTGGGCGTGCTCGGCGTGGCGACACCGTCTTCGTGTCGAGCCATCTGCTCGGCGAGGTGGAGCACCTGGTCGACGACGTGGTGGTGATCAACAGGGGCAAGCTGGTGACCACGGGGTCGCTGCAGGAGTTGCAGCAGCAGACGGCCGTCGTGCGGACACCGACTCCGGATCGCCTGGCCGATGCGCTGCGCAGCGACTCCGGTGTGACGGTCGATGTGGTGGCTGCCGGGGGCGACGGTCCCGATGCGGCGAGCCCTCATCTGCTCGTGCGCGGCATGTCGCTCGACGAGATCGGGTCGGCGGCGTTCACGGCCGGGGTCGAGCTGTCGGAGTTGAGTGCGAGCGCTGGGTCGCTCGAGGAGATGTTCCTGCGGTGGACGGCGGCGACCGCCGAGGACGTGACCGTCCCCGGCGCCACCGTCGCCGACGGCGCCGGGCACCGTGACGAGGAGGTCGTGTGATGAACGGATGGAGCCGCTCGGTCCGCGCCGAGCTGATGAAGTTGACGAGCACCAGGATGCCCTGGGCGTTCGCCGTGGTGCTGCTGGTGATCGCGGCGATCAACGCCGCAGCGGTCGCCTTCGGCACCGACATGGACGGCAGCAAGGCGTTCGTGTCGACAGCCGCCGATCAGCGGTCGCTGGTGGCCTTCGCCGGGAACGCGACGATGATCGCCGGGCTGTTCGGCGCCATCGCGGTGGCCCGCGAATACGGGCACCTCACCGTGATCCCGACCTTCCTGGCCGAACCCCGCAGGCGCCGGGCGGCGATCGCTCAGCTGGTCGCGATCGCGATCGGCGGGGCCGTGGTGGGTGCCGTCGGTGCGGCGCTCACCATCGTCGCCGTGGCGGCAGCGCTGCCCACGACCGAGTTCGGCTTCCTCGTGTCGATGGCGGGGGTGCTGCAGGTGATCGGTGCGTCGGCGCTGTGCGGTGCTGCCGGAGCCGTGCTCGGCGCCGGGATCGGCACCGTCGTGCGCAACGTCGGCGGCGCTGTGACGGGCGCCGTGCTGGCGCTGATCGTGGCGCCGCCGCTGCTCGTGCAGCTGGTGAGTTCGGCCGCGTCGTGGGTGCCGAGCAGCCTGGCGCTGGTGTTGTCGGGAGTGACCGACGACGTCGGCGGACCGGCGGCGGTCGCCGCATTGGCCGCCTGGGCGCTGGTGCCGGCGGCGATCGGGGTGGTCGTCGTGCAACGCCGCGACGTGGTCTGACGGTCAGTCCGTGTCGATGGCGACCGACGCGGGCGGTGCGGCAGCGGGGGCGGGGCGTGACTGGTGACGGACCACCACGGCGAGGGCGCCGATCACCACGCCCATCGCCACGCCCTGCACCAGCGCAACGGATTCATCGAGGAACGCCCAGGCGAGCAGCGCCGAGAACACGGGGATCAGCAGCGTGAACGTCGAGCCGACCCACAGCGGGATCCGCACGAGCGACCAGTTCATCAGCGCATGCCCGATCAGGCCCGAACCGATCGCCATGACGATCAGCAGGCCCCAGTTGGTGAGCGACGGCCACGACATGTCCTGCCCGAACGCCACGCCGAGCGGGGCACAGATGAACGCCGTCCACAGCGCCGTGCCGGCGGTGAACTCGGTGGGGGTCATCGTCTTCTTCGAGTTCTTCGAGGCGATGAAGGAGGCGCTCCACGACAACATCGCGGCCAGCGCGAGGAGGTCGCCGCGCAGGTCGCTGGTGTCGTCGCCGGCCGCCGACGCGACCACGGTGACGGTGCCGGCGAGCGCCACCAGCGACCAGAGCGCGTCGCGCGGGTTGATCTTCTCGCCGAAGAAGCGGGCGGCGATCACTCCGACCACGATCGGCTGCATCGAGCCGATGATCGTGGCGTTGACGATCGAGGTGAGCTTCACGGCGGAGAAGAACAGGGCGATGTCGGCGCCGAGCGCGATCCCGCCCCACATCGAGTCCCGGATCACCCGCAGCCGGAACGGCGTGCCGCGCAGGCGCATCCAGACGACGATGGCGATCGCGAAGAAGGCGAACCGGTAGGCGCCGATCGCCAGGCTGCCCATGTCGATGCCCTTGGCGAGCACGGTTCCGGTCGACCAGGCGCACACGGCGATCGCCGCACCGACGAGGCCGCGCGACAGGTCCTGGCGGTCGGCGGCGGCCGACGCGCCGGCGCCGGCAGTGTCGGCCCGACCGGCCGATGAGGTGTTCACGCGGGCACCGTACCGGCTCGGGTGACGCCGTTTGCCATCCTGTGGCGATGGCCACTCACGAGCGCACCGGGTTCGATCTCGACGAGGCGGACCGCCTCCTCACCACCACCAAGCAGGTGCGCAAGCGGCTCGACCTCAGCCGTGCCGTGCCGTACGACGAGCTGCTCGAGTGCATCGACATCGCCAGCCATGCGCCGATGGGCGGCAACCTCGAACGCAACCGGTGGATGATCATCGACGACACCGACACCAAGGCGAGGATCGCCGAGTACTTCGCAGCGGTGGGCCGTCCGTACCTGGCCACCAACTCCGAGGTGCGTGCCGACGACCGCAGCCAGAAGGTGATCGACTCGGCGACGTTCCTGGTGGATCATCTCGCCGAGGTACCCGCTCTCGTGTTGGCCATGCGTCTCGACCGGGTGCCCGAGGGCTCCTCGACCGGTGCGTATGCCGGCTACTACGGGTCGGTGCTGCCGGGTGTCTGGAGTTTCCAGCTGGCCGCCCGGGCCCGCGGCATCGGGTCGGCGTGGACGACGTTCCATCTCGAGCACGAGGCCGAGGTGGCCGAGCTGCTGGGCATCCCGCCGACCGTCACGCAGGTGTGCCTGCTGGCGGTGGGCTACTACACCGGCGACACGTTCACGCCGGCGCCCCGTCGCCCGGCAGCCGAGGTCACCTACCTCAACCGCTGGAAGCAGCCCGTCGAGGAGCAGTAGCCCCGTACCCCTTCGCAACGCGTGAACAGTGTGCGGTCGCTCGCCGCAACGAGTTCACGCGTTCAGCGCTGGGGGGTGCGAATCGGTCCAACGCGTGAACAGTGTGCGGCCGGTCGCCGCCAACTGTTCACGCGTTCGGCGCTGGGCGGGAGCCGTAGTCGCCCCACGGGTCGTCACGCTCGCGCACGACCTGGCGGAAGCCCTTCTCCTCGAACGACTCGACCCAGCGGTACGCCTCCTCGGTGTGTCGGGTGATGCCGTCGAAGAACGTGCCGAGCATCTGCGAGGTGCGCAGGCCCATGTTCTCGTAGGCCTGGTTGATCAGCAGCTTGTTGAGCGCCAATTGGTTCGCCGGGATGTGCTTGAAGCGCTGCGCCTCCTGCTCGACGATCGAGGAGATCTCGTCGGGCGCACAGACGGTGGACACCAGTCCGATGCGGTGGGCGGTGGCGGCGTCGATGGCGCGGCCGGTGAGCAGGTACTGCTTGGCGTGCTCCAGGCCCAGCCGGTGCACCCACATCATCGTGGTGGGTGTGCCGAAGATGCGGCTGGGCGCGTAGCCGATGTGGGCGTCGGAGGCCATGTACAGCAGGTCGGCACACAGCACCATGTCGGTGGCACCGCCCACGGCCCAGCCGGTGATCTCGCCGAGCACGGGCTTCGGGCACTCCCACAGCTTCATGAAGCGGCGGACGTTGTTGTTCATGAACTGGTAGTCGCGCACCGGGTCCCAGGCGCCGTCGCGCGGTTCGGGGCCGTGCGCTCCGTACGGCGTGGACCAGCCGGGCTCGTCGCCGCCCGCTGTGCCGTCGCCGCCGCCGGAGGGTGTGAGGTCGTAGCCGGCGGTCAGCGTGCCGCCGCTGCCGCGGAGCACGACGGCGACCACGTCGGGCGACTTGGTGGCGGCGTCGATGCCGTCGGCGATGCCCTGGATCACGGCGTCGGTGAGCGTGTTCTTCTTCTCCGGACGGTTGAGCGTGATGATCGCGATGTCGTCACGTTCCTCGTACAGCACGGGTGCCGTGCCGGTTGTGGTGCCGGGTGTGGTGTCGGTCATCCCGCGATGCTGCCACGCCCGCCGATGCCGGCTGCCCTGTCGTGGCCAACGCCCGCCGCCGGCGGCCAGCGCCCGTCGGGCGAACGCGTGAACAGTGTGCGCCGAGCGGCCGCACACTGTTCACGCGTTGGGCGTTGGTGGTCCGTCGTCGGCCGCGGTCTGGATGACCTGATCGAGGATCCGGTAGATGTCCTGACGCAGCTTGGAGGCAGTCATGGCCATGCCGAGACGGTATGCGTACGCGAAGAGCAGAGCCGTACGTACGTCATGGCGCACCGCGTCGTCGGCGTCGCTCGGCGCGGTTGCCGGCGCGGATCGGGCCCGGCCGGTCGAAGCGGGGCGTGGAGTGCTGGTGGCAGGAGCAGAACCACTCCGCCGGCGGGACGACCTGCAGGTATGCGCCGGCGGGTGGCAGGTGCCCGTAGCGACGCACCCAGGTGCCGAACCAGTCGCCGTCGAGGTGGTTGTCGTGGACGTCGACGAGCGTGATGCCGGCGGCCGCGACATCTGCCGTGTCGACGTGGCCGGTCTGTTCGATCGGTTCGACGATGCGCCGGATCACCGACGACTGCCGGTCCAGCTCCATGCCGATCATCATCAGCTCGGGATGGCCGAAACTCTCGGTGAGGCCGACCGTGTAGGAGAAGGGCACCGCATCGGTGACCATCTGGAGAAACCAGCCGTGGGTGCGGATCGCGAGATCGACGCCGCGCATCACCTGCTCTTCTGAGTATCCGTCACATCGAAGGCACATGTCGACAGCTTGACGAAGCGCTGTCGCAGGGTTGGCCCGACCCCGCCGTTCGCCGGCGTCCGAGCGGGCGACGGCGGGGGAGTACCGTTCCGCCATGGGGTTGACGCTGTCGCATGCAACGGGTCCGTCCGAACCGGCGGTGAGGGAGGTGACGGTCGGCCAGTTGCTCGCCGAGGCGGCCGACGCCGTGCCCGACCGGGTGGCGCTGATCGAAGGGATCCCCGACGCCTCGGCGCGTCGGCAGTGGACGTACCGCGAGTTCCACCACGACGCCGAGCGGGTGGCGAAGGCGTTGGCGCAGCGGTTCGAGCCGGGCGAACGGGTGGCGGTGTGGGCGCACAACATCCCCGAGTGGGTGCTGCTCGAGTTCGGGTCTGCGATGGCCGGTGTGGTGCTGGTGACCGTGAACCCGGCGTTCCGCGAGCAGGAGGTGCAGTACGTGCTGTCGCAGTCGCGTGCTGCCGGGCTGTTCGTGGTGCCCGACTTCCGGGGCAACCCGATGCAGGCCGTGGCGGCGCAGGTGCAGCCGCAGTGCCCCGACCTGCGCGAGATCATCAGCTTCGCCGACTGGGACGACTTCGTCGCCACCGCCGACGCCTTCGACGGCGAGCTCCCGACGGTGACGCCCGGCGACCCGATGATGATCCAGTACACGTCGGGCACCACCGGGTTCCCTAAGGGCGCCTACCTCCATCACCGGGGTCTGGCCAACAACGGTGCCCACACCTCCGACCGGATGGGCATCAGCGACGGTGGCGTCTACATCGCCGTGATGCCGCTGTTCCACACGGGCGGCAGCGTGCTCGGCATCCTCGGCGCCGTGTCGAAGCGGGCGACGATCGTGCTCGTCGAGGCGTTCGATCCGGCGCTGGTGCTGGAGTTGTTCGACACGTACGACGGCACCGCGATGATGGGCGTGCCGACGATGCTGATCGCGATGCTCGAGCATCCGGCGTTCGGTGACACCGACATGAGCCACGTGGAGGCGATCTGTTCGGGCGGCTCGCTGGTGCCCGAGGCGCTGGTGAAGCGGCTCGAGTCCGAGCTGGGCGCGCCGTTCACCATCGTGTTCGGCCAGACCGAGTGTTCGCCGGTGGCGTCGATGACGAAGACCGCCGACTCGATCCAGGACAAGGCGCTCACGATCGGGCCGCCGATGCCCAACGTGGAGGTGAAGATCATCGACCCGGAGACGGGCGAGACCGTGCCGGTCGGGGTGATCGGCGAGTACTGCACCCGCGGCTACCACGTGATGACGGGCTATTTCGAGCTGCCCGAGCAGACGGCCGAGGCCATCGACGCCGACGGCTGGCTGCACACCGGTGACCTCTGCGCGATGGACGATCGTGGCTACTGCACGGTGGAGGGCCGCCTGAAGGACATGATCATCCGCGGCGGCGAGAACATCTATCCGAAGGAGATCGAGGAGCTGCTGTTCCACCATGCGTCGGTGGGGGAGGTGGCGGTGGTGGGCGTGCCCGACGAGAAGTGGGGCGAGAACGTGGTGGCGTTCCTGCGGCCGGCCTCCGGTGCGACCATCGACACCAACGAGCTGTTCACCTACATGCGCGAGCACCTGGCGCCGCACAAGACCCCGAGGGAGTGGATCGTGCTCGACGAGTTCCCGCTCACCGGCTCGGGCAAGATCCAGAAGTACAAGCTGCGCGACATGTGGGAACGCGGCGAACTTGCAACCTCGGGCTGAGCGCCGTTGAGCGCGGCCGGGTCTCTTGCGCCCGAGCCCCGCCCGCCCGCCCCGCCCCGCCGCCGAACGCGTGAACTGTTTGCAGCGAGTCGCCGCACATTGTTCACGCGTTGCGCTTCGGGCGCGCGATTCACGAGTGCGTTTGGAGCCGGCACGCCGGCCAGTGACACTGGGCCGGTGACCGACACACTCCCCTCTGCGACGTCCCACCCGACCACGCCGCCCGAAACGGCCGCCGGCACCGGCGCCGATCCACGATTCGACTGGTCGGTGGAGGAGGCCGAGGCGCTCATCGCCCGGCCGTTCCACGATCTGCTCGCCGATGCGAACGCCGTGCATCGTGAGCGGTTCGATCCGCATGTCGTGGAAGCGGCGATGCTGCTGTCGATCAAGACCGGCGCGTGTCCCGAAGACTGCGCCTACTGTCCGCAATCCGCGACG
>Ga0102937_1000135_pt1 | contig 30446 bp, 27 predicted proteins | sample SalPonR2_B_D1_MG_FD_78213 | JGI IMG/M metagenome (GOLD analysis project Ga0102937, IMG submission 78213) | Salt pond soil microbial communities from South San Francisco under conditions of wetland restoration - Salt Pond MetaG R2_B_D1_MG | ecosystem: Environmental > Aquatic > Marine > Intertidal... | reverse complement strand
GGTCTCGTCACCCAGGGCACGGTCGAGGGCTTCGAGGGCCGGATCGCCGATCGAGACGAGGGCGGCGCGGGCTTCGCTCCGGACGTCGCGTACCGGGAGCATGGCGATCAGAGGTTCGATGAACTCCTCGCTCCCGACCGCGCGCATGGCGATCGCCGTCTCGCGGCGGACCTCGCGGTCCTGCTTCTGTGCGAACTCGATCAGCAACGAGGTGTGGATGGGATCGGGCTGGTCCTGGATCGAGAGCACGAGTGCCCGCGCTTCGACGTCGTCGGCGTCCTTGGCGATGTTCCGCAGGACGGTAGCCGCGTCGTCGCCCTTGATCCAGCCCGCGGCCACCAGGGTGACCAGGGCCGTGGCCCGCACGACGGGCGAGGGATCGTCGAGGTAGGCGGAGAGTTGGCGATTCACGTCGGGGGCGAGGATCGCACGTGCTCGCAGGACACCGCCACGAATGGCTGCGTCCTCGTGGTCGGCGATACGCTCGAGGATCGGGAGGGCCTCCTGGCGTCGCGTACGCGCGAAGAGGTGCAGGGCGCGGGTGACCACCGTCTTCGACGGGTGGTACAGGATCAACGCGGGGATGAGGTGCACGCGGTCCTGTTCGGCCAGCATGTCCATCGCCGCGACGACCTCGGAGTCGTTCACGCTGTTCAGACGTTCGATCAGTTTCTCGAGCGAGGCCAGGTCGAGCTCGGGGAATTCGACCTCCGACAACACGTCGCGTTCGCTGAGGGTCGTACGGAACAGGTCGAGGTAGTGCCGGCGGATGTCGCGGGCGAGGCGGATCCACGACACGCTCAGCGCGATCACGCCGGCGGCGAGGACCATCTCCGAGCCCGGGAGCGCGACGGCCACCAGGATCACCAGCGAGGCGACCGCCTGTCCCCCCCGCTGGCCGAGCACGTCGACGAAGGTCTTCACCTGCTCGCGGACGGTGCGCGAGAGCGGCACGTAGAGCGTCTCGATCGAGGTGCGGTGCAGCGAATGGCGCAGCGACCCGTCGACCACCTTCAGCACCAACGCCGGCACCAGCAGGATCAACGGCGAGATCGTGTAGACGATCATCAACAGGCCCGCCCCGACCACCAGCAGCGCCGGGGTCAGACCCAGCACCCGGTTCAACCCGAAGCTCCGGAGCAGGACGCTCACCAGCGTCAACTGGAACAGCAGCGACAGCAGGTTGAGCCCCAGGTAGGTGGTCGCGAAGAAGCTCGCCAGATCGGAGCCTTCGAGCTGACTGGCCACGATGCTCTTGAACAGGTAGTCGGCGAAGGTCAGCGCGATCGTCGACACCACGACGAGCCCCAGCAGTCTCTTCACGTAGGGGCGGTGCAGGATCGTGCGCGTGGCCTGTTTCCAGTGCAGCGCATGCGAGGGGTGGCGGTGTTCGGCGTCGCGTCCGCGGGCCTCCTCCGCGGTGCGCAGGAGGGCCATGGGCAGCAGGCCGGTCAGGCCGAGGATCCCCGACGCGACCAGCAGGAAGTGGCGCGGCTCGACGATCTCGCTCAGACCGCGCGCCAGGCCCGACCCCACGATCGCTCCCAACACGCTCCCCGCGCCGATGATCGCGAACACGCGCTTGGCCTGGGTGACGGTGAAGACGTCCTCGACCACCAGCCAGAAACGCGTCACGACCATGGTCGCGAAGACACCCGCCCACACGTACAGCACGTACAGGACCCACGGCGGGGGCGCGGCTCCGAGCAGGGCCCACAGTCCGGCCGTCACCACCGCCGAGCCCAGGACCAGGACCGCCAGCACCAGACGGTTGCTGCGCGCGATCGGATACCGGGCCTGCCATTGCATGAGCCCGATCGAGGCCAGCGCGATCAGCAGGTAGACCCAGGGGAGCTGCGACGCGGGGAGTCGACCGAGGAACAGCGCGTCGCGCGCGGTCTCGAGCAACGCGTGACCGGCCAGGATGCCGAAGAGCGTGATCGTCGCCCCGAACACGAGACGGCGTTCCGCGGGACGGACCGTCGCCTTCAGTTGGATCATCGAGGGCCTCGTGGGCAGGGAACTCGTCGCCGGGTCACGTCCGAAAGTCTAGGTCTTCGCACGTCGGGCGCGAGGGGGGGCTCAGGCCACGTCCTCGCGGTCGAGCCGGATCCGACGGGCCGCGGTCCAACCGCTCAGGAAGGCTCCTTCGACCCGGGCTCCCGCCGGACAGCCGTCGCCGGCCACGGCGAGTTGCCAGTCCTCGTCCCACAGACAGGGTTCCTCGGCCGACATCGTCGGCAGGGCGTAGCGCCAGCGATGCGCCCGGACCAGGTCGGGGGTCGGGAGTTCGTGCCCGATCGCCTCGGACAGGGCCACGAGGAGGGCGTCGGCCACGTCCTCCGGCGTGTCCTCGAGATGGGCGTAGGACCACTCGGGGGAGCCGTGCAGGACCCACGATTCGCCCGGTGCTCCGTCCGGATTGCGTCCGGGCTTCGAGTCGTTGTCGGCGATCCAGCTCAGCGGGGAGCGGTCGACGAAGGCTCCACCGTAGTCCTGTTCGAGCGAGCGTGGGAAGTGGACCATGACCGTCCAGCAGGGAGCGTAGCGCATGGCGCGCAGCCGGTTGCGAAGTGGCGCCTCGTCGGGGAGCAGGGCCAGGGCCTGCGCGGCCGGAGCGGTGATCACCAGGGCTGCGCCCCGGGCGAGCTCGGCGTCTTCCTCGTCCACGAGGATCCAGGTGTCGTCCTCGCGGCGGCAGGTGTGGACACGGGTCGAGTAGAGGGTGCGCACGGGCTCGGCCAGCGCACGGGCCAGACCGTTCATGCCGGGCTGGCAGACGTAGCGTTCGGTGTTCTCGCTGCGCGCCCGGATGGTTCCGGATTCGATCGAGACGATCGAGGTGTCCCAGGTCCGGACCACCGGCTCGTCACCCTCGCGAAAGGGCGCGAGGAACCGTGCGAACTCGGGGTCGCGCACGGTGAAGTACTGGGCTCCGTGATCGAAGGTCAGGTCGTGCTCGCCCAGGGTCTCGCGGCGGGTCGACTGTCGGCCGCCCGGGCCCCGTCCCTTCTCGAGCACGGTCACGTCGATCCCGTGGGTCTGCAGGCGGTGCGCGCAGATCAGGCCGGCGAGGCCGGCACCGACCACCAGCACCCGATCCGGAGCTCCCTCGGAGCCCATGACATCCTCCCCGACACGTGGCTGGGCGCGCGTCTCGGCGCCGTTCGGTCGTTCTGCCGGGACCTTATCAGAAAAGACGCGGGGCGAGGACCACGGCCCTCGCCCCGAAAACGGTAGGGGCGGGAGGCCCCCTTTTCCCCCCGCCCCCTGCGAACCGACGCTCAACCGTCGGCCCACCTCGTGCGGATCGGTGGCGTTCGCCCCGATCCCGAGCTGTTCGCGCGGCCCTGCCGTCGGGCTTCCGCCGCGCTCGCCTCCTAGTTCGGAGCGGGTACGGGAGCGGATGCAGAGAGAATCCGGGATCTTTCGAGAAATTCCGACCGGCCGCTCCGGGGGCCGGGTCCGCCCCGTGAGCCCAGGCGTCTCCGCAGCCAGGTCGCGCGTGCGGGGGGCGCCAGGCCCTCGGTCCGGCCCACCGCGATCAGGACCGACCACACGTGGACGGGCTGTCCGGAGCGGATCGCCTCGCGGCGGGCCTCGGTCAGGGCCAGATCGGCCGGCACCCCCCGGGTGACGAGCTCCATCCAGGGACGCACCAGGCGCCCGAGCGCGGAGCCGGCCACCGGCCAGGAGCCGACGACCACCAGCGCGGGTCCGATCCCGCCGCTGGCCAGGGTGCTGGGCGCGAGCACCGGCCGGCTGCCCGGATCGAGGCCCCCCGGAAGCGTCCAGACCACCGCGCCGGGCAGGGCTCCGAAGGCGGGACGCAGGGTGGCCAGACCCCGGGGCGTGGCCCGGAGCCAGACCCAGGCGTGCTCGTCGTCCTCGAGGGTCCGGCGCAGTGCGGGAGCGTCACTGTCGTTGCGGGGGAGCAGGTCCACGTGCGCGACGGCGGCCCGCAGGCCGTGTCGCAGGGTGTCGGGGTCGTCCCGGTGTGGAGCGACACCTTCGCGGAAGGGCGCCACCAGCAGTAGACGGTCCCCCCTGGCCCGAGGGTCGGTCCGTGGCACCGGCGCTGCCAGATCCGCGGGCCAGTCGAGCCGGACGGTGTGGTGCGCGGCGACCGGCTGGTCGCGGTGCCAGGGCAGGATCCAGGCGGGGAGTGTGGCCAGGGAGCCGGGGACGGGATCGGTCCCGGCGCCGCGCCAGACCCAGCGCGGGGCGTCGCGCAGGGCCTGCTCGATCGGTTCGAGGAGCGCGCGGCCCACCCGGGCCCGCAGCGCCGGATCGTCGCGGCCCGTCGCGAGAACGGCGCGCAGCTCGTCGAGGGTATCGGCAACGTCCGCGGGCAGCGGTTCGTCGAGACGCAGGTCTTCGCGCTCGGCCACGAGGCGCTGCGCGTCGAAGTCCACCGTCACCCGGGCCTCCGGTCCCGCGGGCAGTTCCGGGGGATCCGAGCCACAGCCGACGGACAGGAGCACCGCCGACAGCAGCAGAGCGGTCGTGGTCGACCGGTGGCTCGTGGCTTCGTTCGCGATCACTGCGCGGCGTCCTATCGTGTCGGGCGACCCCGCGACCGAGGTGCGCCATGTCCGAGACCTACACGTTGCTGCTCCGCTCCGACGCCCGGCACACGCGTGCGGCGGAGCGCGAGGGTCTGATCGCCCATCTCACCCGCATTCCCGGCGTCGTCGAGCGCGGGCCCGACCGCTACGTCTTCGGCGACGAGGACGAGCACGGGATCATGGAGCTCGACGTGTTCGTACGCCGCGACGGCGCCCGCGTCGAGCCCGAAGACGTGCGCGACGACGAGGCCGGGACGGTTCACGAGGTCGAGGTGCGTTTGCCCCGTCCGTGGGTCATGGAGCGCGGACCGCGCGTGTTCGCGCTGGTGTTCATGCTCGCCGAATGGGCCGACTGGGAGGTCTTCGATCCCCAGATCGACGACCGCCTGCAGAAGGAAGCCGTGCTGTCCGGCCTGGTCGCCATGCGACAGGCACAGCGCGAACAAGAGGCGCGGAAGGCGGGTGAGAGCGAGCAGCTCCCCGGCGACCCGCCGCCCCTGCACTCGGACTACCAGCCGTCGACCCCGCCGCCGTCGGAGACGAACGGCGGCGCGAAACCGCGCCGCCGTCCGTGGTGGAAGAAGGGTTGAGCGATCAGGCCGCCTCGACCTGCTCGTGCAGGCGGGCCACCAGTCCCTCGTCCAGGCCCAACCGCGCGCGCAGCATGGCCAGGTAGGCCTTCTCGGCCTCGGTGTCGATCTCGATCGCCAGCAGCGCGGCGGCGTAGACCTCGGCCTTGAGCTCGTCGGTGGTCGCCGACTGCACCAGGCGGTCCATGTCGACGGGCGAGCGCAGTTCGTCGAGCAGACGACTGCGGCTCTCGGGATCCAGGTCCAGCTCCTCGGCGTGCCCGAGCACGCGGTTCATCTCGTCGCCGTCGAGCTTCCCGTCGGCGCGGGCGGCGGCGATCATCGAGCGCAGGATCAGCAGGCCCTGTTCGTTCGCTGCGTTCGTGTCGGACGCCGGGGCGAAGCCGCTGTCGGGCGGCGGCGGGGCCAGCTCCTGGGCGGACGGTTGCGTGGCGCCGGTCGGGGCGCCGGCGGGCGGGACCGTCCCGGTCGCCGGCTGGCCCGGTACGGCCTTGCTCTGCTGGTGCTGCTTGTAGGCGTTGTAGGCCAGGGCGCCGACGGCGGCGATGCCGCCGTACTTCAGGGCCTTCTTGCCCATCTTGCGTCCGCCCTTGCTGGTGAGCATGCCACCGGCGAGGCCGCCGGCGAAACCCGAGGCGGCGGGGCTGCCCAGAAGCTGGCCCAGGATCTTGTCGGCGTTGAACACGTCGGCCTCCGTCGTCGTGGGGAGCGGTCCCGGTCGCGACAATCTAGCGGCGCCGGCGGTGGCCGCCGCTCCCTCAGAACGCGTCCTGTCCCGTGAGCCCGCGGCCGAGGATCAGGGTGTGCACCTCGTGCGTGCCCTCGTAGGTGTAGACGCTCTCGAGGTTCAGCATGTGCCGCACGGCGGCGAACTCCACGCTGATGCCGTTGCCGCCGAGGATCGACCGGCAGGTACGTGCCGTCTCGAGCGCCATGGCCACGTTGTTCCGCTTGCTCAGCGAGACCTGGAAGGGACTCACGCTGCCGTGCTGGTCCTTCAGGCGCGACAGGTGGAGCATCAGCACCTCGGCCAGCGCGATCTGCGTGCCGGAGTCGGCGAACTGCTTCTGGATGAGCTGCTTCGAGGTGATGGGCTTGTCGAAGACGATGCGCTGGTTTCCGTAGTCCAGGGCCTCGTCGAAGCAGGCCTTGGCCGCGCCGATCGCTCCCCACGCGATGCCGAAGCGGGCCTGGTTCAGGCACGCCAGCGCGCTGCCCAGTCCCTTGGTGCCCGGCAGGATGGCGCTCTTCGGCACGCGCACGTCGTTCAGCGTGATCTCGCCGGTGTGGCTCGCGCGCAGGCTCATCTTGTGGTGGGTGGTGGGACACTCGACGCCGTCGATGCCCGTCTCGACCACGAAGCCGCGGATGGACTTCGGATCGTCGCTGTCGACCTTCGCCCACACGATGCACAGGTCGGCGATCGGCGAGTTCGTGATCCACATCTTGGCGCCGTTGAGCACGTAGTCGTCGCCGTCGCTGCGGGCCATGGTCTTCATGGCGCCGGGGTCGCTTCCGGCATCGGGCTCGGTCAGACCGAAGCAGCCGATGAGCTCGCCCGCGGCCATCTTCGGCAGGTACCGTTCCTTCTGCTCGTCGCTGCCGAAGCGGAAGATCGGGTACATGCACAGCGCGCCCTGCACGCTCACGAAGCTGCGCAGACCGCTGTCGCCGTACTCGAGCTCCTGGAGGGCCAGGCCGTACTGCACCGTGTTCATGCCGGCGGCGCCGTACTCTGTGGGGAGCGAGCCGCCGAGCAGGCCGAGGTCGGCGATCTGCGGGATCAGCTCGTTCGGGAACTCGCCCTTCTCGAACCACTCGCCCGCGTGCGGGAGGTAGCGGTCGCGCACGAAGCGGCGCGTGGTCTCGCGCACCAGCCGTTCCTCGTCGGAGAGCTGGCCCTCGATGGCGATGAGTTCGTCGAGGGAGATGGCGTCCATGGCACGGATCCTTTCGGGGCGGACGGCTCCGCCGGGGGCGGTTCGGCGCGGCATCTCGGCCGGCGGCGGCGCAGGGCAAGATGCGCGCGCGGTGGGGGCACGGCAAGGCACACGGCTCAGCCGGCGGCGCGGTGACCTCCGTGCATGCGCGGCGACACCGGCAGCGACTCGATCGTTGCCGCTTCGATCTCGCTGCGGCGGGCCAGCTCCTCGCGCACGACCTCGGGGTCGAAGTAGCCGTCGGCCAGGGCCACGAACATGTGCGCATGGCCACTCTCGCTGCGGGCCAGGCGCTCGTAGAACGTCGCCAGGTCCTCGCCTCCCTCCACGCGACCCGCGAAGGGGCCGCGCAGGCCGCGCGTCAGCGCCAGGAAGCGCTCGCAGGATCGGGCTTCGATCATCGCGCACACGAGCAGGTCGTCGAGCAGCGCGAAGTCACCGCCGCGCCGGTCGCGGGCCATGCCCTTCATGTAGGGATTCGGCAGCGGGCGCGAGGGAGATCCACCGCGGTCGAGCAGGACCTGCCGGACCATGCGGTAGTGGACCATCTCCTCCTTGGCCAGGCTCGCCATGCGGCGCACCAGCTCGTCGTGCTCGGGAAAGCGGCCGACGGTGGCCAGGGCGTTGGTGGACGCCTTGAGTTCGCACTGTGCGTGGTCGTCGAGCAGGACGTCGACGGCGGACAGGGCGGCCTCGACCCACGTGTCGCGGGTGGGACAGCCGAGCGGAACGGAGGCGGTCACCGTGGCCAGAGTACGTTCGTGTTCGGCCAGGGCGACCACGTCGGGATGCGAAATCGGAGCGTTCATGCGTCCCAGGGTAGCACGAAGTCTCCCGAGCGCCGCTTGCGTGGCCGGCCTTGGGTGGGCATCCTCTCGACTCGTCCGCCACGACCCCACTCCCGAGGTACGTCCGTGATCGATCCCACCGCGCTCGCCCCCGATGGCTGGACCCTGGGCGGCGACTTCGCCGATCGCCTCCACGCCGCCACGTCGCATCTGCACGAGAGGGGAATCACGGGAGGCCGTGTCGGGCTCGTCCTCGGCAGCGGTCTCGGCGGTCTGATCGACCGCACCGAGGCGGTGGCGTCGGTCCCCTTCGCGGGCATCCCGGGATTCCACACGGCCTCGGTGGCGGGCCACTCGGGCCGTGTGGTCCAGGCCCGGCGCGGCGGGGCGGAGTTCGTCGTGCTACAGGGTCGACTGCACGCCTACGAAGGACTGGACCTGAGCAGCGTGATCCTGCCGGTGGTCGTGCTGCGGGCGCTGGGCTGCGCCACGATCGTCCTCACCAACGCCGCCGGCGGTCTGCAACCCGACATGCGTGCGGGTGACGTGGCCGTGCTCACCGGCCTGATCGACCTGCACCTGCGGGACCCGCTGCGTGGAATCCTCGTCCCCGACGGTGCCGTTCCCTCGGGACTGGCCGCCCGCGGGGCGACCCCCGGCCCGGTCTTCGACCCCGGTCTGGCCGCACAGTTGCGCGCGGTGGCCGCCGAAGAGCGCATCGCGCCGCACACGGGAACCTACGTGTCGCTGTGGGGTCCGAACTACGAGAGTCCCGTCGAGATCGGTCTGTTGCGCCGTCTGGGTGGCGTGGCGGTCGGGATGTCCACCGGGCCCGAAGCGGTGGCGGTGCGGGCACTGGGCGCGCGGGTGGCGGGGGTGTCGCTGATCACCAACGTCGCGGTCGAGGCCGGCGGTGGTGTGGTCACGCACGACGAGGTCGTCGAGGTGGGAGCCGCCCGGCGCGACGCCATGGAGGCCCTGTTGCTGTCGACGGTCGACCGGCTCGCGGTCGTGGAGGACGCATGATCCGGAACCTGCTCGCCGTCCTGCTGTCCGCACTGGTCGTGGTTCCGGCAGCGCGGGCCCAGGAGCGTCCGAACCTCCTGATCCTGTCGATCGACACCCTGCGTGCCGACCACGTGTCGTGCTACGGATACGAACGACCCACGACCCCGTCGATCGATCTGGTCGCCGCCAACGGAACCCGCTTCGCCGCGGCACGGTCGGTGGCGCCGTGGACCCTGCCGAGCTTCGCGAGCATGTTCACCGGTCGCTACCCGACCCGCCACGGGGCGGGGGCATCGGGTCCGGTGCGCAACGTCGCGACCGAGCCGCCGCGCATGCTCGCCGCGCGGGTCCCAACGTTGGCCGAGGTCCTGCGCACGGCCGGCTACCGCACGCACGCGATCACCTCGAATCCCTACCTGCGTCTCGGTCCCGTCCGTGGCTTCGACGATCCGGTGGTCAAGGCGGTCCGTGCCGACCGGATCGGTGCGCTGAGCCGCGAATGGCTCGGTCGCCACGGCGACGACCGGCCGTGGTACCTGTGGGTCCACTTCAACGATCCGCACGAGCCGACACGGGCCGCCGACGCGCAGCTCCGCGCGATCGGCGTCGACGAGGCCGTGCTCGACGACCCGCACCGTGGCGCACTGGAGCGCTGGGGCGACCGCGACGCCGGCACCTACCTCGGCAATCGTGCGAGCGAAGCCGAGGTCCGCGACATGCTGCGGACCAAGATCGCCCTCTACGACGCGACCATCCGGCAGGTCGATCTGGAGATCGGTCTGATCCTGGAGCTGCTCCAGCGGCGGGACCTGCTGCGCGACACGCTGGTGGTGATCGTCGCCGACCACGGCGAGGAGTTCCTCGACCACGCCGAGGAGGGTAGGGCCTGGAACCACGACCCGCGCGGCATCTGGGGGATCGGGCACGGCCACACGCTGTTCGAGGAGCAGCTCCACGTTCCCCTGGTCCTCATGGGTCCGCGCGTCCGACCGAACCAGGTGATCGCCGAGCAGTTCCCGCTGACCGAACTGATGCCGACCGTGCTCGGCCTGCTCCGCGTGCGCGCACCCGAGGACATCGACGGCGAGAACCGCGTCGAGTGGATGCGCGACCGCCAGCGCGCGCCGATTCCCATGGCCGCCGAGAGCCTGGCCTACGGCCCCGACTGGGTCGCGTGGATCGACGGCCGGTACAAGCTGATCGCCGATCGCCTGGGGCACGTCCAGGCCTTCTACGATCTCGAGCGCGATCCCTACGAGCTCCACGATCTCGTGGCGCAGGTCGACAGCCTCGATGCCGGGATTCGTCTGCAGGAACGTCTGCGGGACTGGAACGACCGGGTGATCGCCGAGGCACCCCCGGCCACCGCGGCCGGTGAACTCACCGACGAGATGCGCGAGGGTCTGCGCAGTCTGGGCTACGTGCAGTAGTCGATCACACCGCGACGGGGTGCAGCTCACGGCTCAGGTGATCGAACAGGCGCTGCGCTTCGTCCATGTGGAAGGGCTTGCGTAGGCACCGGTGCGCCCCGCGCTGGAAGGCACGGTCGACCAGCCCGCTTTCCGAGAAGCTGCTCGCGGCGACGATCCGGGTGTTGCCGGCCAGGTCGAGCATGAACTCGCTCAGGGCGAAGGCGTCGACCTCGCCGGGCAGGTGCAGGTCGAGGATCACGACCTCGGGCTGCTCGCGTTTGAAACACTCGATCGCGTCGGATGCGCGCTCCACGGGTGGGAGGACCCGGAATCCCCTGGACTCGGCGGCCGCGATCAGCAGGTGCCGGTAGGTCGGATGGTCGTCGACGATCAGGACCCGGGTCTTCATCGGAGGCGCGCTCCGCGCGGCGGGAGGGGCGACGGGACGTGTCGCCTGCGGCCCGAGCAACCAGGATGCCCGGAGCTACCCGGCCGTCACGGGGCGCGTCGCGGAACGTCGAGGAGTGAGTCGCCGGCCGGCGCGCGGAAGAGGGGACCGGGTCCGCTGCATTCCGCAACTTCCGGCGCCGGACCGGCACGGACGACTCGCACGGCGGGTTCCTCAGTTGCCGCCCTCGACGGTGCGGAGCTCCAGGGAGTCGAGGGTCATCGACGGCGGGCGGTAGCGCAGCAGACAACCCACACCACCCACGCGGTCGAGGCGATCGTTGCCGCCGACGAACTCGACGGTGCAGCCGCGGCGCTGGGCAGCACGCAGGATCGGCTCGCGGCCGTCGGTGTCGTAGTCGTGCGCCATGATCAAGAGGTCGGCCTGGTCGTGCTCGAGCGCGGCGAGGCATCGGCGTGCACCCACCACGGCGAGCCCGTCGCGGTACAAGGCGTCGAAGAGAGCGTCGACCAACGACAGCGACTCGCGCTGTTCCTCCTCGACGAAGGTGGACAGTGTCGCGGTGACGACGTCCTCCACCGACGTCCGGCCGCTGGCCGGGAGCTGGTCGATCACGATCTCGCGGAGTCGCCCGGGAAGAGCATCGCGGACCTGCGCCAGGAGCCGCGGCACGCCGGCGAGCACCAGGTGCTGGTAGCCGCCGGTGTCCGTCCGTGCCTCGAGGACGCCGATCATCTCCTTCACGAAACGCTGTGTGCGATCGCGTCGATGATTGCGGTAGTGCTCCCGGGTCCACTCGCGGCCGACACGACGGCGGATCTCGGGCCGCTCCTTCCAGATCTGCCGGGTCACCGCGCCCAGGTGTACCTCGAGGATCCGCATGCTGTCCTCGGTGCAGAGCAACACCACGTAGCGATGGAAGGCATCCTTGAGTGCGCACAGGTCGTACACGCTGGGCAAGGTGTCGACGACGACCGCCTCGCGGGACATCTCGACACGGAACTCCAGCGGCAGGAAGACGGGGTCACCGCCTCCGCGGGCGTAGACGACGGCGCCGCGGGTGTCGGCGGCCAGGTCGTCGTCGATCCAGCGCTCGATCCGGGTCCGGGCTTCGTCCAGGCTGTGCCGGCGATCGGCGGGAAGGTCCGTCAGGACGGGCCGGATCCGCTGCTGCAGGCGCTGGCGGATCGCCGACCGACCCCCGGTGCAGTCGAGAACGGCGGTGATGAGGTGGTCGTCGGTTTCGTCGAGCGTTGCGATGTGGCGCAACGACTGCTCGAGGTCTTCGATTCTCATGGGTCCTCCCCGATCAGCTCTCGGCCGCGGGAGGTTCCTGGACGGTCACCGCACGTGGGCGGCGCTCGAAGAGTCGTCGCCGGGTGAGCTCGTCGCGCACACGGCGTGCGGCCCGGCGGGAAGCAACGGCGGCCGAGGCCTCCGCATCTACGCCCTGCGCCTCAACGTAGAGCTTCGGCCCCGACCGCAGGTCCACTTCGACGAGGCATCGATGATCGATGCCGCCTCGGGGACCGTTCTCGTCGTTCACCTTCACGGTGACGGTCGAGATCCGATCGGCGAAACGTGCCAACGCGAACTGGATGCGCCGTGTCACGATCTCCTGCTGCCGTCCGTCCGACGAAACCCCGTGGATGTGCAGGTCGATCCGCATGGCCTCCGCCCCGTGGGGGCGCCCCTGACGGGACGTCGCGCCGGCGACCGTTCCGCCGTCGCAAGGGCAGGATAGTGCGGATCCTTCTTCGCGGTAGTAGATAATTCGACACCGAATGATAGGTCTGGCCAATAGTCGAACGAGAGGGCGACGGCGATGCTCGAGCTCAACTACCAGCACCTGTACTACTTCTGGGTGGTGGTGCGCGAGGGGACGGTGACCGCGGCGAGTCGACGCGTCCACCGTTCCCAACCCACCCTCACCGCCCAGATCCGTGCGCTCGAGGAGCAACTCGGCGAGCCGTTGTTCGAGCGCCAGGGGCGGCGCCTCGTGCCCACGACCACCGGTGAGACCGTGTACCGCTACGCCGACGAGATCTTCTCGCTCGGTGCCGAGCTGGTCGACGCGGTGCGCGGCCGGACGGGCGACGTGCGGCAGCGCCTGCACGTGGGGGTGAGCGACGTGTTGCCGAAGTTGATCGCGCACCGTCTGCTGACGCCCGCGCTGCGCATGGAATTCCCGGTGAGCCTGGTGTGCACCGAAGGTCCTCCGCGCGAGCTGCTGGGACGACTGGCCGTCCACGAACTCGACCTGGTGCTGACCGACGCTCCCATTGGTGCCGATGTGCACGTGCGAGCGTACAACCACCCCCTGGGTGAGTGCGGCGTCACGGTCTTCGGCACGCGGGATCTGGTCGATGCTTTCGGGGCGGGCTTCCCGGCGTCGTTGGACGGGGCGCCGTTCCTGTTGCCGGTCGACGGGTCGATGCTCCGCCGCGGTCTGCAGCGGTGGTTCGACACCCACAACCTCGCCGTCGACGTGGTGGGCGAGTTCGCCGACAGCGCGCTCATGAAGACCTTCGCGCAGCAGGGCGTCGGGCTCATGGCCGGGCCTTCGGTGATCGAGTCCGAGATCTGCGGACAGTACGGGGTCGGGGTCGTGGGGCGAACCGGCGAAGTCCGCGAACGCTTCTACGCGATCTCGGTCGAGCGCAAGGTCACGCACCCGGCGGTGCTGGCCGTCACCGAGCGCGCGCGCGAGGAGCTGTTCGCCGCGTCGTGACCGGTCGGTCTCAGAGCATGATCCCTGCGATCGCCGCGGTCATGCTGGAGGCCAGCGCGCCGCCCATCATGGCCCGCAGGCCGAGGCGCGAGAGGTCGTGTCGACGGTTCGGGGCCAGGGCACCGATCCCGCCGATCTGGATCGAGATCGAACTGAAGTTGGCGAAGCCGCACAGCGAGTAGGTGGCGATGGTGATCGCCCGCTCGCTCATGGCACCCTCGGCGACCAGACGACCCAGCTCGGCGAAGGCCACGAACTCGTTGATCGCCAGCTTCTGCCCCAGCAATCCGGCGACGGCGAAGCAGTCGGCGGCGGGCACGCCCAGGCTCCAGGCCACCGGCCAGAGCACGTAGCCGAAGATCTCCTGCAACGAGGCCGGCCACGCGGTCAGGCCGACGGCGGCCATCCACGAGGCCAGCGAACCGAGGAGTGCGTTCACGAGTGCCACGAGGGCGATGAAGGCCAGCAGCATGGCGCCGACGTTCAGGGCGAGCTTCAGGCCCTGCGATGCGCCATCGGCGGCGGCGTCGATCACGTTCACGGTCTCGCGTTCGTCCCGGATCTCGACGCCGCCCTTGGTCAGGCTGGTCTCGGTCTCGGGGATGAGGATCCGCGCCATCACCAGCGCCGCCGGCGCACTCATCACGCTCGCGGCCAGGAGGTGCCCGGCGTCGACACCGAAGGCGATGTAGCCGGCCAGGACGCTGCCCGCGATGGTGGCCATGCCGCCCGTCATCAGGACCATCAGTTCGGCGCGGGTCATCCGGGCGATGTAGGGGCGCACCACGAGGGGAGCCTCGGTCTGGCCGATGAACACGTTCGCCGCCACCGACAGCGACTCCGAACCGCTCACTCCCATGAGCCGTTTCATGCCCCGCGCCAGGAACAGCACCAGACGTTGCATGATGCCGAGGTGGTACAGGACGCCCATCAGCGCGCTGAAGAACACGATCACCGGCAGCACACGGAAGGCGAAGACGAAGCCGACCGGACCGTCCGCCTCCATGAGGGGGCCGAACAGGAAACGGCTGCCGTCCTCGGTGAACGACAGCAGGGTGACCGCTCCGTCTCGGATCAGCTCGAGGATCCGCTGCCCCGGTGGGAACAGATGTACGAACGCAGCGAAGATGATCTGCAGGGTCAATCCGGCGCCGACGAGGCGCCAGTCGATGCGGCGACGATTGGTGCTGAAGAGGACGGCGATGCCCACCAGGACACCCAGCCCGAGCACGCTGACGAGACGTTCCATCCGGCCAGAGTCCGCCAAGCTCGTGCGGGCGTCAAGCACCCGCGTTGACGACCGCCACCCGGCTGCGTAGCATGGCGGGAATCGTGCCGCCGCCCGAACCGCTCACCGCGGAGATCGAAACCATGGACCACGCCTCCGTCCAACCCGTCGTCATCGGTATCGCCGGAGGCTCGGGCAGTGGGAAGACCACGGTGGCCCTGCGGGTCCAGGAGCGTTTCCCGCAGCGGACCGTCGAGATCATCCACCACGACAGTTACTACCACGATCACCCCAACCTCGACGACGAATCCCGGGCCGCGATCAACTACGATCACCCCGCGGCCTTCGAGACCTCTCTGCTCGTCTCCCACCTCGACGATCTACGGGCCGGGCGCGAGGTCGAGCGCCCGATCTACGACTACTCCACGCATCGGCGTCGCTCCGAGTCCGAGGTCGTCCACCCGGCCGACATCGTGTTCGTCGAGGGGATCCTCGTGCTCGAGAACGCGGATCTACGCGCCCGCATGGACATCCGGCTCTTCGTCGACGTCGACAGCGACGAGCGTTTCATCCGTCGCCTGGGTCGCGACATGGAGGAGCGCGGCCGGTCGATCGGATCGGTCATCGAACAGTACCGCGACACGGTGCGTCCCATGCACCGGCAGTTCGTCGCCCCGAGCAAACGCTGGGCCCATGTGATCATTCCCGAGGGCGGCCACAACGTGGTCGCCATCGACATGATCTGCGCCAAGATCCACGACGTGCTGCGGCAGCGTGGACGTGCCGAAGGCACACCCGCCGGCCGTGAAGGAGTCTCCCCGTGAGCCACGACGACCTCGAGATCGTCGAGCGCGACCCGCTCATCGAGCGCGTGCTCGTCTCGTCCGACGACATCCAACGCCGGGTCGCCGAGCTCGGTCGCGAGATCAGTGTGGCCTACCAGGGACGCACGCCGATCCTGGTCAGCATCCTGAAGGGAGGCGTGGTCTTCCTGGCCGATCTCATGCGGCGGATCAGTGTGCATCACGAAATCGACTTCATGTCGATCAGCAGTTACCAGGGACGGCAGAGCACGGGCGTCGTGAAGATCAACATGGACCTCAAGGGTTCGATCTCCGAGCGCGACGTCCTGATCGTCGAGGACATCGTCGACACGGGCTACACGCTCGACTACCTGCAGGAGATCCTTTGGGCGCGACGCCCGCGGTCGCTCGAAGTGTGCTCGCTGTTGAACAAGGCGGACGCCCGCCGCAAGGAGGTCTCGATCGACTACGTCGGCTTCGACATCCCCGACGAATTCGTGATCGGCTACGGGCTGGACTACGACGAGAAGTACCGGAATCTGCCGTTCATCGCGGTGATGAAGGGCTGATCCGGGCCGCTCCGGAGCACGCCGAGAAGGGCCTCGAACGGGCCCCGGAGGAGCCCCTCCGGGGCCCGGGTTTTTTTCTTGCATCGGCCGGTCGGCATCCTTAACTGTCGGCGTCCGCGCGATCCGTGACCCCGCCCGGACTCCCCGTCCACCTCCCACTCAACTCGAGCCCCGGAGTTGAACCCATGGATCACGAGCTCGACCCCCGCCTCCTGCTCGCGGCCGACTACGACGACGACGACTACGAGGACGACTTCGAGGACGACACGACCGAGGACGAGGATCTCGACGCGGTCGCGTTCGACGCCGACTTCGACGAGGACGCGGTGGTGGACGACGAAGACGATTCCGAAGACCTCGACGACGACGACGACGACGACGACGACTACGACGACGACGACGATTTCGACGACGACGAGTACTGATCCTCGGAATCCGGCCCGGGAGTGCTCATCCGAGGTCGAGCAGCTGGGTCAACCGTTCCGAAGTCGCACTCAGGTCGGCCACCACGTGGTCGGCAGCGCTGAGTTCACTCTCCCCGTGAGGGCCCGTCCGTACCGCCATCACGCGGCACCCTGCCGCCCGCGCCGCTTCCACGTCGTTCACCGTGTCCCCGATCACCCAGACCTCGGCGGGGTCGAAGTCCACGTCGTAGTGGGAGCGGGCGTCGTCGAGTGCGGCGCGCACCAGATCGGCCCGGACCTCGTGGTCGCCGCCGAATCCCCCCACCGGGAAGTACCGGTCCAGCCCGAAGCGCGCGAGTTTCACGTAGGCACTGTCGCGGATGTTGCCCGTGCCCAGGGCCAGGGCCGCGCCCTGGTGTCCGTGCAGGGCCTCGACGAGTTCGCGGGCCCCGGGGAGCACGTGGGGGCCTTCGGCCGTGGCGTAGTGGTCGCGCATGCGCCGGGTGAATGCAGCCGCGAAGGCGTCGAAGTGGCGCTCGTAGTCGACGTCGGCGCCGAGCATGAGGCGGAAGATCCCCCGGTCGGTGTTGCCGTGGAAGCGCACCGTGTCGGATTCGGGCTCGCGGCCGACGACCTCGGCGAAGCTCTCGCCGAAGAGGCGACGCGTGATGGGTCCGTTCAGCAGGATCGTGCCGTCGATGTCGAAGACGATCAGTCGCATGGTGCTCCGTCGGGCGGGGGCAACGTCGGCATGGTAGGCTCGGGTCGGGTCTTCGGCATCCCGCGGGCCGGTTCGCGACGAATCGGGGTGTGGGGTCCCGACACCCAGGAGTCCCGATGATCCGTCTGCCCTGGCGAGAATCCGGCTGGAGTGCCCACGAGGCGGCTGCCCACCTGCTCGAGCGCTGTGCGTTCGGGCCGCGTCCGGGCGAGGTCGACGCCGTCGCGGCGCGCGGCCCCGCGGAATGGCTGGGTGGACAACTCGCCGGTGGACTCGCATCTCCACGGCTCGATCGGTTCCTCGAACGCGCGGCGACGCTCGATCTCGACAATCACGCGATCGTCACGACCTACCCCACCCTCGGCGAGGTCCGGCGCGCAGCCGTGCGCCACGGTGTCCTTCCCGAGGACGTGGACGACGATCCCACGCTGTACCGGTCGACTCTCCGCGAGTTCATGCGGCGGCGGGGACAGCGTCCGCAGCGCGAACTCTTCGCCGAGACCCTGGCCGCGAAGCTGTTGCGCGTGCTCCTCGACGAGAACCAGGTACGCGAGGTGCTCGTCGACTTCTGGTCGGACCACCTCTACGTGAGCGGTGCCGACCCCCGCGCGCGCCGCTTCGTCGGGACCTACGAGCGCGACGTGATCCGCCCGCACGTCCTCGGTCGCTTCGGCGACATGCTGCGTGCCAGCGCACGACATCCGGCCATGCTCCTGTACCTGGACACTGCCGGGTCGAGCCGGGCGCGCCCCAACGAGAACTACGCACGCGAGCTGCTCGAACTGCACACCCTCGGTGTCGAAGGCGGCTACACCGAGGACGACGTGCTCGAGGTCGCGCGGGCCTTCACCGGCTGGACGATGCTCCCCTTCGGCGAGGAGCGCGAAGGGGTCGAGCGCCGCGCGACCGGCCGACGTGCCCGGACCGCCGGCACGGTCGTCGACGGGGACTTCCTCTTCCGTCCCGACCGGCACGACACGACGGCGAAGACGGTCCTGGGTCGGCGCCTCCCCGCCGGCCGGGGCATCGAGGACGGCGACGACGTCCTCGAACTGCTGTCGACGCATCCGTCCACCGCGCGCTTCGTCAGCGCGAAACTCGCGCGGCGGCTCGTCCACGACGACCCCCCGGCCTCACTGATCGGGTCCATGGCCCGGACCTGGGAACGGACGGCGGGGGATCTCGGAGCGGTCACGCGAACCCTGCTCCGGTCCGAGGAGTTCTGGGACCGGTCGGTGCGGGCGGCCAAGATCAAGTCGCCGCTGGAGCTCGTGGCGAGTGCGGTGCGCACGACAGGTGCCACCGTGACCCGGCCACGGTCGCTGCACGAGCGGATCGCGCGCATGGGTCAGCCCCTGTACCGTTACCCGGCTCCCACGGGTTTCCCCGACCACGCCGAGGCGTGGGTGAACGCCGGTTCGTTGCTGCAGCGCATGAAGTTCGGGCTCGACCTGGCCGCGGGTGCGATCGAAGGGGTCGGTCTCGACCTGCTCGCCCTGAACGACGACCACGAACCCGCCGACCTGCGCGACGCCCTCCTCCACTACGGCGAACGTCTGCTGCCCACGCGCGATCTGTCCGGCGCGCTCGACTCGCTGGAGCGCGTGGCCCGCGACACCGGCCTGGTCGAGAAGATCGACGAGCGTGCCGCCCAGTCGCCGGCGCCTGCCGGCGAGGCAGCGGAGGTCGGCCCCCTCGACGGGACCCGGGAGACCAGCCGGGCCGAGCCGCTCGCGGCCGATGCCGACGCGACGACGGCTCCCGCCCCTGCGGCGCTCGCGCGCGCCGTGGGCGTGCTCCTGGGCAGTCCGCAGTTCCAGCGTCACTGACGCTCCGGGAGGCCCGACGTGCGACGCCGACACTTCCTGCAGTCCATGGCCGCCGCCGCGGCCGTCGCCGCGTGGCCCGGCGCGTGGATGGCCTTCGCCCGCGGCGCGGTGCGGCCTCCCGTGCTGGTGTGTGTGTTCCAGCGCGGCGCGATGGACGGGCTCATGGCCGTGCAGCCGCGGGCCGAAGGAGACCTGCCCCGTCTGCGGCCGCGTCTCGTGCTCGATCCCGCCCACGCTCCGGCACTCGGCATCGACCACCGGCTGCATCCCGCGCTGGCGCCCTTGCGCGCGTGGTTCGACCGCCGCGAGCTGGCGGTGGTGCACGGCGTGGGATCGCCCGATCCGACCCGCTCGCACTTCGAGGCCCAGGACTTCATGGAGACGAGCACACCGGGCGTGAAGAGCACCACGAGCGGTTGGTTGGCGCGCACCGTCGCCGCCCTCGGAGGCACGCCCTCACCGTGGCGTGGGCTGGCCTTGACGTCGGCGCGACCGCGGGCCTTCCACGGGGACACTCCGACGCTCTCGGTGGCCGACCTCGCCGAGTTCTCGCTCGGCGATCTTCCGGGCGCGGCGGTGGCGACACGAGGCTTCGAGTCCTTGTACGCCCGGACCACGCAGGAACTGCTGCACGACACCGGTCACGAGAGCTTCGACGCCCTGCGCGCGCTCGATCCCGCGCGTGTCCGCGCCTATCGCGCGGCTCCCGAGGCCGCGTATCCGAACACGCGTCTCGGTCTGGCACTGCGCCAGATGGCGATGGTCGTGAAGGAGGACGTCGGCCTGCGCGTGGGCTTCGTCGAGAGCCAGGGATGGGACACGCACGTGAACCAGGGGGCCGACCAGGGCGCCTTCGCGCGCAGCGCCGACGAACTCGCCCGTTCGATCCACGCCTTCCGCACCGATCTGGGCGAGCACGCCGACCGCGTGGTCGTGTGCACCATGACCGAGTTCGGCCGCACCGTGCACGAGAACGGCAACGCAGGGACCGACCATGGCCGTGCCTCCTGCTTCTTCGTGCTCGGTCCGCGGGTGCACGGCGGGCGCGTGCTGGGCGAGCTGCCGGAACTCGTACGGGCGGAACTGGAAGCCGGCCGCGACCTGCCCGTCACGACCGACTTCCGTGCCGTCTTCGCGGCCCTGCTGCGCGACCACCTGGGCGTGTCCACCGTCGACACGGTGCTCCCGGGCTACGCCGGTGGCGCGCTGCCGTTGTTCGCCTAGTCGAGCTCGCGCGCGATCGGGACGCGCTTCCACGCGCGGTCGAAGTAGGGCGTGCGCTCGTAGAAGAAGTTCAGCCGTGCACGCGGGTTCTCGGCGAACTCCGGATCCTGCAGACGCTCCTCGAACTCCTCGTTCAGCGCGGGATCCTCGGCCAGCATCTCGCGCGCCATGGGCTCCATGGCGTAGCTCTCGAAGTACTCGGTGCGCTGCAGCACCTCGAGCATGAAGCCCCACTGGAACACGCCGTCGGGCGACTGTGGCTCGAGCAGGAGCATGGCGAGGGTGCCGCGGTCCTGGTCGGTGGGCACGCGCAGCGAGCCCGGCCGGAACTCCACGGTGTCGACCTCGACGGTGGGTTCGCCGGCGTCGACGCGGGCCATGCCCTCGTAGGGACTCTCGGCCATGGTGGCGTCGGGGAAGCGCATCCGCTGCACCTCGAGCGAGCGCTCGGTGTCGATCCGCTCGTAGCCGACACCGTGCAGGTCGAGCAGCTCGGCGAGGTGGTTCCACTCGGCGGGGATCCAGTAGGCGGCCGGCCGGTCGACGAAGGTCACGCGCTCGGCGTTGCCCAGGATCGGGATCTCCACGGTGTGGGGCTCGCCGGTCCAGCGGACGACCTCGGTTCCGGTGACGTCGGACGGGGCCATCTCGCTGCGGATCGCGCGGAAGTCGATGGTGCCCAGGGGTTCGGGCGAGCGCGCGTAGTCGAGGTGCACGCGCTGCGGTCGGGCGGCGCGGTCGGCGGCGATCGCCTCGCGCAGACCGTCGAAGTGGTCGGCGGCCGCTCGCAGGTTCGCCTCGAGGAACACGTAGGTGCCCAGCACGCGGCGGCGGTAGGGCTTCAGCGAGTGGTTCTCGAGCAGCACCGTGGGCAGGTGGCGCGCGTCGCCGTAGCCGTTGCTGTACCGCGGGCCCGCGGTCCACTGGTACATGCCCCGGGTGATGTCGGTGCGGTCGACGGTGAAGATCAGCGGCCCCGGCACGTGGCCCGCCTCGTCGAGGGCGCGGTCGACGGCGCGGCGGTAGGGGCCGTCGAGCCAGGCGGCGATCGACGGCGACCAGCCGTGCGTTCCGTTGAACCCGTAGGTGATGTCGTACTGGTAGTCGGCTCCGTCGGTCACGTGCAGGTCGAGGTACAGGTCGGGGTCGCAGGCCTCGAGCGCGCGCAGCAGGTGCTGGGTCTCCAGTGCGCGCGCCTTGGCGTAGTCGCGGTTCAGGTTGAGGTTGCGCGCGTTCGTCCGCCATCCCTGCACCGTGGGCCCGCGCTGGTTCATGCGGTTGTGCTCGCCGCGGCGCTCGTGGCCGTCGACCGAGAAGATCGGCAGGAGGACCAGGTTCACCCGGTCGAGCAGGTCGCGCTTCGTCCCGAGCACCGTCATGTCGCGCAGGAGCATGAAGCCGGCATCCTTGCCGTCGATCTCGCCGCTGTGGATGCCCGCGTGGGCGAAGACCAGCGGGCGGTCGCTCGCGCGCAGGGCCTCGAAGGTGAACGCGCCTTCGCCCGAGGCGACGATCGCCTCGATCGGCCGTCCCTGCGGGCTGTCGCCGATCGAGACCATCGTGAGTTCGTCGGCCGCGTCGACCAGGCGCCGGGCCCAGGCCATGGTCGTCTCGTAGTCGGGCGAGGCGTAGCCGCCGCTCTTCTCGAAGTCGGTGGCCCACTCGTGGTCGGGTTCGAGCATCAGCTGGATGCTCGCCCCGTTCCAGGTCTCCACGGGCGGCAGGTGGTCGATGTGGTGGACGTCGAGGTCGGGGTCCTGCGCGGTGGCAGTGACAGCCAGGGTCAGGAGCAGGACGAGGGAGGTGATCGCTCGCATGGTGCACTCCGGGTCGGGGACGCGCCCGAAGATGCGCCCGTCCTCGGACGCGGTCAATGCCGGCGCGACCGCGCGGGTGACGGATCGGGGGGCTGCGGCTAAGTTGGGCCCTTCGACGTTTCCCCCCGCACCGACGATCCCGGAGGCAGCCGTGGCCGCGACCACGACCCCGGCGGTGTCTGCAGGCGCCTCGCTCGAACTCGACCTCACCCCGGCCCGCTGGGGCCTGCTGTCGAGCTTCGCGGCAGCCACCTTCCTGCTGATCCCGCTCGAGCAGTTCCTGATCGGGGGAGCGTTCTTCGTCGCGTCCCTGGTGCTGGTCGTGCGTGACGGGAATCCGGCCCTGCGCCGGCGCATGGGAGTGCTGCTGGGCTGCATCGCCCTGCTGGCGGTCACGCCGATCAACACCCAGCTCGAGCCGATCAAGTTCCTCACCCTGGGCGGACCCTTCCTGCTGGTCATCATCGTCCCGGCCGTGATCCTGGCCCGCACCGACCCCGGAGTGATCCGCTACCGCTTCTGGCCCACGCGCTTCCGCTGGCTCGATCTGTTCTACGTGGCGCTGTCGATCCCGCTCGCGGCCTTCGTGCTCGACTGGTACTTCGACGTGAATCCCTTCATGCCCTTCCAGTGGCCGCTGCCCGAACAGCAGGACGACAGCAAGATGACCATGCTGTTCTGGGGCATCAACGGCGTGGGCGTGTGGGACGAGCTGTTCTTCGTGAACACGGTGTTCGCGGTGTTCCGCAGTCTGTTCCGCTTCCGCGTGGCGAACGTGTTCCAGGCCGTGGTGTACATGTCGGTGCTCTACGACATGGCTTTCATCGGGATCGGCCCGGTCCTGGTGTACCTCTTCGCGCTCACCCAGGGCTCGATGTTCGAGGAGAGCGAAAACCTGCTCTACGTGCTCGTCGTGCACCTGATCGTGGACTACTTCCTGTACTGGCAGATCGTCATGGGCCACTACCCCGGCTACGTGCAGCAGGGGATCCTGCACTGACCCGGACTCAGCCCGAGCCGTTGCCCGTCGCGAGCACGTCGAGGGCCTCGCGGTAGCGGCGCGACAACCGAAGTTCCTCGCCGGTGTCCAGTCGGAGCTTCCAGTCGCCCTGCGGAGTCGGCTGCATCTCGCGGACGCGCTCGACGTTCACCACGGCCGAACGGTGGATCCGCACGAAACGGTGAGGGTCCAGACGGCGAGCCAGGCGGCTGATCGGCGAGCGGTAGAGGTGGCGACGGCCGTTCCGGTGCAGCTCGACGTAGTTGCCGGCGGCCGCGATCCACTCGACGCCGTCGAGGTCGACGATCTCCACGCGGCCACTGCCGCGGATCGCCAGGCGCTCGACGTGGTCCGGTCCGCGGGCCTCGGCCAGGAGGACCTCGAGCGCGGAACGCTGATCGACGGCCTGGGTGGCGGCGGCCCGGTCGATGCCCGCCCGTATCTCGTCGTCACCGGCCGGGATCGGCAGCGGGACGAAGCCGTGGGCGCGCAGCGGACCCCGGGTCGTCTCGTCCTCGGTCGCGCAGAACACCACCGCGGGCCAACGCCGGGGGGGCAGAGCGCGCAGGACGTCGTAGCCGTCGAGCTCGGGAAGGCCCGGTTCCACGAAGACGAGCTGCGGGCGGGACTGTTGGATCACCTCGAGAGCCCTCACGCCGTCGGAGGCCTCGCCCACCAGGCGCAGGTCGGCCCGGCCGGTCAGGGCCCGACTCAGGGCGCGACAGGTCGGGTCGTCGGCCACGGCGAGGACCACCGAACGCGGGGCGCTCACGAGCGGCCTCCGCGGCCGGACCGGAACACGGGACGATGAAGGGAACAGGGCACGGGGAGCCTCCCGGGGTGTCAGGCTCCGTCAACGTACGGAGACGCGACGGCCGCGGACAAGTGGACGACGCGGCCGTTCGCGCCTTTGTTGCAATCGCCGCGCGGAGCAGGTTTGACACCCCTCCGCCGCCTTCCTACTGTTGCCCCAATTCTGCGGCACACACCGACCGGCGAGGAGCTCGTCCATGACCTCCAGGATCCGCCCCGAAGGGCTGACCTTCGACGACGTGCTGCTCGTCCCTCGCTACAGCGAGATCATCCCGGCCGATTGCGACGTGAGAACGCGTCTCACCCGCGGAATCGAGCTCAACACCCCGCTCGTCTCGGCCGCCATGGACACCGTGACCGAGGCCGATCTGGCCATCGCCATGGCGCGCAGCGGTGGCATCGGCATGATCCACAAGAACATGACGCCCGAGGAACAGGCCTCGCACGTGGACCGGGTGAAGCGCTCGGAGAGCGGCATGATCACCCGGCCCATCACCCTGAGCGCCGAGCACCGGGTGAGCGAGGCCATGGCGCTCATGCGAAAGTTCCGGATCAGCGGGATCCCGGTCACGCGCGACGGCAAGCTGGTCGGTATCCTCACCAACCGCGACCTGCGCTTCATCGAGAACGTCGACGAGCCCATCTCCACGCACATGACCAGCGAGCAGCTCGTGACCGCACCCATGGGAACGAGCCTCGAGGAGGCCTCGCGGATCCTGCACGAACACCGGATCGAGAAGCTCCCGGTGGTCGACGCCGAGTTCAACCTGCGCGGGCTGATCACGATCAAGGACATCCAGAAGAAGCTGGACTACCCCGACAGCTGCAAGGACGCCGACGGACGCCTGCGCGTCGGCGCGGCGCTGGGGACCAGTGCGGATCTGATGGAACGCGCCGAGCGGTTGCGGGACGCCAACGTCGACGTGCTCACGCTCGACTCCGCGCACGGCCACACGAAGAACGTGATCGACGCCGCCCGGCGGGTGAAGAAGGAGTTCCCCGACCAGCAGCTGATCGTGGGCAACGTGGCCACGGCCGAGGGCGCGCGCGCCCTGATCGATCTCGGCGCCGACGCCATCAAGGTCGGCATGGGCCCGGGTAGCATCTGCACCACGCGTGTCGTGGCCGGTATCGGCGTGCCGCAGATCTCGGCGATCATGGAGACGGTCGAGGTCGCCGCGAAGCACGACGTGCCCGTGATCGCCGACGGCGGGATCAAGTATTCCGGTGATCTGGTGAAGGCGCTGGCCGCCGGCGCCGAGAGCGTCATGCTGGGCAGTCTGTTCGCCGGGACCGAGGAGAGCCCCGGCGAGACCATTCTGTACGAAGGCCGTCAGTACAAGGTCTACCGCGGGATGGGATCGATGAGCGCCATGCAGGAGGGCAGCAAGGACCGCTACTTCCAGGCGGCGACCGATAGCGTCGAGAAGCTCGTGCCCGAGGGCATCGAGGGCCGCGTTCCGTACAAGGGCAAGGTCCGCGACAGCGTCTACCAGCTCATGGGTGGGCTGCGTTCGGGCATGGGCTACTGCGGAGCGGGCACGTTGAAGGAACTGCGCGAGGACACCGAGTTCCTGCGGGTGAGCCCGGCGGCCGTGCGCGAGAGCCACCCGCACGACGTGACGATCACCAAGGAAGCTCCGAACTACCCGCGGCCCTAGCCCCATGGCCGGGCGCTCCCTCCCCGATCCCGCGCAGGTGCTCGACCGGGCGCGGGCGGCGGGCTTCGACGCCGCCGGCATCGCACCCGTTTCGGTGCCCGAACACGAGGAACCCCTCCGCGCGTGGTTGGCCGCCGGCCACCACGGCGGCATGGAGTGGATGACGCGCAACACCGAGGTGCGCGTCGACCTGCGCACGCGCTTCTCGTGGGCGCGCAGCGCGATCGTGGTGCTGCGCTCGTACCGAGTCGATCCCGGTCGGAGCGGACTCGCGCGCTTCGTGTCGAGCTACGCGCAGGGGGTCGACTACCACGACGTCCTGCTCGAGCGCCTGCACGATCTGGAAGCGGTGTTGCGCGCCGACGATGCGGGTTTGCAGTCCCACGCCTACGTCGACACCGGCCCCGTGCTCGAACGCCAGCTCGCCGAGGCGGCGGGCCTGGGCTGGACGGCGAACAACACCTTGTTGCTGCACCCGCAGCACGGCAGCCGCTTCTTCCTGGGTGTGCTGATCACCGACCTGCCGCTCGAACCCACGCCGGCGAAGTCCGGATCGTGCGGGACCTGCCGCGCCTGCCAGCCCGCGTGTCCGACCGGTGCTTTCGTCCGGCCCGGTGTGCTCGATGCTCGTCGTTGCATCAGCTACCTGACCATCGAACACCGCGGTCCGATCCCGCGCGCGCTGCGCCCGGCCATGGGGCAGTGGTTGTTCGGCTGTGACCTGTGCCAGACGTGTTGTCCGTTCGAGATCGGTGCTTCCGATGCCGGCGATCCGGCCTTCGAGGGGTCGGAGGCGTTGCTCGAGGTGTCGTTGTCGTCCTTGCTCCGCCTGGACGATGCGGAGTTCCGCGCGCGCTTCCGCAGGACGCCGTTGTGGCGCCCACGGCGGCGGGGACTGCTGCGCAACGCGTTGATCGTGGCGGCGAACGGCGAGCACTTCGACTGCGTGCCGGCGGCGGTGGACCTGCTCGGCGACGCCGAGCCCGTGCTGCGGGAGGCCGCGAGCTGGATGCTGGCGACGTTGGGCGTCGAGGATGCGCGGCCGGCGATCGCGACGGCGCGGGGGTGTGAGGACGAGGAGTGGGTCGTGGCCGGGATGGACGAGGATCTCGGGCGGTTGGGTGTGCGGTGATGCGGGGAGGGCGGGGCGCGTTCATTCCCTGGAGGGCGCGTTCGTTCCCTGGAAGCCGCGCTCATTCCCTGCAAGCCGTGTTCGTTCCCTGGAAGTCGCGGTCGTTCGTCGGTCGACGGTTCGATTCCGGGAGACTCGGGCGATTCGTTCCTCGTGGGTTTCCGGGCGGAACTTCCCCGACGGGTCCTTCTGGTGTGGGCGCTTCCGCGGCGGAAGTGGGGTGTGCGGTGGAGCAGGCCGTAGGGCAGGTCAGAGTTTCCGGTCCGCTCATCCCTGCGGCACGATCGCGGGACAGAGCGGCGTGTACGCTGTTTTCGGCGTTCGCAGGATGTCGTGTGGATCCCGACAGTCCTCCTCGCGCCGATTCGTGTCCGATCACCTGCTGTCGATCGCCCTACGCACCTCTGCGAACTCCCGGTCGAACCTCTCTCGAACCTCGAGGTCCGGCCGGTGTGTCGGAACCATTTCACGACCGTTTGTCACGAGATCACGGAGGCCCGCCAGAAGAGAGGCATGGTCCGGTTCGACATAGTGCACACCGTCGCCGAACACCGATCGAGCAATCTCGTGGCGGAACAACAGTGTCGGTCGGCGACACGTGATCGCCTCGTAGGCTCCGCAGCACAGGCAGTCATCGTCTTCGGTCAGGACTGCCACGGCGCTGGCGTGCATCATCAGGGCCTCGTACTCGGCACGAGGGACGAAGCTGGGAAGATGAACGCCTTCGAGTGCGCGAAGCTCCGAGATCGGACCCTCGTCGGGAATCGCGCCCGTGACGACGACTTCGATCTCACCGCTGGCGACGAGTGCGCGCGCTGCACCAGCGATCATGTCCGTCGGCTCGTCGGGCTCATGGCTACAGACGAAAAGAACGTAGGGTTTGTTGTTCACATTCGAGGCGCGGGGCTTCCCTCGCGTGGTGATGTCCGGGAGCGGATCGACCAGGGGCATTGCTCGTACCTTGAGCAGCTCCGCTTCGTCGAGAAGCGCAGCATTGGACACGATGGCCAGATCCACGCTAGCGAATGACCACTTCTTCAAAGCCCAGAACAGTGGGGCGAGCGACCCCGTCATCCGTCGCTTCAACGACTTGTTGTGGCAGTCCGCCACGAGAAGCCGGAGGCGCCCGAACGAAAGGTGACGATAGGCGACACAGACCAGAAGTAGAACGAAGCTGTTCTGCAGGAAGATCTCACGTGGTCGCTCTCGTCCCAGCCACCAAAGTGTGCGAAGTGCCCCTTCGACGTGACGGATCGAGCCGCTCATACGCTTCGCGTACACGAGCAGCTCGGCTCCCAGCAACCGGGAGAGGCTCCGGCTGCGTGGATGATCATGCCAGGTGAGCCAAACGCGTTCCGCCACTGGTGCGCAATCGGGGTGCTGTGAGTTCGGGTTGAACCGACGGACTCATTGCTGCAGAATCGAACGAGCTCCCGCGACTGACCGTCGGCAAGACCCTGTGAGGATACCCGATCCGCGTTCGCCGACGCCAGCCGATCGTCTCGTCTGTGGACATCATCCCCTGAGATGGGGTGCGGGAAGCATGCGTGCATTCGAGAGAGTCATCAACCGCCATCTGGGCCGGTCTCCGCATCTGAAGAACGCGGCGAAGAACTTGTACCAGCGCACGTTGAGTCTCGTCCCGAGGTCCGATGACCGTGCGCGCGTTTCGATGAATGTTCACCAGGGCTACTTCTTCGGATTCCACGATCTGACGCCGTGGTCGAGCGACGACGCTCGGCTCCTTGCACTTCGACCACCCGCCAGTGACGACCCGCGAGGATCCGTGTGTGACGTAGGTCAGCTCGACGAGAACGGTCACTTCGACGAATGGACGACCACCAGAGCCTGGAACTGGCAAGAAGGTGCGCGGCTCCAGTGGGTCGGCGCGCGCCACTCCGTCGCACTCAACGATCTCTACGATGGACGAGTGCACTGCCGCTTCTTGGATGTCGATCGGGGGACCGAGCAGATCTTTCCTGTCGGCGTGCATACGGTCTCGCACTCCGGCGATCTGGCAACGACAGTCGATTACGACCGGATCGCGGCCTACTCGCGGGCCTACAGCTACGAGAAATGCGAGCCCTCGCGGTCTGCTGATGCCGGTGCACACGGCCTCTTGCATCTCGACTCCGGGGAGCGAGAAGCGCTCTACCATCCGGAAGCAAGCCGGTTTGCCGACGGACTCGACTACGTCTCGCACACGACCTTCTCGCCAGATGATCGAAGAATCGCCTTCTTCCACAACTGTCTACGACGAGGACTCAGAATCAACCGGCTCCTCGTGCTGGACAGGGTCAGCGGATCCGTCGTGCGACTCACAAGAGGCAACTGGGTGTCCCACTATTGTTGGTGTGGGAACGATACCTTGCTCGCCTTCGACGAGGACGAGGCCGGGCAGCGCCGATTCCGCATCCACCAACTCGGTGCCGAGGCGCCGGTGGCGATAGAGCACGGGGAATTGCTCGAGGACGGACATCCCAGCTCGGCGCACGGCGGTCGCTGGATAGTGTTGGACACCTATCCCGATGGTTTCATGATACAGCGCCTCAAGTTGATGGATCTCCAGTCCGTGCAGATGCGGACCCTGCTCGAGTTGCGCGTGCCGTATCGTTATCGGTACGAGGAGCGTTGCGACTTCCATCCTAGGTGGAATCGGAGGGGTACGCATGTGTGCTTCGACTCGGCCCACGATTCAGAGCGTTCGCTCTGTGTCCTGGACGTCTCGGCGATCGTTGGGCGCGAAGATGGACGAAGTGATAGCGTCGAGTCGGACGAGTGGTCGGGTTCCGCGGCTTGACCGAGGGTGCCGCGTAGATCCCACTGCGCCCTCGTGAAAGCGCATCGTCGGTTCCAGAAGCAGAGTTGATGGCACCGACTCTCGTGGCAGGTCCGTTACGGAGCATGTCCCGCGATGGTCGATCGATGTGGGGGCCGAGTGCGATCGGTCCAGTCGGTCGATGCGGAACAGCCCCTACCGCACCCTCTCCAGACAAACCACCTCCGGCACCCCGCCGCGGTCCATGTCCTCGCCCATCACGTAGATACGATCGCCGAGCCAGGCGATCACGTCGACCACCTACGCGCCTTCCGGCAGTTCGAGCGACTCCTGGCCGACGACCGAGCCCGTCGCCGTGTCCAGGACCACCACTCAACGCGCTCGACCGTGTCGAGGCCGCTGCCGCGTCCGGCGGACGAGACCACGTACAGTCGATGGTCCTCCACCCGAGCGGACATGCCGACGATGGCGGCGTAGTTCTCGAGCACGGTGGGCATCGTTGCGCCGGGCAGGACGTCGCGGTGCACTTCCTAGCTCTCGCGGTTCGCCGCGATGAGCTCGTCGCTCTTGCGCACGATGCGGACCGCGACCTCGGTTCGCCAGCGCTGGGTTCCGTCGGGTGCGAAGGCGGCGATCGTTGCGGTGTGGTAGTCGTCGTTCACGAACACGGTTCCGTCGGGGCTCGCGTCCCAGGTCTATGCCGTTCGGCTGTCCAGTCCGGAGCGGATGGATCCTCCGGCTTCGTGCAGGACGGTCGCGACGTCGGTCGCGAGGTCGTGGTGGACGAGCCGCACGATGCGGGGTGCCGAGGTCGGAGGTCGGCTGTTGGCTCGCGTAGGAGGAGACCGCGCCGTCGACCACGCGCACCCCCCACGCCGATGGCGCAGCCGGCGGTTTCGAAGACGGGGTCGATCGTCGCGACGCGATCGAAGGGCGGCATGACCGGGCTGCGGACGACCGTGCGTGCCGGCATGGCGCTGCTGACGGCGAGCGTGGTTCTGTCGACCGACACGTCGATGC